>Ga0307470_10000136_pt1 | contig 50138 bp, 46 predicted proteins | sample atmos_gasesAM3C__FD_204565 | JGI IMG/M metagenome (GOLD analysis project Ga0307470, IMG submission 204565) | Hardwood forest soil microbial communities from Morgan-Monroe State Forest, Indiana, United States - atmos_gasesAM3C_05 | ecosystem: Environmental > Terrestrial > Soil > Temperate forest... | reverse complement strand
AGGCGCTCGATGCAAGGGAGCGCCGAATTCTCCAAGGTGTGAGAAATGCGGGGTAGGCGGCGAGACGCCGGTCCAGCATTTTCACTCCGTTCGCATGCACCTTCACGGCCCTCTGCCTCGACATTCGCGCCCTCTGCTTCGACATTCACGCCCTCTGCCTCGACATTCGCTCCGTCTGCCTCGACATTCACGCGGACTGCCTCGACATTCACGCGGACTGCCTCGACATTGGAAGCGCCTTCTTCGTCATTGATGCACCCGCCAATGTCAAAGCTGAAGTCTGGAAAGTCGAAGCACGGCTTTCTAATGTCGAAGGAGAGTCTCGAATGTCGAGGCACAGGCCTCCCAATGTCGAAGCTGAAGTTTCGAATGTCGAAGCACTCTTTCCGAATGTCGAGGCTGAAGTTTCCTAATGTTGAAGCACAACTTCTCAATGTCGAGGCTGAAGTTCCTAATGTCGAAGCACGACTCGTCAATGTCGAAGCACGACTTCTTAATGTTTAAGCAGAAAATGGAATGTCGAGGGAGCGGCCTTTGATAACGCTACTGGCGCTCCGGATATCGAAGGGTCCTTTGTCGTTTGAGACGCGGTCGTCGCCCCGTCGTGTCCTGCCGCTCGCAATGCCAACTGCTCCTGTATCGCCTGGGGCGGCCTCGGGCGTGAGTTTCGTGATGCCGGAGCTTTCATAGCATCGTCGCGGATTTACCGACGGGCGGGACGCCCGTCGGCCGCAGGCGAGACGCCTGCACTCCTTGCTACTTCTTCTTTTTCTTGGGCTTCGCGCGGCTGGTTTTCTTTGGCGCTTCCTTCTTCTTCTTCGCTACTGCCTTGCGCACTTTCTTCACGCGTTTGCGGATGACTTTCTTTGCCTCTTTCACGGTCTTCTTCAGGCCGGGTGGGAGCGTGGCGGAGGCGACGATCACTTCCATCACGGAGCCGGAGACCTGGCCGACGAACTGCTGCTTGTCGGCGGGAGACATCCCCTTCCATTGATCGACGAGCGTCTGGGTGGGGTTGACGGGAGCTGGTTCTCCCTCCGGCGTGGCAACGGGAGGAGGGGAATCGATGTGGGCGGCGAGGTGATCGAGGGCACGGACGCCGATGTCCTGGATGTAGTTGACCACGCGTTTCGGCAAGAGATCGTGCGGTTTCATGCGCTTCCTTTCTAATGCTTTTTCTTCTTCTTCGCTTTGCGGCGACTGGAGGCGGGATGACGGATGCTTTCTTCGTACGGTCCGACGCTCACGGAGTCGGCGCGAGCGATCGAGATGAATGTTTCCTGGCTGCGCACGGGGCGTTGCTCGCCGGGCGTTCGGCGGCGGTAGGTACCGTCGGCGCCGAGGGTCCAGCCTTTGACGTTGTCGGCCAGTGAGATCGCCAGGATCTGTTCGCTGATCCGCTTCCCAACGGCAGCATCGCGGATCGGAAACGTCGTCTCGATGCGGCGGAGGAAGTTGCGCGGCATCCAGTCGCCGCTCGACACCCACACCTCGGGCGTGCCGCCATTGGCGAAGCGGAAAATGCGCGAGTGCTCGAGGAAGCGGTCGATGATCGAGGTGACGCGGATGTTCTCGCTGAAACCGGGCATAGCCGGAACGAGGCAGCAGATACCGCGCACAAGCAGCTCGATCTGCACACCGGCGCGGCTGGCGCGGTACAGCGCTTCGATGACGCTCGGATCGACCAGGGCGTTCATCTTGGCCACGATGAACGCAGGCTTCGCTTCCTTCGCGTTCTCCGTCTCGCGGTCGATCATGCGGATCGTCCAGCGCAGGTAGTCCATCGGCGAGACGACGAACTCGCGCCAGCGCAGCGTCCCGCCTTTCGCTTCGACCAGCTCCTGCACCCCGGCCACGCTGAAACCGGTGAGGAGATTCATCAGTTGCGCGGCGTCAGCGCCGAACGCGGGATCGCAGGTGAAGAGATCGACGTCTGTGTAGAGCCGGCCTGTGACGGCGTTGTAGTTGCCGGTCGACAGGTGAACGTAGCGGCGAAGCTCGCCCCCTTCACGCCGGACGATGAGGCAAACTTTGCAGTGCGTCTTGTAGCCGACGATGCCGTAAACCACCTGCACGCCTGCTTCTTCGAGCGTCTTCGCCCATGTGATGTTCTTCCGCTCGTCGAAGCGCGCCTGCAGTTCGACAATCGCCGTGACCTGCTTTCCCGCCCGCGCCGCGGCGGAAAGGGCCGCGATGATCGGTGAACCCGGATCGGTGCGGTAAAGCGTCTGCTTGATGGCGACGACATCGGGATCTTCCGTCGCGGTCTGCACGAACTCGATCACGGCAGTGAACGAGTCGTACGGCCGGTGCAGAAACAGATCCCCGCGCCGGATGATCGAAAAGATGTCGTCCGTCGTCGCCAGCTCGGCCGGCATGCGTGGGTTGAATGGCGCTTCCTTCAACGCCGCATTCGGAATCTGCGTATGGAGCTGCTGTAGATCGCCGAGCTTCAGCGGACCGGGAGCGAAGAAGATGTCGTCGGGCGACGAGTCGGTCGCGCCGGCCAGCAGTGCCATGAGCGGATCATCGACTCCCTCTTCGATCTCCAGCCAGACCACCTCGCGCCGCTCCCGGCGCCGGAGCTCGATCTCGATGCTCTTGAGGAGGTCCTGCATGTCCTCCTCTTTGATGTCGATGTCCGAATTGCGGATGACGCGGAAGGCGGCCGTGCGCAGCACCTTGAGGCCCGGGAAAAAGCGGTGCACATGCGAGGCGATCACGTCTTCGAGCAGCACGAAGCGCGTCTTCTCAGGCATCGGCACCAGGCGCGGCACGGACTCCGGGATCTTGATGATGGCCACATGACGCTCGCCGCGCTCCGACTCGAGCTGCAGGACGAGGTTGAGCGAAAGGTTGGCGATGAACGGGAAGGGATGCGCCGGATCGATGGCCAGCGGCGTGAGGATCGGCTCGAGATCGCGGCAGAAGTACTCCTCGACGAAATTGCGCTCTTTCTTGCCGAGGTCGGCGACGCGCTCGATGCGGATGCCTTCTTTTCGGAGGGCGGGGATCAGCTCTTCGCCGAGGCAGCGGTAGATTTCGCGCAGAAGCGATCGGGCGCCGTTGCGGACGGCCTGAAGGCGTTTCAGGCCGTTGCCGCTCGGCTCGGACGGAACATTCGCGGCGATGAGGTCGCGGATCTCCCCGACCCGGATCATGAAAAATTCGTCGAGGTTGTGCGCGCAGATGCTGAGGAACTTCACCCGTTCCAGCAGCGGGACGGCGGGATTTCTTGCTTCTGCAAGCACTCGCTCGTTGAAAGCGAGCGCGCTCAGTTCACGGTCCAGGAGCGGCATCGACGGCGGGACAGGGACGACGCTCTCGGTGGCGTCCACTCCCTCAGCCGAGATCCCCAGGTCAGCCAGGATAGTCATGGAGCGGGAATGGTATGCGCGGAACCGGCACGAAATCAGGGGAGGGCGTGTAAATTTTGTACGGGGGTGGGGGGGTGGGAGAGGGCGGATAGCAAAGATCAGGGATCAGGATCCCCAGCCGGACCCCGACGCCAGGCGTCTCGCCCTGCGGCGAACCTCTCGCGAATGACGCCGCCTGCCGCGATATCGAAACCGCTCCTCTCGACATGGGAGACGCTCCGTTTCGAATTGGACATGCTCCGTTTCGAATTGGACGGGTTCCCTTTCGAATTGGAGAGGCGTCGTTTCGCAACGGGCGCGCTCCGTTTCGCATTGGAAGCGTTCCGTTTCGAATTGTAGAAGTTCCGTTTCGAAACGGCGAGAGTCCGTTTCTAAACGGCGGCGTTCCGTTTGACATTGGGAAATCTCCAATGTCGAGCGACGCGTCGCCCATCTCGAGACATCCGTTTTCAATGTGAAAGCCCCGAAAAATGGCACCACCGACAATTTTTGGCACGTTACTCCGACCACAGCCCCCACCCCCTCCCCCCTCCCCCCTACTCCCCACCCCGACCCCACTTGGCATCATCCCTGAAGGAGCACAGCAGTATCCTCAAGAGGTCGCCGATATGTTTGATGACGTCCTGATCGAATCCGCAGGCAAGGATAAGAAAAAGGGTGGGTGGAAGACGGTGCTCATCTCCGGCTTCCTGCACCTGGTGGTCATCGGAGCGGTCGTCGCCGCCGGCTACTACGTCAAGAAGAATCCCGAGATCATCACCAAGCCGATTCAGGCCTTCGTCGTCTCGGCACCGCCGCCTCCCCCTCCCCCGCCGCCCGCGGCATCGGCTTCGTCCACGCCGCACGTGGCTCACGTCGAGACTCCAAAGACGCAGCCGACGTTTCATCAGCCGACGCAGATCCCGCGCGAAGTTCCGCAGACCGAAGCTCCGACTGACACGGCCGGCGCACAGGAAGGTGGCGTAGTCGGAGGCCAGACCGGGGGCGTCGTGGGTGGCGTGGTGGGCGGAGTCGTCGGAGGTACCCTCGGCGGAACGCTGGGCGGCCAGCTCGGCGGGCAGCTCGGGGGCCAGGGCGACAAGCCGATGCGCGTCGGCGGCGATGTCAATCCGCCGATTGCGACGACACGAATCGAGCCGATCTACACCGAGGTGGCGCGCAAAGCCAAAGTGGAAGGATTGGTCATCGTCGAGACAATCATTGACCGGAACGGCAACGTGACCGATGTTCGCGTGCTCAAGGGTCTGCCGATGGGCCTTGACCAGTCGGCGATCGATGCAGTCAAGCGCTGGAAGTTCAAGCCCGGCACGCTGAACGGGCAGCCGGTACCTGTCATCTTTACGCTCACGGTGAATTTCAAGATGCAATGAGATAAGTGACCGGCGAGCTACGGCACACGTCAGAGTACAAGTCCTGACCGCCGCCCTGATACGCTGGCCACTGGAAAAAGGAGAAGTGCATGGATAACAACAGTTTCAGCCTCCTCGGGATGTTGGCGACGATGAACTGGGTGGCCCGCGGCGTGGTCGTCGTGCTGGCGCTGATGTCGATCTGGTCGCTCACGATCGCCATCGAGCGGATCGTCCGTTTCCAGCGCGCCAAGCGCGAGTCGCTCGGCATCGCCCTCGGTGTCACTCCCCTGCTCAAGCAACACAAGCTCGAAGAGGCCATCACCATGACTGCCGACAAGAAGTACCGGCACTCGCATCTCGCTCGCGTGTTACGCGCGGGGCTGACTGAGTTCCAGTACGAGTCGACGCAATCGCTGCCCGATGATTTCGACATCGTCGCCTCAGGGCAGCGGGCCATCGAGCGCGAGACGCTGATGACCACCGCGGAGATGAAGAAAGGCCTCGGCAATCTGGCCACGATCTCGACGACCGCGCCGTTCGTCGGCCTCTTCGGCACCGTCGCCGGCATCATCCACGCCTTCCAGGGCATGGCCATCAGCGGCTCCGGCGGCCTCGGCGCGGTATCGGCCGGTATCGCCGAAGCACTCGTGACCACCGCGTTCGGTCTCTTCGTGGCCATCCCCGCGGTGTGGCTCTACAACTACTTCCTCAACAAGGTCGAGCGCTTCCAGGTGGAGATGTCGAACTCGTCGTCGCAGCTCATCGACTACTTCATCAAGAACGAGGCACGGGTTCGCGCCAACGCGGCCGCGGGCCGTTAGGAGTCATCGATGGCATTCGGCGCTGGGGGCGGAAGCCCCGACGAAGTCAAAGGAGACATCAACGTCACGCCGCTCGTTGACGTCTGTCTCGTGCTGCTCATCATCTTCATGGTGGTGACGCCGATGCTGCAGTCCGGCGTCGACGTCCAGCTCCCGCAAGGGCCGCACTCGGAGAAGAAGCCGGGAAAAGAGTCCGATCTGATCGTCTCGATCAAACAGGACGGAACGGTCTTCATCGGTCAGGACTGGATTCCGGACCGCGATTTACCCCGCTACATGAAGGCCGAGCACGATAAGGAAGCGGGCCGCAACGTCATGATCAAAGCCGACCGGCGCATCAATTTCGGCAAAGTGCGGATGGTGATGAAAGCGGCCAACGACGCCGACTTCACCGCCGTCTCGTTCCTGACCGAAAACCAGATGGCCGGCGGGAAGATCGCGCAGGAACACGGAATGTGATGCGGGGGTCGCGCGTCGGGGGTCGGGAGTCGTAGAGAAGAATCGAATCTCCGACACCCGACTCCCGAAACGCGACACCCCAGGAGAAACCAATGTCAATGTCCGCTGGCTCGAGCCACGGGGTTCGATCGGAAATCAACATCACGCCGCTGGTCGACGTGGTGCTCGTTCTGCTCATCATCTTCATGGTGGCCACGCCGATCCTGCAGATGGGACTCGATGTGGAAGTGCCGCCGAAGGTCGAAGTGACCGGCGCCCCCCCTCCCTCGGAGCAGAATCAGCTCGTCGTCACCGTGCGCGCGGACGGCATCTACCTCAACACGCAGAAGCTCGCTGACGCCAAAGCGCTGCGCGACGCGCTGGCGCCGCAGATGCTGTCGCGTCCGGTCGCAGACCGCGTGGTCTTCGTCAACGCCGAGGATGCGGTGCTGTTCGATCGGGCAATTCAGGCGATGGATGCCGCGCACGAAGCAGGCGCGAAGAAGGTTGGTTTCCTGACTGACGTGCCGGGGAAGTGAACCTGCGATGATGCGGTGATGGCGCGAACCACACTTGAGATCGAAGATGATGCGTTGACGCTGGCTCGAGCGCACGCCGCTCGTCATCGCATTACCTTGGGCAAAGCCGTTAGCGAACTGCTGCGGCAATCGGTGGACCGCACGCTCGTGACCGACGCTTGAAATGGCTTGCATGTCGTGCGTCGCAACCGGCGCTCGCCCAAGTTGACGACGGCGCTCGTCAACAAGTTGCGCGACGAGTTTCCGTGAAGCCCGCTGTCTTCGACCTCAACATGCTTCTAGTAGCAGTGTCACGCATGAGGCCGCGGGAGCATTGGTTCGGAACCCGTCAGAGGCACAATGGGCAACCTTCCCGGTCACGCAATTGGGTTTCGTAGCCAAATGCCTCTTACTTCACCCCGTTGCGAATCTCGGCCAGATCGATCGCACGAACCAGCGCGCCCGCACTGGCTGTGTTGCTGTAGATCATCGCGGGAACACCGATCGCCGACCGCGCGGGATCGAGCGCGGCACGCAGTTCCTGGATGTGCAGCGCCTTCGCGCTTCTGCCGGCAGGAGCAGCGTCGGTGAAGGTCGCTGCCGTGAGCCCGGCAGCGGCACGAACCGCATTGACCGCACTCCGCAACTCGGTGAGGTGAACGCCCTTGAACAATGTCGATCCCACGATGAATGGATCGTCCGTAAACACGACCATCGTGGCGATGTCGGGCAAGCTGATCGCGTTGGCGGGAAAGCCTGGTCCGTTGGCCCGCACGACGTAAATGTAAGTCGATCCGGCAACGAGCCCCTGCGTATCTCCGTAGACGGTGGACGATGTCGATCCGATGACAGCCGGCGCGCCGCCGGGCGCGGTTCGAATGACATCGTATGAGGTTGCGGATGCGACGGGGTTCCAGCTGAGAATCACCTGCGTCGTGCTGATTGCCGTCGCCGTCATCCTTGCGGGCGGCGTTCCTGGAGGGGTGGCGATGGTCAAGGTGTACGTCCGCGACCCCGAGCAACCATTCGTATCCGTCGTTGTGACCGTGAACGTGTACGTTCCAGTGGTGTTCGGAGTTCCGCTCAACGTTCCACCCGAGAACTGAAGGTTCGGTGGCAGGGCTCCCGTCAGGCTGAACGAGTTCGGTGGTACACCGCCGCTGGCCCCAAAGGTCTGAAAAAATGCTGCACCAACGGTACCGTTGCTGAGCGAGGCGGGAGTGACCGTTGGACTGGTGATGAAAACGCTCTTCCCTGCTGTGGCCTGACATCCGGCACCATCAACGGTCGTGAGGCTCAGGTTGAGAAGAGCCCCCGTTCCTGCCGAATACGTCACAGTCTGTGATGTTGCGCCACTGGTGATTGTGCCGCTGCCGGGGGTAGTGATCGACCACAGGTAGCTTGCTTCGCCAGCCGGACCGCTAGCCGTGTTGCCCGTGGAATTGGCGCAGACTTGTGACGAGGCCGTGATCGTCGCGGTAGCACCGCTGCAGTCGGCGTTCGCGTAACAGAGTGTGACGTCGCTCAGCGTGGGCTTTACCCCGTTGGTCGTGGTGGCAAGGTACGCTTTGTATTCGAGATAACGCAGCCCGGAGAACTGACTGAGCGACGATCCGGTTGCCGTGAAGAACGTCGCGTTCGTCCCGTCGGGACCGACAAAATTGAACGGACCTGAATCGGAGTTGCTGCCGGCAACCTGAAACTTCACCGACGTGTTCGCCGGCGTCGCGGCGGTCCATGACAGTGTCGACCAGACCGGCATCGACGCAGCCCCGGGATTGCTGTCCTTCAATCCCGAGACGAGATTGCCGGTCAACGCAGTCGCGAGCGTGACGTTGCCAGGGCTCGTGATGAGGTCGACGGCGGCCGGCACGCCGGTCTGGAAATCCGACTGCGCCGTGTCGGTGAGACATCCGCTCGTTGCCGCCGCGCTGAGCGCGAAGTTTTTGGTTGTCGAACCGCCGTCGGTAATTACGATCGGTGCCGCGGTCTGCGAGACCAATCCCGCTTTACTGACGGTGACCGCCGGATAGGTTCCCGCAGGGATGCCGGCGAATGAGTAGACGCCGGAGCCATCGGTTGTCGCCGATCGCGCGCCGAAGGCGGCGGTCACACCGCTGACCGGCGCACCGCCGGCAGCGGCAGTGACGGTTCCCTGCAATGTTCCACCGCTTCCGACCGGCGTACACGAGGAAAACGCGAATGCTCCGATGCGCGTCAGGAAGTTATTATTGAAGGTCGTGGTCGGGTAGTACTCGTTGGTGTACCAGAAGCGGCAGCCATCGGGATCGAGCGTCATGGCGCTGTAGTCGCCCCATCGGTCGATCCCGATCTGCGATCCGGTTCCGTTGATCAGCGAAACCTCGGTCTGCGGAACGCTGTTGATCGGGTCTGTTGCGAGGCGGCCTGCATACTTGATGGCCGGATACGAGCTCGAGCTCGTTGTGCTGTATCCGAGGGCCATGTCGCCCGCCCGATCGACGGCGACGCTGCCCATGAAACGATTCATCGTGCTGTCGGGCGTGTAGGTGAATGCCTGGCTCGTATTCGCTGCCACCGTTCCACCGGTCACATCGACCTGGTAGTAGCGGGGAGCGGCCGTTGATGCAGCGGCGCCGAGGACCGTGTGGTTCATCCAGAGCGATTCGACGCCGCCCTGGTTCGTGTATTGGTTCTGCGCCATCAGCCGGTCACCGATCGAGTCCAGCCCATCGCCACTCAGCGCCGGTACGGTGCTTGGCGCATAGGCCCAACTGTTTGGCGCCGTCGAATTAAACGGACCGGTGAACGAGGAGAGAGAAATCCTGCTCCAGTCGACATGGAACTTATAGATCGAGACCGCGTTCGTGTAGTTATAGACCTCCGCGTAATAGTTCGGAGAGCCAGCCGGAGGCGTGCCGGCCTGCAGCCGCGCGTTGGCCGGAAGAATCGTGGCGTCGGAAGACGGCGCATCAAAGGAGACGATCTGGATCGAGGACTTGCCGGCGTACATCTGCGCTTTGTTGAACGCGTACATCCTCGGGCCCAGGTAGGGACCAAAGTAGAGGTAATCGAACATGTTGGCCGTCATGTAGAGGCCATCGGGCCAGATGCCGAACTTCGGATAATCGCCCATCCCGCCGGCGGTATTGATGGAGTAGAAGTTCCATCCGCCATTGACAGGATCGCCGCTCATCGATACGGCGAAGCACTGGAAGGAACCGGGAGGATTGATGATGTCAAATCCGTTGAGCTGGAACGCAAAGTCGGTGATGATCCAGCGGTCTTCGAACGAGTCGTAAATCACGACCGGATCGCCGAAGTTGTTGGTGTCGCAGAGGTTCCCGAAGTGCCCTTGGCTCATGAGCGAGTTGAAGGTAAACGCAGCCACCCGTACACCGTCCGATTTCCGGTAAACGCCCACGGCGGTGTTGATCGTCTGGATGTAGTAGGCCGGCCCGACGTCGCCGTTCGCGTCGGGCGGGAGATCGTCGCTCCAGGAAGAGTCGAGACCGGCGAAACTTGCCGAAGGCGAAGGCGCTGGGGCATTCACGGTAGGGAACGCCGGAAGTGTTGGCGGCGCCGGCCCCAGGTCTCCAGGAATCTGTGTGGGAGTAACGGGTGGCAGCTGACGCTCCGGCCGTTGCGAGTATTGCTGCAGCGTCACCTGCGGAAGAAACCGGAGATCGAGCTGCGCGCTACCGGCCTTGGTCATCGCGCTCTCGATCGGAGGCCCGGCCGGAATCGCATCGGCCGGCGTCGCGATCCCGTCCTGCGGGCGCGGCCGCAGTCCCATGCGGTTCCTTTGCGGGATCCGGCGGAGGGAACGAATGAGCGCCTTCCCGGGCGCTTCCTTTGGGGTTGGAGTCGCCGCGTCCAAAGGCTCCTGAACAACCGTTTTCTGAGCCGCGAAGAGACTGAGGGAAGAGATCGTGAACGCCAGCAGAACGAATCGAAGAAGGCGTGTCATCGCTGGCATGTGCTCAACAGAGAGGGGGCGAACATGGTTTTCGAATCGAAAACATCGTTGGACGAAACCGCGCCAGCGAGAGTGTCGCGAGACTCTACCATCAGTGTGTAAGGACGGGACGATTGTGACGCGTGTTACTCGATCCTCTTCGCGAACTGCACGCTCGGGTCCTGCGTGGTGTTGTCCGTCGTCGAGCCGTAGATGAAGGCACTGCCGCTGGTGATTGCGATCGAGATCGTCTCTTCGCCGGTCAGAACGTAGCCGTCGAGCATCGCCGCGGAGCCGGGCTGGATGAAGAAGTTCGGACCGTAGCTCTTCGTCGTCGTCTTCACGACGACGCCGCTCTTGTCGCGGACGGTCAGCGTGAAAGCCACTCCCTGATCGAGCGTGCGAACGCCGATGTTCAGGCGGAAGCGCTGCACGTCAGGAGGAGCGAGAAGGGCCGCTGTGTCTCCGCTTTGCAGCGCGTCCGATGCCGCCATCTGCTCCTCGGCCAAACCGGTCGTCCCGGCCGTACCCGCATCGTTGAAGACGCGCACGAGGGTGACAGGGAATGGCGAGCCGGCATCGGCAACGAGATCAGCGCTGCCGATTCCGGAAGCGACGCCGATGGCCGGAAGAAGATCGGGATAGAGCATCGTCTTTCCCGCGGCGATCGAATAGACGAGCGATGGATCGCTAGCCGTTCCCGAGGCGTTCTGCGTGTGAAACACGATCTTGCCAGAGATGGTCGTGGTCTTCGGGTTGAAGAGTTGCACCGCAGTCTTGAAGAACGCGCCGTTGCTCCCCGGCGTGGAACCGACCACGGGAAGATAGTGTGTCTGCGGCACAGGCGTCACGGAGACGAGCACCGACACGCTCTGCGAAAACACGGAAGTGATGCTGCAGCCGGTACTGTTGTTGCGGGCGCGGAGACGGTAGAAGTAGCGGTTCGCGGACGTATGAGTGAAGGAGACGCTCGTAGTAGTGACTACCTGCGACGATGTGAGCGACACAAAATTCTGATCCGTCGATTCGTCGATGACGTAGTCGGTGGCACCATTCACGGCCGCCCAGGTCATCGCGTACGCCTTCCCCGCCTCGGCGGTGGCAGGTCCGCTGAGCACGGGCACTGCAGGAGTCGTACACACGATTGGCTCGAACACGGAAACGCTTGCATTACCGGATGCGCCGCCGATGGCCTGCGGCAACACCGCCGTGATCGTCGCCGATCCCGCCGCGACACCGCTGACGGAAAAGGCGACACTGCGCGAACCGGCCGGGATGACGGCCGAAGAAGGAACGGTGGCGACGGCAGGGTTCGATGAGCTCAGCGTCATCGTCGTGTCGCTCGCCACGTTGCCGCTCGTCTGCGCGGAAAGCGTGGTCGTGTCTCCGACCGCAACCGAACTGCTGAGCGGAACAATGGCCACGGACAGAGGCGGGATGTTGATGGCGCCGTTCGCGAGGGTGAGACTGCCCGCGGTTTCGGTCTGCGTCCCTCCCTGATTGTCGAGCTCTGTTGCTGAGTCGATGTTGAGCGAAATCGAGGAGCCCGGCGCCGCCGAGGACGAGAGTGTAAAGACCAGATGCGCGACCTGATCACCGGGAAGTGGCGCGTTGAGGTTGAAGGGTATGAGGTTTGACGATTCGTTGAATTGTTCGATCAACGTGATCGAGCCAGCCAGACTCGGCGAAGACTCGAAGGCCGGTGACAACCCCGCCGTGATTCCGGCGCGGGTAAAGGTAACCGACTGCACCGCTGACGCCGGCGAGTAGGCAACTTTGATCGTGAAGGCCTGGATCCTCGACCCGGCTGGCTGGTCTCGTCCGAGCAGGGTGCCCGAGGCGTCGCGGATGTAGACGGGAACGTCAACTGTGTTGCTGGTCGCGTTGACGGATTGAATGGTCACCGAATCCTGCGCCGCGGCCGGTGTGACAGTGGCAAAGGTGATGATGAGTTGTAAAAGAGCGAAGGCAAAGAGAGGGGTGCGGGTTTGCTTCGGGATCATGACCGTTGTCCTGGGAATGGGAGAAGTCCGGCACGCGCGGCCGGACGAGGTGTCCGAGCCGCACGCGTGAGGCGAGCTAATGGAAGCGAATGAATCGAACTCCGATGAGAGCAAGGGCAAGGCCGAGCATCGTGATGACAATGTGGGACATCACCGGGACCGACGGCAGGACGGTGATGGCACCGTTGACGAGTATGAGCCGTCCGTTGCCGCTGCTCTCGATCGTGCCTGGGTCGCCTGCCTCATCGGTGAGCTGCGTCAAGGTCGGATCAATCGTCAATGTCACGGTTGATCCGACCGGAGCCGACTGTGATAGCGCGACCGTGAGATGCGCGACCTGGTTCCCCGGCAGCGCACCGTCGAGGGTGAACGGGATCAGGTTGGTCGACTCCTGAAACGTGTCGAGGAGCGAGATCGCTCCGGGACTGGCCGGACTGACTTCAAACGTCGGAGTCAGCGAGGACGTGATCCCAGCGCGCGTGAAGGTGATCGACGCCACCGACGACGCCGGCGAATACGTCACTTTGATGGCGTAGGACTGGATGCGCGATCCGGGCGGCTGGTCGAGGCCCAGCGGAGTCCCGGATGCGTCGCGGATGTAGACGGGCACATCGACGATCCCGCCGGCCGCGCCGTTCACGGTCGCAACGGTGACGGTGTCGGGGATGACCACCGCCGCCGAAACGGCCGGTACCTGCAACAGGCCTGCAGTGACGCCGATCAGCAGGACGGCGCGAATGAGCTTCGAATGACTTGCGTACTGTTTCATATCGTTCCTCTCGCGCACTAGTTCACCTCACTGCGCGGCGCGCGCGGCTGCGGCGGCGCGTCACTCCTGATCGTCGTGCCGCTCACTTTGAGTTTTCCGTTGGCGACCGTTGCCGTCATGGTTCCGGCCTGGTCGCTGAGCATCGTCACGGTCGGATCAAGGCTGACGACAACGTTTGCATCGTTCGCTGCGATCTCGATCTCAGCCACGACCGCCGAGTGCGACGCGCCGAGGTTGAGACCGCCGTTACGCGGATCGTAGGAGACGAGGTATGACACGTCGTTCCCCATGCGCGGGCCGATCTCGAACAACGGGGCTCCGGCGTCCTTCGCAGCGCCTGCACTGTGTACCGCAAGATCACCGAACGTCCCGTCGGTCTCGAAATGAGCTCGGAACGCCATCGATTGCGGAGTGATCGAACCGGGGTTGGCCGTCATGATGACCGGCACGAAGTAACGGCCGGCGCGGAGAACGGCGTTGCCGAGCGTGATCGAGCCGGCAAGCTGCGGACCTTCCGCTCCAACCGCAGAGGCGCGCGGCATGCTCGGAAGTGCGGAAGGCATGTTCGGCTTCTGGCCGCCGAGGAAGAGGTAGTTGACGAGGTAGAAGATGTCGGCCGAGCTGACGACGCCGTCGCCGTTCGCGTCACCGGACAACACTCCGCCCGGCCCGTTCGGCGCCGGACCGTTCATGAAGAGGTAGTTGACGAGGTAGAAGATGTCCGCCGAGGTGATCGTGCCGTCGTTGTTTGGATCGAATACCTGCGGGCTGTAGAGGAAGCCGTTGGTGAGCGTGCCGGTGGAGGTGTCGGTGTTCGTTACGGTCACGTTGACGGCGCCGGCGGTGTGCGCGGGCGTTTTCGCGGTGATCTTGATTGCGCTGACCACGACGACGTTCGTCGCAGCGGTGCCGCCGAAGGTGACCGCCGCGCCGCTGGCGAAGCCGATACCGTTGATCGTCACCGTGTTACCGCCCGTAACCGTGCCACCAGTCGGAGAGAGGGAGGTAACGGTCACCAGCGGAAGGACTGTTACATTGGTGTTTGCGAGCCCGGGACAGCCGACGCTGGTCGTCACCGTGAGGTTGAGGGTCAGCGTTCCGACGGCGCCGGCGGTGAAGGTGATGCTGGTGGTACCTGCTCCACCTGTAATCGTGCCGTTGGTGATGCCCCAGACGTACGTTGCTCCGGCGCCTGCGTTGGCTACGGAGGCGACATTGCCGGTCGTGCCGGCGGTGGTGACCGGCGCCGTGGTAATCGCGGAGTTGACAATGCTGTCGTTGACCGTGCCGTTGGCGTCGTTGTAGTTGGGGGCGCCGCTGAAGGTCCAGGCGTCGCCTGCGTAGGTACCTGCGGCCGTGTGCGTCGTAGCGCTCACAACGAGTCCGGTGAGCGACTCACCGATAACACCAGTCGCCGTGCCTATCGCGGTGTGTGCCGAGCCGTCGAAGGCGACACAATAGCCGGTCACGACAATCGTGGCCGTGGCCTTGTTGATTCTCAGCGCATTCGGCAGCGAATCTTCCGCGTTGTTGTTGGCATCACCGACGGTGTGGGCGGTGATGAGGTAAACGCCGACGTTTGTCGGTGGGGCGGCGGTAGGCCCGTAGGTGGTTCCCGAGATGCCCTGGTAGCTCAACGTGACGGGGAACGTTTCACCCGCGCCACCGATGGCTTGGCCGGACCCAGCGCGCGGGGCGCCGTTGTAGGTGAACGTGCCGCCGAAGGCGGCCATCAAGGTATTGAACTTGTTGATCGTCAGCGCGGTGGCCGAGGAATCGCCGGCGTTGTTGTTGGCGTCGCCAGGGGTATGCGCGGTGACCGTGTAGGTGCCGGCGAGGGATGGCGCCGTGGCGCTCGGTCCGTAGGTGGTCGAGCCCGTGCCGTTGTAGGCCAGCGTCACGGACAGGCTTTCACCACCGCCACCAGTAGCCGCTCCACTTCCAGCATGCGGGTTACCGTCGTATGTGAAGGTTCCGCCGGTCGCGGTGACCGTTGGACTGGCCTTCGTGATGTTGAGGGCGGTTGGAGTCGAGTCACCCGCGCTGTTGTTTGCATCGCCGGGGGTGTGCGCAACGACCGTGTATGTACCAGCTAACGAAGGCGCGGTCGCGGATGGCCCATACACAGTCGAGCCGGTTCCCGAGTAGCTCAGCGTGACGGTCAGGCTCTCGCCCGCGCCGCCCGTGGCGGTGCCGCTTCCGGCTTTCGGTGTGCCGTCGTAAACGAATGTGCCACCGACAGCAGTCACGACCGGCGTTGCCGGGTTGACGACGACGCTGGCCGGCGCCGAAGGCGCGCTGATACAGCCATTGCCGTCGCTAACGGTCACGGTGTAGCTGCCTGAAGCCGAGGCGACGTAGGACTGATTGGTCTGCCCGCCGATCGGATTGCCGTTGAGGTACCACTGGTAGCCGGTAGCGCTGCTCGAATTCAGCGTCACGCTGCCGGGGTATGTGAACGTGGTAGGTCCGCCCGGCGTGATCGATGGTGTGGATGGCAATGGATTCACGGTCACCGTGATCCCGGCCGAAGGAACGCTGGTGCACGAGTTGCCGTCGGTCACCGTCACGGTGTAGTTGCCGCTGCCGGTTGCGCTGTAGGTTTGATTGGTTTCCCCGCCGATCGGGTTGCCGTTGAGGAGCCACTGGTTGCCGCTTGCGCTGGTCGATGTGAGCAGAACGCTGCCACCGGCGCAGAAGGTGGTCGGTCCTCCCGGAGTGATCGTCGGCGCGGCTGGGAGCGGATTCACGGTAACGACTGTGGGTGTCGAGGGGACGCTCGTGCAGGCGCCGGACGTCGTCGTGACTGAGTAGTTGCCGGTAGCCGTGGCCACATACGTCTGGTTGGTTTCCCCGCCGATCGGGTTGCCGTTGAGGGACCACTGATTCCCTGTGAGAGCGCTCGAGCTCAGCGTGACACTGCCGCCGGTGCAGAATGTCGTCGGTCCGCCGGGCGTGATCGTCGGAGGGCCGGGTGCGATCGGGACGCTCGCCGTGCTCACGACGATGCACCCGGTGGCGTCGGTCTCGGTCAATTGCAGCCCTACCGAGCCGAATGGCCCGGCGGTGTAGGTCACCGTCGGTGAGGATCCGCCGGCTGTGATCGTGCCGTTGGTGGCGGCCCATGAGTAATTTTTGGCGCCCGCCGGAACCGAAGCGGTGTTACCGGCCGACAAGGGACAGAGGGAGGCGGGAGTTGGCGTGATCGTCGGTGCGGGCGACCCGCAGGCGACGTCGGCGAAGCAAACCGTAACGTCATTCAGCGTGGGCGTTACGGTGTTGTTCGTCGATGAGAGGATGGCCTTGTACTCGAGATAGCGGGAGCCGTTGAACTGCGCGATCGACGCACCCGAGGTCGTGAAGAACGTGCCGGCAGTTCCGTCCGGACCGACGAAGTTGAACGGCCCATTGGGGCTGCTGGCGCCGGCTGCCTGGAACTGGACTGTCGTGTTCGCCGGAGTAACGGCGTTCCATGACAGCGTCGACCACGTCGGCGAATTGCCGACCGACGGATTGCCGTCCTTCACCGAAGAGATGAGGTTGCCGGACGGCGAGAAGCCGTTGTTCACATAGGTATGAAAAATTGCCGAGCGCGTCGCAGTTGCGGCCCAGGTACCACCGCTATTGGTGGACGAGACGCGGCTGCCGAAAGCATAGGGATTCGGTGTGAAACTGACGCTGAAGTCGTAGCCGCCGGCCGATGGGTTGGCGACGGGACGGATGATGAACGCGTAGGTGGTGCCAGCCGTAAGGACGAGCGGGGTGGCGCTGAAATCGGCGGTGTGCGTACTGCCGGCTCCTCCGTCGTTGAAGCCGGCTACCGTCGTCGATACCAGATCCGCTCCGGTCGGAAGGCCCGCAGTCGTGGCCCGGATGGATGCAGTGAAGTTCGGCGTGGTGCCGGTGCAGCTCAGACAGAAGAGATTGACGTCGACGGCCACAAGCGTGCCGCTGATGCCGGCTTTAAAAGTCTGGCCATTCCAGGTCGTAGACGTGAGGCTGAAGCCGCCTGCGATCGACGTAACGCTCTGCTGGTCGACGAGGTTCGGGTTCGTTAGCTTGACGTCGCCAGGACTGGAGGTCACCTCCACGTTCGTGGCGACGCCGCCCTGGAAGTCGGCCTGCGTCGTGTCGACGAGGCAACTGCCGTTGCTTGCGGACGTGAGCGAGAAGTCTTGCGTCGTGGTGCCGCCGTCAGTGACCACGATGGAGTTGGCTGTCGAGGGGTTATAGCCAACGTAGCTGGCGGTAATCGTGGGATACGTTCCCGCCGGAATGCCGGAGAAGGTGTAGCCTCCGGACGCATTGGTCGTTGTCGTCCGCGCGCCGAGATTCACCGTCGCGCCGCTGATCGGCGCGCCTCCAACTGCTGCGGTGACCGTACCCTGCACGCTGCCGCCCGCTCCCACGGGAGTACACGACGGGTAAACGAACGAGCCGATGCGGGTCTGATGATTGAGGCCGGTGGTGGCGTAGTACTCGTTCGTGTACCAGAACTTGCAGCCGTCCGGATCGAGCGTCATGGCGCTGTAGTCGCCCCAGCGGGTGCAGGTGGTGCCGCAGGTGCCGCTCTGTGAGCCGGTTCCAGCGAAAAGCAGTTGTTCGGTGAGGGTGATGGTGTTCGGCGCATCACCGGCCAGACGGCCGGCATAACTGAGCGTGGGATTGGTCGTGGCGTTCGAGGTCGTGTATCCCATCGCCAGGTCACCGGCTCGGTTGACCGCTACGCTGGGCATGTAACGGAAGGCCGTTGCATCAGGGCTATACGTGAAGGCCTGCGGCGTCGAGGCGGCGACCGTACCGCCCGTGACATCGACCTGGTAATAGCGAACGGCGGCCTGGGCCGACGTGACGTTCGCAGGCCCGGGATTTCCGGCGCCGACGGTATGGCTCAGCCACAACGATTCCGCGGCGCCGAACTTCGAATATTGGTTCTGCACCATCAGGCGGGGGTAGAGCGTGTCGAGGAAGTTAGCGGGACTGGGCGCGGTCGTAGTGCCGCTCCGGTTGTACTGCTCCCACCACGATGCCGCGGTGGCATTGGAGGCACCGGTGACGGTAGAGAGCGGAAGATGATCCCAATCGACATGAAACTTCCAGATCTGGACCGAGTCCAGGAAGTTCCAGACCGAGGCGAAGTAGTTCGGACTTCCTGTGGGCGGCGTGCCGGTCTGCAATCGCGCGTTCGCCGGAATGACTGTGAACTGATCTGCCGGCAGGTCGAATGAGACGACCTTCACCGTCGGGCTGCCCGCATACATCTGCGCCTTGTTCAGCGCGTACAACCTCGTGTTCTGGAACGCGGCTCCGGAAGGGTAGCCGAACATGTTCACCGACATGTAGAGACCGTCCGGCCAGATGCCGAGTTTCGGGTAATCGCCAAGGCCGCCGGTGGTGTTGATCGAGTAGAAGTTCCATCCGCCGGTGACCGGATCGCCATTCATGGAGACAGCGAAGCACTGGAAGTTGCCCGGCGGGTTGACGACGTTGCCGCTCGACAGCTGAAACGCAAAGTCGGTGATGATCCAGCGGTCTTCGAAGCTGTCGTAAAGGACGACGGGATCGCCGAAGTTGTTTGTGTCGCAGAGATTCCCGAAGTTTCCCTGGCTCATGAAGGTGTTGAAGGTGAACGCTGCCACGCGCACGCCGTCGGACTTCCGGAAAACGCCGATCGAAGTGTTGATGGTCTGGATGTAATAGGTGGGTCCAACGTCGCCATTGGTATCAGGAGGATGGCCGGCACCCCAGGTGGCGAAATCGAGACCGTCGAAGGTCGCGAGCGGGGCTGGCGCCGGCGCGCTTCTCTGCGGCGGCTGGGGGAGGAAAGGCGATGGAGGGCCTCCGATGATGTGGGCGCCCGCTGCTGTCGGATTCGACGGCGGCGCTTCGCGCTCGGGGCGCTCGACCTTGTCCGGCGCTAAGAACGGGAGCGAACGAAGGTCGAGTTTGTTCGACGACGCTTTGCTCATCCGAGTCTCAACCGCCGGCCCGACCGCCACAGGGCCGGGGGTTCTGCTGGCATCCGGATCGTCGTCGGCGCCCATGGTTTTCCGGGCCTTATCCTGCGGGACCGGCCTGCGGTCCTCCGTCTTCAGGGGGACGAGTACTTCCTGATCGCCGGCCGGCTTGATCTTTTTCTTCTTGGCGGTGGCGGCGGAACCGGACAGGACAACTAATGCTGCGAGTAAGGCGACGAAGACTCGTTTCATGGACGTTCCTTTGGTTATTAGGGGCCGGGGCGAGGACGGGCAGCGTAATGATGACAGATTATCCCGGCGGCTGCATCAGCAACTCACCGGTCGATGACTTCTATCCGCCGGAAGATCAGCGGGCACGATCTCCGCGACGGTTGGCGGAGGCGGGTCGGAATCGAACCGACCCTTCGACGCTTCCGCGCCGAAACAACGGTTTTGAAGACCGCGGGAGCCACCAGACCCCATTCGCCTCCCCGGCAGCCTGCAAGATAACATGCGATAGCGGGTTTTCGGGGCTGCGCGGTCTCGCGGTCGAGAGCGAGATCCAGACCTGAATCGGACGGATCCGACCGATCGGACGGATCCACTGATCACGCCTTGCGCCGGCGCATTCGCCTGATCACCTCATCCACTGAGAAAAAACCCGGACCGAAGGCGAGGATGATCAGCGACACGAGCAGAAAGAGAAACGGCGCCGCGCTCGTGAAGGCATCCTGATCCTTGAAGAACCCGACCAGCGCATCGTGATCGGCGGTTACGTACGCCACGATGAAGTTGATCGTCAGAGGGATGGAGATCAGACGCGCGAACAGCCCGAGGAGAAGGAGCAGACCGCCGACGCACTCGAGCGAAGCGACGAAGTGGGCATTCACGCCCGGCATCGGGATGTGCAGGTGGGTGAGGAACTCGGTGAAGCGGTCGATGTTCTGCAGCTTTCCCTTCCCGGTTTGGAACAACTCCCAGCCGAACATGAGCCGGAGTACAAGCAGGAGCGGACTGCGGAGCTTGTCGAATCCGCGCGACATGACCACGTCGTACCACCGCACCAGCTTGTCGATCATCATCTCTCCTGTTCGGTGATGGCGATTGCCGCAAAGAGTCCCGCCTCACTCCAGTCACGGAACCAGTTGAAGAGGTCCTGCTGCTCCGGCATCCGCCGGAAGCGGCGCGCAAACTTCATGATGGCACTGCCGATGGACTCTCCGGAAATGAGAAAGCCGAGGAAGCTGAAGGCTTCCTGCGAGAGCGGCATGCGGTAGACGCCGTAGTCGCGCCGGTGAACCGCAAGCCAGGACTTCCCCCGGCGCGGCTCCGCGGGACGCTCGTCACGAAACGCCTGGAAGACGTCATTCGCGTTGTAGGCAAAGGTCAGAAGACGGAGTGCCGGGATGGGTGTAAAGCGCAACGATTCGATCCGCTCCGGCGTCACCGCGGCGATCGCATCGGCCGCCATCGGCGCAGCCTCGGCCTCTTCAAACACATGCGTCATCGCCAGCTCGAGGCGTGCCAGATCGGCAAGGAACGTTTTTCTCTTCAACGTCGAGCTTGCGATGAACTCAGGCAGACGATCGCCGAGCCGGTTCAGCGTGTAGCTTCGCGACGGAAAGTGCTGCACGTACTCACGCACCAGATGACCGAACGCGTGCCCGCCCATCGTGTAGGTAAGCACTTCGTAGTCGGCCTCCAGCGCCTCGATCATCCGCAGCATGTACATGCCGTGGTAGATCCCGACCCGCTGAATCGGCTGCAACGTTTTCGACGGCAGCACCACCGAATCAACACCAATCGCCGCCGCCTCGGCTGCCTCATACACATCGCCAGGATGCGTCACGACCGCCTGCATCCACTTCTGCAGCGGGGCAAGGGCTAGGTCAGACATAGACGGCCTTTGCGTCTTGCGGGGGCCGCGAGTCGGGCGTCAGGCGTCGGAGAGGCTTGATGTTGCTCCCACTCAACACCCCAAACGCGGCATTCCCCAAATCTCGGAACGCCACCGCTTTCCGCGCCTCGGCGTGCACGGTCTCGAAATCCGGGATATCCGAATCCCACTCCATCAGCGTCGAGACGTTGCCGGTGCGGGCGCAGGCGCGGCCGTAAAGTTGCCACACCTCGTCGATGACGAAGTTGTCGTGCGTGTCGATGATGTGCGTGCCGTGGTTCGCGTGTCCGGCCAGGTGGACCTGCACGACACGGTCGGCAGGAATGGCGTCGACGTACATCGTCGGATCGAAGCCGTGGTTGAACGAGCTGACGTAGATGTTGTTCACGTCGAGCAGCAGTCCGCAGTCGCTTTCGGCGGCCAGCGCTGCAAGGAAATCCCACTCCGTCATCGTCGACGTTGCGAACTCGACGTACGACGACGGATTCTCGACCACCAGCGGCGTCTCCAGAAAATCGGAGATGACGCGCACGCGGGCGGCGGTGTGGCGAAGCGATTCCTCGTTGTACGGCATCGGCAGAAGGTCGTGAACATTCCGTCCGCTCACGCCGGTCCAGCAGAGATGGTCGGAGATCCAGCGTGCGTTGACGCCGCGGGCCAGCTCCTTCAGTTTTCGGAGGTAATCGAAATCGATCGGATCGGTGCCGCCGATCGACATCGAGACGCCGTGAAGAACGATCGGGTATCGCTCGGCGATCGTCTCGAGCACGTAGCGAGGACGGCCGCCGGTGTCGAGATAGTTTTCGGAGAGTGCCTCGAACCAGTCGATATCGGGTTGCGTATCGAGGATGTGCGCGTAATGCACGGTCCGCAATCCGATGCCGATACCGAGGTCAGGGAAGTTGAATCGATTCATGGGTTCTTTGATGGGGGTGAGGACTAGGGGGTGGGGGGTGGGAGAAATGTTCGGCGAGCAGTTCTCTCCCACCCCCCACACCCAACTCCCCACCCCCCAGGAAGGACGGGCGCCGTGCACCCGTCCCCCTGGTACGACTTGGCTAGGTGGTGCTGGGTGCCGCAGGAGCCGGAGGAACGGCGCAAGAGCCTTTGGTCTTGCACTCGTTCTTGCCGCCGGCGCCCTGACCCTTGCAGGCGTTCTTGCCGGCGCAGCTGTGCCTGTATTCCTTCGACGCGCAGGAGCCCTGGCCCTTGCAAGCATTCTTGCCGCCGATGCCCTGGCCCTTGCAGGCGTTGAGGCCTTTACAGGCATGCTTGTCGGCTGCCTTGGCCGTGTCAGCCATCCGGACGGCCTGCGACGACTGGTTGAGAGAAAGCGTGTTCGACTTCGCCTGGTCGGCACGCAGATTGGTTCCGGCGCTGAGGCCGGCGACGACACCACCGAGAACGAGATAACGAGCCAGATCACGACTATTCATACAAATCTCCTCCTAAAAGTTGTTTGAGTACCGACAGACTTACGGCCGACAGTGGTTGATTGGATGCCATGATGCCAGATTCCGAGAAGAATAGCGCGGTGTGAGGTCGGGGGTGGGGGCTGTTTCCTGCGATGAAACGGTGTCAAATCCCCCTGCGAGGGAAGTGGGTGCCGATCGAATCAGGCTTTTTTGAACGGTTTCAACGAATTCTCGCCCGTAATCCCGATCCACGCCGATCTTTAGCCCTCCTTTACGCTCATCTGGTCCCTCCTGTGTTTCACTGATGCAAGCATGGATCGGCGAACGAATCCCATCCTCATCTGGATCGCGGCGCTCGGGTCGGTTGCCGTCGTCACCGCGGGGGGCTCCGCGCTCAAGCTCAATCCGAACACCGTCGGCTTCGCGTACCTGATCGTCGTCCTTCTGATCTCGGTCTGGGGCGGGCTGCTGGCCGGAACTGTTTCGTCCGTCATCGCCACGCTCTGCTACAACTACTTCTTCTTTCCGCCGCTTTACACGTTCACGATCGAGAACCCGGCCAACTGGTTCGCTCTCGTCGCCTTTCTCGTCGCCTCGGTCACGGTGAACCGCCTCGTCGTCGCCGCACACGTGCAGGCGGAGAAGGCGAAGCAGCGGCGGACGGAGTTGGAGACACTCTACGGATTGAGCATCGACCTCTTCGCGGCCACGAACCGCGTCGGCGCCCTCGGCGAGGCCGCCGGCCGCGCGTTGCAGCTCCTCGGCGCGCGCGCCGGCGGACTCGTTCTCTTCGACGGCAGTCCGTTCCGGCAGAACATCGTCTCGTGGACCGGCGACAAGCCTGACGAGATCGAAGACTTGATCGCCGGCGTCGGTCGCCACAAAGAGTCGCTGGAGTTTCCGTCGCCGCTCGGACGCGACGTCTACCTCCCGCTCATCGTCGGCGGAAAGACGACCGGCGCGCTCGTCGCTCGGGGCACCGAGGCCTCGAAGCAGACGCTTGAATCGGCGGCACGGCTCGTGGCGCTGGCTGTGGAGCGCGAACGGTTCATCGAAGAGAACGCGCACGTCCGCGCCCTGCGTGAAAGCGAAGCGTTGAAGACTTCGCTGCTCCGTGCCATCTCGCACGACCTCACCACACCGATCACCGCAGTGTCGATTCGTACGGAGTCGATCCGGCGCCGCGCGGGAGCCGATCCCGAGTTGCTCGAAGACATCGGTGCCATCGCCGAGGAGACGGCAAGACTGCGGAGACGCATCGACAACCTCCTGGCAATGGCGCGGCTCGAGGCTGGAAAGTCGAAGCCGCACCGTGAGCCGACGCCGCCCGCCGATCTTTTTCGCGCTACGCGGGAGAACCTCCCAATCGTCTTCAGCGCGCGGCCCATCACCGTTCACGTCGAGCCGGACTGCCCTGACGCCAACGTCGATCCGTCGCTGGCGCTGGAGATTCTCGTCAATCTCGTCGAGAACGCGCATCGCGTTTCGCCTCCGGGTGCGACAATCGAGCTCGTGGCGCGCAAGCATCCCATCGACGCGGACAAGATGCGCATCGAGATCCTCGACCGAGGGCCGGGCCTTCCGCCCGGCGTGGTCGATGCGGATGGAAACGTGGCCGCCGAGACGACCGATCTCGCCCAACGCGGCCTCGGCCTCGAGATCGCGCGCGGCCTCGCCGCTGCGAATGGCGGCAGTATCGGTCTCGCGCCGCGGCCGGGCGGCGGCACCATCGCGCGCGTCGATCTGCCTGCGGCGTCCTTGCCCGCCGAGGAGCGCGCATGACGATCTCGAACGTCATTCTCATCGTCGATGACGATCCGGCGATCCGCGATTCGCTCTCGAAGGAGCTGCGCGCCAGCGGTTATTCGACGACCACTGCGGCCGATGGCGCGGAGGGGATGACCGCCTTTCAGTCGCAGATTCCGGACCTTGTCCTCACCGATCTGGCCATGCCGCGCTCGGACGGATTCGAGCTCATCGCCGGAATCCGTGCGTCGTCGCGCGTTCCCGTAATCGTCCTCTCAGTCCGCGGCGCCGATCCCGACAAAGTCCGCGCCCTCGACCTCGGCGCCGACGACTTCGTGACGAAGCCTTTCTCCATGGCCGAGCTTCTGGCGCGCGTCCGCGCCCAATTGCGGCGCACTGCTCCGCCATCGACCACACTCGCCTTTCCCGACTTGTCGATCGAGCTCGATCGCCGCCGCGTCGTGCAGGGCGGACGCGAGTTGCGCCTCACGCCGACCGAGTACTCGCTCCTCGAACTACTGGCCACGAACGCAGGCAAGCCGATGTTCATCGAGCAAATCATCGCCCGCGTCTGGCGCTCCGCCCCCAGCACCAGCGCCGACACACTCCGCGTTCACATGAGCTCCCTCCGCAAGAAGCTCGAGCCGAACCCCTCCGAGCCGCTCTACATCGTGACCGAGCCGTGGGTTGGATACCGCTTCATCGCCGAACCTATTTGATCCGCAGATGACGCAGATGTTCACAGATGCGAGGCTTTTATCTGCGTCCCCTCTGCGTCATCTGCGGATCAAAGCCTTTCGAAATTCTTAAGCCACTCTTAAGTACTTTCGCCGCCTACGTTTCGCTGTTCTTAACGACAGGCACGCGCCCCCGCTGTTGAAGGAGTGTGGAGGTGGCCATGGTCACCATGACGCACTCGCTCACTCCTCATTCCGCGCAACGGAAACACAGCGCCGCAACACGAATCGCATTGATCGTCGCCTTCTGGATCGTGGCGGCGCTGTTGGTGGCCATCGCGCACCAGATGATGGCAGCGGCCTCGCCCGTAGTCTCGGTTGCCGTTGAAACGATCGCCATCGTGGCCGTGGCAGGTGCGTACATCCGGCTGGTGATGCCGCACGCCACGCTCGACCACGCCCTCTTCGCAGGCACAACCTGGGTGCTGCTCGGGATCGCCGCAGAGATCGTCATGACCGCCAATTCCGGCCGGCAGTGGTTCGCCCTCCTCGGATCTCCAACAAACGGTGGCCTGCGCTGCGTGCTGTTGATCGCCTGGGTCATCGCGCCCGCCCTCTTCATCAGGAGCCGCGACTGAGATCGCGCCCTGAGTTGATCTCTTCTCATCGACGGCAAACCTTCCTGGTGAACGACCAACAACCCGAGCAGTCGACCATTCAGCGCGTGCGCCGGATGATCGTCGGTCCGCCGCGCGATGTGAGCGATCCGAAGATCTTTCATCACGTTTCTCTCGTCGCATTTCTGGCGTGGGTTGGGCTCGGTGCGGACGGATTGTCATCGTCAGCCTACGGTCCCGAAGAAGCCTACAAAGCACTTGGACCGCACTCTCATTTATCGATCGTGCTCGTAGCGATGACGGCCGTGACGATCGCGGTTATCTCCATCGCGTACTCGAACCTGATTCAGCACTTTCCGGGAGGTGGCGGCGGCTACCTCGTGGCCACGAAGCTGCTCGGAAGCCGCGTCGGCGTCGTGTCCGGTTGCGCGCTGCTCGTCGATTACGTTCTGACCATCACGGTGTCGATTGCCAGCGGCTGCGATCAGCTCTGGTCGTTCCTTCCGCTCTCGGCGGCGCCCTACAAGCTGCTCACCGAATTCCTCATCCTCTTCATCCTCATCGTTCTGAACCTCCGCGGCGTCAAGGAATCGGTGAATATCCTCGCGCCGATCTTCGTGTTGTTCATCGTTACGCATGGCTTTGCGATCGTGTATGCGATCGCCTCTCACGCCACAGGCCTGCCCAAGGTATTTCACGACGCGCATGTCGACTATTCCCATTCCGTCAGCACGATCGGATTCCTGCCGCTCATGCTTATCCTCTTGCGCGCCTACTCGCTCGGCGGCGGCACGTACACGGGAATCGAGGCGGTCTCGAACGGCGTGTCGATGCTTCGCGAGCCGCGCGTCCGCACGGGGAAGCGAACGATGGCACTCATGGCCGTCTCACTGGCATTCACCGCTGGCGGGATCATGTTTGCCTACCTCCTCACGAACTCGACGCCGGCAGAGGGAAAGACGATGAACGCCGTGCTGCTGACGAACCTGTTCGGACGGTGGCACATCGGAACCATTTCCGCAGGCACCGGGTTCGTGATCGTCAGCCTCATCGCCGAGGCCGCGCTCCTCTTTGTGGCAGCGCAGGCAGGCTTTCTCGATGGTCCGCGCGTCCTCGGCAATATGGCGCTCGATTCGTGGATGCCCCATCGTTTCAGCCAGCTCTCCGACAGGCTCGTCACAAAGAACGGCGTCTACATGATGGGGATCGCCGCCGCGGCCGCGCTGCTGTACACGCGGGGCGACATCCTCACATTGGTGGTCATGTACTCCATCAATGTGTTCATTACCTTTTCACTGACCGAGCTGGGAATGGCGCGCCATTGGATCAAAGACCGCGACAAGGAACCTAAATGGAAAAGCCAGCTGGCAATCCACGGGACCGGACTGGTGATGTGTCTCAGCATCCTGGTCATCACGGTATTTGAGAAATTCTCTCATGGCGGATGGGTCACTGTCGTCATCACAGGACTCATCATCGTGCTCTGTTTCGCGATTCGCCGTCACTATGACGAGGTCCGGGCGGGTCTGCGGCGTCTCGATGACATATTGACGACCGTTCCTCTTCCGAAGACCAAAGACGAGCCACCTCCCTCAGATCTCGAAACGAATCTACCCACCGCCGTGATCAGCATCTCGTCGTTCTCCGGATTCGGACTTCATCAGATCCTCTCGATTCACAAGGCCTTTCCCAATTACTTCAAACAGTTTCTGTTCGTTTCCGCCGCCGTGGTCGACTCCGGCAATTTCAAAGGCGCCGAGGAGCTCGATCGCCTCCAGACGAACACCGAAGAGAATCTGTTGAAGTACGTCGGCTGGGCGCGCGCTCACGGCTTCCGCGCCGACTATCGCATGGCCCTCGGTACCGAGGCCGTGGAGACGGTCGAAGCGATCTGCCTTGACGTGGCGAAAGAATTTCCGCGCGCCATCTTCTTTACGGGACGCCTCATCTTCAAGGAAGAGAAGTGGTACCACCGCCTGCTTCACAACGAGACGCCCCACGCCATCCAGCGCCGGCTGCAATTCGCCGGCATTCAGGCCATGGTCCTGCCGATTCGCGTGCTCGACTGACGCGATACCCGCTTTCGACACTCTTAATCCACTCTTAAGCGACTAATCCTGCGCTCCTTCTCACTTCTTAACGAGGTCCCGGCGGACTGCGTGTTGACATGTGCAGGAGGCGGGCATGGCCGCGTCAACGAGTCAACGAATCCAACCCGTGTTTGCAAATCGAAAGCACGGCGTTATCACGAGGGCCGCGCTCGTCATCATTTTCTGGAGCGTCGCGGCCGCACTCGTGACGGTCGTGCACCAGAGAGTGGATGCGGCATCGCCAGTTGCCAGCGCCGCTGGCAAAGTGGGCGTCATCGTGATGATTGCGGCCGCGTACATCAGGCTCAACGCGGCCCAGAGCACGCTCGATCACGCGCTGTTAGTGGGCACGACATGGGTACTGTTCGACATCGCCGCGGAGATCACGGTCACCGCGACCACCGGGCGGCAGTCGTTCGCCCTCATCGGATCGCCAGCAAACGGCGGCCTTCGCTGCGCGCTCCTGATCGCCTGGATCATCGCGCCGGCCCTTTTCATCAGGAGCCGCGATTGAGAGCGCGCTCGTTTAATGTTGCCGCCATCGCTCTCCTTTTCATCGCGATTGCGGCCCGCGCCGAGGAGTCGGCAAAGGCCGTCACCATTCACGGATTCGTCGACGGCTATTACGCCTGGAACAGCAACAATCCGGCATCACACGAATCCTTCTTTGCCGGCGCCGGCAGCACCGCGGAGCATGCGAACGAGCTCACTCTCAACCTTGCGGCCCTCGAGATCGTCCGAGACGCCGCGCCGCTCGGATTTCATTTATCTCTGGTCGCCGGAGACGGTGCGGATGTGATTCATGCCGCGGAGAGCAAGGGCTTTCGTCACATTTACCAAGCCTCGGTAATCTACAAAGTCTCCGACAGGCTGACTATCGAAGGCGGCATCTACCCGTCGCACATCGGGTTCGAATCTTTCTATTCGAAGGATGACTGGAACTACATGCGCTCGTGGCCCGGCGAGCTCTCGCCCTTTTACCAGAACGGCATCCATGCTTCCTACCAGTTCGACAGCCACTGGAGCGGCGACGTGCACCTTCTCAATGGATGGCAGCACATCAAGGACAACAATGACGCCAAAGCGATCGGCGTAAAGATCGCCTATACGAGTGACCGCCTCAACACCTCGCTCAATACGTTCGACGGGCCGGAGCTGCCGAACGACAATACGCACTGGCGCCACTTCGGCGATCTGATCGCTTCGTACAAGGCTACGCCGAAACTGAGTCTGGCCGGCTCGCTCGATCGCGGGCATCAGGAGCTTCCCGGCGACATAGCAGCCAACTGGCTAGGCATTGCCGGCTTCGGCCGCTACGCGTTCGACGACCGTCATGCCGTGGCTGTGCGCGGCTCTCTCTTCCACGATCCGGACAATGCCATCAGCGGCGCGGCGCAGAGGCTCACCGAGGAGACGCTGACGTACGAGTTTCACCCGGTGACGAACTTGATCGTGAAGATTGAAGGACGGCACGACCATTCCACCGCGGCCGTCTTCGCTCGCAAGACCAACGAATCGACCAACAACCAGACCATCGCAGTCATCGGCGCGGCGGTGACTTTCTAAGGGGACACCTCATGTGGGATCTGATTTTCTTCGTCCTAACCATCGTCCTGTTTGCCGGATCCATCTGGTACACGCGCGCCTGCGACAAGGTTTGAGGCTGCTATGACATTCGACGCCATCGTCGGACTCGTTCTCGCTGTATTCGCTTTGATCTATCTGCTGTATGCGCTGATCCGCGCGGAAGACCTGTAATGACTAAGCTCGACCTGTTGAAAATCGTTATCTACTTCCTACTGATCCTGGCGGTCACGAAACCCCTCGGACTCTACTTGCGGCGCGTGTTCTGCGGCGAGAAAACCTTCCTCGATCCTTTACTGCGGCCAGCGGAACGGCTCGTTTACCGCATCGGCGGTGTGGACGAGAAACGCGAGCACGACTGGATGCAGTACACGATCGCCATGCTGCTCTTCAATGGCGTTGGTCTGCTGTTCACGTACGCCGTCCTGCGACTGCAGCATCTCCTTCCGCTGAATCCCGACAAGTTTCCTGCCGTTGCGCCCGACCTGGCCTGGAACACCGCCGTTTCCTTTACGACGAATACGAACTGGCAGGCATATAGCGGCGAGTCGGCGATGTCGCATCTCTCACAGATGGTGGCGCTGACGTTTCACAACTTCGCGTCCGCGGCCACCGGCATCGCCCTGGCCATCGGCGTCATCCGCGGCATCGTGCGGCATAGCGCGAAAACGATCGGCAATTTCTGGGTCGACCTCACGCGAACCACTCTCTGGCTGCTACTGCCAATCTGTTTGGTGTCGGCGGTCGCGCTCATGTCGCAGGGAGTGATTCAGAACTTCCATCCCACGGCGGCGATCACGACTGTCGAAGGAAAGACTCAGAAGATCCCGCAAGGCCCTGTGGCGTCGCAAGAGGCGATCAAGGAGCTCGGCACCAACGGCGGCGGGTTCTTCAACGCCAACTCCGCGCATCCGTACGAGAACCCCACGCCCTTCACGAACCTCCTGGAGATGTTCCTCATCTTCGCCATCGGCGCCGGCCTGACGTACACGCTTGGCTCGATGATTGGCAAGCAGCGTCACGGTTGGGCGGTCTTCTGGGCGATGGGCATCGTCTTTCTGGCCGGAACGATCGTCGTCACGATCGCCGAGCAGCACGGCAATCCTCTCCATCACCGCCTCGGCGTCGCCAGCGCGGACGGCAACATGGAAGGCAAAGAGGTCCGCTTCGGGATCGGCGATTCCTCGCTGTTCGCTGCGATTACCACCGACGCCTCCTGCGGCGCGATCAACTCGTGGCACGACTCCTTCACGCCGATCGGCGGCTCCATCCCGCTGCTCAACATCATGCTCGGCGAGGTGATCTTCGGCGGTGTCGGTGCAGGCCTCTACGGCATGTTCCTCTTCATCGTGCTGACGGTCTTCATTGCCGGGCTGATGGTCGGGAGGACGCCGGAGTACATGGGCAAGAAGATCGAAGCCCATGACGTCAAGCTGGCCATGCTGGCCGTGCTGATTCTGGCGTTCTCGATTCTCGTCGGCACCGCCGCGGCCGCGGTCACGACAGCCGGCACGTCGAGTCTCGCCAACGCCGGCCCGCACGGACTGAGCGAAATGACGTACGCGTTCACCAGCGCCACCGGCAACAACGGCAGCGCCTTCGCCGGTCTCAACGCCAACACGAAGTTCTACAACATCGCGCTCAGCTTCGCGATGTTCATAGGCCGCTTCCTGATGATCATTCCGATCATGGGCATCGCCGGCTCGCTCGCGGCGAAGAAGAAGCTCGCCGAAACGGTGGGAACGTTCCCTGTTGACGGACCGCTGTTCACGTTCCTGCTCATCGGCGTGATCGTCATCGTCGGCGCGCTCACGTACTTCCCGGTCCTCGCCCTCGGGCCGTACGTCGAGCACTTCCTCATGAACGCTGGAAAGGTGTTCTAAGCCATGGCCACGCAAACGAAGCTATCTCTGTTCGACGGAGCCATCCTCCGTCGCGCGCTCACGGACGCTCTCGTCAAGCTCAGCCCGCGCCGGATGATGAAGAACCCGGTCATGTTCCTCGTCGAGGTGGGCGCGGTCCTCACCACCATCCTTCTCATCCCCGGCTTCTCGAAGCACGTCGACTATCTTTTCCAGATCCAGATCACGCTGTGGCTGTGGGCGACGGTGCTCTTCGCGAACCTCGCCGAAGCGGTGGCCGAGGGACGTGGCAAGGCGCAGGCGGACGCGCTGCGGAAAGCGAAGACCGACGCCGTTGCCCGCAAGCTCGTCGGCAGCGGACCGGCGGCATCGCGACGCGAAGAGCAGGTTGCCGCCTCGGCGTTGCGCAAAGGAGATCTGGTCGTCGTCGAAACGAACCAGACCATTCCCGGTGATGGCACCGTCATCGAAGGCATCGCCTCGGTCAACGAATCAGCGATCACAGGCGAGTCGGCGCCCGTCATCCGCGAAGCAGGCGGCGACCGGTCGGCCGTCACGGGCGGCACGACCGTCCTCTCTGACCGCATCGTCGTCGAGATCACCTCGGATCCCGGCCAGACGTTCCTCGACCGCATGATCAAGCTGGTCGAAGGTGCGGAACGGCAGAAGACGCCGAACGAAGTCGCGCTCGACATTCTGCTGGCCGGACTGACGATCATCTTCCTCTTCGCCACCGTCACGCTCAAACCGTTCGCGCTCTATTCGTCGAGCGACGTCTCGGTGACGGTGCTCATCGCGCTGCTCGTCTGCCTCATTCCGACGACCATCGGCGCGCTGCTATCGGCGATCGGCATCGCCGGAATGGACCGCGTGCTCCAGCACAACATTCTGGCGATGTCCGGCCGCGCGGTCGAAGCGTCGGGCGACGTCAACGTGTTGCTGCTCGACAAGACCGGCACGATCACGCTCGGCAATCGCCAGGCGACCGCGTTCGTCCCCGCGCCGGGAGTCGATGCCGCGACGCTCGCGGAGATCGCCCAACTCTCCTCGCTGGCCGACGAGACTCCCGAGGGACGCTCGATCGTCATCCTGGCTAAGGAGCAGTTCGGCCTGCGCGGCCGGGAGCTGCGCGAGCTTGGCGCGCACTTCGTTCCGTTCACCGCGAAGACACGCATGTCCGGACTCGACTTCGAAGGAGGGCGTGCCATCCGCAAAGGGGCCGCCGATTCCGTCGCAGAATTCGTGCGCGGCTACGCCGGCACCTTCGCCGACCAGGTGCAGCAGGATGTGGCTCGCATCGCCGGCGAAGGCGGCACGCCGCTCGTCGTCGCCGAGAACGGCCGCGTGCTTGGAACGATCTATCTCAAGGACATCGTCAAGGGCGGGATGATGGAGCGCTTCGACCGTCTGCGCATGATGGGCATTCGCACGGTCATGATCACCGGCGACAATCCGCTCACCGCGGCGACGATCGCGCGCGAGGCCGGTGTCGATGATTTTCTCGCGCAAGCAACACCCGAGGACAAGCTCGCGCTGATTCGGAAAGAGCAGGCGAAGGGGAACCTCGTGGCCATGACCGGCGACGGCACGAACGACGCCCCCGCGCTGGCGCAAGCCGATGTCGGCATGGCCATGAACACTGGCACGCAGGCCGCGAAAGAGGCCGGAAACATGGTCGATCTCGACTCCAATCCGACCAAGCTGATCGAAGTCGTGGAGATCGGCAAGCAGCTTCTGATGACGCGCGGCGCGCTGACGACGTTTTCGATCGCGAACGACGTCGCCAAGTACTTCGCCATCATCCCGGCGCTCTTCCTCGTCACGTTCCCGGAGTTGCAGGCGCTCAACATCATGCGGCTGGCCACGCCGCAGAGCGCGATCCTCTCAGCGGTCATCTTCAACGCGCTGATCATCATCGCGCTGATCCCGCTGGCGTTGCGCGGCGTCAAATACCGCCCGCTCGGCGCTGGCCGCATTCTCCGCCGCAACCTGCTGCTCTACGGCGTCGGCGGCATCATCATCCCGTTCATCGGCATCAAAGCGATCGACCTTCTGCTGCACGCGGTCCATCTGGCCTGAGGAGCTCATGACAATGCTCGAGCACATCAAAATCTCTCTTCGCATCACCGTCGTGCTGCTCGTGATCACGTGCGGCTTGTACCCCGCGATCGTCTGGGGGATCGGACAGATCGCGTTCCGGCACCAGGCGAACGGCTCGTTGATCGAGCGCGACGGAAAGCCGATCGGCTCGGAGATTATCGGCCAGAACTTCGCCGGCGAGCGCTACTTCCATCCGCGTCCATCCGCGGCTGGCAACGATGGTTACGACGGCACCGCATCAGGCGGCTCGAACCTCGGCCCGACATCGAAGAAGCTGCTCGACACGATCGGCGACCGCGTGACGAAGTACGCGGACACGAAGCCGGCAAGCGGAATCCCGGCCGACGCGGTGATGGCCTCGGCTTCCGGCCTCGATCCGCACATCTCTCCCGCGAACGCACTCTCCCAGGCAGCACGCGTCGCACGCGCGCGAGGGCTCTCGAACTCCCAAATCGAGTCGATGATTCACGCCCACACCGAAGGCCGTTTCCTCGGCATCTACGGTGAGCCGCGCGTCAACGTGCTGCTGCTGAATCTCGATCTCGATACTGCCGCGACGAAAAAATGAACCAGAGACACTCACGCGAACGCGCGAAGACGCGAAGCGTTTGAAGGTTTGAGAAGCTCCTCTTCGCGTCTTCGCGTCTTCGCGTGAGTGTCTCTGTGGTTGAGTCTTTGTTGGCCGTTCAGCGATCGCCGGCTCGAATGATCGCGAGCGCCTCGGCCGCGTCGTGCGCTTTCATTAGACCGGCGACGACGCTTTCCTGACGCAGAACCCGAGCCGCCTCCGACAGGAAGCGAAGGTGGAGCGAGGATGCATCCAACGGGGACACGAACGCGAGGATGATCTGCATCTCGGGACGCTCGCCGACAACTCCTCGAGCGTTGATGCCGAGGCCGGCGACGACGTGCTTCACGTCGTGCGTGCGGCCATGCGGCAACGCGACAGGCGGAATGCAGGTCGTGCCATCTGCTTCGCGCTTCATCACGGTCTCGACCGTCGCAGCAACAGCTTCCGGCGTCAGTCCCGCGTTTGCCAGCGGCCTGGCCAGCAGTTGCGAAACGGCTTCACGCAGCGTTTCGGTGCGAAGGTTGACGAGGATGTCATCGCTTTTCAGGATCTCGGAAAGAGACGTCGATACCGCGCCGTTCATCGCTCCGGATCGTATCAGCTCCAATCGAATCGAGCCGATGAGGGAATCAAATGCTCCGACGATGTTGCGCCGTTCGTCGCTGTGCTGGATGACTCGCCGTCCCGTTCAACAGCTTACGTCTGGAACGAGTCCTGATACGGCTCCTCCGACCAGAGTTAGCACACGAGTTGGCGGGAACCGCGTTACATTAAGGCCGCCACGGGACCGTGAGTGCGCCCGTGGCTTGGAATCGATTCTCAGAGACATCTCCCGATCGAGAGAGTTCAGAGTTAACGCTATAGTGTTCCGAGTTAACATGATAGTGTTTTGAGTTAACACAATCGTGTTTTGAGTTAACATGATAGTGTTATTAGTTAACACGATAGCGTTCTAAAGTAACACTATAGTGTTGTTAATTAACACTATAGCGCTTAACGTTAACACTATAGAGTTGCAAGGTACAAGTATAGTTTTCACATATAGTGCTTAAGTGGTATGTAAGATCAGAAATTCAGATCTGCATTAACATGAAAGTGTTTCAAACAAACGCTTTAGTGCTATCGAATAGCAATTCTTGCCTTGCACTACATTCTAAAGTGATGATTATGCGTTCTTAAGCGCGTTTAGTAACAATGTTAGCATGAGCGAGAGCTATTTTCCCATCCAGTTACAAGCCAAAGTGTTACTCATGCACGCTTAAGTGCGTTGTGGGATGACAACCATCTAGCTACCCCTCCTGAAGCGACAACCAATCGGCGACATCCTCGTAGGCGAAGAGGTTTCCGAACCGCGCCCACTGCACCAGCGTGTCGAACATGTCCTCGTAGTTCTCGCGCGGCAATGCCATGATGATCATCTCGCGAACAAGATCGCCGTTGGCGCCGTGGTCCGGCCGCTGTTTGAGCATGGCGTAGACATCCTGAAACAGCCGGAGCTTGAGGAGCTGCTCGCGCCAGATGGCCTTTCTCTCCCCCGCCTCGGCACGCACGAAGCGCCGGCCCTGTGCGGTCAGGACGATGTCCTGTTTCGGTGTGTCGACCAAGTCGAGAATCTCCGCGGCCTTGGTCGTGGCCATGATGTGTCCGAACTCGCGGCCGGTGGCGGCTGCGACTTCGAAGATGTCATCGACGCCGTTCTTCGCATCGAGATACTCGAGCAGACCGATGACGTCCGAAGTATCCGTGCGCGGAAGGACTTCAATGCGGCTGGCGCGCGCAACCGCCGAGACCGGAATGTCGGGCATCTCAGCGCCGGTGATGATCTCGTGCAGATAGTCGACGAGCGCTTCCGACTCGCGAGACCGCTGATCGCGGGGCCTCGGCAGCTTGTTCTCGACGATTGTTCGCACGCGTCCGGGATTGCTGGCCAGGACGATGATGCGATCGGCCATGTACACGACTTCCTTGATGTCGTGGCTGACCATGAGGATCGATGACGGATTCGAATCGCGCGGTTCCCACAGATCGATCACTTCGGCTCTCAGCCCCTCGGCAGTCAGCGCATCGACGTGACTGAACGGCTCGTCCATGAATAGACACTCGGGATTGATCGAGAGCGCCCGTGCGATGCCGAGCCGCTGCTTCATGCCGCCCGACAGCTCGCGCGGATAGGCCTCTTCGAACCCGGCCAGGCCGACGGTGCGAATGGCGCGCTCGGCGACCGATCTCCGTTCGTCTGGCGGCAGACCGGCGGCTTGCAGCACCGCCTCGACGTTCTGCGTAACCGTCATCCACGGATAGAGCGCGAAGCTCTGGAAGACGATCGAGATGCCGGGCGTGAGGCCGCGAACCTTCTGGCCGTGATACAGAACCTCGCCCTGGGTCGGACGGATGAGTCCCGCGAGAATGCGAAGTATGGTCGATTTGCCGCAGCCCGAGGGCCCAAGGAGTGCAACCACTTCCGACGGTTTGATCGCGACGTTGATGTCTTCGAGCACGCGCAGCCGCGAGCCATTCGGCATGGCGAAGTCGTGCGACACATTGCGGATCTCGCAAAGCGTCTCCGTCTTTTCGGAAGTCGCGGGAACATCGATCGTCGCTGTCATCGGTCACCTCACTTGCTCCATCACTTGCTCAGGGAGAATCGGGACTCGGCCAGTCCGTACAGCCGTTTCCAGACCGTTCGATTGAACGTCACCACCACTGCCGCCATGACGATGACGCACGCTCCGAGGCGCGGGAAATCGGCGTGCTCGGCGGCGAGACTGATCTGCGCGCCGAGTCCGTTCGCGGTCATCACCTGGCCCTTGAACGTCACATACTCGGCGACGATGCTTGCGTTCCACGCACCACCAGCCGCCGTCACCCATCCCGTCACGAGATACGGGAACACCGCCGGCAGATAGAGGAATCGGAAGCGAAGCCAACGGCTCAGACGGTAACTGCGCGCCGCCTCGCCAAGATCCGAGGGGATGGACGAGGCGCCGGCGATGACGTTGAAGAGGATGTACCACTGCGTCCCGAGGAGCATGAGGACGACGCTGCCCCATCCGAGGGAGACGCCCGCGGCCTTCAACACCGCGATCGCGAGCGGAAACAGCATCGGCGCCGGAAACGACGCCGCGATCTGCACGATCGGCTGAAAGATCCGGGACAGGCGTGGCGAAAGTCCGATTGCCAGACCTGCAGGAAGCGTCCAGATCGTCCCGAGCGCGGTCGAGAGAAGCACGCGTCCCAGCGTCCAACCACATGCGCCGAGGATCGGCAGGTAGCCTCGTGCAGGCAATTGACCGAGCAGCAGGAACAGCCGATAGCTGCCGAAGAGAAGAATGATCACGAGGAACGTGAAGAGCGAAAACGACAAAACGCGCGAAGCGTCGGGGCGCTCTCGCTTCGCTTCCTGCGCGTGTGCCATTTGCTGATCGTGCTTGCCGAGGCGCCGGTGAAGAGCCGCGAGGGAGTTGCTGATCCAGTCGATGACGCTCGATCGTCGCAGCCACTCGTAAAACCACGACGTCGACGTCGGCTCATCCGAGCCGCCTTCTTCGACACGAAACTTCTGCGCCCAGACGACGACCGGCCGCCACAGGAGCTGATCGAGTACGACAATCATCGTGATCATCGCAAAGATCGCCCACACCATGGCGCGCACGTCGCCCTTCGCGACGGCGACGCTCATGTACGAGCCGATACCGGGAAGGCGGAAATCCCTGGCGCCGAGGACGAACGACTCGGTGATCATCAGAAAGAACCAACCGCCGGCCATGCTCATCATGCTGTTCCAAACGAGGCCGATCGTGGAGAACGGCAGCTCGAGCCACTTCAGCCGCTGCCACCAGTCGAAGCGATAGATCGTCGAGGCTTCGATCTGGTCTTTCGGAATGGATCGGAGCGAGTGGTAGAAACTGAATGTCATGTTCCACGCCTGGCCGGTGAAGATCATGAGCACGGAGGCGAGCTCGAGCCCCACGTTGCTGTTCGGGAAAAGCGAAACGAGGGCGAGCACGACGCCCGGCATGAAACCGAGAACGGGAATGCTCTGCAGAATGTCGAGCAGCGGTACGAGCACGCGCTCCGCGATGGGATCCTTCGCCGCCCAGTAGCCGTACGTCAGCGTGAATAGCAGCGAAAGGAAGTACGCGATCAGGCCGCGTGTGAGCGAATAGAAGGTATAGAGCGGAAGCGCGGAAAGCGAAAGGTCGATGTGGACGGCAGGCCGGAGCGTGCGCCACTCGCCGGCTAGCGAAGAGAGTCCAAAGAAGATGCCGGTGATGCCGACGAGCAGGACGGCATCGATCCAGACGCCACGCCGGAAGCGCTCGAAGAACGCGGTGGCTTCGCCCCATGCTCCTTCCCGCGGCCGCATCGTATTGACCCTGTCTCCATCGCTCTCAATGCTCTCACACTCGCAACCTTCGCGCAGCCAGAAACCTCGGTCAGGTATTCTGACCACATGCCGCGCGTAACCGACGATGCCCGTCCCGATCCCGACGAGCTGCTGCGCCTCACGAAAACCGATGACAAGGGCCGCGGCCGGCTGAAGGTCTACCTCGGCATGGCCGCTGGCGTCGGCAAGACGATGCGCATGCTCGACGACGCGCATCGCATGCGCCGCGCAGGCGTCGACATCGCCATCGGTTTCATCGAAACGCACGGCCGCGAAGAGACCGCGGCGCGCATCTCTGATCTCGAAGTGATCCCGCGGCAGAAGGTTTCGTATCGCGACGTCGTCATCGAAGAGATGGATCTACGCGCGGTCATCGCCCGTCATCCGGATGTCGCCGTCGTCGATGAGCTGCCGCACACGAATGCGCCGGGCTCGAAAAACGAGAAGCGCTGGCAGGATGTGGAAGACCTTCTCGCCAGCGGCATCTCGGTGATGACCGCGCTCAACGTGCAGCATCTCGAAGGAGTGCAGGACGTCGTTCACTCTGCGACAGGAATCGAGATTCGCGAGCGCGTACCGGACCGCATAGTTCGCGAGGCTGACTCGGTGATCCTCGTCGATCTCCCTGTCGCCGAGCTTCAAGAGCGACTGCGTCAGGGAAAGATCTATCCGCCTGAGCAAGCTACACGCGCCCTCGATAACTTCTTCCGCACGGAGCTTCTCGTGCGGCTCCGCGAGCTGGCACTCCTGCAGACAGCGACGTTTTCCGGTGCGCCGGTCGTCGTGCAGGGTGCCGCAGAAGTGCGCCTGGCCGTCGCGCTTCCGTTCGAACCGTTGATCGCAAAGTCACTGGTCCTCCGCGCATCGCGGCTGGCCGGCCGCATGAACACGCGCTGGTACGCCGTCTATGTCCGGCAGCGCCGCGCCCACCCGGAGAACATCAGCGCCGAGCAGCACCGCAAACTCAGCGACAACGTCCAACTCGCCATCTCCCTCGGCGCCACGGTCGTGACCCGCGAATCCGAGGATGTCGCCGGAGCACTGCTCGACTTTGCGAAATCCGAAGGGATCACGATGCTCGTCGTCGGCCGCCCGACGCGATCAGGACTGGTCAGCCGCGTAGTACCCAGCACCGTCCACCGCCTGCTGGAAAGAGGCCGCGGATTCGACATCGTGATCGTGGATGTGTAGCTCAGCGTGAGCCCGGCGGGCGCCTCTCTGCCGCAAGCTCAGCCTGAATCCGATCGACAAGATACGTCTTGAGAAGCGACTCGTACGACACATCGCGTTTGCTGGCCAGCCGCGTCAATTCGGCGACGACGAATTCCGGCAAGGAGATGGAGATAGTTCGCAGCGTCGGTTTTAGCCGCGAGAGAGAACGTTCCTTCGCTTTGGACCAATCTATGTATTCAGTGGAGTCAGCGTGAGACCAGAACTCGCGCTCCTCATCCTCGCTACTGAACGTCGGGATCTTTTTTCTCGTGGAGGGCATATGTTTTCCGTTCGCGCGCATTCATTTCGCGCGCTGATATTGGCCGGATCAAATCGTGCCGGATCGTGAATGAGACAAAAAGCCAGCGCCCCGCGTTAGTTTGTCCGAGAATGTAGGAACGCTGCTCCTTGTCGGAATGGCTCCGGTCGTCGAAGATCGGTCGGGGCCGATTAAAGAAGACTTCTTCGCATTCCCACCACGCGACGCGGTGCGGATGCCAATTCTTGTCAATATTCGCCTCATCCCAGTCAAAACCGGAGCAATAGTCAAGCGGATCTCGAACCATCCCCTGCCAACCGCCTTCCCAGCCGTTCGAATCTTAGCAGCTCGGGGAATCTCAGTGATCGCGATGTCAAATGCGACTACGACGCCCACTCGCCAGTCAGCTGCTCCTTCGTGAAACTGTACGAATTGCAATCGAGGTTGCCAGCGGTGTCGCCCGGAATCCCAGGAACCTGGCTGGGCTGCGGGCCGGTTTTCGAGTCGGTGTACTGCCAAAGCCAAGCGGCGCTCCAACTAGCCTGAGGCTGTGGCGTCGGACCGTATTGCGCAAGCCAGAGGCGATGCGAGCCGAAGAAGGCGTCTTTCGTGTTGCCCATGTCTGTCTTGAACAGGCCGCCGCAGTACAGGACCGGCTTGCGGCCAAGCCGTCCGGCGACAAGCGTGAGGAACTGACGGGCCTGATCGAGCGTCATCTGGTTCCCAGCCGTTTCTTCGAAGTCGAGAGCGACGAGCGTTGCGTCATCCGGCTGCGCGACCGCGAGGAAGTTGTCTACCTGCTGTCCGACGTCGGCGTTCGTGCCCCAGTGATAGGCGCCCCAGAGAAGACCAGCATCGAGCGCCGGCTGGCGGCGGTTTGCGTACTCATCATCCTGGCCCGTTGCGCCGGTCGTGGCCTTGTGGATGACGCCCCAGAGGCCCGAATCAGCAGCCTGCTGAAAGCTGGTGACGTTGTCGAGATGGTAGAGATCGACGACTCGCAGATTGATATTCGCCATCGTGCTGGTCCTCCATTCAAATGGACCAACATGTTCCCATCAAATCCCTGAAAATGCGAAGGCCCGCCGAGGCGGGCCTTCCTGACTACTTGCCGCTTTTCTTCTTGGCGGCGGTTTTCTTGGCTGGGGGCTTTTCTTTGGCCTTCGGCTTTTCTGCCTTGGGCTTGGCCGCCGCTTTCGCGGGCTTCTTCGGCTTCGCCTTTGGCTTGGGCTCGTCTTCTTCTTCCTCAGGCTCTGCCTTCGCCTTGGTCTCCTTCTTCAGAGCGGCTTTCTTCGCGCCCTTGGCAGGAGTCTCTTCGGCCGGTGCCTCGGTCTCCAGCTTGAAGTCGACGAACTCGAGGATGCACATCTCGGCGGCGTCGCCGCGGCGAGGTCCGAGCTTGATGATGCGGGTGTATCCGCCCGGACGATCAGCGAAACGCTGCGCCAGCGCACTGAACAACTTCTGCACCTTGGTGTCGTCGGCGATGACGCGAGCGGCCTGACGGCGGTTGTGAACGCTGTCGGTACGCGCCAATGTCACGAGCCGCTCGATCTGCGGTTTCAGCTCTTTCGCCTTCGGAAGCGTGGTGATGATGCGCTCCCGGTCGATGAGCGAGGCGAGCTGGTTGCGGAAGAGCGCGTTGCGATGCGCGCTCGTGCGTCCCAGCTTGCGATTGACCATTCCGTGTCTCATTGCGTTCCCCTCACTTTCCTCAACGCGGAAAAACTAGTCGCGCATCTCGGCGCCGCGCGGCGCGCGGGTCATGCCGAACGACAGACCGAGCGATGCGAGGACGTCTTTGATCTCGTCGAGCGACTTGCGGCCGAAGTTCTTCGTCGACAGCATCTCCCGCTCGGTGCGCTGCACGAGATCGCCAAGCGTACGGATGTTGGCGTTCTTGAGGCAGTTAGCGGAGCGGACGGAGAGGTCGAGCTCTTCGATCGGCTTGGTGAGCATTTCCGCCATGCGCGGATCGACTTCCGGTGCTGCCACATCCTCGGCTTCTTCACCGCGCGCTTCGAACTGGCTGAAGATGCGGAGGTGATCGCCGAGGAGGTCGGCGGCGAGGCCGACGGCTTCCTGAGGCGAAACCGCGCCGTTCGTCCACACTTCGATGACGAGCTTGTCGTAGTCGGTCATCTGACCGACGCGCGCGCCCTCGACGTGATAGTTCACGCGGCGGACCGGCGAATGGATCGAGTCGATGGGGATGTAGCCGAGCGGCAAATCGCCATCGGCATTGCGGTCAGCGACCTGGTAGCCGCGGCCGCGCTTGAGACGCGCTTCGAGCTTGAGCGAGCCTTCCTTCGACAACGTGGCGATGTGCGCCGTCGGGTCGAGGATCTCGATGTCGGAGTCCTCTTCGAAGTCGGCAGCGGTGACGACGCCTGGTCCCTTCTTCTCGAGATAGAGAGTCTTCGGACCTTCGCCGTGCATGCGGAACGGCACCTGCTTGAGATTGAGAACGACGTCGGTCATGTCTTCGACCACGCCGGTGAGCGATGAGAACTCGTGGAGCACGCCTTCGACGCGGACGGCCGTGATCGCGGCGCCTTCAATCGATGAAAGAAGCACGCGGCGAAGCGCATTACCAATCGTCGTACCGAAGCCGCGCTCGAACGGCTGAGCGGTAAAACGGCCGTAGTTCGGCGTGAGAGTTTCGGCATCGTAATCGAGCTTTTTGGGTTTCTGGAAATCTGACCACAACATGTGAGCGGCCTCCTCGCTGTATCGGCTGCCGGCCCTCGGCGGTTGACTCCCGGAACATCCCGCGAGTCAACGGCTGAGAGCCGGCAACCAGAATTGGTTACTTCGAGTAGAGTTCGACGATGAGCTGTTCCTGGATCGGCAGGCGGATGTCTTCCCGTTTCGGAAGATCGTTCACACGGCCGAGGAACTGATCGGGATTGAGCTCAAGCCACGACGGAATGCCGCGTCCGCTCGCCGTCTCGACGGCCTGGCGGATCTGGTCATTCTTGCGGCTCTTTTCGCGAACCTGGATGACATCCCCTTTGCGACCCTGGTAGGAAGGGATGTTGATTTTCTTGCCGTTCACTTCGATATGGCCGTGGCGCACGAGCTGGCGGGCCTGAGCGCGGGATGCGGCAAAACCGAGGGAGTAGACGACGTTGTCGAGCCGGAGCTCGAGCTGGCGAAGAAGATTGTCGCCGGTGATGCCGGTCTTGCCAGCAGCGCGTTTGAAGTAAAGGCGGAACTGCTTTTCCAACAGACCGTAAATACGCTTGACCTTCTGTTTTTCGCGAAGCTGGATTCCGTAGCCGAGCACCTTGGAACGGCGGCGGCCATGCTGACCAGGCGCGTAATTGCGACGCTCGATCGAGCACTTATCCTTGAAACAACGGTCGCCCTTGAGAAACAGCTTCATACCCTCTCGCCGGCAGAGCCGGCAAACGGGATCCGAGTAACGTGCCACTAGACCTCCTGAAGTTTCGCGCCCGTCCCACCATGGAACGTCGCGTGTACGGCGGCTGCTGCACGCCGTACGGAACTGCGGACCGGAACTACGCGTACCGGGAAAACGAAGCTCTCAGCTCTTAGCTGTTAGCTCTCAGGAGGTTTTCTCGTTCCCCTAAGAGCCAACAGCTAAGAGCTAAGAGCTGAAAATCAAACTCTGCGACGCTTCGGCGGACGGCAACCGTTGTGCGGGATCGGCGTGACGTCCTTGATCGACTTGATGTCGAGTCCGGACGCGGCCAGGGCACGGATGGCGGACTCGCGTCCAGCTCCGGGTCCCTTGACCCTCACATCGACCGAGCGCACGCCATGTTCCTGCGCGAGTTGCGCCGCATTCTGGGCTGCGACCTGGGCCGCGAACGGCGTCCCTTTGCGCGAGCCTTTGAAGCCGATACGGCCGGCGCTCGACCAGGAGAGGGTGTTCCCCATCGGATCGGAGATCGCCACGATCGTGTTGTTAAACGAGGCGTTGATCGCCGCCACGCCGTGCGGAATGCTCTTCCGCTCTTTCTTCTTCGTTCCCGCGCGGCGGGCTCCAGCTTTCGGTGCTCGTGCAGTTGCCATTAATGTTCCTCGAGTTTCTTAGAGCTGCGTAAACCTGGTTGTCGGTTGTCAGTTATCCGCTGTCAAACCACCGACAACCGGGAACCGACAACGTCTTTATTTCTTCGTCGCCTTCTTCTTTCCGGCGATGGCGCCCTTGCGAGGACCCTTACGCGTGCGGGCATTCGTATGCGTCCGCTGGCCGCGCACCGGCAGACCGCGGCGGTGGCGCATACCGCGGTAGCAGTTGATCTCCATCAGACGCTTGATGTCGAGTCCGATATCCTTGCGCAGATCGCCTTCGACCTTCCCCTCGTCGGTGATGACCTGGCGGATCTTGCGCACGTCGTCCTCGGAGAGATCCTTGACGCGCGTGTCTTTGTTGACCGTCGCCTTGCCGAGAATGTCGAGCGAGCGCGAACGGCCGATGCCGTAGATGTACGTCAGGCCGACTTCGACCCGCTTGTTCAGTGGAAGGTCCACACCTGCGATACGTGCCATTGGTTAAAAGCTCCTAGCCCTGCCGCTGCTTATGTTTCGGAATCTCGCAAATGATGCGAATCACGCCCTGACGACGGACGATTTTGCACTTCACGCAAATCTTCTTGACGGATGAACGAACTTTCATGATCAGCTCACTTATATCGATACGTGATGCGACCTCTTGTCAGGTCGTACGGTGACAGTTCCACGAGGACTTTGTCTCCCGGAAGGATACGGATGAAGTGTTTCCGCATTTTGCCGGAGATGTGCGCGAGCACCTTGTGCTTGTTCTCCAGCTCGACCTGAAACATTGCATTCGGCAATGTCTCCAGGACGGTTCCGGTCACTTCAATCGCTTCTTCCTTCGACATGTTCCTCCGTTACGAGCTCTCGGCTCTCGGGTGCCGGTTCTCGGGAAAACCCGACACCCGACACCCAACAGCCGACGCCTACTTCCCCAGCACCACCGGCCCGTCCGCCGTAATCGCAATCGAATGCTCGAAATGCGCGGCTAGCGTGCCGTCGATCGTTCTCGCCGTCCATCGATCGGCGTCCGTACGAACGTCGTCGATGACTCCATCCCTGCCGGCACGCTCGATCCGCGAGCGCAGCTTCGATCCGACCTCGCAAAGCATCGGCTCGACTGCCAGCACCATCCCCGCCCGCAACTCCAACCCACGTCCGCGGCGGCCGTAGTTGTAAACCTGCGGGTCTTCATGCATCCGGCGTCCGATCCCATGTCCGACAAAGTTCCGGATCACATGGAAGCCGTGATGTTCCGCATGCTCCTGAACCGCCGCGCCGATGTCGCCGATGTGCCGGCCGGGACGCATCTCGTCGATGGCCAGGTCGAGACATTCGCGCGTCGTGTCGATCAGTTCCTGTGCGCGCGGCGTAACCTTGCCCACCGGAACCGTGATCGCGCCGTCGCCGACGAAACCTTCGAAGATCGAGCCGAAGTCGAGTCCGACGATGTCGCCGTCCTCGAGCTTGGCGCGGTTCGGAATGCCGTGAACGATCACGTCATTGACCGACGAGCAGACCACCGCCGGATAGGGCGGAAGTCCCATCGGAGCATAGCCTTTGAACGGCGATTTCGCGCCGCGTTTGGCCAGCTCTTCCTCGGCGACCGCATTCAACTGCGCCGTCGTCGCGCCGGGCTTGATCATCGACCGCATGATCTCGAGGATGTCGAGAACGATGCGGTTGGCGCGATCCATTACCGCGATTTCTTCGCGGTTCTTGAGGATCGGCCCTTTCATACGATCGAGCATGGTCAGGAAAGGGATCTCTCTATACGTTCAAAGACCTCATCGACGGGACCAATCCCGTCGACTTCGCGCAAAACCTGTTTCGTCTTGTAAAACGTGGCTACTGGAAGCGTCTGACGATGAAACGCTTCCAGCCGTTTCCGAACGGCAGTCTCGTTGTCGTCCGGGCGAGCGATCAGCTCCGCGCCTTCCCGGTCACAGACCGAGTCCACGGCCGGACGAGCGGATTCGAGATGATAGATGGCCCCGCAGACCGGACACGACCGGCGCAGCGAGATCCGTTTGACGATGGCCTCATCCGGGACCAGCAGTTGCAGAACCCGGAGGCCATCGGCCTCATTCCCTGAGCCGTTTCCGACGATAGTGTCGAGCTTTTCTGCCTGGACGACCGTGCGAGGGAAGCCGTCCAGAATGAATCCTCGCGCCGCGTCCGGTTTCGCCAGCCGGTCGTTGATGATGCCAATCATCAGGTCGTCCGACACCAGGGCGCCGGAGGCCATGATCGGTGCGGCCTGCTGCCCGAGCGCGGTGCCGTCGGCGATCGCCTCTCGAAGCATGTCGCCCGTCGAGATGTGGGGGACCCCATGCTGGGCGGCAAGCCGCTTCGCCTGGGTTCCCTTTCCGCTTCCCGGCGGACCGATGAAAATCAGCTTCACGAGTGTCGATCCTTACCCGCGCCGTCCGCGGATACGGCCGCGTTTCATGAATCCGTCGTAGTGACGCATGACGAGTTGCGATTCGATTTGCTGGATCGTGTCCATGGCCACACCGACGACGATCAGCAGCGAGGTGCCGCCGAAGTAGAAGTTGAAACCCATGCCTTCCGTGAACCACAGCGGTAGAGCGCGATCGAGCGCGGCGCCGACTCCGAACGGGAGCTGGTTAACGTGCACGCCGGCGATCAGGAACTCGGGGAGGATGCAAACAGCAGCCAGGTAGAGCGATCCGACGAAGGTGATGCGCGTCAGCACGCGGTCGATGTAGTCCGAGGTCTTCTTGCCGGGGCGGATGCCCGGGATGAAGCCGCCGTACTTGCGCATGTTGTCCGCGGTATCGACCGGATTGAAGACGATCGACGTGTAGAAGTAGCCGAAGAAGATGATGCCGACAACCTGCAGCAGGTAGTAGAGCGGCTCGCCGACGCGCATCTGGCCGCCGATAGCCTGAGCCCACGGCGTTTTGATCATCGAGGCGAGCGTCTGCGGGATGACCAGAATGGACGAGGCGAAGATGACCGGGATGACGCCGGCGGTGTTGACGCGCAGCGGCAGGTACGTATTCGAGCCGCCGTAGACCTTGCGGCCGACGACGCGCTTGGCGTATTGCACTGGTATTCGACGCTGCGCTCGTTCCATGAAGACGACGAACGCGACGACGGCGGCCATGAAGATGATCAAGCCGAGCATGGCAAAGAGGTTGCGCTGACCGTTGCGGACGTCGTCTACGACGCCAAGCACGGCGGACGGCAGACTGACGACGATGCCGGCGAAGATGATCAGCGAGATGCCGTTGCCGATCCCGCGCTCGGAGATCTGCTCACCGAGCCACATGATGAACGATGTGCCGGTAGTGAGCGTGAGGACGGTCATGATGGGGAACCCGATTCCCCAGAGAGAATCCTGTACGGACACCGGCACGAGCGGAGCGCCGCCGGGAGCGGCCTGCGACTTGAGCCAGAAAGCGACGCCGAGCGACTGGACGATCGACAAAGCAACCGTTCCGTACCGCGTGTACTGGTTGATCTTCCGGCGTCCCATCTCCCCTTCCTTCGAGAGTTTCTCGAGGTACGGCCAGACGACCGTGAGGAGCTGCAGGATGATCGACGCCGAGATGTACGGCATGATGCCGAGGGCGAAGACGGAGAGACGGCGCAGGGCGCCGCCGGAGAAGAGATCGAGGAAGCCGAAGACCCCGCCCGACATCGCCTTGAAAAACTCCGCGAGCGCGACCGGGTCGACGCCGGGCGTTGGGATGTGCGATCCGAGGCGGTAGACAGCAAGAAGCGCAAACGTGAAAAGCACACGTTTGCGCAGGTCTTCGATTGCCCAGATGTTGCGGAGTGTCTCGAGGAAGTTCAAGTTACTGAATCTCCTGGCAGGTGCCGCCTGCCGCTTCAATCTGTTTGCGAGCGGTCTCGGAGAACTTGGTCGCGTGCACGGTCAGCTTCTTGGAGAGCTTGCCGTGACCGAGAACCTTGACGCCGTCGTTGCGGCCTTTGACGAGACCAGCCTGGCGAAGGGCTCCCTCGTCAATCGTGGCGCCGTTATCGAAACGCTCGAGGTCGGAGAGGTTCACGACTGCATGGATTTTCTTGAAGATGTTCGTGAAGCCGCGCTTCGGCAGACGGCGATGCAACGGCATCTGTCCACCTTCGAAGCCACGCATACGCGAGAAGCCGGCACGTGACTTCTGCCCCTTCTCGCCGCGTCCCGCGGTCTTGCCGTTGCCCGATCCCGGGCCGCGGCCGACGCGCTTCTTCGAGTGGCGCGAGGTTCGTTTCGGTTTGAGGTTGTTGAGTTCCATGTTTTCTCCGGATGTCGGGGGTCGGAGTGCCGGGTGTCGGGATCAATGCCTCCCGAGAGCCGGTCGCTGACCGCCGACAGCTTCCTTCGTTCTACGACTCCACTACCTGCACGAGATGCGGGATGCGGGCGATCATGCCGCGCGTTTCCGGCGAATCGACTCGTGACGTTACTCGGTGCATCTTGCCAAGTCCGAGCGCGCGGAGCGTCTCGCGCATGTAGCGAGGGCAACCGATGCCGCTGCGAACCTGCTTGATCTGGATCATCTTCTTCTTGCTGCTGCTCTTGGCGGCCGGGCTCATGCTTCGGTGCCCTCCTCCACGCCGCGAAGCGTCTTGTACTGCGCTTCGCTGCGAAGCTGGGCGAGCGCGTCGAACGTGGCCTTGACGACGTTGTGCGGGTTGGCGGTGCCGAGCGACTTCGTCAGGATGTTCTGGATCCCTGCCGACTCGAGAATGGCCCGGACCGGACCGCCGGCGATGACGCCCGTACCTTCCGAGGCCGGCTTGAGCATGACCTGACCGGCGCCGTAGTGGCCGAGCACGGCGTGCGGGATCGTAGTGCCTGCCATGGAGATCGAGATCATGTTCTTCTTGGCGATCTCGATTCCCTTCTTGATTGCGGCCGGCACTTCCTTCGCCTTACCCGAGCCAAAGCCGACGCGGCCCTTACCGTCGCCAACGACGACGAGCGCGGAGAAGCTGAAGTTCTTGCCGCCTTTGACGACCTTGGTGACGCGATTGATGTGGACGACCTTGTCGATCATCCCGCTTTCGCTGCGCTCATCGCGGCGGTCGCCGCGCTGAGAGCCCTGACCTCGTTGCATCGGACGCTGCACGTTGCCTCCCTAGAATTCCAGACCGTTTTCGCGCGCGGCATCCGCGAGCGCTTTGATGTTGCCGTGGTACAGATAGCCGCCGCGGTCAAACACCACGCGCGTGATTCCCTTGTCTTTCGCCTTCTTCGCGATGAGCGCACCGACAGCCTTGGCCGCTGCTGCGTTGGCGCCCTTGGAGCCGGCGTCCTTCTCGCGCGTCGAAGCCGAGATGATCGTGTTGCCGCTGGCGTCGTCGATCACCTGAGCATAGATGTGCTTCAGGCTCTTGAAGACGGCCAGACGCGGACGCTGTTCCGTCCCGCTGACCTTGTTCCGGATCCGCTGACGGATACGGCCTCTTGATGCCACTCTGAGTTTTGCGCGATCCATGATTTTCCTTTTCGCCGAGGCTTGGTACCCGGCTTTTGCCTTCGGCTGACAACAACTGTTAGGAAACCCGCCTTGTTTTGCTGATTTCCTGTAGCTAGCGCAGCCCTATTTCCCTGCTGCCTTACCCGCCTTGCGGCGAATCACTTCGTCTGAATACTTGATGCCTTTGCCCTTGTAGGGATCGGGCTCGCGAAGAGCGCGGATCTCCGACGCGGTCTGGCCGACTTTCTGTTTGTCGATTCCGGTGATCGTGATGTGGCCGCTCTTCGGCTCGACGGCGATCTCGATCCCTGCCGGAATGGCGAAGCGAATGGGATGCGAGTAGCCGAGCTGGAAGACCACTTCCTTCCCCTTGACTTCGGCACGATAGCCGACGCCTACGATGTCGAGCTCGCGCTTGAAGCCGTCGGTCACGCCGCGGACGTTGTTCGCCACGAGCGCGCGCATGAGGCCGTGAAAGCCGCGCATCTTCCCTTCGTCGTTCGAGCGCGTGAACTGTACAACGTTGTTCTCGATCGTCACGCCGATGCCCGGCACGACGGCAGTAGTCAGGGTGCCTTTCGGTCCCTTCACCGTCACGACGTTGCCGTCGTGCTTCACTTCGACGCCTTTCGGCACCGGGATTTCTTTTCGTCCAATTCGTGACATGGGAATCTCCTTAGATGCTCTCTACCAGACCTGGCAGAGAACTTCGCCGCCGACGCCGCTCTTGACGGCTTCCTGTCCGGACAGCACGCCTTTCGAAGTCGAGACGATGGCCAGGCCGAGGCCTCCGAGCACGCTCGGGATCTCCTGCTTGTTGCGGTAGACACGGCGGCCCGGGCGCGAGATGCGCTCGATGCCGTGAATGACCGGCTCGCCGTTGGGGGCGTACTTCAGCTCGATCCGGAGCGTCCCCTGCGGCTCGTCCTTCTGGGCGAGGTTGTAGTTGCGGATAAAGCCCTCGATCTTGAGGATGCGGGCGATCTCCACTTTCAGCTTCGACGCGGGAAGCTCGACGCGTTCGTGATGCGACTGGATTCCGTTGCGAATCCGCGTGAGCATGT
>Ga0307470_10000135_pt1 | contig 50281 bp, 36 predicted proteins | sample atmos_gasesAM3C__FD_204565 | JGI IMG/M metagenome (GOLD analysis project Ga0307470, IMG submission 204565) | Hardwood forest soil microbial communities from Morgan-Monroe State Forest, Indiana, United States - atmos_gasesAM3C_05 | ecosystem: Environmental > Terrestrial > Soil > Temperate forest... | reverse complement strand
TGAGGATGTCGGTGTACGCCTTCAGCTCGTCGAATACAGGACGCTGCTCTTCGAAGTCACGATGCGCTTTCAGCTCGTCGGACGTCGTCGCTGCCGATTGTGACCACACTTGGGATGCCGTGAGACCGTTGATGGCCGCTTCGACAAACGGCCGTGGGACGATTTTCGCCACGCGCATCCGCCCCTCCTGAAACGGATCCGGTGGCACAATGGCCGGCATCGTTTCCCGCAACGCCCTGAGGATCTCCACGCGGTCTGCGGGAGCCAGAGTCGTCGCGCGGATTGCCGCTACGATGTCTGCCGGGGTTAACGTTACTGCGGTTGTCGGACTGGAACTACCGGGGGCAGAGGACATGGGTCTCCTTTACTTTGTTATGGACCAAACATGCGAGCTGTCGCCTATTCGCCAGTTCCTCGCTATTCCTTTAGATTCATTAGAAAAAGGAAAGTTTCGGATCGACAGCGTTCCCGATTGGGACACCGTGCGTTATTTGCGGTGATGGCGCGTAAACAAGCCACTGTCCGCGTGCTCCGCTTGACCGTTCCGGCGAATGCTTTGAGGGATGGCGCTGATCCAATGAGTGGTGGCGTTCACCAGTTGCTCCGTGACACTCACCGTCTGAGCGGTGGCGTCCACCCGTCGACCGGTGACGCTCACTGCTGGAGCGGTGACTGTCCACCCATTGACTGGTGACGGTCACGCATTGACTGGTGACGCCCACCAGTTGACTGGTCGCGCCCACCAGTTGACTGGTGACAGTCCACCAGTTGACTGGTGACGGCGACGAGTTAACTGGTGGCGCCCACCAGTTGAGTGGTGACGCCCACCAGTTGAGTGGTGACGGCCACGAGTTAACTGGTGACGCCCACCACTCGTAGCGTGGCGCTCACCACTCACAGCGTGACGCCCACCACTCGCAGCGTGACGGCCACCACTCACAGCGTGGCGTCCACCACTCGCAGCGTGGCGCGCACGCTATCGAACGTCCGCGTGACGCTATCAACCAGGCGTCGAACCAGTGCGGCATTCACCGCCGCGCACGTGAACGTCACGCGCACGGGGATTAGATTCAACGGCTCATCCGCAGATATCGCAGATGTTCACAGATACGATCTGCGTTTATCTGCGTCATCTGCGGATGGCTTCTGAGTGTGATCTACTTCGCCGAGTGCCGACGCGAGAGATCGGTCACCTGGATCGTGACGGCTTGCGTCGTGGTGAGCGTGCCGCTCAGGCTGACCTGGAATTGATACCTCCCGGTGCCGTGAGCGACGTCGTACGCGGAAAGAGCGCAATCGTTGGCTCTCCTGCTGGTCACCGGCTTATAGACCAACCTCGAGATCGTCTCGGTTGTATGCGTCCGCGCTGGTGAGATGGCCGTCCTGATCGCTCACCCGAACGAGCTGGTGTCCTCGGCGATACACAAACTGAAGGCCGTGCTCCTCTTCCCAATCGCACTGGCAGGCTACGGTGACGTAGATGTCCCGATCCCGCCGGTGCCGGCGAGAAACGTAGATTCCTTCCGGGTGGATGAAGGGCCAGATCTCGCTCGGGTTCTCGACCGGAAGGCCTTCGAACTCAACCTCCTCGACATACTCCGTGTAATTCTCGAATGCCTTCTCGCCGATGAGCTCGCGATCAGCCTCACCAAGCGAGAGGAAGGCGTCAACGGCCGCCGCGACTTCACCGGAAACCCGCTCTTCGCCAATCGCGTCCATAACCAATGTGAAACGCTGGCGGTCGCCGCCGAGCAGCGGCACGGGAATGGGCTCGCTGACGACCCACTCCGGGACAATGTCATGCTCCGATAGGTTTCCGAGCACAGGAACGGTCAACATATCGCTGTCCTACCCCTTGATCACGATGTTCACCAGTTTCCCCGGCACGTACACCTCTTTGACCACCTCTTTGCCGGCCAGCCACTGCTGGACCTTCTTGTTGGCGCGGATCGCGGCCAGGACGACTTCCTTCTCCGGCGGATTCGGCACTTCGACCTGACCGCGCAGCTTGCCGTTGACCTGTACGACGATCGTCACGACGTCCTCCACCATCAGCGCCGGATCCGCTTTCGGCCAATCCGAGGTGAGGATGAAGGGTTTGTTGCCGAACATCATCCAGAGCTCTTCCGTGATGTGCGGCGCGAACGGATGGAGAAGCTTGAGGAGCGTCGTGTACGACTGGCGCAGCGTTGCCGCATCGGCGTCGCCTGATGTGAGCGCGTCGCCGATGGCGTTGGAAAGCTCCATCAGCCCGGAGATGGCGGTGTTGAACTCGAAACGGTCGAAGCGGCGCGTGATGGTGTCGATCGTCTGATGCGTTTTGCGGATCAGAGCCTGGCCGCGACTGCCGTCGGACTGATGATTCTCTCCGAGGATCTGCTCGCCCATGTGCCAGACGCGTCCCAGGAACCGGTGCGCGCCCACAACGCCATCGTCCGACCACGCCGCTTCCTTCTCCGGCGGCGCGATGAATAACGTGTAGACGCGCTCGGTGTCGGCGCCATACTTGTCGATCAACTCGTCGGGCGGCACCACGTTGAAGTGCGACTTCGACATCTTGCTGATCTCGGCGATCAGCGCGCGGCCTGTCGCTTTCTGCACCGGCTTTCCATCGATCCACTCGACGTCGGCGATGGCTACCCACGTCCCGTGCTCGGCGTCGCGGTAGCCCTCTTTCGTGATCATTCCCTGGTTGAAGAGGCGCGTGAACGGCTCTTCGTACGCCAGCAGCCCCATATCGTGCAGCGTCCGGCAGATGAAGCGCGCATAGAGCAGGTGGAGGATGGCGTGCTCGATGCCGCCGATGTATTGATCGACCGGCAGCCAGCGGTTCGCCAGCGGCGTGTCGACGATCTTCGTGTCGTCGTTTGCGGAGATGAAGCGCGCGTAGTACCAGGAGGAGTCGACGAACGTGTCCATCGTGTCGGTCTCACGTTTCGCCGCGCCGCCGCACTTCGGGCAGGTCGTGTTGACGAAGCGCTCGTCCTTCGCCAGCGGATTCCCCTCGCGTCCCGTGAACGGCACATCCAGTGGCAACTCGACCGGCAACTGCTCCTCCGGGACCGGAACGATTCCGTCGCGCTCGCAGTAGATCATTGGGATCGGCGTGCCCCAGTAGCGCTGCCGCGAGATGAGCCAGTCGCGCAGCCGGTAGCGAACCATCTTCTTGCCGATGCCGAGGCGCTCGATCTCGTCGATGATTCTCGCGATCGCCCTCGGAGTGGTCAGGCCGTCGATGAGGCCGGAATTGACCGCCATCGCCGATTCGTCTTTGACGACGAACGCTTCCGGCATCGTGTCCGCGTCCGGTACGTCGCCTGCCGAGGGACGGACGACGATGCGGACAGGAAGGCTGTACTGGCGCGCGAACTCGAAGTCGCGCTGGTCGTGGCCCGGCACGGCCATGATCGCGCCGGTGCCGTACTGCATCAGCACGAAGTTGCCGAGCCAGATCGGGATCTGCTCGTTCGTGAACGGATTGGTCGCGGTCTTCCCGGTGAAGCGGCCTTCCTTTCCCGCCTCCTGCCGCTCGAGGTTGGATTGATTGCGAACACCGGCGATCCACTGTTCGATCTCGGCGCGATCGGGATGATCCGCGATCAGCGTGGCCACATCAGGATGCTCCGGCGCCAGCACCATGAACGTCGCCCCGAAGATCGTGTCGGGGCGCGTCGTGAAGATGCGCATCGCTTTGCCGAGCGACGGAACGGTGAAGTCGACATCGGCGCCGACCGAACGGCCGATCCAGTTGCGCTGCATCAGCTTCACTTTTTCCGGCCAGTGCTCGAGCGTGTCGAGACCGGCATCGAGGCGGTCTGCGTAGTCGGTAATCTTGAGGAACCACTGCTCGAGGTCGCGCTGGATGACGATCGAGTTGCATCGCTCGCAGCGGCCGTCGATCACCTGCTCGTTGGCGAGCACGGTCTGATCGGACGGGCACCAGTTCACCGGCGCCTTCGCGCGGTACGCGAGACCGCGCTTGAAGAGCTGCAGGAAGAGCCACTGGTTCCAGCGGTAGTACTCCGGCTCGCACGAGGCCAGCTCTTTCGACCAGTCGTAGAGAATGCCCCAGCGCAGAAACTGCTTCTTCTCGCGCTCGATGTTCGAGACGGTCCACTGGCGCGGATGGATGCCTCGCTTGATTGCGGCGTTCTCGGCAGGCAAACCAAAGGCATCCCATCCCATCGGATTGAGCGCGGCACGTCCCTGCATGCGGAAGTAGCGGTAAAGGGCGTCGCCGAGGATGTAGTTGCGGCCGTGACCGACATGAAGATCGCCGGAGGGGTACGGGAACATGTTCAGCATGTAAAACTTCTCGCCCGGCGCGTTCACATCGACCTCGGCCACGCGCGCGTCGGACCATGCGCTCTGCCACTTCTCTTCGATCAGTTTGGGTTCGTAAGGCATAGGCGGCGGAGTATAACGAAGCGGCTCGGAGCACCAACGCGCGTAGCGTCAACGCGCGTAGCGCCGACGGCTCGCCGGCTGTATCGCCAGCGGCTCGCTGGCGACTTTCGGCGTTGATCGACATCGCCGCCGGGCCGGCGGCGGTACAGCCGGCGGGCCGCCGGCGCTACGAAGGAAACGGCCTACGAGCTCTCCCACACGAAGGTGACCGGGCCGTCGTTCTCGATCGAGACGATCATCATTTCGCGGAAGCGGCCGGTCTTGACTGGGATGCCGGTCGACGCAAGTTCTGTCACGAACAGCTCGAACAACGCTTTCGCCCTTGCCGGCTCCTCGGCGTTGTCGAAACTCGGGCGGCGTCCGCGGGCAATCGATCCGGCCAGCGTGAACTGCGATACCGCCAGAATCGACCCGCCGGCTTCGGTGACGTCGCGGTTCATCTTGCCCGCGTCGTCGCTGAAGATGCGCAGCTCGCGAATCTTCTTCGCGGCGTCACGCATCACTTGCTCGGCGTCGCCTTTTTCGACCGCGGCGAGGAGCAGGAGACCGGGACCGATCTCGGAGACGAGCTCGTCACCGACGCTCACGGAGGCGCGCCGCACGCGCTGGATCACAACCTTCACAGACGGGGATTCTACCCGTGGTAGAAAACGCGATTCCGGCGCAACCTTCGATTACAATTCGTCCACCCATCACGAGACCGCGCCTCAAGGGCTGCGCCGGCCAAGGACTGGGCGCGAGCCGCTGGCGTTCGCCGGCGGACGAACAACAAACACGAAGGAGTTTTCAACATGATCAACAAAGTCATTCTGGTTGGACGTCTGGGAAAGGATCCGGAGACACGGTCCACCCCCGGCGGCCAGACCGTCGCAAAGTTCACGATCGCCACCGACGAACGCTACACCGACAAGAACGGTGAGAAGCAGGAGCGCACCGAGTGGCACAACATCGTCGCCTGGAGCAAGCTCGCCGAGATCTGCGGGCAGTACCTCCGCAAAGGAAAGCTGGTCTACATCGAAGGCTCGCTCCGCACGGATAGCTGGGAAGACAAAGAGACGAAGCAGAAGAAGTACCGCACGGAGATCATCGCCAACACCATGAAGATGCTCGACCGAAAGGGCGACGACGAAGGTGGCGGCGGATACACGGGCGCGCGCAAGCAGGCGCCTGTCTCATCCGGCGCGCCGCAGATGGAAGACGACGACGAAGTTCCGTTCTAGTTTTTGTTGGTTCACGCGGAGGCTCCGCGACTCCGCGTCTCCGCGTGAACCGTTTCCTGAATTGCCCCGCCGCACACCGGACAATCCCCATGCTAGATTCGCGGCATGTACGCGGGGGAGCGTTTCAACAGCATCACGCACATCGCCGGCTCGGTGCTGGCGATCATCGGGACGGTAGTCGCGGTCGGGTCCGCGGTCTCACGCGGGCGTGATGGCGAGACGATCACGGCCATCGCCATCTACGGCGCGATGATGATCGTTCTCTATCTCAGCTCCACGCTCTACCACTCATTGCGCGGCCGGGCCAAGAATGTCTTTCATGTGTTCGATCACTGCGCGATCTATCTGCTGATCGCCGGAACGTACACGCCGATCACGCTGATTACGTTGCGCGGACGCTGGGGCTGGTGGCTGTTCGGCATCGTCTGGACACTGGCCATCGCCGGCGTGCTGAAAGACACGCTGCTGCGCGGCCGCTACCGCCCGATCTCGGTGGTGCTCTACGTGCTGATGGGATGGCTCGTCGTCGTAGCCATCCAACCGCTGCGGATGGCAATGCCCTCGCGCGGCATCGTCTGGCTCGCCGCGGGCGGACTGGCCTACACGATCGGCATCGTCTTCTTCGCGCTCTCCAAGCACGTCGTTCACGCGCACGGCGTCTGGCACATCTGCGTGATCGGCGGCAGCGCCTGCCACTACGTCGCGGTTACGCGGTACGTGCTGCTGTAGGGGCGCCGAGGTAACGCTCGCGGACGATGCGGATGTGGTGGCGCTCGTGCCCGAGCATGATGTAAGCGATCGCGCGCGGACTGACGGGATTCTCGCTGGCCGTGCCGATGCGGCGCCACGCGTCGTCCGAGAGCGCACGCATCATCATCACGTTCCCCCTCCGCACCGCCGCCAACTCCTCGGCGAGATCGGGCAGCGACCGGTCGTCGGATCTGGCGTTGATGACGAACGGCTCCTGATCAAATCCCGGCAATGGCTTCGTCTCGCCGCGCGCGATCGAAAGTGCGCGATACGCGAAGATGCGCTCGGCGTCGATGATGTGACCGATGACTTGCTTGACGCTCCACTTGTCCGGCGCGTAACGATGCGCGGCCTGCTCCTCGGTGAGTCCCCCGAGCAGCGTGGCCGTCTCGTGCGCCTGTGCGTCGAGCGCGCCGACGATGTCCTCTTCCGAAGCAAGGTCGATGTAGCGCTGGTAATAGGTGTTGTATTCGCCGGCCTCGGGTCTTCCTGGATTCGTCATGAGCGCATCATCGCGTAGACTCGCTGCAAAATGGAAGAGGCAGCGATCAGCAGGCTTTCCGGTGACGCCGAGGCGCGGGTGTGCGCGGAGATGATGGCGTCGAGCGACCCGTGGCTGCACTTCGGGCGTACGTTCGAGCAATGCCTGGCGCGCGTAACGAATCCGTCCGGCGAAGTGTGGGTCTCGCACACGAACGGAGTGCCGCAGGGCTTCATCATCCTCGTCCTGCAAGGCGCATTCGTCGGCTACATCCAGATCGTCTGCGTAACTGAAAGCGCGCGCGGCAGCGGCCTCGGATCAAGTCTCGTCGCGTTCGCCGAGGAGCGGATCTTCCGCGAGTTCCCGAACGTGTTTCTCTGCGTGTCGTCATACAACCCGCGAGCCCGCGCTCTGTACGAGCGGCTCGGATACAAGCTGGTCGGCGAGCTGGATGACTACATCATGCCCGGCGAGTCGGAGTTTCTGATGCGCAAATCGGTGGGGCCGTTGGTCGAGTTCAAACCTCTTGACCACAGAGACACAAAGGTCACAGAGAAAACTTAGAACCCTCCGTGACCTTTGTGTCTCTGTGGTTCAACCTGTCTTCGCCCGCACCACGACGAACGTCACGTCATCATTCGGCGGGCGCTCGCCGTTCCACTGCTTTGCGGCGCTGGCGAGTGATGCGATGACGTCGTCTGCTGTTGCGCCGGAAGCGGCAGTCGCGAAGTGCTCGACTGCGGCGCCGTAGCCGAGTTGCTGGCCGGACTCGTTCTGCAACTCGGGGAAGCCGTCGGTCATGAAGAGGACGGTGTCGCCGGCGGCGAGGTCGATGACGACGTCGTGGTAGTCCGCGCCGAGGGTGCCGAGGGGGGTGGCGCCGCGGGCCACTTCCTCGATCTTGCCGCCCTGCGCACGATGCACGTACGCGGGAAGCATTCCTGCGGACGCCACGGTCAGACGCTCGCGATCGAAGCGGGCCAGCAGCAGCGCCATGGCCATGCGCCCGAGGTCCATGCGCTTCACTTTCTCGGCCGCGTCGCGCAGAAACTCCGCCGGCGTCACCTCGGGCACGTAGCCTGCGAAGAACGCCTTGACGACGGTGACCATCGTGCCCGCTTTGGCGCCGTGGCCGGTGGCGTCGCCGATCGTCACGGTCATCACGCCGTCTTGGCTTGGCTTACGTAGGTCGGACTCTCCAGTCCGACTGGACGTGTTGTCTTCGCGAAGGCTGCCATCAACGGCGTCGGACTGGAGAGTCCGACCTACGTTTGTCCGACCTACATTGCCTGGCGCGACGTGGAAATCGTAGTAGTCGCCGCCGACTTCGGCCGCCGTCAGCGTGAAGACGGCGACGTCGTAGCGATCGTGCGCCGGAACCGACTTCGGCAGCATCGATAGCTGAAAGCGCCGCGCGTCCTCGAGGTCGATCGATTTCCGTTCGTACTCGAGCTCCAGCAAGCGCTGCTGAATCTCCTGCTCCTTGCGCGTCCGCTCCTGGTCGACGATGGTCTGCTGCTGCAGGCTGAGATCCTGGGCCATTCGATTGAAGGCGGCGGCGAGCTGGCCGATCTCATTCTTCGACTTCACCGGAAGGCGCGTCATCAGGTCGCCCTGCGCGATGCGCTCGGCGCCGCGCGTAACGAGGTTCACATCGCGGGTCATGTGGTTGGCGATCGGGACGATGCCGATCATCGCGACGAAGATGAGCGCAATGCCGTAGCCGAAGTTCTTGCCCGCGGTCTTGCGCAGTTCCTCGAGGTTGTCGCCGACCGGCCGGGCAACGCCGACGCGCAGGCCGCTCTGCGGATCGCGCGACATCTGCACGATCCAGTCGTGCACGTCGTTCAGCGGGCGGTTCTTCAGGATGCGCTCGGTGATGCCGGCGCTGTCGAGGGTCTTCCGCTCGGCGGGCGTGCGCGTGTAGACGTTGTTGGCGTTATCGAGAGCGAACGTGATCTCGTCGGTGTCATCGCTGCGCGCTCCGAGGACGCGGCGGACGACTTCGGGGGTGCTCACCTGCGCCGAGATGTGACCGACGATCGTCCCCTCTTTGCGCAGCGGGAAGTTGAACTTCTGTCCGAGAAGGTACGACGCTGGATGTTCGTGCACGCGAACGGCATCTGCCGGCTTGCTGTTCACGACGACGTCTTCCCCGGCAGAGGGAGCTGGTGTCGGACGAACCGCCGCAATCTGCGGCGCGGCGGCGGGTGCAGGAGTGGGAGCAACCCGAGGAGCGGCTGGGAACGGATGTTCGCGGGCTTTACGCCCGGCATCGTGCGCACGCTGGAGCTCGTCGTGAGCGGCAATGCGCTGCTGCTGACGGGCCATGAAGAACATCTCGCGCCGCCTCTGCGCGTCATCGAACTGCTGCTTCCACTGCGCCTGCGTGGCGCGCAGGGAGTCATTGAGGCTCCTCTGCAATATCTGGATTCTCGCCTCCAGGACCGTGCGATCCGCCGCCGGCATGGTCTGAAAGCTCTCGCCGAGTTTCGTACTCAGCGTGGCGATCTCGTTGATTGCCGCTCGCTGCTCGGGCGACATCGTGAAGCGCGGCAGCGTCGGAGGGCGCGGCGCACCGGGAGCGATCGTGGGTGCAGAACCGCCCGGAGGTGCATCGGGACTCGGCATCGCATCAACTTCGTCGGCCACGTCCGCCGCTGCTTCGACCGCGCTGACTGCCGGTGCTTCCGGAGGCGCGGCCGGCTCGTCGACGTCCGGCGGAGCGTTGCGGTTCACTTTCCGCGCATTGCTCGCGCTGCCAACGTGCCGGATCTCCTGCCGCACGATCGCCTGAACCTTCGGAAGCGAATCGACACGCACCGGGCGAATCTCGAGCGAGTCGACGAGCGAGGCTGCATCGCCCATGGTCAGGAGGATGTTGCCGACGTCGGGCGTCCGGTCCGACGCTCCGTTCGTCATCGGCAGCGCCGATACCTCGGCCAGCCGTTGCTGCAGATCGCCGCGAATCGTAGCCAGGCGCCGGTCCATCTGTTTCGTGCGCGCATCAGCCTCGCGCCGGTACGCCGCTTCGAGCGCACGCCGCGACGACTCATACGAATAAACGACGATGACACTCAACGGAAGAACCGAGAGGAGGAAGCAGGCGAGAACGAGCTGGGCGCGGATCTTCATCGGGCAGTTGCGATGGTAAGACGAAAACGGCCGGAGAAGGTTTGGGGTGAGGCAATTGACAATGGACAATGGACAATTGACAACTGACGGCGGATCAGTCCGCGGTGATCCGTAATGCAGTCGATCGAGGTGAGAGCGCCGCGCTAACCACTAATGAGGACGCTGGTGGCCGTTGGAGGCGACACACGATGGATCGGCTGCGGCTAAGTGACTGAGATCACACGAGCTGTACTTGGTATGCTGGACGCAGGCAGACGAGCGGATTCCTCAGCATCACCCCGTCCGACGCGCGGACACTTGCATTCATCCTCGGCTTCATCGACAGGCATCGCAACGATCGGAGAATGACATGAACCGTCGCCTCACCCTTTTTGCCTCGGCGCTCCTTCTCGTCTCATCGCAGGCTTTCGCAGCCCACCACGAGGTGGCGACCGTCGAGGTCGTGCAGGTTCCGGTGTACATCTCCGTGAATGGCCACGCCGTCACGGGCCTGACGAAAGATGACTTCGAGATCTACGTCAACGGTAAGCCGCAGCCAGTCGATTACTTCGACACGATCGACTTCGCGGCGTTGCCCGCTTCGACGACGAGCGATCCGCGGCAGCGGCGGCTCTATCTGCTCACCTTCGATGAACGCTTCTCCTCTCGCGCCGCATTGCAGCGGGCACAAAAAGCGGCGCTGCAGTACGTGGACCACGCGTTGCCGGGTGATGTCTTTGGCGTGGCGACGTACACGGGGAACCACGGTCTTCAGTTCGTCGTTCCCTTTACGCGCGACCAGGTTCTTCTGCGGCGTGCATTGCGTGGCCTGAGCAGCGCGCAAGCGGGCGATCCGCTGTTCCTGACCGTGACGACAGGCGGCGGTTCCATGGCCGGCCTGGACACTCCGGGAATGCAGGATGTCGGATTCAGGCGCGAGCTCAGCATACAGCCGCTCCGCTACGCAGTCGAAGACGAGATCCGCGCGCTGAGCGCTGTGGCCGACCGCATGGCAGCCCTTGATGGCCAGAAGCACGTTGTGCTCCTTTCCGGCGGCTTCGATGCTTCGCTCATTCACGGGGTCCAGTCCGTTCATCCGACTACGCACACCGGATACGGGACGTTCGGTCCGACCGGATACGGAACGTTCTCCATGCTTCACGGAGGAACCAACGCGTTCGCCACGCCTTATGAAAATTCAATGAGTCGCGTGCGTTACAACGATGTGGCGGTGACGGGCAATCCGCAGTTGGGCTTTGATCCCCGCCTGGGCGCCTACATGCAAGAGATGTTTGGCCACTTCACGGCAGCCTCTGTCTTCCTCGATGCCATCGACATCGAAGGTCTGCGGCCGAGACAGAGAGAGATCGATACCGAGGGGCTCTTCGCCCTCACTCACGACACCGGCGGCACATTGGTCGAGCACACCAGCGACATGAACGTAGCCATCCAGGAGCTCACCGACAAGCAGCGCGTGGTCTACGTCCTGGGATTCCGCCCCACCAGCGGACGAAAAACGAACGGCATCCGCGTCAAGGTGCGTAACGCTCCTTCCGGCGCTCGCATTACCTATCGGCCTTCGTACTCGAACGAGATCTCGCTGCCCGCGTCGAACGACGCCCTGCACCTCGCCGACGTCCTGATGAACGACCTGCCACAGACGGGCCTCACACTGCGCGCCGCGGTGACTCCGTCGGGCAAGCACGCCGTCGTCGATGTCGACATCGCGACGCGCGAGCTACTGGCACTGAGCGATTCGCAGGATGTCGAAGCTGAGGCGCTGATCTACGTCTATTCAGGCAACGCGGTCGTCGCCTTCAAAGAGAGGCGGATCACGATCGAGGCAGCGCGCGTCGACCCCGCCAAGCCCGTGCGCCTCTCGGAGAACTTCGACTTGCCGGATGGTCACTACGCGGCGAAGGTTCTCGTGCGCTTCGGTGAGCAGATCGGGTTTGTGCGGTCAGATTTTGTTGTAGGACAGTAGAGGCGTTCACCACGGAGGCACAGAGGACACAGAGAAACCTCTGTGCTCTGCGTGTCTCTGCGTGATCAAAACTCACCGCAAATACCGGCAGAACAACTCCGCCACAGGCCGGACGATGAGCCCGGGGGCGCTGAGAGCGAGCGCGTTCGGATGGCTGTCGGTGCAGGCGATGGCGTCGAAGAGCCCGCTCGCCTGGATCGTCACGAATGCGCCGCTCGGAAAGACGCCGTGCGTAGCGATGGCGACGAGACGGCCGGCACCGGCGTCGCGATAAGCACGTGCGGCGTTCATCAGCGAGCCGCCGGTGCGGATCATGTCGTCGTAGATGACGACCGTCTCGCCGTCGAGCTTCGTGCTGACCGCAGTCACCTCGGTCTCAGCAGGCCCGAGTCGGCGCTTGAAGACGAAGGCGGCAGGAACGCCGAGACTGTTGGCGAGCGATTCCACCCACTTGGCGCGGCCGGTGTCGGTGGAGCCGAGGATGAAGGAGGCGCCGCCGAGGTCGCGCGCGAGTTGCTCGATGACGGGGCGCGCGTAGACATGCACCGGATGCAGGCTTCCTTCGAAGTAGTGCGGAAGCCCTTCGGTGTGCAGATCGAGTAGCAGGATCTGATTGCCATTCTTCGCGGGCGGAATCGACGAGAAGATGCGCGCGCGGTTCTTGGCCGTGACCGACTCGCCGCTCTTCGATGCGCGGTCCATCGTGGCGCCGCCGAACCACGGCACGATCAGCGTCAGCGTCTCCGCGCCGTTCTCGACGAGCGCACAGGCGAGGTCGTACAACTCGAGCATGGCCGCATCGGAGACCGTTCCGCCGATGGCAACGACGTGCTGATCGAGAACGCCCGAAGCGACGCGCAGATAGTGCTCGCCATCCGGGAAGTTGCTCCGCTCGACCACGCCACGTTCAGCGCCGCAGGCGCGCACGAGGGCGTCGGCCATGTAGTCGTAGGCGGCGATGGAGAAGATGAGGGGCAAGGGTGAGTAGATTAGCGGATTCGTGGGTGACTACAGAGATCAGAGACAGAAGAGATCAGAGATCAGGGATCTACGAATCTCTACTAATCGACTGATCACCAATCCACTGATCTCTTATCTCTGATCCCCTGATCTCTGTTTCACTACTCTTCCATCATCTCTTCAGGGATGTCGAAGTTCGTCCAGACGTTCTGCACGTCGTCCTGGTCGTCGAGCATTTCCAGGAGGCGCATCATCTGCTTCGACTTCTGGTCGTCGAGCTTGACGAGGTTGGCCGGGATCTGGCCGATCTTGGCTTCGACGGTGGGAACCTTGTTCTTCTCCAGGGCCGCACGAACCTGCTCGAAGGCGTCAGGCGCTGTGTAGATCTCGTAGATATCGGAGTCGAGCGTCTGCAGGTCGTCAGCGCCGGCTTCGAGGGCGACTTCCATCAGCCGGTCTTCCGTGGCCGCGCTCTTCTCGACGGCGAAGTAGCCTTTGCGCTCGAACTGGAAACGGACCGAGCCGGGGGTTCCCATGTTGCCGCCGCACTTTTCGAAGGCGTGGCGGATCTCGGGAGTGGTCCGGTTCGTGTTGTCGGTCATCGTCTCGACCATGACGGCGACGCCGCCGGGACCGTAACCCTCGTACGTCAGCTCTTCGTAGTTCACGCCTTCGAGCTCACCGGTACCGCGCTTGATGGCGCGGTCGATGTTGTCTTTCGGCATGTTGCTGGCCTTCGCCTCGGCCACCGCGGCGCGCAGGCGGGGATTGCCGTCGACATCGCCACCGCCCATGCGCGCGGCGACGGTCATTTCCTTGATGATGCGGGTGAAGATCTTTCCGCGCTTGGCGTCGGCCGCACCTTTCTTGTGTTTGATGGTGCTCCATTTGCTGTGGCCGGACATCGGAGTGCTCCTTTGGTTGAGGCGAGACGGGCTTGCGCCACTGGTCTCGAAAAGTTGAGGCGGGGAGTATAGCCGAAGCGCTAAGCTCCCGTCGCGCGCGTTCGAAGAGCTCATGGCCACCCCCGAATTCCCGCTTCGTGTCATCTTCGACGACGGTGAGGTCGAGGAGATCGAGTCAGCCGAGGAGCTGATGGAGAGGGTGGAAACGATCGACTCCACCGATCCTGGAAATCGCATCTGGATTCGCGATGTCCTCGATCGCACGGTGCTGCTGCGGATGCGGAATGGGATGGTGGAGGTTTTCGAGGCGGTGTGACTGACGGGCGCAATGTCGAAGGCCGCCGGCGGTCACGCGAAGCCGCGAAATCGCGAAGAAGACAGAGGCTACCTTCGCGTCTTCGTGTCTTCGCGTGAAAGAAATTGTCGAGATTCTCGCCAACGACATCGAGATTGTCGCGATCAACCCCCAGATTCTTGCGGTCAACCCCTAGATTCTCGCGATCAACCCCGAGATTCTCGAGGTCAATATCTAAACTCTCAGAGATCAACCTCTAGATTCTCGGGGTCAACCCCTGGATTCTCACGATCCGATTGGTGGCGCCTTCGGCGTATCCTGTCGCCAATCGGGCGCGCACCACGCGTCACGAAAAGGAGAGAGAGTATGGCTTATGGAGTAGTTCACTTCTTTCCCGGCGGGACCAAAGAGCAGTACGAGGCATCACTGGCAGCGGTACATCCAGACAGAAGCTCCCTCCCGAAAGGCCAGATCTATCACGCGGCAGGCCCTTCGGAGGGCGGATGGTCGATCGTGGCCATCCATGACTCCAAGGCGAGTTGGGAGAGCTTTCGCGACAACACGCTCGGTCCGCGGCTTCAGGCCGGCATAGAAGGCGGCTTCGCGAACCCACCTCAGGAGCAGGCCTTCGAGGTGTACAACCTCCAGAAGTAAAGAGACCGGAGAAGCCCACTGGCCAAAAGGGCGGGCCCGAGAGCCCGCCCTTTGTTCGTCGATGAAGTGAGACTACTTCCCTGCTCCTACCGCGCCGCCGCCGAAGTGGACCGGCACGTTCATTTCGCGCAGGAGGTTGTGAGCGCCGTCGACGGCGTCCATGACCCAGAGCATGTAGACGGCGTCGACGTGAATCGAGCGCGTGATGTTCTCGTCGACGACGAAGTCGGATCCGAGCGATTCGTAAGTACCGTCGAAGAGCAGACCGCACAACTCGCCCTTGGCGTTGAGTGTCGGCGAGCCGGAGTTGCCGCCAGTGGTGTCGACGGTCGATAGGAAGTCGACGGGGACGCCGCCGATCTTCGGATCGACGTAGCCAGCCGTCTTGTTGTTGCGGATGGCGTCGAGCTCCGCTTTCGGGGCATCGAACTCGCCGGTCCCGGTGTTCTTCGCCAGCACGCCGCCGATTGTGGTCTTCGGCGTGTACATGACGCCGTCGCGCGGGGTGTAGCCCTTCACCTGACCGAAGGTGACACGCAGTGTGCCGTTGGCGTCGGGATAGAGCCGGCCGCCATTCGACGCGCGGAGTGCGTCCATGTACATCGGGCGGATCTTCGACATCGCGCCGCTGAGCTCTTTCTGGTTGTGCTCGTTCTCGAGGGAGAGCGGCATGATCGCGGCGACGAGGTCGATCATGGAGTCGTTGCGGGCCACGAGCTGCGCGGTTGTCTCCTCCTGCATGGCCTTGCGCTGGGCGAGATCGGCGACTTTGGTGTTCGCGTAGAGCTGATCGAGGAACGGCTCGACGCCGCCTGCCTTGGTGATCGCGGCATCGATCGGCGCGATGCGCTGTCCCGCCGGCAGCTTCTGCGATTCGTTGAGGAAGTAGCGCAGACCGGCGCGGTCGCTGTTCGGCTCGATGCCTTTCTGCGCGCGCGTGACGCCCTCAGTGATGCGCGGCCAGTCGCGCTGCTGGAATCCGCCTTCGCGATCGAGATCGGACGGCTTTGCCTTCTCCATCGAGAGGCGATAGAGCGTGATCGATTGCCCCAGCATCGGCGAGGAGCGGAGTATCCAGCTCAGGACCGTGTCGCGATGCTCGTTGGCGATCGACTGCTGATGCAGCGCGTTGATCTGGTTCATCACCTCTTTGTACTTCGCCGCTTCCGGATGCGAGGCGATGTACGCGGCAAGATCGGCTTCGCGCTTCTGGCGCTGCGCGACGATGTGGAAGTTGTTGAAGCCGGTGAGCGTGCCGGTGTAGTTCTTCAGCACGTTGTCGTTGCCTTTGATGCGGCTGGCGTTGGCGATCTCCACGGCCTTGTTGCTCTTGCCGAGGTCGCGGAGGATGTTGTTGAGATCGGTGGCGTACTTGATCGTCGTCGGATACGAGTAGCTCTGCATCTCACCGACTTCCGCGGCGGTGCGATAGCGGAAGGTGCGTCCCGGATAACCAGCCACCAGGACGAAATCGCCCGGATTCACTCCCTCAGTCGACACTTTGAGGATGTGAAGCGGATGGTAGGGAACGTTGTCCTTCGAGTAGTCGGCCGGGCGGCCGTCTTTGCCGACGTAGGCGCGGAGATACGACCAGTCGCCGGTGTGGCGCGGCCACATCCAGTTGTCGGTCTCGCCGCCGAAGTCGCCGATGCCGAGGGCGGGCGCGTAGACGAGACGAACGTCGCGGATCTCCATCTGCGTGGTGCGGAGATACTGCGAGCCTTCGAAGAACGACGCCACGCGGCAGCGAACGCCGCCCGGCTTCTCGCATTCGTCGACAAGCTGTTTGACGTTGCGGTCGATCGCTTTCTCACGGTCGATGTTCGAGAGCGAAGCCGCCAGTCCGCCGGAGACGCGCGCGGTGACGTCTTCGATGTTCGTCGTGACGAATACGCGCGATCCCGGACCAGCCGGGAGCTCTTCCTCGCGCGTCTTGGCCAGAAAGCCGTTGGTGATGAGGTCGCGCTGCGGGGTGGAGTTGAACTGTAACGCTCCGAAGCCGCAATGGTGATTCGTCACGACAAGGCCGTCGGGCGAGACGAACGATGCGCTGCAGCCGCCGAGCGAGATGACCGCGCCCATGGGGTCGCCGGTCAGATCAGCGAAACGTTTCGCATCGATCTGCAGTCCGGCCTTCTTCAGTTCCGCCGCCAGCGACGGAATCTGCTGCGGCATCCACATCCCTTCAGCACCGAATGCCGACACCGCGGCAAAGCTGAGGATTCCGATCAAGAGTTTCTTCACACGTTCTCCTTAGGTTGTTTCGTTGGTTTCAAATGGAACGAGACGCGCGCTGCCGCCTCGGGTATCAGTCTCTCTGGACAGCATATCGCCGATAGGCATTCCAGGGTGGACGGGGAGTGCGAGACGGACGATGCTACCGATCGCGGGATTCATTGCTGCGACGACATTCGATTGGGATGCGGATAAGGAACGCAGCAATTTCCGCAAGCACACCAGAAGGCGATCTGATCACGCGTCCAACAGCACCTTCGTTCCTTCCCCAATTCAGTGCTCGCGAAAGGCCTGGGGGAAGCTCTCGTCAGCGGCGAGATCGAGCTCCAGCATCGTTCGGCCGTTATCGGCGACGGCTCCGACGGTGAAGGCTCCCCAGCAGTCAACTGTCAACGTTGCGTGTCCGTCGTGTACCTCCACCATCTGCACCGGTTTGGCGAACGTCGGATGGAGATGGAACTGAACGTTGCCGCGGAGCGGCTCTCCTTTCGAGGTTCTGTAGCAATCGAGCTTGACCTCGAACCATTGGTCGTCAAGATCGCGCACCGTCGCGTTGAGCTTGCAACCCGCGCGCTCGCTCTGCCCTCCCCATCGGCCTTTCTGCGGGTCTTCAGGGTCGAGCGGTGCGGCTTTCACCGGCGCGAGCGACGGGAGTAGTTTCAGCCCAGCAGCGAGAGACAGGGTGTCGTCGGTGGTGCGGATGGAAACCCCTTGCTTCAATTGCAACTCACTTGGAAGACTGCTCCACAAGGCGTCACCAATCACCACAGGCACAATGATTTTCTTCATTGATAGTGCTGATTCCAGCCATCTCGGCGACGGCGAGTCTGATCCGACAAAGTAGAGAACGACGCTGCATCGTTCGAAAGCCAGTTTCTGCGCGCGAACAAAGTCATCGCCGAGGCGAGTGCTTCTGATATCCATCCACGCCTCAATGCCCGCGCTGGCGAGTTGTTCGGCAATTGCCTTGACCTTGGTCGCATCGCGAGAGCCATAGGTGATGTAAATCAAACCAGTGGTCTGCTCGATATCCGCTACCGCCTCGTGACGCAGTTTCGCGCGCTCAAAGAGCGCCAGCGTCTCGCGCCGCAAGTTCTCCAGCAGGGTCGATACCGACACTCTGGCCGGGTACGTCACAAGCGACGCAATACGCTCCATCGCCGACAGCATCGACCCCGTGGTCTTGCGGGAATCGCCGAACTGAGCCAGCACTTCCTCGTACGCGTAATACGGCTGATACATCACCTGAACGTCGTTCCAGTATTCGGCGCGTTCGTTGCGGCGCATATGCCCAAGAAAGCGGTCGAACGTCGCTCTGGCCGCATCGCGCGCCGTTTCGAGCCGCTCCTTCTCCGCAAGCTCGACCCGTGTTGGCACCGGCCAGATCTTCAGGGTCGGTCTGCCCTCGCTCGTGCGCCGCTGGCGATCGGCGGAACCGGCAATCGCCGATGCACCGTCGATGCTCTGTCCGTTGAGAGTGAAAAAGACTACCAGGTCGTCCGGCATCTGAACCGTGCAGATGCCCGAGGTATCGCTGATCCCTGTGCGGCTGTCGATCAGGACGTAATCGTAATCAGCACGCAGGTTCCGCTTGACGGCCTCGAGGAAGATGCCGCCGCCATGTTCGTAGAAGTGCTGCCAGTCGAACGACGTGGCACGTACGGCGTATGCAGCATCCAGTTTGCCGGCGGGCACGAGTTCCAGAGTGCCTTCGCCCGGGAAACTCCACTGCAACTGGATCGTGTAGGGCAGCAGACTGGCAAACGGCTCGAACCAATTGTCCCTGCGCACCTCCCCCTCGTCGCGCGCAGCAGTGGCGAACGCCACGAAAAAGTCGATCAGTCCGCGCGTCGATACCAGTTCCTTGTCTTCCAGGAAAGGATGGAAATATCTGTGCAGGCCCGGCGCCTCGAGGTCCCAATCGATTAGCAGAACACGTTTGCCTGTCGAGGCGAGAATCCATCCGACATTCGCGACCGCCATCGACCGGCCGGTGCCGCCTTTGTAGGAGTAGAACGTGGCGATCCTGCCATTCCGCTTTTTCGCCTTCACGAAGATGCTCCATCGCTGGTGGAGACCGTCGGCCGCGCGTCGAGAGCGATACCCTGCTTCGCCGCCTCATCGCGCAACACCTGCGAATCGACCTGTTGGGCCTTGCTCTTGTCCTCCGTTATCAAATCCATCTGCAACGCCGCGACCGCGGCCTTCAACGCGTTTGCGCAACCCTTCTCGTCGTTCAAGGGGAACACGCTGTGTCGTGATCCGGGTGTACTACTCTGCGGCAGTAGTTGTTTGAGCTTCGCCTCGATGTCCGTGGCCGACGTCAGCTCCGCCTGGCGGAATCCGACCAGCACCGCGCAGTTTGTACGCCCGGCCCGATCGACCTCGGCAAGCATCTGTCGCCATGGCGCTGTCTGCGCGTCGTCATAACCGGCGGCGACGACCGACATGTGCCTCGCTTTTTGGGCGCCGTCGAGTCTCGGCGGCAGTCGGACAGTGTCCGGATCCATGATCTCTAGCGCGATATGCAGATCGGAGGCGACTACGTCCGCGATGGCTCCGATCCCCTTCCGCACACCGCCCATCTTCCACTGCGCAGCATCCGCGTGAAGCACGGTCAGCGTCATGTTCTTGTACGGCTCGGGCTTCGGATGCTGGAGAAAACTCGGCAGCTCGTCGAAGCGGATAGCATCGGTCCATGCGGGAAGATCTGCATCGCGCTCCGCGTCGTTGATGATCTCCGCGAGCACCTCGATGACGTCGTCCAGCTTGTCCGTTTGGCTCTTGAGGCGGCTGAACTGCGACAGTCCGACCGTCTTTCCGTAAGGATCGGGAAAACGCGCGTCGTTCAGCTGGTACTTCAGGATCGCTTCCGGCAACGCTCCCGGCTCCCACACGACCGGGACGATTGCCACCTTTCCCCTGGAGGGGTCGGCAGCCTTGGCTAGGCGCCGGCGGAAGATCTCGAATTCCTTCGCACAGTACGCGCTGTTCACGTACGTCGGGGAGCACATGCAGACGATGATTTTCGCTTCCTTGAGCGTCTCGCCGAGCCGGACTTCCCACTCCTGGCCCGTCCGCAGATCGTCGGCATCGAAGAAGGCGATGTTGACGGTCGCGTCGGCGCCCATCTTTGCGCGCACTCGGGCCTCGATCTTCCTTACGGTATCCCCCAGCTTGGCGTCGGAATTATCGAGACGAGCGTAACTCGTGAAAAAAATATGCGCGACCATAGGGAGAGCGTCATTCTAACCCGGAGCGGGGGGAAGGCGCGCGACGACGCTGGCACAGCTGTTTGACCAGCAGAACTCAGGTCGGTTGACCGGAACTGATGTGGGTCACACAATTCGTTCTTCCCGACCAAGCCGCTGATTCCGCGGTGCTGGCGTCATTCTGTTTCAAGCTCCGCGACCGAACCAAAATGGCGTCCCGTCCTACGCATTTCGGTCGGAAACGGCAGTAGTCGCAATCGCCTTACACTTCCACCCGCCCCAGCACCGCCTCCCCCGCCGCCTTTGTGCCGAGGTTGCCGCCGAGGTCGTGGGTGGTTTCGTTGGCTTCGATTGCGGCGACTACAGCGCGCTCGATGGCGTCGGCTTCGGCGGTGTTGCCGAGGTATTCGAGCATCATGGCGGCGGTGAGGATGGCGCCGATTGGGTTGGCGGCGTCCTTTCCCGCGTACTTGGGGGCGGAGCCGTGGATTGGCTCAAAGAGCGAGACTTTGCCGGGGTGGATGTTGCCCGAGGCGGCCATGCCGAGGCCGCCCTGGAGTGCGGCGCCGAGGTCGGTGACGATGTCGCCGAACATGTTGTTGGTCACGATGACCTCGAACATCTCCGGCGCACGCACCATCTGCATCGTCAGGGCGTCGACGAACATGTGGAAGTGCTCGATGCCGGGATACTCGGAAGCCACCTCTTCGAACGTGCGCAGCCAGAGATCGCCGCCGAAGCGCATGACGTTGTTCTTGTCCGACATGCATACCGACTTGCGCCCTGTCTTTTTCGCGAACTCGAAGGCGTGGCGGATGATGCGCTCGACGCCTTTGCGCGTGGAGACGTCCTCCTGGATGGCAATCTCTTCGCTCGTCCCCTTCTTGAAGTTTCCGCCCATGCCGACATAGGCGCCTTCCGTGTTCTCGCGGAAGATGACGAAGTCGACATCCTTGCGAGTCTTGCCTTTGAGCGGGCAGAGCTTCTCGTTGAGCAGCTTCACAGGACGGTAGTTGACGTAGAGATCGAGCTGGAAGCGCATGCCGAGGAGGATGTCGGCGGCGTGCTTCATATCGGGAACGCGCGGGTCACCGAATGCGCCGAGGTAGACGGCGTCGTAGTTGTTGCGGATGTCGTCCATGCTGCCGGGCGGCATGGAGATGCCGGTGCGGAGGTACTCGTCAGCGTTCCAGCCGAAGTGAACGAAGTCGAGCCCGAGGTCGCGGGCGTCGTTGACGTGGTTGAGGACGCTGAGGCCGGCGTCGATGACTTCGGGGCCGATCCCGTCACCAGGGATCACAGCGATTTTTCTGGTTGTGCTTGTCGTCATGCGGCGGCGGATTATAGACGGATGCTCCGCGGCGCCCGTTATACTTATTCGCATGAAGAGATTCCTCCTCGTGGCGATCGTCTTTCTTTCTTCTTCCTCGCTCTTCGCCTCCGCAGACAGCGTCACCACCGCAGCGCAACCGGCCACCACCTTCTACGTCACGGAATCCGGCAATGACGGCAGCGGCTCGCTGCGTCAGGCCATTCTCGATGCGAACGCCACCTGCCTGGGGGGCATCCCGTGCTCGATTGCCTTCCGGCTCACCGAGCCGCGGCACGTCGGACCGTGGGACACGATCACAATCACATCGCCGCTACCCGTGCTGACCGCATCCACGATTCGGATCGACGGCGGCACGCAGACGAGTTTCATCGGCGACACGAACGCCGATGGCCCTGAAGTCGAGATCAGCGGCGGCGGGAAGGTCGATGGCGACGGACTGGTCATCTCCGGCTGCGGCGTTCAGATCCTCAATCTCGTCGTCAATGGGTTCGGCCGCAATGGCATTTCCGTTTCGCGGCCCCCTTGCGGCAGCTTCGTGAGCATCGAACTGAGTCATCTTTTCATCGGCACAGATCCCACCGGGTCGCAAGCGCGACCCAATGGACAGCGCGGCATCGGCATCTCGCTCGGCCCAGGAACGAGCTTCTTCAACGCCAGTCCGCTGGTGATCATTCACGACTGCGTCATCTCGGGCAATACGCTCAGTGGCATCTTTGACCTCGCGGGACGGGTCAACATCTGGGGCAACCGGATAGGAGTGAAGGCGCACAGCGATGATCCACTGCCGAACGGCGCCAGTGGCATCTTCATCGGGCCGGGCGGATACGGATCTGCCATCGGACCCGACGTTCTGAGTCCCAACGTCGCCGGGAACGTCATCGCATTCAACGGAGAGACCGGCGTCGCCGTCGCTCCCAACATCGTCAATGTATCCATCCTCGGCAACAAGATCTGGGGCAACCGGCTCCTGGGAATTGACATCGGTCTCGACGGACCGACGCTGGCGACGAAGACATTCGCCGGCACGACCACTCTTCTCGTCCCGACGCTGACGCTGGCACACTACGATCCCGTCTCGAAGAAGACGATCATCGAAGGCGACGCCTCAGCGGGCGGAGCACTGAGTCTCTACGCCAACGACACGATCGATCCATCCGGTTACGGACAGGGACAGCGTCCGATCGGCGGCAGCCCGCTGGTTCCCTTCTCCACCACCACGCACTATCACGTCGAGGTCGATGGCGACCTGACAGGACAATTCATCACGGCCACGTCAACGAGAGTGGACTATGAGGGCTTCGCAAAGCCCGGCGGACCCATCAACCCAGAGGGAGTCGAACAAGGCTTCCTCACCCAGACCTCGGAATTCAGCCGCGCGATCGAGGTTCGATAAATGAAGAGGATCGCACTTTTCGCAGCACTCGCACTCAGCACCACGTCCCTATTCGCATCCGCCGATCTCGTTACGACGATCTCAAGGCCGCAGACACTCATCCGCGCCGGAATGCCGGTCCAGCTTTTCTTCTCCGTCCAGAACAACGGACCGGATACCGCGACCGCCCCAACGGTCGCAGTCACTTCCAGCATCCCGTACACCTGCGGTTGCCCCAGCGGCGACATTCCATCCGGCCAGACTCGCAGCGGCACGCTCTCCTTCGTTGCGCCCTCGGCAGACACAACGCTTACGATCTCAGTCACGGCCACGAGCAACGTGACCGATCCGGTTCCCGCCGACAACGCCGCCTCAGTGACGTTGACCGTCTCGACCGATCCCGATGTCATTCTCCGATTCACTGTTCCGGTCAGACAGGATCTCGACCTTCCATTTACGCTCCCCATCTTCCTCGGCAACAACTCCAATACGACGGCCCACGATGTCGAGGCCACGATTGATTTTGGGTTCGCCGTGACCGTGAAGTCGCTGCCGGACGGTTGCAGCAGTGTCGCCGAGGGGCGCGTCGTCTGCCGTCTCGACTCGTTGCCTCCGATGGCGTCAGCGGTGGCCTCGACGCCCACATTCGCTCTCCAGCTTGTCGCACCGCACGACTATGGCTCCGGGTCGATCACCTTCACCGGAATCGTCACCGAGCGCGAACACGACTTCGATCCAATCTCGAACACGTTCACACAGGTGACGACGCTCTATCGGACCTACTACGTGTCGACCACAAACAACGAAGGCGGCGGCTCGCTGCGGCAAGCCATTCAGGACGCCAATGCCTCACCGCAAAGTCCGGTCGCGATCGCGTTCCGAATCGCCGAGGCGTCAGCCACGCCGTGGAAAACGATCCGCATCACGACACCTCTGCCCGTCATCAACAGTGGAATTCGCATCGAAGGCGCGACGCAGACCGGGTTCTTTGGAGACACGAATCCTGACGGACCTGAAATCGAGATCCAGGGAATCAACAATCTCGACAGCGACGGTCTGACCCTCACCCATTGCGGCGGCGAGGTCGCAAATCTCGCCATCAATGGCTTCCGGCGCAACGGCGTTTCCGTCATCGATACGGCGCAATCAGAAACGTGTGGGTTCATGATCCCCAACCTCCACGATCTCTTCATCGGGACCGATCCAACCGGTTCCGAGGCCCGGCCGAATGGGCGCGGGATCGGGTTGTCGGTACTGAACGGGACGAGTGTCTTCACCGCTCGCGTAACGACCAATATTCATGACTGCGTCCTCTCCGGCAACACCATGAGCGGTATCTTCGCCCTCAGCGGACGTGTCGACATCTGGGGCAACCGCATCGGCGTGAAAGCGCACAGCGACGAGCCGCTACCGAACGGTGCGAGCGGTATCTTCATCGGCCCGGGCGGCTACGGATCGGAGATCGGACCCGACACGCTGACGTCTACCCGCGCGCCGAACGTCATCGCGTTCAATCGCGAGATGGGCGTGGCCATTGCGCCCGGCGTCGGCGACGTCTCCGTGCGCGGCAACCGAATCTGGAGCAACGGCACGCTCGGAATCGACATCGGTCTCGACGGGCCAACGCTTTCGACCACATCGCAGTTCGATGTCCCGATCCCCGTACCGGTGCTCACGCTGGCGCACTACGATCCGGCGTCGAAGAAGACAGTCATCGAGGGAGATGAGGATGGGCAGACCTCGCCTGGCGTCCTGCGCGCGTTCGTGGTCGATCTCTATGCGAACGATGCCGTCGATCCCTCCGGATTCGGCGAAGGACAGCGGCCGATTGCTCGAACACAGGTCGCTGATTTCGTCACGGCTACCCACTTCCGCGTCACCGTCGACGGCGACCTGACCGGTCAATTCATCACGGCGACGACGACTCGTACCAACTACGCGGGCTTCGCCAAGCCTGAAGGGCTCGATCAGCTCTTCTTAACCCAGACATCCGAGTTCGGCCGGGCCATCGAAGTGCGGTGATCTCCCCAATAGGAACCCCAGAATGAAACCCCTCGTCATCACTGCTTCGCTCCTCCTCTGCTTCTCCGCGACACTGGCCTACGCTGCGTCGGATCTGACGTTGACGATTTCCCCTTCGGACGCCATCGTTCGCGCCGGGTTTAATCGCGATTACGGCTGGATCGTCCACAACAACGGGCCCGATCCCGCCACCAACGTCGTCATCACCATTGATAACGGTGGCGCCAGCGCCACCCCATCGTGTACCGGTGGCTGCGTCGTACCCAACATTCCCGCCGGCCAGAATGGAGGCCTCACACAGCACGTGACGTATCCGCTCAGCGCGGGCAACGTGACGATGACAGGATCGGTGAGCAGTGATTCGCCTGACCCGAATCCGTCGGACAATCGCGCCACGGCAACACTCACAGTATCCACGGATCCAGACGTCAGGCTGTCACTCGTTCCCACGCGAGACCGGTTCGACCTCGGCCTTCCGTTTTCGCTATACGTGTATCTGATGAATCTCTCAAACTCGCCCGCGCACGATCTCGATGTCACGATCGACCTCAGCGCCGATGTCGGTGTGCCCTCGCTTCCCGCAGGTTGCAGCACGCCGGCAGCCGGACGGATCACCTGCCATCTCGATGAGCTCGCAGCAAATGCGAACACCAGCTCTCCCGCGTGGAGGCTCGACCTGACCGCACCAAAGGCCTACGGCGACGGCTCGCTTGCTTTCAAGGCCTCTGTGACGGAGCGCGAGCATGATTTCGATGCCTCGTCGAACACAGCCACGGCGACGGCGCGCCTCTACCAGACCATCTACGTCACCACCGCAGCCGACGCCGGCGCTGGCTCATTGCGGCAAGCGATTCTCGATGCGAATGCCACCTGCCAGGGAAATGGAAAGTTGTGCGCGATCGGATTCCTCATCAACGAACCGTCGATCAATCCGTGGAAGACGATCCGCGTCTCCTCGCCCCTTCCGGCGCTGACGGCGATCAGCACGCGCATCGACGGCGCGATTCAAACGGCGCTCGTGGGCGACACGAACCCCAGGGGGCCGGAGATCGAGATCAGCGGCAACGGGACGGTCGACGGAGACGGAATCCGGCTCTCGGGCTGCGAGACCGAGCTGGCGAACGTCGTCGTGAATGGTTTTCTCAGGAACGGGGTGTCGATGAATGCGCCGCCATGCGGTCCACCCTTTTTATCGACGAACGTTCACGTTCATGACTCGTTCATCGGCACGGATCCGACAGGATCGCTGGCGCGTCCGAACGGCGAGCGCGGCATTGGCGTCTCAAGCCCCCTCTACAGCGACGGGATCGGCATCGCGAACAACGTCGTCTCCGGCAACACGTTGACCGGCATCTTCGCGCTCTCCGGCACGGTCAACGTGTCGAACAACCGCGTCGGGTTGAAAGCGCATAGCGACGATCCGCTGCCGAATGGCGCGAGCGGCATTTTCATCGGCCAGTTCTGCCATGGCTCCACCGTCGCAAACAACACCGTGGCGTTCAACGGGCAGATGGGCATCGCAGTCGCCACTGGTGCGAGTGTCGTCGATCTGCCCGGAAACTCCACCTGGTCCAATGGCACCCTCGGGATCGATGTCGGTCTGGATGGCCCGTCGCCGGCTGCCAGGCCCGGTGGAGTGAACACGCCGTCCATCACTCTTGCCCAATACGACGCCGCCAGGAACAAGACGATCGTCGAAGGTGACGTGCAGCCGCCCGGAAGGGTCTCCTTCTCCAAGGTGGAAGTCTTCGCCAGCGACGCCCCCGATCCCTCAGGCTTCGGCGAAGGTCAGCGGCCGCTGGCATCGCAATCGCTGGGATCGTTTACAGACAACACACCCCCCACCCATTTTCGATTCGAGCTCGACGGCAATCTGACCGGCCAATGGATCTCCGCGACCGATACGACGGTTTTCTACAACGGTTTCGCGAAGCCGGCACCGGAGGGCACGCTCGCGGGGTACAACACGACAACGTCGGAGCTGAGCCGGGCTATCGAGGTGCACTGAGAAGCACCACAGAGGCACAGAGAACACAGAGGCAATCTCAGTGTCCTCTGCGTCTCTGTGGTAAACGCCTTTCGATCAAACCTGCGACGGCCTGATCAACTCAATCCCTCGATTCGCGATTGCCTCACGCACACTCCGATCGCAAAGCGCCGCGGTCTCCTGATCCCACGCATAGCGCCAGTGCGGATAGGCATCGACTCCGATGCCGGGATGCGTGACGAGCTCCGTAGTTCCCTCGGCGTGCTGTAACAGCGCGACGATTCGCGCGGCGGTGAGACGCCCCGCCTCCATGACTCCGATCGTGATGTCATTGCTGCGCTCATCAGCGGTCTTGCGCCCGAGCAGGTTGACCGCCGCGATCGATGCCCGCCGCACCACCCCACCCTGCCCGCCCCGATCGCGCACTCGCCGCACGTAGCCGATCCCGTACTCGTCCGCCAGCCGGGCGACGATCGCGAAGATCGAAGGAAGCATGTGCAGATGCTGATGGCCGTTCAGATGCGTCACGCGTAACCCGCTCGCGAGAACGCGCTCGATCTGCGCCCGCAGCTCGCGCTCGATCGCGGCGAAGTCCTTTCTCCCGAGGACGAAGCTGCGATAGGACTTCGGGAAATGCATCCCCGTCAGCGAGCGCTCTTCGACCAGCGCCAGATGAACGCCGGCCTCCAGCGACGGCACGTCCCTCAGTTGCGTCACAGCGTCGTCGAATGCCGCGCCGTTCGCGACCACGCTGCATGCCGTGACGATCCCTTCCCGATGCGCGCGAATCGCTCCCGCCGTCATCCCGGGATGGAGTCCCACATCGTCGGCGGTGACGATGAGACGGATCGGTGCGCCGGAAAGAGTCACGCGAAGCTACGTCTCGAGCGGCTGACGGTCCGCGACATGGACGTCACCCGCTGCGCTGCGCTTCTCGCGCACGACCCGCTCCACCTCTTCGGCGGACACGACCTCGCGCATCTCCGGATAGAGCTTCCAGAGCTCGGCGAAGATCTTGAGGATCACGCGCGGTGAAGAAAGGTGCGATTCGCCGCGGATGCGCGGGAAGTAATCGAGTCCGATCTGCTGAATCGAGAAGCCGCGATTCTTCGCTTTGACGATGAGCTCCGCGTCGATCAGCGAGCCTTCCGACTTCAGCTCCACGGCATCGAGGACCTCGCGCTTCATCAGCTTGAACGAGAAGTTGATGTCGCGGTGCGGCCAGCCGAAAAGAACGCCGATCAGACCGTTGTACAGGTATGAGTAGAGCGTGCGCCGTGGCCCCTCCAGTGTCCGGTCGAGACGATAACCGGCGATGAGGTCCGCTCCGGTCACGGCCATCGCGCGCATGGCACGTCCCAGCGCATCGGGATCGAAGGGGAGGTCCGCGTCCATGTAGAGCACGAGATCCTTCTTCGCCGCGGCAAAGCCGGTCTTGAGCGACCCACCCAGCTTGCGGTTGCGCTCGTGGCGGATCATCCGGATGCGCGGATTCTCGGCAGCGCGGCAAGCAACGAGAAACGGCGACTGATCCGTCGAGGCGTCGTCGACGATGATGATCTCGTAGTCGTCCGTGTACTTCGTGCAGGCCTCGACGGCAGCAGTCATCGCATGCTCAATGTTCAACGCTTCGTTGAACATCGGAATGACGAGCGAGACGGATGGCGTGGGCATGATGGAATTTGGACAGGCAATGATACCGAACAACGACGCCTGCGTCTGCATTGCCGTCCGGCGAATGGCTTGACGTCAGCCGGACGAGCCGACTGGTGGCGCGGATGAGTTGAGTGGTGGCGCTCACCAGTTGACTCGTGGCGCCCACCAGTTGACTCGTGACGCCCACGAGATGACTCGTGGCGCTGACGAGTGAACTCGTGGCGCCCACGAGACGACTCGTGGCGCTGACGAGTTCACTCGTGGCGCCCACGAGATGACTCGTGACGCTGACGAGTTCACTCGTGACGCCCACGAGATGACTCGTGGCGCTGACGAGTTCACTCGTGGCGCCCACGAGATGACTCGTGACGCTGACGAGTTGACTCGTGGCGCTGACGAGTTGACTGGTGGCGTCCACCAGTTAACTCGTGGCGCCCACCAGTTGACTGGTGACGCGCACGCTCTCGTGCGTCCTGGTGACCGGATCTGCCAAACGCAGAACCAGTGCGCCTTTCGTCCCTTCGCACGTGAGCGTCACCCGCACGGCTCCCGCGGCCCTCGCCGCCGAGTTCGCGTATACGGGGGAACTGCGGGACTACGACAGGTCTGAGTCCGAAGTAACGATCTGTCGCCCGCTGAAGCGGGCTCGATGATCTTGGTTCGCTCCGGAAACCCCCGGCTGAAGCCGGGGGCTACGGGTCTCACACGCAGAACAACGTTGTTCCGTCCAAACCAGCGCGATTCCGTTGGGCGGTCTTTCGAGACTTCGGACAGCACCGCCCTGATCGCGCCGTCGTCTTTCACGTGCTCACCGGATAACCTGTTCCTGATCTCGCCGTCATCGCTTACACGCAGTCCCAGTAACCTACCAGTGGTGAGATCCGTAGCCCCCGGCTTCAGCCGGGGGTCTTCGCGAACGTTCCCATCAGCGCAAGCCCGCTTCAGCGGGCGACAGAACGATTCCGGCGGAACGCACGCCCAGCGGCGATTCCCGCGGTCATCGTGCACGAAGTTCCAGCAAACAACCGATGATGAGATCCGTCTCACGCGTCAGGCAAATCTCCGTCACTTCATCCTTCAGACCTGATCCGGCCGGCCCCGCGCAATGCCTATGGGTAGGGAAAACCCCACATTCGTCCCTCCTTATGTGCAGCGGAAGGAGAACGCGATGAGATTCGGTGTCTGTTGGCAACCCCGCGTCTGGCACGGATGGCTACCCCCGATACCGACGCTCGCATCATGGCAGGCGGTGCAAGCGGCGGGCATCACCGATCTGCGCCTGACGTACGATCCGGCGCTCCCCGCCGGCCTCTTCGAGGCCGACCTGCGTAACGCATACACGGCTGGCCTGCGCATCAACGTGAACATGGGCGCGGTGTGGGAGTCCGGCGGCGCGCCGGTCGCCGCGGATCCGGCAATCATCGAAGCGCAGGCGCTCGATCTCGCCACCAGGTACGGCGCCATGATCGCGCTTTACAGTTTCGACAACGAGCCAGGCGCGATCGCACAAAAGTACGAGGCCGCGAATCCAGACTCGGACTTCATGAAGGACGCCTACATGCCTGCCTGCGCGGCGTTTGTGCGCGGCGTCCGGCGAGTAGCCCCGAATGCGGTCATCGGCGGGTGCGACGCTGACAGTGTCGATATTCAGAGTCGATACATCGCGCTCGCGGACGCGCTGCTTCCGTTTGTTGTCTGCGACCGGAGGCGCGTTCATCCCTATGGCGACGTCGGCGGTGCGCGCTATGCCACGATGGCAGGCGATGACGAGAACGACGGCTTCGCGCAGGCAACAGACCTGCGGCCGCTCGACGTCGGCGAGATCGATCACCAGCAGCTCGAGGGAGCAACCGGGATCGCTCGCCCGAGCGACCTTCAGGCATTGCTCGCCTTCACGCGGATGATCCACGCCAAGTATCGGACCGTCGGCCAGATCGACTACGGAACGGCTGAGTATTTCTTCACGCGTGTTCCGTCGCCGCCTGGGATCGTTCCGGCAACGACATGGAGCACCTGGACGTTCGGACCGGAACCGGTAGTGTCGGACGCCGGACGGCAGTTCACGCAGGTGTTCCATGCGATCAACGCGGGACAGCCACAGGCAGATGCGACTGCGACCGCCATCTCTCCGCCTGTTTTCGGCGGCGATCCGATCGTCATTCAGTGAAGTTGAGCGCCTGTCTCCACATGCAGCAGTTGCACCGCCAGCGTGCGGGGATCCTGATTGTGCATGAGAGTGCTCGGCTGAAACGAACGCGATGAACGGAATCGTATGTCGATCCGCGGATCGGATGGCAGCGCTAGATTCGCGACCACCGCTTCCCTTCCGACGTGAAGGACCGCGGAATCACGGCCGTTGATCAAGATCGTCACGTCGTCCGCGGTATAGGGCAAGTCTCCCGGAATCCGCAGCGTGAGCGACGCCACCCGGGTCCCGACGGTTCCGTGCGATTGCGGCAATCGAATGGTCGCATCGGGGCCGAGCCAGCGCCATTCCGTCCCCTCCAGCGTTCGCTCGATCGGATACGCACCGCTCAACGGGAGGTAGCGTTCGGCCGGGGCTTCATTCTCGATCGTGACTTCCTGGTACAAACCGCGCGTGAGCTTCCGGTACGCGTCACTCTCCGGCCAGGAGAAGACATGCGAGTCGGTACCGTTCGCACCCCCATTCGCGAAAAGCACCAGCGCTAAGTCAGGCCGGTCATACGCTTCGGCGATCGCTTTGTCGACCGGCAGCAGCCGGAAGCGCGACATCAGATACTCCGCGTGCGGCTTCAGCGCGATGTCGTAACCGATCACGCTGTTCGGAGCGAGGTTCGCACTCGCCCACGCCGCTGCCGCAGCAGGCGGTGATGCCAGCTTCGTTCGCGTTCCGGCGAGCGGCCAGACAAACACCAGCGTCGCCGCCGCAAGGATCACGGTCACTGCCCACGGAGCCGCAGCAAGGCCGGCGCTGCGGCGAATCACGCCGAATCCGAGCGCCGCGAGCAGCGCGATGAACGGCATGAACGCGAGGCTGTAGCGCGATCCATCCGCCGGATCCATCCAGCCGAGCTCGAAGATCACCTGCACGATGACGAAGGCGATGAACGGCAGGAGCGTTGAGCGCAGCTTGTCGCGGCGGAGAAGCCTGACGAAAGCGGCGGTTCCGAGGATGACGCAGAAGAAGAGAGGGAGCGTCACGTACTTCCAGCCCCAGGGATGAAAGATGAATCGCACCACCAGCATCGGCGTCGACATCCCGCCGCGCGACACCGAGGCATCATGCGCTGCGACGTATTGCATCTGCTTCGTCTCGTAGAGCCGCAGCGCGTTGAAGCCGCCGGCGGCATCGGCGAGCGGCAGGAACCACATCAGCGACAAAACGATGAAAGCGACACTGCAGGCCACGCGCTGCCGCAACGTCCGCATCTGCAAAAACGCGATGAGCAGCATCGGCGCGATCGGGATGAGGAGCTGCGGTCGCGTGCCGATTGCCGCCGAGGTCCAGATGCCGATGGCGATGGCGTTGCGCTCGTGCTCCGTATCGTGAGGGCTGCCGATCGCGAACAACGCCAGCGCCACGAACATCATCGCCGGACCGTCCGAAAGCGCGAGCGATCCGTGTACCAGCATCGACGCTGAGAAGTAGTAGACCAGCGCCCCGCAAACGGCGAGGTCGGGATCGTCGACCCAGTTCCGAAAGGCCCTTGCCAGCGCGACGAACCCGATCGGCGCGGCGATCACGCCGAAGATCACGAGCGCGCGCCAGGGATCGTGAATGAAAGCGTTGAAGACCTTGCCGAGAATCACGAACAGCGGATATCCCGGCGGGTGCGGGTGGTACCGCGACGGATCGAAGTTCATCACCGCCTCGGCAAACAGAAACTCGTCGTTTTCCCACGGCGTACGCGGCATGGTGAGGATGCGCGACACCAGCACGATCACCGCGCCGAGCGCTTCGCGCCACCAGCCCCGTACAATCGCTCGTGTGGGATTCATCCGCGCGTTAATCGTACTGCACCGCGTTTACGGCAGGCGCCCGTTGCGCGACCGCGTCCACATGCTCGTCCGCTTCCTCACCTGCCCGATGCTGCGCGTGCTCGACGCGGTGCCGCACTCTGCGTCGTTGCTCGACGTCGGCGCCGGCCACGGCGTCTTCGCGACGCTTGTTCGTGCGCGTGACGCGCGACGCGTCGTCGGCGTCGAGCCTGACGTGCGGAAGGTGCGGCCGATCGCCGGTGTGGAATCAGTCATCGGCTTCGATGGCGTCATCACCGGCACGTTCGACGCGATCTCGATCATCGACGTCCTCTACAAGATCCCGATCGCCGATTGGGATGCGTTGATCATCCGCTGCCGCGAGCGCCTCGCCGATGACGGCATCCTCATCATCAAAGAACAGGATCCGACTGCTCGAGTGAAGAACGCGTGGAACGCATGGCAGGAGCGCATCGCAACGGCCCTTCATCTCACCCTCGGCGAGGCCTTCACCTACGAGGCCCCCGCCGCGTTCCTCGCGCGCCTCACGCGCCTCGGCTTCGTCGATGCTCGCAGTAAGCGCGTCGACTTCGGGTACCCACATCCGCACGTGTTGTATGTGGCGAAAAAGCATTAACCACAAAGGCACAAAGGACACAAAGAAAGGATGAAATCTGAAGGATGAAGGATGAATGCGCTGTTTGATTCATCCCTCATCCTTCCGCCTTCATCCTTACCTCTGTGTCCTTTGTGTCTTTGTGGTGATGCCTTCACAACCTCACTTCCGAAAACGAGCCTCGAAGTCCTTCCTTCGGCTCCTGCTCAGCTTCAGCCGCTGGCCGTCGGCAAGCACCAGCGCGCAGTCACCGCGGAACAGCGGATGGATCTCACGCACACGATCAATGTTCACGATCGTCGATCGGTGCACGCGGAAGAAGAGCCGCGCATCGAGCTGCGTCTCGATCTCGTCCATCGTCTGGCGCAGGAGATGCGCCGACGTGCCGCTGTGGATCGTCACGTAATAGTCGGACGCCTCGATCCAGTCGATGTCAGCGGCATCGACGACGATGGTTTTGTCGCGCACGGGGATGAGAAAGCGCGACCGCGACGACTCGCTCCGCTCTCGCAACAGTTCGGCGATGCGCGTGTCGACCTCGCCGCGCAGGATCCCGCGAGCGCGTTCCTTCGCATGCGCGAGGGCGCTGGCGAAACGGCCGTCGTCGAACGGCTTGAGCAGATAGTCGAGCGCGTGCACTTCGAACGCCTTGAGCGCGTAGCGGTCGTAGGCCGTGACGAAGATGACCGCGGGAACGGTCGCCGCACCGACCTGTTCGAGCAACGCGAATCCGTCGACCTGCGGCATCTGGATGTCGAGAAACATCAGGTCCGGCCGCGTGCGGGCGATGAGCGCCGCCCCCTCCGCACCCGTTCCCTCCCCCACCACCCTTACCTCGGCATCACCTTCGAGCAGCGCGCGGATCGAGTCGCGGGCCAGCGGCTCGTCATCGATGATGATGACGCGCAAAGGCTCGCTGCTCATGCCCTCTCCTGCCAGGGGACCGACACCGCGGCGAGCACGCCGCCGTTTACGCTGGTGAGATCGAACCGCCCTTCGTTCCCGTGGATGTGGCGCAGGCGCGCCAGCGTGTTGCGCAAACCGATGCCGCCGTTGCTGTGGGTGCCGAGGATGCCGCTGTTGAATACTTCGATCGTGAGCCGGTCACCGCTGCGCGCCGCGCGCACCGTGATGACGCCCGGCGAGGCACTGACCTCAATTCCGTGCTTCACCGCGTTCTCCGCCAGCGGCTGCAGCAACAGTGTCGGCACCAATCCCCGCTCCGACTCGGCAGAAGCATCGATCGTGAACGACATGCGATCGGGAAAACGCGCGCGCTGGATCTCGAGGTAGCGGCGGAGGACGGAGATCTCTTCGCCGAGGGCGACCTGGGGATTGCCGGAGTGATCGAGCGTGTAGCGCAGCAACTCGCTCAAGCCCGCCATCATCGTGACCGCCTCGTCGTTGCGGCGGCTGCGCACCAGCGCACTGATCGCGTTCAACGTGTTGAACAGAAAGTGCGGCTGGATTTGCAGTTCGAGAGCCTGTAGCCGGGCATCGGAAAGCGATGCCTCGAGCTGGGCCGCCTGGAGCGCCCGTTCGCGGTACCGCTCGTAGTACTCGAGCGCGATCGCCGAGCCGAGGACGAGGCAATAGAGTATCCACACGAGGGGTAGCCGGTAGAAAATGATCTCGCTGATGCGCAGCTGCGAGATCTCGGCAGTCATCCGATCGTACGGCCGCATCAGAATCATCAATGTGACCGAGTAGAGACTGTGAACGACACCGAGCGCGCACGCCGCCAGCGCGTGCACGAGGATCGACATTCGCCTCGGAGGCACGACCGGGAATCGCCTCGCCAGCCAGAAGATGAATACGGTCGCGCCGAGCCACGTCTCCCAGACGATGACGTAGTAGCCAATCAGACGCACCGGCGAATGGCCGTGCGTGATCATGCTGATCCAGACCTGAAATCCGGAGACGAATCCGAACACGGTCCAGAACAACGCGGCGAATTGCCACGCCACGCGGCGAGAGCTCATGCGCGTCAGTCTGCCCGAGCCTCGGCCAAAACGCGAAGGAATGCAGCGAACGGTGTCGCAGAGGCTGTGAACTGGCGGAAACAGGTTTGATGGCCGCGTTGCGGAGCGCGCATCGCTGCCGTAGCCTGCTTTCACACTTCTCAGGGGGCTTTGATGATCGGACATCGCTTGATCTGCGCGTCGCTGTGTTTGCTGCTCGCCTCCTCGTGCGTCAGCACGGCTGTGACTGGGAACGCCGAGGGGCGCAACGTTCCGTCGATCACGCAGGCTGAGCTCGAGCGCCGCACGCAGGAACTGATGGACTCGGTCGTACCCGGCGATCGCACGCCGTGGCAAAAGTACTACGCCGATGACTGCCTCTTCTTCGATGAGAAAGGTCGCAGCATGACTAAGACCCAGCTCGTCGCCGACGTCGCGCCGATACCAAAGGGGTACACGGGCTCGATCAAGTTGAAGAATGTGCAGAGCCGCATCGTGAACGACACGGCCATCCTCAGCTACGACCTCGACGAGTCGGAGACGATCTGGGGGCAGCAGCTCTACGCGCGCTATCACGGCACCGATACGTGGATGTACCGCCACGGCAGCTGGCAGATCGTCGCCACGCAAGTGCTTCGCTACTACGAGGATCCGGCGACTGGCAAAGCCGACGCGAAGCGGCTCGCGGATTATGTGGGCACCTACGAGCTGACGCCAGGGACGCGCATTACGGTCACTCTCGAAGACGGACAGTTGTTTGCGCAGCGCGAAGGGCGCGCGCGCGAGCTCCTGCTCCCCGAGGGGAATGAGATCTTCTTTCGCAAAGGAGTGGAGGGACGCCGGCTGTTTCGCACCGGAGACAACGGCACGATCGACGCTCTGATCGATCGCAGGAACAACGAAGACGTCGTCTGGAAGCGCGTTCCTCCCCTTGATCAGCCTGTAGCTCAACCGAACGCGTTCTCGCTTCGCAGTCCTGCGTTTCGCGAGGGGGAGACGCTGGCGGACAGCACGCTGCTGAACGGTCTCGACTGCAAGGGCGCGAACATCTCACCTGCTCTGGAGTGGTCCAACGCACCGGCAGCGACGCGCAGTTTCGCGCTCGTGATGGACGATTTCGAAGCGCGCGACGGCGATGGCTTCGTTCACTGGTCGGTGTACAACATCCCATCGACCGCAACGTCGCTGGCCGCCGGTGCCGGCTCGCATGAGAAGGACATCCCCGAGGGAGGCCGCCACGCCTGGAACGATTTCCTGCAGCGGAACTACGGCGGGCCTTGTCCACCCGAGGGTCCGCCGCATAAGTACCGATTCACGATCTACGCGCTCGACCTCCCCGCAATCGATGACGCCGGCACGCCGATGACGTGGCGCAAGCTGCGCGTCGTCATCCGCGGTCACATCCTCGGGCAGGCGTCGTTGACGGGCTTGCGGGGGCACTGAAGGGTCAGGTCCAAAGTCTAAAGTGCCGAGAGGACTGATCGCATTAGCGACGATCGTCTTCGGCACTTTAGACTTTAGACCTGACCCCCGAGTATCGTGATGCCTCACGAGATGAGCGCCGTCCGCAGACACCGCACGTTCGTCTTCGCGCTTTGCGCGCTGATCGCGCCCACTCTCTCCGCGCAGTCGATCCTCACCTACGCGGGCGGTGGGACGCGCGATGGTTTGCAGGCGAAGTCGATCGTGTTGACTGCGCCTTACGGGCTGGCCGCCGACACAAAGGGGAACCTCTACATCGCCGAGGAGAGCGGGAGCAGCGTGCAGAGGGTGAATCTCGCAACCGGCGTGATCGAGCGGTTCGCGGGTAACGGAGGCGGAAGCTACGGCGGCGACGGTGGACCGGCGCGCGAGGCATCGCTCAAACGCCCGCGCGGGCTCACGTTCGACGATGCCGGCAACCTCTTCATCGCCGATCAGGACAACGGACGCGTGCGTCGTGTCGATGGAAAGACCGGCGTGATCACCACCTTCGCCGGCGGCACGATCGATCCGAACATCGTTGAGGCGGGCGATGGCGGGCTGGCCACGAACGCGCTGCTCGCGCAGCCGATCGGCGTCTTCTGGCGCGACGGCGAGCTGTACATCGCCGAAGACAATTACGACGCCAACGTCGTTCGCAAGGTCGATCGCAACGGAATCATCACCACCGTTGCTGGCAAACGCGGACTGCAATCGTTCTCCGGCGACGACGGCCCGGCCACGTCCGCGGGGCTCGCCAATCCGCTGGCGTCCGTCGTCGACGCGGACGGCAATCTCTACGTCGCCGATTTCACCAACGGACGTCTGCGGCGCGTCGATCACGTCACGCACAAGATCTCAACCGTGGCCGGCGGCGGCACCGATCCCGACAACCTCGGCGACCGTCCGGGCCTCGAAGCGAACTTCTGTCCTGCTGCTCTGGCGATCGACGCGGCGGGCTTCATCTACGTCGCCGATCCCTGCCACCGGCGCGTGCTCCGCTTCACGCCATCCAGCGGCCGGATCGCGCTGTTCATGGGGAGCGGCCAATACGGCGGCGGCGACGGCAGTGTCGCGACCGAGGCCGGCGTCGAGCAGCCTTACGCGCTGACGCTCGATGCAGCCGGCAATCTCTTCGTCGAGGATGGATCGAACGGAAGCATCCGCCGCGTTGATGCCACGACGCACATCGTCTCCACCGTTGCGGGCGGTGGCACGTTCGTCGGCGACGGACGCGTGGCCAATGCCGCGCTCCTCGCCGGCCCGCGCGGTGTGGCCTTCGACAAACAAGGAAATCTGCTGATCGCCGATACCGAGCACAGTCTCGTGCGGCGCGTCGACGCGGCGACGAACGTAATCTCGACCTTTGCGGGAACCGTCAACGTCTGCTGCAGCGGCCCTGATACTCCCGGCACGCTGTCCACGGCAACAACGGTCGGATTCCCGGTCGATATCGCGGTGTCGTCCGATGGCAGCGTCTTCTTCTCCGATTTCCAGGGCTCGATCTGGGTCGTCAACACCAAAGGCGAGATCGCGCGCTACGCAGGCGGCAACGATACGAGCGGCGGGAACGACAGCGACGACCGCCCCGCCCTCACCGCCAGCATCGCGCCGATCGGCATCGCGTTCGACGCGGCCAACAATCTCTACCTCGCCGAGCGGGAACGAAACCGCGTGCGCAAGATCAACGCGGTCACGAAGATCATCACGACGATTGCCGGAACCGGAACGGACGGCTTCAGTCCGGACGGTACGCCCGCCAAGCAGGCCAAGATCAGCGGCCCGACCGACGTCGCTGTCGACCGGCAGGGAAACGTCTTCTTTTCCGACACTGGGAATGGCCTGATCCGCCGCATCGACGCCGCGTCGGGAAACATCTCCACGTGGGCTGGCGGCGGAAGCCCGACCACCGGCAACGGCGACGGCGGCACGGCCACCAATGCCGTGATCACGCCGAAGCTGATGGCCATCGATCCGAAGAACGACGACCTCTACGTCGCCGACGAGAACGGCTTGCGGCTGCGCAAGATCGACGCGAAGACGCTGGTCATCACCACGATCGCCGGAAGCGGTACCGCGTATTACGACACCGATTTCTCGGGCGACAACGGAGCGGCGGTCAAAGCGAAGTTGAATTTCGTCTTCACCGAGTCGGGCGTGGCCATCGACGCCGCAGGCGATCTCTTCATCTCCGACACGGTCAACGACCGCGTGCGCATCGTCAATGCCTGCTCCACCGTCACCGCGCCACAGTTGACCCAGCCCTCGGATGCGGCGAATGTCTCGACCGCGCCGAAACTGGCGTGGGCGGCGGTCGATCACGCCTTCCGCTATGACGTTCTCCTCGATACGGTCAATCCGCCGGTCCGCGTGTTCGCTGCTGACACGAGCGATCAATCGTTCACGCCGGCGAACCTGCAACCATCCACGCGCTACTACTGGAGCGTGAAAGCGAAGGGCGATCCGTTCTGCCTGCCGGTTTCCACCGCCGTATCGCGTGTGGCAACCTTCACGACCGACGCGACGTGCGCTGCAGGCGCGTTTGATTCGATCGCACCACAGAACGGCGCGACCGTCAGCAGTTCGCCGGTGCAGCTCTCCTGGCAATCCGCCGGCGACGGTGCGACCTACGACGTCTACCTCGGCACACTCGCCAATCCGCCGCTCGTCGCCTCCGCCATCACGACGACGTCCTACAGCGCGACGATCGTCTCCGGCCAGTACTCGTGGTTCGTCGTCGCGCACGCCGGCTGCGATACGTCCAAAACAACCGTGAGCTCGACGCGCTCGTTCACCTCGTCTCTGTCTCCCGGATGCTCTCCCGGCCAGTTGCAGGTGATCGCCTCCCGCCCCTCCGACGGCGCCACCGACATCTCCTCCACCTTCGACCTTGGATGGGTTCCGCTAGGCGTGGCCAGCAGCTATGACCTCTACTTCGGGATATCGTCGCAACCGCCGCTGCTGATCGGCGGACTCGATCGCACGAGCCAGACCGTTACCTCGCTCGCGCCGGGCACGAAGTACTTCTGGCGCGTCGTCGCGAAGGGTCCATGCGATCCGAACGGCGTGTCATCGAGCGTCGTCAGCTTCACGACGCGAAGCTGCGCCGCCGCGGGATCCACGTCGATCGTCTTCGCGCCGTCGACGGTACCCGAAGGTGCGACCTACGCGATCGTCTGGTCGGTGGCGCCGGGACTGGATAGCGATGGCGGCTATCTCGTCGAGCGGTCGACGAATTCGTCGTTCAGTCCATTGCTCGACAGCCAGGTCATCTCGTCGACCGCCGCATCGTTCTTCGCCGATAGCGCGGGCAACATCTTTCACCGCGTCCGCGCGCTGCCGGGTTGCGATCCGTCGAAGAGCGGACCGCCTTCCGCCGTGATCATCGTGAACGTGACGCCAGCCCGGCCGAATGTCGTCTTCACGCTCTTGCCGACGGCGCTCGTTACCGGTCTGGGCGATCACCTCGAGGACAAGCGCGGCTCGTTCGCGCTGGAAAACCTCGGAACCTCCTCGATACAAGTGATCGTGGGCAGGCAGGAGCTGAACGGCTCCGCCCCCTTCTTCACGATCGTCGATCCGGTCGCCACCGACTCCGCCTTCGTCACTCTCGAGCCGCGCAAACCACATCTCTTCGAGATCCGCTATGCCGGGCCCTCGAACGCGGTCGCGGCCAGCTACCAGGGCGTGATCTTCGTCGCCGCGACCGGCGAAGGGCTGGCTGTCACTCCGTATGCATTCGTCAATCTCAAAGTCGGCGGCGGCGCGGCGGCGACACCCCAGTTCCTCATCGGCGGCACGCCGTCGGACTACGTTGCCTTCCCTCCGCTCACCGGCGATGACGCGAATCGTTCCCCGCTCAGCGTCTCGATTAAGAACAACGGCACGACGACGATGGAGCTGGCCGCGGAGATCGGCCCCGAAGTCTGGCTCGTTCCCGATGCGACATGGAACGCGACGGGTCTGGCGCCGGGAGCGACACGAACGGTGAATCTGTCGACGCGCCGCAGCCGGGCACCGAACGGTTCACCGCTTCCGCGATACACGTACTTCGGCGTCCGCACAAAGGATGGCCAGACCGCGCGGCTCCTCGTGCAGGACAGCGAAGAGCTGCCGGTCACGACCGGGCGCACCATCCGCCTCGACCTGGCTACGCGGTCGTTCATCGTGCCGGACGCCATCAGCAGGACCAATTCGCAAGGACTTCCGCTCGTCACGCAACTCCGGCTCAGCAACATCGGAAGCGGCTCGGTGCAGGCCGAGTTGATCTTCACGCCGGAAAATGCCGACGGCTTCGACACCACCGCGGTCAAGCGGGTCATCGTGATCGTACCTGCCAACGACGTCGTGACGCTCACCGATCCGCTCGTCCAGATTTTTCATCTGACACGTCCCTCGCGCGGATCGATCGAAGTGCGCCTCCCTCCCGAACGCGTCGGACTCCTTCGCGCGAGCGCGACCGTGATCACGCTCGGCGGCGGTGGCGGGTTCGTCACACCGGTGGTGACGCGCGGCGAAGGCGCACGCATCGCTGCACCTCAGAGCATCAGCGGCATCATATCGAATGCGTCGGTCACCACGTCGTTGAATCTTGCAGAGACGAGCGGCATCGACCATGCGGCCGTTCAACTGACGCTGTACGATGCGAACGGAAACTCCGCCGGAACGTTGAGCGTCGATGTTCCCGCGTACGGCGTGAAGCATTTCGACAACATCGTCGCCGCGATGAACGGGCCTGCAATCGATCCCGGCCAGTTGCAGATCGCGGTGACGGCCGGAGGCGGATCGGTCATCGGAGTGGCCAGCGTAGGGAGCGCGGACGGCGGCGCGACGTTCGTCAGCAATCCTGTGACCAGCAGTGCCGCAAAGGCCATCCTCGCCGTCTCGCGAGCGAACGACACCACATCCTCCGTCAACGTCAAGACTGTCGTTCCCGTGCTGGCGGCCGCGTCCGGCACGAGCGGTTCACCGGCCACGTTCAAGACCGCGGTGGCGTTCGCCGCACCGGTTGGCATACCGGGGACGTTCTTCGCAACCTTCCTCGACTCCGCCGGAGGCAACACCTCGCCCCGGCAAACGATCACAGTCGCGGCCTCGGCCACGAAGATTTACGGCGATGTGATCAAGGACCTGTTCGTACGCCCGCCGTCCTCCGGCAGCGTGTTCGTCGAGCTGCCGCCCGGCGGAAAGGTTTACGCGACGCTGCAACCTGCGGCTGGCGGCAGCACCGCAACTCCTCCGCGCGAACTGCAGTTGCCGACCACGCTGGCCGAGGCGTTGACGAGCGCCGCGTCGTCAGGGACAAGGCCGTTGTTCTTCGACGGTCTCGAACAGTCGCTCGATCCCCTGCACGGCTCGCGATGGATGCTGATCCTCAACGAAGTCGGCGGCTTCACAGGCCTCATGAACATCCGCCTGTACGAGCCCGGCAATCGCACGAGCGCGATCGCGGAGCAGACATTGACGATCGCCCCCTTCCAGCAACTCCAGCTCGACACGATCTTCAGCGCCCTCGGGCTCGACGCCGCCGACCGCCGCAAAGACCGCACAAACGTCGAAGTCGTCGTCACCGCCATCGCCGGCAGCGCCCGCGTCGCCGCAATGGCCGTCTCGATCGACAACAGCACCGGCGATACAAAAACTTACGCGTTGACGCCGATCGTCGGATCAGGCCCGCCAAGCGTGAACCGAACCGCCGCGATCGTCCCGCCGACACCGTCATCGCCCGATCGACGACGCAGCGTGCGGCATTGAAGGCTTTGTTAAGTGCTGCCGCGGTTGCCGCCGGGCCGGTCCTGCCTTATTCTAAAAGTCGGACTACACATGGCAGATCTTAGAAACATCGTTCACGCTGACCCCGAGATCCATAGCGGCACTCCCGTCTTCGTCGGCACCCGTGTTCCGGCGCAGACGCTTCTCGATTACCTCGAAGGAGGAGATTCGCTAGAGGTGTTCCTCGACAACTATCCGAGCGTTACGCGGGATCAGGCGATCGCGTTCCTCGAGGAAGCGGGCCGCATGGCGCTCGCGCAGATCGCGTGAAGCGCGTCCTCTTCGACGAAGACATGCCTCGGCAACTTCGGCGCGACCTGCCGGAGTTTGCAATTCGCACCGTACAAGAAGAGGGCTGGTCATCTTTCAAGAATGGCGCATTGCTACGCCAGGCATCAGCCGCAGGATTTGATGTGCTTGTGTCCGTCGATCGACGCCTTCAATACCAACAGAACATCGCTACATTCAAGATCGGCGTGGTTGTCATCGAAGCCGTCGATACACGCCTACCAAGCCTCCGCACGACTCTCCCCGACCTCAGAACCGCAATCTCGGAGGTCAAACCGGGATCGCTGCTGATTGTCAGGGCACGGTGAGAACCTCTCCGCGCCCTCAAACACACCTGCCGGATATCATCCAACCCAGTGACCTTCGATGAGCTGATCGACTGGGTGGAGGGATCGATTCCGCGGCTTCCTGCCGACCACGCACGGCGGCAACGGGTGAAGCACGTGCGGCAGATGTACAAACTCCTCGCTGAATCGTGCATCGAGTGGTCGTTCTGGCAGGACTGGCACGCGCTGTCGAAGAAGATTGCCAAGTTGGTTCACGAGCCGGTTCCCCCAACGCCGAAGCGTTCTCCCGGACACCGGCCTCGCTCGCTGCCGCCCGACCGCGCCACGCGAAAGGAACGAAAGGAACGCGCGCCGCGCAGATCGCGGTGGATGGATGCCGTCAAACCGGAGCGGCGCCTCGCGAAGAAGAGCAACCGCGAAGTCATCGAAGTGAATCGCGAGTTGCAGATCGCGTTCGATGCGGTGAAGAACGGACGGCAGATTCTCTTCGTCACGGGCGGCGCGGGAACGGGGAAGTCGACATTCATCCGTGAGCTGCGGGCGCGGTTTCCGGAGAAGCAGTCGGTCGTTCTCGCGCCGACCGGCGTCGCCGCGCTCAATGCCGGCGGCCAGACGATTCATTCGTTCTGCAAACTCCCTCCGCGTCTGGTGACGCCGCAGGACATACGCAAGCAGAAGGAGACTGCGCTTTTCGAGGAGCTCGACATGGTCGTGATCGATGAGATCTCGATGGTACGCGCCGATGTGCTCGACGGCGTCGACGCCTTTCTGCGCATCAACCGCGGAAAGAACGTTCCCTTCGGCGGCGTACAGATGGTGCTCGTCGGCGATCTGTTCCAGCTTCCTCCGGTGGTGACGCAGCGCGACGTGCCTGAGATCGAGCAGCGCTATGCGTCGCCGCACTTCTTCTCGGCCAATAGTCTCAAAGGGTTGAAGTTCTTTCCTGTCGAACTGCAGATCGTCTACCGGCAGCGCGACACCACGTTCGCGACGCTTCTTTCGCGTATCCGCGACGGAGTTGGGGCTGCCGAGGCGGTGGCGCAATTGAACAGTCATTGCGCCGGCCGCGAGTTGAAAGGACAGCACCTCATTCTCGTCCCGACGCGGGAAGCGGCTGCCGCGGAGAACGATGCGCGCTTATCCGCGTTGCCGGGAGAGCCGCGCGTTTACGAGGCCGTTTGCGAAGGTACGTTCGAGACCGCGAGTCCGGACAAGCTGCCGGCACCGAAGCAACTGGCGCTCAAACGGGACGCGCAGGTGATGTTCGTTCGCAATGATTCCGAAAAGCGCTGGGTGAACGGAACGATCGGCGTCGTGAAGAAGCTGCGTGACAGCTCGATCATCGTGCAGGCCGATGACAGCACGGAGCACGAGGTCGAGATCATCGAATGGGAAGACGTCCACTACGCGCTTGATGAAAAGACCAACACGGTCGTCGAGGAAGTCGCCGGCGTTTACAAGCAATTCCCGTTGATGCCGGCGTGGGCGGTGACGATCCACAAAGCACAGGGACTGACGCTCGAACGGGTCATGGTCGATCTGGCCCGAGGTGCGTTCGCGGACGGTCAGGTGTACGTGGCGTTGAGCCGCTGCCAAAGCATGGAAGGACTGTCGCTCAAGCGATCGGTAAGGGTGTCCGAGGTGCGATGCAGTGAAGCGGCGCGAGGGTTTTACGAGAAGATCCGTACGCGGTCACGCGAAGACGCGAAGACGCGAAGCTGACCAAGAGCCTCTTCGCGGCCTCGCGTCTTCGCGTGCGCGTCTTCGCATGACGTTCTAGACTTCCCCATGCGCATCACGATCACGATCACCGTAATCCTCGCAATCTCGGCATCCGCACTCGCTGGCGCGATCCCGCTGATTCCTGATTCGCAAGTGACCGCCCTCGCCAGCGAGCTCTCCGGCGAATCGGCGAAACGGAACCTCGAGGGCTTCTCGCGTCTGCATCGGATGCGCGGCTCGCGCGACTTTCGCAAAGCAGCAGAGCAGGTCATCGCCGAGCTGACAAAGTATGGATACGCGGATGCGCATATCGAGCAGTTCCCGGCCGACGGCAAGATCTACTACGGAACGCAGCGCTCCCGTCCGGCGTGGGATGCGGACTTTGCCGAACTGTGGGAACTGGATACCAACGGCAATCCGGCGACGCGCATCGCCGACTGGGACGCGGCCCCGATCACGCTTGCCGAGGACAGCGTCAGCGCGGACGTGACGACGGATCTCATCGACGTCGGAAGCGGATCGAGCGAAAGCGATTACGCCGGCAAGGACGTCAAGGGCAAGATCGTGCTCGCTGCATCGCAGGCTGACGCCGTTCAGCGGATCGCGGTCGCGAGGTTCGGCGCCGCCGGCATTGTCAGCTACGCCGCCAATCAGCGCACAGCGTGGTGGAAGCAGGACGAGACGCTCGTTCGCTGGGGCCATCTCGACACGTTCTCCGGGACGCCCACCTTCGCGTTCATGATCTCGCTGGGCGACGCGCGCGCGCTCCAGGCCCGGCTGGCAAAGGGCGAGCACATCCGCCTGCACGCCGTCGTGAAGGCGGGACAGCATCCCGGCTTCTACGACATCGCCACAGCCACGATTCCCGGATCCGATCCGCAACTGCGAAGCGAGGAGATCGTCTACGGCTGCCACCTCGATCACCCGCGTCCCGGCGCGAACGACAACGCCAGCGGCTGCGCGACCATCCTGGAAGTGGCGCGCACGCTTCATAAACTGATCGGCGAAAAGCGCATCACCCCGCCGCGTCGGACGATCCGTTTCGTCTGGCCACCCGAAGTGGAAGGGACGATGGCGCTGCTCAACGGGAAGCCGGAGCTGGCGGCACGCATCAAGGCCGCCATCCATCTCGATATGGTCGGCGGTGGTCCGGAGACGAAGACGATCTTTCACGTCACGCGCGGTCCGGCCAGTCTGCCGTCATTCGCTTACGATCTCGCCGCGGCAATCGGAGCATTCGCCGACAACCAATCGTCGCAATACGCGATGACCGGCGTCGCGCAATGGCCGCTCGTCGCCCCGGAAGGCGGACGCGACGCCCTGCGCGCCGCCTTCGTCCCCCTCACCCTCGGCAGCGATCACGAGGTCTACAGCTCGAGCTCGTGGAGCATCCCCGCCATCTATCTCAATGACTGGCCGGACCGCTTCATCCACACGAATGCCGACACGCCGTCGAAGATCGATCCGACCAAACTGAAACGCGCCGGCTTCATCGCCGCCGCAAGCGGCCTGGCCCTCGCGAACGCGACTGCCGATGACGCGCCCGCAATCGTGAGCATGATCGAGCAAGCGGCGTTGCACCGAGCCGCGGACGCGCGCGCCCAGGCCCGCAATCTGCCGGCCGCCGAGGCAGCGAATCGGCTCCGATTCCAACTGATGTACGAAACGCAGATGTTCGATTCGATGGGACGCTTCTTCGCGCCTCCTCCCACTGCGCGATCCGAAGCCGCGGAGTTTCTCAAGACCCTTCGCACCCTCCTCCCCGCCCCGCCCGCCCCAACACCATCCGGCCCGATCTACCGCCGCAATCCGAACATCCGCGGCAACCTCGACGCCTTCGGCTACGACTACCTCGAAGCCCACCTCGGCCACGACCGCGTCGCCAAGCTCGCCCTCCTCAATTTCGAAAGCCCTCGCGGCGAAGGTGGCGAATACGCATACGAAGCACTGAACCTCGTCAATGGCTCACGAACGACGAGCGAGATCCGCGACGCACTGTCCGCGATCTACGGCCCGATCCCGCAAGACATCGTCGATCAGTTCCTCGCCGGGGCGGCGGAAGGTGGGTTGGTGGAGAAGGTGCGGTGATTTCGAGGACCACCGCCGGGCGAGGACGCCCGCCGGTTGCAGGCAAGAATGCCTGCACTACGTTTCCCTACTCCTTCTTCATCCCCTTGCGCGCGCGTAGCACGAGATGGATCGGGCAGCCGACGAGACCGAGGGCTTCGCGGAACTGGTTCTCGAGGAAGCGGCGGTAGGAGAAGTGGAGCGGGTCGTCCATGTTCGAGAAGAGCGCGAACGTTGGCGGTGCGGCCTTGAGCTGCGTGGTGTAGTAGAAGCGGCGCGGGCGGCCGCGCAGGGCGGGCGGCTGGTGTGTGGCGATGGCGCGCTCCAGGATCTGGTTCAGTTGCGACGTCGTGAAACGTTTGCGGTAGCCAGTCATGATCTCGTCGATGCGCGGAAAGACCTTCTCGACGCGGCGCCCGGTCTTCGCGGAGATGAACTCGATCGGCGCGTACGGCAGGAACTTCAGCTTGAAGCGGATCTCCTCTTCCACTTTCTTGTAATCGTCCTGCGTGTGCGCGGCGGCATCCCACTTGTTCACGAGCAGCATCGCAGCTCTGCCCGCATCTTCTGCGTATCCGGCAACCGTCGCATCCTGCCCGGTCACTCCGTCGACCGCATCGATCATCACGAGTGCGATCTCGCAGCGCTCGATCGCCTTCCGCGCGGAGATGACCGAGAGCTTCTCCGCTTCGTCGTGTGTCTTTCCTTTGCGGCGAATGCCGGCGGTGTCGATGATCAGATAACGCTGCCCGTTGCGCTCGATCTCCGAGTCGATGGCATCGCGCGTGGTTCCGGAGATCGGCGAGACCACGGCGCGCTCTTCGTTCGCAAGCCGGTTGAGCAGCGACGACTTGCCGACGTTCGGACGTCCGATGATGGCGATGCGGATCGGTCCAAGATCCCCCTCCTCCGTCTCGTCGATCGAGTCCTCGGGGACGATCTCCCCGATGATGTCGAACAGCTCGTCGACCCCTTCGCCATGTTCGGCGGACAACGCCAGAATCCGGTTGTAGCCGAGCTCGTAGAAGTCGGAGACGTTCTCCGCCGAGTCTTTGCGGTCGACTTTGTTGACTAGCAGCAGCGTCCGATCCGAGGCAGCGCGCAGCTCCTGAGCGATGTCGCGGTCTTCGGTGAGGATGCCTGCGGAGCCATCGACGACGAAAAGGATGAAGTCGGCAGTGTCGAGGGCGCGACGGGCCTGATCGCGGATCTCACCGGCGAACGCGGACATCGGCGAGTCGCCGTATTCGAGTCCTCCGGTGTCGGTCAGCTCGAACCGCCGTCCGTTGTCGAGCGTGATGACGTCGGAGAGCCGGTCGCGCGTCATCCCGGGCAGATCGTGCGTGAGGGCGCGGCGCTTCCCGGCCAGCCGGTTGAAGAGCGTCGACTTGCCGACATTCGGCCGTCCGACGATGACGATTTTCTTGAGGCTGGTAGCCATTCGTTTCCTTCTGGGATTTCCTTCGGCGCGCGCGAATGCAAGCGGGCGGCGGCACGTGGAATGCTACAATGTCACACATGGCTCCGAACGCTGATTCCAACTGCAGGCTTTGTGGATCGCGCGTTCCGGAAAGCGAACTGCGCCGCCAGCTCTGCCCCGTCTGCGATGAGTACGCGCAGCACGTCGCGCTGCAGAGCAACAAAGGCCTCGACCGCATCGTCGGCGAGCTGCAGAACGGAGCGGTGTTCCGGGCGGCCTTGCGCAACGGACATTAATTGCGCGGCCCTGGCGGGCCGCGCGTTGTCGGTTGTCGGTTAGCTGCGTCGCCTGCGGCGACGCGTTGTCAAAAACGCCGGCATACTTCGCGCCGCGCTCGCTCATCCATCGAGCGCGATCATCTGCCGAAGGCAACCAACCGACAACCGATAACGCGGGCCCCGCAAGGGCCACGCAAGCGTTGCCCGCAAGGGCCACGCAGCAAAGCACGCTTGGTTCATTCTCGTCCGTTACACTATGACGATGAACAGATCCTCCCGATTCTTCAGGCAGGTCTGGCGAGTCAACGGCCTCCTGATTCTCGTCGCAGCGGCAGCGGCTACCTTCGCCGTCTGCGCGCTCGTCTGGTCGGAGCTTGAAAGCAACATGCGGCGTCAGTCGACCGAGGCAGTTGCTCCCGTCATTCCTGGCAAGCAGGCCAGTCCTGAGCTCCATCTTGGCGGCTTCAGTGCGATCGACGGCACTTCCCTTTATCGCGCCACGCTTTCGGTAGCCGACCGGGGCGACTCCAAAATGAGCTCGAGCAGCTATTCATCGGAAACACGAAACATTCTCGTCGTCGACAGCGCGACCGCCACGTCACATTGGCTCCTTCCAACCGACAAAGAGCTCATCGTCTACAACCAGGACGTCTTGCCCGAATCCAAGGATGCGCATTTCCAGCCGCCGATTGCAACGGTTGTGTTAGTCAAGAGTCTCTCGTCCAGTCCCGAAGTGGAAGAAGGGCGGATCCTTGTCTCCGATCTCTCTGCCACGGATGTGCAAGAGGTGGCGTCCGGCGTACGCGAAGTGCATGGCGCTTCGCATACTTCCGCAGGCCAGATCGCTCTCCTGTTTGAGCAGAAGCGTACGTTCCACATAGCCATGGTCGACGCGAATACCCGGAAAGTTACGAGCGACCGCGTCGTGAATGTGCCAGCATTGAAATAGACACAGGAGTCGAACGTAGGTCGGACTCTCTAGTCCGACGCCTCTTTCCGATCGATCCATTCACGCCAGAGCCAGGGATAATCATCGGGCGAAGAAACGAGACCAGCTCGCACCGGGTTCATGGCGATGTACTCGCACTTTTCCCGTATCGATTCGTCCGATCGTAGTTCGTGATCGAACGACTCGTCTAGCCATAGGGTCCCCTTACGGCCGAGTACTCGATTGACGGTGCGAGCTGATGATCCTTTGATCCCCTTCAAGATCCAGGCCGAGTCCATATGTGTCGCCGGCTTCATTCCAATACGGCGTCATCTGCATGTGAACGTGATCGGGCATGACGACGGCGGTGTGCAGGTGCATCTTCCGCTGGTCATCGAAGAGGATGTGCTTCATCACAAGGTCACGCGCGTCTGGTGGCAGCACGCGGCGATCCTGCGTCACGAACGTGATGTAGTACGAGCGGTTGTCCTGCTGGAAATGAGGAAGATGGCGACGGTATGCGCGGCGTCCGGAAATCATGAACCGAGGCTACCTCGGGGTCGGCAGTCGCCGCGATTTGTCTACTGCACGTAGAGATCAAAGGTGTCGGACTGGAGAGTCCGACCTACGTTCCTTCCGAAGTCCGACCTACGTTCCTTCCAGGGCTTCCACAGGCTGTAGACGCGACGCGCAAATCGACGTCCCTCGCACGACTCAACGTTGGTCGGACTATCTAGTCCGACGCCTCTTTCCAAAGCAGTCGGACTGGAGAGTCCGACCTACGTTCCCTTCCGAGTCCGACCTACGTCCGCTAGAACTCAAACCCGAACATCGGCACCCAGTGCCAGGCTATCCAGAAGAGGAACGCGCCGAGCATCGTGTTGGCGAAGTTCAGGGTGCCGTTGGCGATGGGGGAACCGTTTCTCCGGTTCCA
>Ga0307470_10000134_pt1 | contig 50446 bp, 42 predicted proteins | sample atmos_gasesAM3C__FD_204565 | JGI IMG/M metagenome (GOLD analysis project Ga0307470, IMG submission 204565) | Hardwood forest soil microbial communities from Morgan-Monroe State Forest, Indiana, United States - atmos_gasesAM3C_05 | ecosystem: Environmental > Terrestrial > Soil > Temperate forest... | reverse complement strand
CCTCGACGTCTCCTCGGAGAGCAAACGCGCCGGGGAGCTCGTGGCTTCGAATCGCATTTACCGGCAAACGGCCGTGCGCAGGGGCGAGACGCGTATCGCCTCCCTGCTCTCGGACCTGGAGCCGGTCCTCGTCGAGCTGTCGCACGCCGGCTCGACTCTCTCGCCCGACGAGATCGCCGCTCTGCAGAAGCGCATCGACTCGAAAGGGCTCCTCTTCAAGGTGCGCATCGTCAGCGCACAGGTGAGCGGCCAGGAAGCCCCCGCCAAAGCCCCGCAGAAAGGAATGGACTCGCTATGAAATCGAAACTGATGTTCACGCTCGCCGCCGCGCTGGTCGCGCTCGCGCCAGCCGTTCGCGCCAACTGGAAGCATGATCCGACCACGATCATCGTCGAGCAGGATGACGACGACCGCCGCGATCGCGATCGTGATCGCGCCTCCGAAAAGGCCGATAAGGAAGAAGAGCTCTACGACTCCGCCACCGAATCGCTCGACGATCACGACTGGCGCCGTGCCGCTTCGCTCTTCCGCAAAGTGGCGGACATGAAACTGGCCCACGCGGACGCCTCGCTCTACTGGCTGGCATACGCGGAAGGGAAGATGGGCGCGCGCTCGGAGGCGCTCACCACCCTGCTGAAGCTCAAGACGTCCTACCCCAAATCGAAGTGGGTGGGAGACGGCAAGACGCTGGAGGTCGAGATCCGCCAATCGGCCGGGCAGCAGTTCGAGCCGGAGCACGTCGATGACGAAGACGTGAAGCTGATGGCCATCAACGGTCTGATGGCCAGCGATCCGGATCGCGCCGTCCCGATCCTGGAAGGCATCCTCTCGGGCAATCAACCGGTGAAGCTGAAGGAGCGGGCTCTTTTCGTCCTCAGCCAGTCGTCGTCACCGCACGCGTTCGACATCGTGGTCCGCACGGCCAAGAGCGGGCCTCCTGATCTGCGCGACCGCGCCGTCCGTTACCTCGGCATCATGGGCGGCGAGCGCAACCGCGCCGTTCTGACCGACATCTACAACTCCACGAACGACGTCTCCGTGAAGAAGTCCGTTCTGCGGTCCTACATGATCGCCGGCGACCGCACCCGCCTTCTGGCCCTGGCCAAGGGCGAGACGAATCAGGAGCTGCGCGCCGATGCGGTGCTGCAACTGGGCGTGATCGGCGCGCGCAGCGAGCTGGTCGAGCTCTACAACGCCGAGCCGTCGATCGATGTACGCAAGAAGATCCTCCAGGCCATGTTCATCGGAGGCAATTCCGCGAAGCTGGCCGAGATCGCACGCAACGAGAAGGTTCTCGAACTGAAGGTCACGGCGATCCGCAACCTCGGTCTCCTCGGCGGCGGAGAAGGACGGAGCGAGACGCCTTCAACTCCGCCGCCTCCACCGCCCCCTCCCGGCGTAAGTCAGGTTCCTCCTCCGCCGCCGTCTCAGCAGAGAGGTGTCCGCTCCAGCGAACTGTTGCTGTCGCTCTACGAATCCGACGCGCGACCGGAGGTCCGCAAGGCCGTGATCGAGGCGCTATTCGTTCAAGGCAGCGCAAGGACGCTGGTCAGTCTCGCCCGCGCCGAAAAGGATCCGGAGATGAAGCGCAACATCGTGCAGAAGCTGTCGATCATGAGATCGAAAGAGGCGACGGACTATCTGATGGAGTTTCTGAAGTAGGGGGTGTTGGAGCGCTGGCGTCCTCGCCGGTTGGCTCGGCGGCGTCCTCGCCGCCGATTTCCCGCGATGCCAAGATCCTCGGCGGCGAGACCCTTCGCTCCGCTCAGGGCAGGCTCTGCCGAGCCAGCCGCCGGGACGGCAGCGCTCCTATCCCCCGTTACCAGATCACCCGCGCCCCGAGCTGGATCTGGCGCGGCTCGCCTACTCCGCTTTGCACCGTGCCGTCGAAGTTGAAGATGAGGTTCGTCACTTCGGGGCGGTGCAGGTTCTTGCTGTTGAGGAGATTGAAAACGTCCACTGCCGGCTCGAGTTTGTACCTGCCGTACGGGAAGGCCTTTGTGAAGCGCAGGTCCAGTGAGGAGAAAAGATTGTCCTTGCGCCCGAGGTTGCGCTGCGTGACCGAGCCGTCGGGGTTGATGCGGTCCTGTGGAGTCTGCGCGTCCGCCATGAATCGCGAATTGCCGAAAGCGTCCTTGCCGCAGAACGCGACGCTTACGACGCATGACAGCGACTTGGGTTGCGCCGAGCGGTACGTATACCGCACGTTCACGTCGACACCCATCGGGGCGTTCCACAGAAGCCAACTGTTCAGGCGGTGCCGCTGATCGCGGTCTGAGTAGCCGTATTCGGCAGCCAGGTTGGTGATTTCGGCGTAGCGGAAGGTGAACGGATCGCGCTCGTTGTCGTCGTCCGACTTGTCCTTCGAGTAAGTGTAGTTCACCTCGAACTGCAGGTTGTTCGCCGGCCGCTTATTGATGCCGAGCGTGACGCCGTTGTAGAGACTCTTGGCGGTCGATTCGATCGTCGTCAGAGTGCCGATGCCGTTCGCTCCTCCGGCCCCGAGGCCGGTCGACCATGGTGAGCCGAGAAGCGGATCGTTGCGATTCGTGAAGCGCGTGATGTGATCGCCCTTCGCGTAGTTGTACTTCACCAGGAACCCGTAATCCTTGATCAACTCCTGCTCCCACGAGAGACTGGCCGATTTCGTCCGCGGGTTCTGGAAGTGCTTGTCGAACACGAAGACGTCGGGGTCGAACGGCGCGCCGATCTGCGACTGCGGAATGATGTTCGGGTAGACCGGCACGGGCCCGAGGATCCCGGTCAAGGCGCTGTCGCGGAAGATCGACTGTCCGAGCGAGCCATTGGTCGAGCGTGAGGAGGCAAGGTTCAGTCCCGGCACGCGGCCGTAGTAGATGCCGGCATTCGCCCGAAAGACCTTCTTGCCGTCGCCGTTCGGGTCCCAGGCCAGGCCGAAGCGAGGCTGAAACATCTTCCTGTCGCTGGGGATCTTGCCGTTTGAGGGAAACTCCATCCCCTTCGACGTTTTGCCGATGAATCCCGCGAAGAAGACCTGATCGGGCGGCGTGATGGGGTCGGGCTCGATCTCCGCTTCCCAACGCAGCCCGTATTGCACATTGAGGTGCGGCGTGGCCTGCCACGTGTCCTGCAGGAAGACGGCGGGCTCAGTCTGCGGGATGCTCTGCGTGCCTGCCTGTTCCACGCTGACGTTGCCGACGCCGGCCTGCTGGAGATAGAGCAGCACGGGACCGGTGATCGAGGCGCTGCCGGCGCAGACGCCGGTTTGCGACGACGTGCCGTCCGAGCACTCGACGTACTTCGGATTCTTCAGGTAGTTGAGGAAGCCGTCGGTCGAGCTGAAGATGTACCGGCCGTTGGCAAAGCCGAGGAACGTCTGGACCGAGTTCACGCGATTGAACTCCAGGCCGGCTTTGATGTCGTGCGCGCCGCGCAGGAAATTGACGTTGTCGTTGAACTGCACGCGTGTGTCGTAGTAGGTGACCGGGATGAAGAACGGTTCGCCGAAGCGGTAGCTCTTTCCGAAATCGAAGGCCGTGTCGGGCAGCGGCCGGCTCTGTCCGGCGATGTTGGGGCCATTGTAGGGACGCGGTCTGTTTTCTTTGGCTACCTGGAAACGGAATTCGTTGAGCAGGTTCGCCTGCAGCGTCGAGGTCAGGCCGCCGACGAGGGCGTTCGACGAGTCTTTCTCGATTGCATTCGCGCTACGTCCCCACGAGTCGACGTCAAACGTTCCGTTGACCTGCTGCGACCACGTGTAGTTGTAGCGGAGGTTAGCCAGATTCTTCGCGGAAGCGTCCCAGTCGAGTTTGAGCAGGAGGACGCGGGCATCGTTCGTGTGCTCGATGGGGCCGTTCTCGTTCGGGCTGCCCAGCGCGGCAAAGGCGTCGACGACGCGCTGCTCGATCCGATTCGGATCGGTCTGCTTCGTGGTTTTTCCTTTCTGATAGTCGAAGGCGCCGAAGTAAAACAAGCTGTCCCGCTGCAGCGGACCGCCGAGGGTGAAGCCCGTCTGCGTCTGCGAGGAGGGGAACTTCGGCGACAGCGAGCCGTCAGGATTCTCCGGCTGGCTGCTCAACGAGTCATTCTTGAACGTCACGTGAGCCGTACCGGTGTGGTCGTTTGTCCCGGACTTCGTGATGACGTTGACGAAGCCGGACATGGAGCGGCCGAACTCGGCATTGGCCCCGTCGGAGATGACCACCATCTCCTTCACGGCATCGAGGTTGAAGGTGAACGGCGGCCGCTGCCCGCCACGCTGCTCGCCGAAGAACGGATTGTTGAAGTCCGCGCCATCGACCGAGACGTTGTTCGAGATGCCTTTCTGGCCGTTGATCGACAACTCGTCTCCGTCAGGGCCCTGCACGATGGTGACGCCAGGGGTGAGCTTGGTGAACTCGAGGAAGTTGCGTCCGTTGTTCGGGATGCCTTCCATCGATTTCTGATCGATGCGTGTCGCGCCTTCGGTGCGCGCCGTCTCGATGAGCGGCGGCGCCGCGGTGACGACGATTTCCTCCGCGGTTGCCGCCTGCTTCAGGGCGATCGGCGCCGTCAGCGTCTGGCCAACACCGAGGTCGAAGCCTCGCTGTACCACCGTTGCGAAGCCTTGAAGGCTGGCAACGACCTGGTATGGCCCGACCGGCAGAAGCACGGCCCGGAATCGGCCCGCGGAATCGGAGACGACCACGACCTCGTAGCCGGTGGCCGTGTTCTTGATCGTCACGGAAACGCCAGGAACCGCGGCACCAGTGGCATCGACGACGGTGCCTTCGATGACGCCGGTCGTTGCCTGGGATTGAGCGAGAAGGGGAAGGGCTGCCGCAAGAACAACGAGAGCCAGGAGCACGAAGATCAGACGACGCATACGGGTCTCCTTTTCCTTCGAGTGGCAGAATTGTGAGTCGAGGGATACAGGATAGTTCCGGATCTATGAATTGCGCAATGACGAAATCGGTCAGCGGCTCACGTGCGGATTCCCTCGAAGATAAAACCGCAACGGCCACCCGGCCGCCTCGCCTGAGTTCTCGACTCCGATGCGATGGCTGACGGCGATGTCCTCCTCGCGCACCTCGATATCGCGCGGTGCGAGCCAGAGTGCCTTGCCGTCCAGCGGCTTGCCGTTGATCGATTTGTCGATGGCCATGGCGGAGCAGAGTTTTCCGGGGCCGTTCATCAGGTCGCGGTCGCGTTTCGCTTTCGGCCGCCGCTCGCGCATCGACTCGATGCCCCGCAGCGGTTCCGCGGCTCGCAGCAGCACGGCCTCGGCGGTGTCGGCTTCCTGTGTGACGACGTTCACGCACCAGTGCATGCCGTAGGTGAAGTAGACATAGGCGTGTCCGCCTTCGAGATACATCGACTCGTTGCGCGGGCTGCGCAGACCGCGCCGGGCGTGACTCGCGGAATCGTTCGCTCCGAGGTAGGCCTCCACTTCCACCAGACGCGCTGCCAGCAACTCGCGGCCGAGGCGACGCCAGAGGACGCAGCCGAGGAGAGAGCGCGCCACTGTCACCGTGTCGTGCAGGTAGAAAGCGCGCGGCAATTTCGCGGTCATTGCGAGGGAAGAGCGCGACTGGTCGCGCGGCGGTCGAGCTGATCCTCGCTGACGTGGCGGCTCAGCAATCGAATGAGGTCGCCATGGACGCCAGGCGGCGCGCCGACGATGTTGCCGCGTTGCAGCCATCGCTCGCCGCCGGAAAAGTCGCTGAATACGCCGCCGGCCTCGGTGACGAGGAGCGATCCCGCGGCGATGTCCCACGGCGAGAGGTGCAGTTCGAAGAAGCCGTCGAAGATGCCGGCAGCGGTGTATGCGAGATCGAGCGCCGCCGATCCGGCGCGCCGCACGCCCTTGGCCACGCTGATCACTTCCTGAAAAATCCCGCAGTAGACAGCGACGAACTGTTGGGCGCGGAAGGGAAAGCCGGTCGCAAGAAACGAACCTTCAAGGGTCTGCTGATTCGAGACGTGCATCCGCTTGCCGTTCCGGAACGCGCCAGCGCCGCGCTCGGCAGTGAAAAAGAGATCGCGCAGCGGTTCGTAGACGAGACCGGCGGTGATCTCGTGGCCGGTCTTGACGCCGATCGAGATCGACCAGACGGGGAAGTGCTGCAGGTAGTTGGAGGTGCCGTCGAGCGGATCGATGATCCACGTCCGTCCACTGGTCCCCTCAGCGCTGATACCGCCTTCTTCGCCGAGGATGGCGTCTTCGGGGCAGTGCTCACTGATGAAGGAGACGATGGCGGCCTCGCTCTCGCGATCCGCGCGGGAGACCCAGTCGTTGCGCGACTTCAGATCAGCGTCGTCTTTTCCGAGCTGTTCCCAGTGTTTCAGCAGGATCACGGAGCCCAGACGCGCGGCTTCCGTCGCGAGATCGATGTCGTTCATGTGAGTTGATTCTATCCGGGGGCCGGGGGTCGGGGGTCGGGAGTCGGCGCGGACTGCATTGCTTTATCTCCGACCCGACCCAACTCCCGACCCCCTCTGCCGATGCTATCCTCCAACGAGGTCCATGCCACCGCAGACAATCTCGCACTTTCGCGTCGGCCGGCTCATCGGCGCCGGCGGAATGGGTGAGGTCTATCTCGCCGAGGACGAGACGCTCAACCGCAACGTGGCTCTTAAGTTTCTGCCTGTGCGTTTCACCCGAGATGAAGAACGTGTGCGGCGGTTCCAGCGCGAGGCGCGCGCGGCCTCGGCGCTCAATCACCCGAACATCATCACCATCTATGAGATCGGCCAGGAAGACTCCGTGCACTACATCGCCACGGAGTACATCGAAGGTGAAAACCTGCGCGAGCGGATGGTCAACCGGCGACTCACCATCGGCGGGGTGTTCGATGTGGCCATCGGCGTAGCCAGCGCGCTGGCGGCAGCACACGACGCCGGCATCATCCATCGCGACATCAAGCCGGAGAACATCATGCTCCGGCCCGACGGCCTGGTGAAGGTGCTCGACTTCGGCCTGGCCAAACTGGCTGAGCCGGAGTCCGCGCTGAAAGACAGCTCGAGCGGCGCGGTGATGGGAACGCTGCTGTACATCTCGCCCGAGCAGGCCCGCAACCAGCAGCCCGATACGCGTTCCGACCTCTACTCGCTGGGCGCGGTGATGTACGAGATGGTCACAGGCCAGCCGCCTGTGAGAGGCGACAACTTCATCGATATCGCCTTCGCCATCGCCAACGAAGTGCCAAAGCCGCCCTCGCACTACGTCAGCGGCGTGCCGCCGGAGCTCGACCAGATCATTCTCAAACTGCTGGAGAAGGATCGCGGCAATCGCTACGCCTCAGCGCGGCAGTTCCTCGGCGATCTGTATACGCTGCGGCGGGAGCTGGAGTTCGAGAACAAGCTCAATTCTCTTGAGATGCATCGTCACGCCTCGGTGCCTGGATTCGAGCAGCAGCCGACCATGCAGATGTCGTTTCCGATCGGTTCGCGGCGCGGGCTCCGCCGGCTGTTCCACGACTGGCGCATGGTCGCGGCGATCACCATCGCCCTCGTGGCACTCCTCGGGACAGCGGCCTACACGATCCTCAAGAGCAGCATCTTCGCCGACCGAATCGACAGCGTGGCGGTGCTGCCGTTCGTCAACGCCTCCGGAAATCCGAACAGCGAGTATCTGAGCGACGGCTTATCCGACAGCATCATGGATTCGCTGTCGCAACTGCCGGAGCTGCAGGTCGTGGCGCGCAGCACGGTCTTTCGATACAAGGGGAAGAACACCGATCCGCTTGCCGTCGGCCGCGAGCTGCACGTACGCGGCGTGGTGACGGGGCAATTGATCCAGCGCGGCAATACCGTCGTCGTGCGTGCGTCCCTGACGGATGTGAAGCGCGGAACCCAGGTTTGGGGTCAGCAGTACGACCGTAATTTGTCCGACGTCGTGGAGCTGCAGAAAGATCTCTCCGAGGAGATATCGTCCCAGCTTCAGCCACATCTGACCGGCGAAGAGCGGAAGATGATGAGTCGCCGCCGCCCGGAGAGTAACGAGGCTTTCCAGCTTTATCTGAAGGGCCGCTATTTCTCGTCGAAGTTCAACGACGAGGAGGCCATCCGCAAAGGGATCGGCTACTTCAACCAGTCGATCGAGCGCGATCCCACGTACGCCCTGGCCTACGCAGGGCTGGCGTCGTCCTATTTCAATCTTTCGAACCTCTTCATGCCACCGCGCGAAGCGATGCCGCGCGTGCGCGAGGCGGCGGAGCGTGCCCTGGCGCTCGACGATTCGCTGGCACAGGCGCACACCTGCATGGCGCTGGCGCTGGTCTGGTACGACTGGGATTTCGCCAAGGGCGAGAAGGAGTTTCGGCGCGCCATCGCCCTCAACGCGAACGATGCCGAAGCGCATAGGCTCTATGGCGACTTTCTCACAGCCGTGGGGCGCTTCGACGAAGCAATCGCGGAAAAGCGTCACGCCGAGCAGCTCGATCCTCTCTCGCTCACGGCGAGCGTGGACGTTGGCCGTACTTTGTTTTTCGCCGGCCGCTACGAGGATGCGGTCGAGCAGGCCAAGCGCACGCTCGATCTCGATCCGAGCTTCCCCTATGTCTATTATCTCCAGGCGCAGATCGAGTATCGCAAGGGCAATCTTCCGCAGGCGCTGGCGTTGATGCAGCGCTCCATGCAGCTCGGCGGCCACACACAACTCCTCATCACGATGTGGGGAATGATGAATGCCCGCGCCGGCAACCGCGACAAGGCATTGGAAGCCATCGCCGAACTGCACAAACGCGCCGCCGGCACCTACACACTCCCTCTGCTCCTGGCCCGTATCTACGCGGCACTCGGCAACAACGACGAGGCCATGAAGAACCTCGAGCAGATGTACAACGACCGTTCCGAATCCGCTGTCTGGCTGAATGTGGACACGACACTGGATCCGCTGCGCAAAGATCCGCGATTCATCGCGTTGGTCCGGAAAGTAGGGCTGACGACCTGATGACGTTAGCCGTCACTCACTGACATCCCGGAACCTGCTGCGTCAGGATCGCCTTCGCCGGCGCGAAATAGACCGCGCGGTCGGCGGCTGGCACTTGTTGGATTGCCGCCAGCCACGATTCATCGAACTGGCTCGGATGGCGCTCCATGTCCTGACTGATTTCGGACCATGCCGCCGTCTGCGTTGAGGCCAGGATCTCATTGGCGTCGAACCGCTGGAGTCCCGGAACTGCCGGCGCGAAACTGATGACCAGCGGATCGAATGCAAAGGCGACGCGAGTCTCGAGAAGGTCGACCTCCGGTTCGTATGACAACTGTTTCACCGCATCGAGAACGATGGCCCCGGTCTCCAGATGGTCGGGGTGACACGTCGTGCCGTGACGCGGGTCGAATGTGAGCACCAGACTGGGATGGAACGCTTCGATGTAGCGAGCCACCGCCGTCACGACATCCGGAGCATCACCCGATGGCGTCCGCCAATCAGGCTTTTCGAAAGTGGCGGAGTTCGGATAGGTGAGCAGCATCAAACCAGCGCCAAAGTACTGCGATGCGGAACCCTCCTCGGCGCTCCGAACGGATGCGATATCAGGATGGCATCCATCCGGGAGCAAACACGATCCACCCTCGCCTCTGGTGAGGATCAGGAAAGCACACCTGACGTGCTCTTCGCGGCACCACTTTCCCAACAGCGGGGCAACGATCGCCTCATCATCGGGATGCGCGGCGATCCACATGACCGAAGAAGGCGTGGGCAAGCTGCTCGGGTGCAGCACGGCGCGCGTGCGGGCCGTTTCCGGTCCCGCGAAACCGGCGAACAGGAGCGTCATGGTCAGCAGCAGTGTCATGCCATTGGTACGGATGCCGGCTGCATGCCGTCTGCATTTTTTATCCCCGCCGGGTAGGGAAATCCCTCTCTCAGTCCTCACCTGAATAATGCCCATGCGAGGCTCAGCCCGTCGCGAGCGGCCCGCGATCGCGATCGATCTTCGCGACTTCGGCTGGGACCGCGCTCTCATCGCCACGCTGCGTCACTCGACGCTGCCGTGGCTCGATGGCTTTGCACCGTCGAGTTCGCTGGAGGCCATACCGCTGGCCGAAGCGGGAGAGCTCGGCGCCAGGGACCGGTTGTCGCTCGTGGCACAGTTCGCGGCAAACCAGGCATTGCTCCACTTCGCCGGCTTCTCCGACGCGGAGCATGACCCCGCCGAGTGGGCGGTTGTGCGGAAGCGTGGCAACGATTGCCGGCTCGTGCGCGTCGGTGCTCGAGTGGTGGCGGATGAGGCGCCGCCGACGCTGACGGTGATTCAGCAATTCGTCGAATCGATCGCTGCTCCTCCGATCGAGGTGCTGCGGCAGTCGTGGGGGCGCGCGGAGTCGGTCTACCTGGAGATCGATGCCCGTCTTCGCGGCGACGCGGCCGCCGATCTGCGCTGGATGCGCCGTGCCGCGTGGGGCGAGATCGCGTCGCCTGGGCCGGAAGCGCTCAACGAATTGCTCCGCGGGAACACACGGCACTTTCAAGGCAGCGACGCCATCGACAGCGTCCGCGCTGCGACGGTTTTGGGAGGCGAACAGGTATTCGAGATCGGCGTCAATGCCTCGCCGCTGCACCGCTACTCCGCAATCGGATCTCTCGCGGCCATCGCCGGACCGCTCGACAGGCTCGGCGAGAGCGAAATCGTGGAGCGCGTCGTCGAGGCCGCGGCGGCCCAACGGCTGATCTTCGCCATCACGAATCGAGATCGGTTCGACGCGGCATCCGCGCGCGTGATGGAGATACTCGACGCTGCCGGGGCCGGTGTCTGGATCGAGGCCGGCCGCGGGGACGTCGACCTGCCGCCGTCGCGTTTCCTGGTCATCGCGCCGTTCCTCAGCGCGCGGCGCGAGGTGGAGACGCGAATCGAGGGGCGGGCCTGGATCGAGGCATTCGTCGAGTCGGACGCCTTCCCCCGTTTTCTCGACGCAGGCGCTCTTCCTACCAACGACAAAGTCCCGGCGGTTGCGTCGTTGCCTGAGCCGCGCAGCTCGTACATCGCTGCCCTCGCCCTTCTGGGCTCGCGCGTTCGTCTCGACGTGGCCTCGGCGTTTTTCGAAAAGCTCATGTTTGGAGAAGGGGTGGAGGATCTCGTCATCAACGGGATCATCTCCATCGAAGGAGAACATCTCGTCTTTGCCTCAGAGAAGGTGCGCAACGCCGCCAGGCAACTGATTCCGCCGTCCTCGCAGCCGACGCTATGCCGCGTCGCCGCGGATGTCCTGTTGGAGACAGCCCGCGATCTGACCGGGGCGGCTTCGCTGCTGATCGATGCCGGCGATGCCCGCGCCGCGTCGGCGCTTCTGGAACGGGCGGCGGCGCGCGACTCGCTGCCGGTGCTGCGAACCATGCCTCGCCATGCGCTTACGCCTACGCTGGCAGAGACGCTTGCCTCCGCGCTGATCGAGGACGGACGGTATCGCGACGCCCGCGACGTGTCGCAGATCGTGACCGGCGACGCACGAGAGTTGCTGCTTGCCAGGATCGAGCGGCGTATGGGTGATTACGGCCCCGCGCTTGCGCGCCTCGAACGGATCACGGCACGGCCATTCGACGCCGCGATTCTCCGCGCGGATCTTCTCTACCTCGATTCACGGTACGACGAGATGCGCAGCGCTCTTGCGGCCTGCACGCCGGCGACCGCTGACGAACGCACGCGTTTGGCCTACCTGCGCGCACTGCTCACCCACGAGACGGGCGAACGGAATGAGGATGAACCTCCAGCCGAGCACTATCTCGCGGCGCGCCTGGCCACCTACCTCGCCGCATCGCGCAACGACCTCGAGGCCGCGGCGCGGCACGCCGGCGACTCGCTCGATGGTGCCCGGTCTGTCGCCGAGCGGATCGACGCGACGCTCGATCGCGTCTACATCCTCTTTACCGCCGGAGCTTGGCCGAAGGCGCGCGAGGAGGCGCTGCGCGCGCTGGCGCTCGTCGAGGAGACCCAGGGCGACCGCGCGGCTGGCGGGATCCTTTTCATCCTCACCTACCTCGCGGCCGACGACGGGCAGTGGGCACACGCCACGCAGCGCCTTCACCGCCTGCGGCACTTCTACCGCGGCACCGGCGATACGAAGCGCCTCCGCGAGCTCGATCTCCTGGCTGCTCATCTCGACTTTTCGCGTGGCCGCTTTGCGGACGCCGCCCGCGCCGCTCATGCCGTCATCGAGGCGGATTTCACACCGCAGATGCGCGAAGCGGCGGCATTGATCCTCGACGAAATCGACTGGATCGAAGGTCGCCGAACACCGCTCCGCTCCACCGGCGGCTCAGGCAACATCGAGCTGACGAGGCGGCATGAGGCGATGCGCGTCCGCCACGATGGCGGCAAGATCGACTTCAGCGAGGGCACTGACGGTTCCTGGAAGTTGAAGCGCTTTCGCGATGCCCTTGGCCGCGGCGACAACGACCTTGCGGAATCGCTTGCCGCGGAGATGAAGATCGGCCTGCCGAAACGCGAAGCTGCGGCATCGTCGCTGGAGCTTCGCTTTCTCCGCGATGCGGCGATGCGCGAGTTTCCGTTCGACACCCGCGATTTCGCTCCCTCGGCCTGGCGCTTCGCCACCCGCAATCGCCTCGGGCAGTGGCAGGAGCTCGGATCGCTTCCAGCGCTCGACGCCGCGGAGCTTGATCTCATCGCCGCTTCGGTTCAGACGGACTGGGTGTTCTGCAGTGACCGCGAGCTTCTCTTCGTCGACGGCATCAGCCTCTGGTCGCCGGAATCACGCGATGCGCTGGCGGCGCTCTTCCACACGCGCGCCGAGCATCACCGCATGCGCCGCGTAATCGAGCAGAACGAGACCGTGACCGCGGCGAGGAGCGAGGCCATCGACGGGATCATTGGCGACTCACCGGCCATGCGCGAGATCTTCACCCTCGTCACGCGCGTGGCTCGACGCGATGTGCCGGTCTGCATCCTGGGCGAGTCGGGGACCGGCAAGGAGCTGATCGCACGCGCCGTGCATCGCCATTCGCCAAGGCGCGGCAAAACGTTCACGCCCGTCAACTGCGCCGCGCTGCCGGAGAACCTGATCGAGAGCGAGCTGTTCGGCCACGTGCGCGGCGCGTTCACCGGTGCCGACCGCGACCGCGCCGGTTTGATCGAGACCAGCGACGGCGGAACACTGTTTCTCGACGAGATCGGAGAGATGCCGCTGTCAGCGCAAGCAAAGCTCCTTCGTTTTCTCCAGGAAGGGGAGTTCCGCCGCGTGGGCGACACGGTCAACCGCACCGCGGACGTCCGCATCGTCAGCGCCACGAACCGAAAACTGGAATCCGCGGTGGAAGACGGCCACTTCCGCGAGGATCTCTATTACCGCATCGGCGGAATCGAGATCGCGCTCCCGCCGCTTCGCGATCGCACGCCCGACATTCCGTTGCTGGCCGCGCACTTCCTGGCAAAGGAGCGTGAGAAGAGCCGCGGCGGGCCGTCGACGCTGACGGCCGACGCGGAGTCGGCATTTCTGTCCTACCGCTGGCCCGGCAATGTGCGCGAGCTGCAGAACACGATCCGAGGCGCACACGCGCTGGCCGGCGACGCCTCGGCGATAGACCTCGATCATCTTCCGGAGCGAATGCGCAACGCCGTCGTCCGCGCCGGCGGCTTCAGCTCGTACCAGGACGCTGTGACCCGCTTCCGCCGGGAGCTGATCGAGAAGTCCCTCGTGCAGGCCAACGGGAATCAGAACCGCGCAGCCGCCTCGCTGAATATGTCGCGCCAGGCGCTGGCATACCAGATCCGCGAGCTCGGCATTCTCGTACGACCCACAAGGTGAGGAGTCAGGTTGTGACAGAGCGCTCACCCTGACGACGCGGTAGTGTTTCGACTCTGTCCGTACAATGCGGGAGGCCGATGCGTCATTTACTCGTCATTGCCGTAACCGCACTCGTCGCTGGATGCGCGCTCTACTCAGACGTGTCGATTTCGCCGCTGATGCTTTCACCGGGCTCGATCGAGCGGGGAAGCGACCTTCCATCAATGTTGCGCAAGGCCGATTATGTGCGCGCCGTAGAACAGGCCGCCACCGTCGAGGCGAAGACGCGCCACAATACGAACGAGCTCCTGGCGCTCGGTCTTTCAGAGATGGCAGCCGGCCGCTTCGACGACGCCCGACGCCATCTCCGTGGCGTGCTCGACCTCGATCCCTTCCGCACCACCTACGCCGACGCCGCCTGGGCGCTGTCGCAGCTCGAGTACCTCCGCAACAACTTCGAGGCCAGCCTGGAGTGGGCGCAGGTGGCTGCCGAGCACGGCCTGACCGTTCGCAAGTGGCACATGGAGTTCCTCGCGTCTCTGAAGAACGTCGACATGTACCACTTCCGCGGACCGGCTGTGGAACGCGTGGCGCTGCGCATCGGACGGCCGGACGTACCGCGCGTGGAAGTGACGGTGAACAAGACGAAGAACATCATCGCCATCGTCGATTCCGGAGCGGTGATGTCGATCGTCTCGCGTAAGTTCGCGGCCTCGGTTCCCATTCGAAAGCTCGGGAACTTCGAAGGAACGTTCGAAGGTCTCCTGGGCGAGCCGATTCAAGTGCAGTTCGGAATCATCGACTCACTTCAGATCGGAAAAATGACGATCGAGAACGTGCCCGTGGCGATCATGCCGGACGACAAGATGAAGTTCATCGTCACCGGCAAGAACGAGTTCGCAATCGAGTTCCTCCTCGGCGCCCATCTGCTCAAGGAAACTCGCATCGAGCTCGACTTTCGCCACAATCAGGCCGCGTTCACGCATCTGACCTCGGCAGACCGCGGCGCCGCGCCCGATCAGAATCTCTTCTGGGATCATTTCCGGCCCGCGGTGCGCGGCGTCATCAATCGCAAAGGATGGTTCGTCTTCGTCCTCGACACCGGTTCCGAGGTCACGTTTCTCAACTCCGCCCAGATCAATTCGCTGCCGATTCAGCTCTTCACGAAGGTCCACAACGCCACGCTGCAAGGCCTCGGCGGATCCAAGAAGCACGGCGACGAGGTTGAGAACGTCGAGATCGGCCTGGACCGCTGGGCCGGCACGTTCCGCACGATTCCGATGTACGACGCTGGCTCGGCCGAGCATGAGCACACGTCCGGCATCATCGGTGAAAACTACCTGAAGAACTTCATCGTAACGATCGATTTCGGCCGGATGCGGCTCGACCTCACCCCCGTCATCAGCATACCCATGGGAGAGATCGTGGGGCAGGACGCGGCTACGGGAAATCAAATACCGCGGTGAGGTCTTCCTTCCCCCTTGCGGTACGATCCTGCCTCCATGGACGAACCTCTCATTCGATCAACAACCGTACTCTGCGTTCGCCGCGATGGCGCGGTGGCCATGGCGGGGGATGGACAGGTGACGGTCGGCACGACCGTCATGAAGCACAGCGCTGCCAAGGTGCGGCGCATCTATCACGACAAGATCCTGGCCGGGTTCGCCGGCTCGGCTGCTGACGCCTTTGCGCTCTTTTCCCGTTTCGAAGCCAAGCTCGAGGAGTATCGCGGCAACATGGAGCGCTCTGTTGTCGAACTGGCGAAGGACTGGCGAATGGACAAGTACCTGCGCCAGCTTCAGGCCTTTCTCATCGTGGCGAACGTGGAACGGGCCTATCTGATCTCCGGCACGGGCGACCTGATTCAGCCGGACGACGGCATCCTGGCCATCGGTTCCGGCGGGCCTTATGCATTGGCCGCGGCGCGTGCGCTCATCAAGCACACGGATATGACCGCCGCCGGCATCGCAGAGGAAGCGCTTCGAATCGCCGCAACCATCTGCATCTACACCAACGACCAGATCACCGTGGAAAGCCTCTGACTCATGGTCATTCAACTCCCAGGCAGCGTCGAAGACGCGACCCACTACTCCGAGAGACTGACGCCCAAAGAGATCGTGCGCGAGCTCGACACCTACATCGTCGGGCAGCACGCGGCCAAGCGCGCCGTGGCCATCGCGCTCCGCAATCGCTGGCGACGACAGCAGCTCCCGCCCGAGCTACGTGACGAGATCGCGCCGAAGAACATCATCATGATCGGACCGACCGGCGTCGGCAAGACGGAGATCGCGCGCCGTCTGGCGCGACTGACGCATTCGCCGTTCCTGAAAATCGAAGCGTCGAAGTTCACCGAGGTTGGCTACGTCGGGCGCGATGTCGAATCGATCGTTCGGGACCTCACCGAGATCGCCGTCAAGCTGGTAAAAGACGAGAAGACGCGTTTGAACCGCGAGACGGCCGAGCGCAATTCGCGCGAGCGGATCCTCGACCTTCTCCTCCCCGACTCCCGCCGCCCCGCCGCGCGCCCTGCCTTCGTAGGCGCGCCCGAGGAGCAGCCGCCGACCGAGACGCGAGAGAAGCTCGGCATCTGGCTCGATGAAGGGCGCCTCGACGAGCGGGAGGTCGAGATCGACGTGAAGGAACAGAGCTTCCCGTCGTTCGAGATTTTCTCCGCGCAAGGCGTGGAGGAGATGGGCGTCAACGTCAAGGACATGCTGCCGGGGCTCTTCGGCGGAAAGGCGAAACGCAAGAAGATGCGCATCGGCGACGCCCGGCCGATCATCACGCAGGAAGAGGCGGAGAAGCTCGTCGACCAGCAGAACGTCGCCCGCGAGGCCATCGATCGGGTCGAGCAGAGTGGCATGGTCTTCCTCGACGAGATCGACAAGATTGCCGGCCGTCAGAGCGCGGCACAGGGGCCGGACGTCTCGCGCGAAGGGGTACAGCGCGATCTGCTCCCGATCGTCGAAGGGACGACGGTGAACACGAAGTACGGGATGGTCAAGACCGATCACATCCTGTTCATCGCCGCGGGCGCATTTCACGTCTCCAAGCCGTCCGACCTCATCCCCGAGCTGCAGGGACGCTTTCCGATCCGTGTCGAGCTCGAGTCGCTCACCGAGTCGGATTTCGTGCGCATCCTCAACGAGCCGAAGAATGCGCTGACGATGCAGTACTCGGCGCTGCTGGCGACGGAGGGAGTCACGCTGACGTTCGCCGCCGAGGCCGTGGCCGAGGTGGCACGCTATGCGGCGCTGGTAAACGAGAAGACAGAGAACATCGGCGCACGCCGCCTCCACACCATCCTGGAGCGGCTCCTCGACGAACTGTCGTTCGACGCCAGCGACATGAGCGGTCAGTCCGTCACGATCGACGCTGCCTACGTGCAGCGCGTGCTCGCCGAGACGGTGAAGGACGAGGATTTGAGCCGGTACGTGTTGTGAGGTGCGCTGCTATTCTCCTCATTGTCGCGCTCGCGGCGTCCGCGCGCGCCGACACGGTGGCCGACATGCGCGCCGCCCTCTCGCAGCTTCGGGCCACGAAGCCGATTCATGTCTCCGTCGACGTGCAGCGTTCGCGAAAGAACGAAGGGCGTTTCGCGAACCAGCAGTTCACCGGCTCGGCATCGCTCGACGTCGTGGAAGATGAAGCAGGACTACGAATGACGTTTTCGCGCGCGATCCTCGAGCGCTCCGATCGTGAGTCGCGCGAACATACCGCCGATCCACGCAAACCAACACCGACGCGAGCGGCCATCAACGACACGCAGCCAACCGAGATGGCGGATGCGGTCGACTTCGCCGGCCCGTTTCTCCGCCTCCTCCAAACGGCGACGAAGGTGAGCGAAACGCGCGGTGCGCGCGACGGGCGTCCGGTGCGCGTCGTCGTGCTCAAGCTGACCCCGAAGCTGCCGCCGGAGGCGACGAGCATCTTTAGCGTGAAGTTCACTGAAGACCAGATGACGGTCTGGCTCGGCGACGACAACCTCCCGCTCGCCGCCGAACGGATTCAGCGCGGTACCGCCGGTTTCATGTTCATCAGGGGACAGATGACGAACCGCTCGTCATGGACATTCGCCCATTACGGCGACCGCCTCATCGTCCTCCGCGACGACTCCTCCTACAGCGGCTCGGGGTTCGGGCAGAAGGGGGAAGGGCGGAGCGTGCAAGTGATGACGGTGAGGTGAGGCCGGTCCGGCCCTTACCTGCCGTTCCGCACACCATTTCGCGGTGGACGTCGCCAGGCGGATGCGGACCCCTTCCTGCCAGGAACCCGCTCCAACTTGCCGGCGTCGCGAAGGCGATAAAAGACATCCTTCACCTTGTTCTCGGACGCAATCCCGGTTACCTGACGCGCGATTGCGTTCGTGATCTCGTCATGCTGCCCGAGGTAGGAAAGAATCGCTTCCTCGGGAGACGCGAGTCGCTCGTGCCGAACCTGAACGACGACACTCGTCTCTCGCTCCTCGATCACCGGATCTTTTAGCCGTAGTGCGCGCATCGCACGGAAGGCGGTATTCAGGCCCTCACCGACATCTTTGTTTGGTGGATTCGGGAACTTATTGATCAGGCGAACAATCGTTCCGTTGCGAGCGAACTGCTCTGTCAGAATGTTCTGCGTCGTTACATGACCAGGCAAAATGCCGGGACTCTCTACCTCGATCCGGTTGTCGAAGACGCGTATCTGAATATCCGCGGCGATGCTGTAATCCCGATGAAGGACAGCGTTAGTGATGATTTCGTGAAGTGTCTCGTTGGGATAGTTGATGTTTTCGAGACCTGCAGGCCCGAGGACTTGCACATCCTCGACTACTCTTACTGTTTCCTTCACAGCCGCGAATATCTGATCGTAAAGACAGCCCTCGACGGTCAGTGGATTGAAATCAAGCGTCTCTCGGGATCCTGTTGCTTCCGTTGTCTTGTACCGCAGAATCTTGATGCCGCATCTCTTGGGCAACACAGCCTGAGGCAATTCGGCGAAAAGCACGACCGCCGCAACCGTAGGCTTATTTTCAAGGATCAGAAGTTGTTTGCGAAACCACGCTTCCGGTTCGGCACTCGGAACCACCGAAAGCAGGAACTCGAGGGTGACCGCGGAGTTCGTTACTACCTTAGGGTCAGTACTAACGGACTCGGTCTCGAATGACGTGATACCTTTGTCCAAGCGCAAGCGCGCAAGCTGTTCCTCCGTTTGGAGGGGCAGATTCTGCGCGCCACGTCGGATGTAAACGACACCGTCTGTCGCCGCGGTAATTTCGCGCGTCTTCAGGATTTCGAGCTGAAGGACCAGTCCGGCTTCGGTTGAACACTGAAGAAAAGTCGCCTTGACGTAGGTGCCGAACGGCGAAACCCGTTCGAACGCCTGAATGTGTCCATTGGCTTCTTCCGGATCGGCGAACCCTCGCCACGATCGAATCTTAGCTCCGGCCGGACCGGCCCTCTCATCAACGCCAATATAAAGCTCGCCGCCAGCGGCGTTCGCGAAGGCGGAGATCGTTCTCGTAAGCTTCGCTGGGGCGATGTCTCTTGATTTCAGATCGTGGAAGTGCCCCTCGGGCAATGCCAGGACCAGGTCGAGTTGATCCGTAGAGATGTCTTCGACAGAGAACACTCATCTATCCTACGTTACGTCACCGTCTTCTGAAATGCCCGGGCGCTCGCCGCGATCAGCACGGCCGAGAGGACCAGCAGCGCGGCCACCGGCTCCCACAAATCGAAGAAGGTCGCGCCGCGGATGACGATCCCGCGGGCGATCTTGATGAAGTGCGTGGCCGGGAGGACATACGAGACCATGCGCAGCGGAAGGGGGAGCGAGGCGATCGGGAAGATGTAGCCGGAAAGGAGAACGGACGGCAGCATGATGCCCATGGCTCGCTGCATCGCCTCCATCTGCGTCTTGGCGCGCGATGAGACGAGCAGGCCGACCGATAGCAGCGAGAGGAGATACACCGGCGCCAGGAGCAGCAGGAGCGTCAGGCTGCCATGGATGGGCACCTGAAACAGGAAGCGCATCAGGAAAAGGATCATCAGAAGCTGCAGGTAGGCCAGGCCGAGGTACGGGAGCAGCTTGCCGATGACGACGGCCAGAGGCGAGACCGGCGTCACCATGAGCTGCTCCAGCGTCCCGCGCTCGCGCTCCTTCACGATGGCGAAGGCGGAGAGGATCGTGCCCGAGAAGGTCAGCAGGATGGAGATGAGGCCCGGGATGAGCAGGTTGGCGCTGCGCATGTCGGGGTTGAACATCATCACCGGATGCGCTTCGATCGGTGATTGGGTCTCGGTCTTCTCCAGCAATGTATTGATCGAGTTGAAGAGAACGACGCCGTTCGCGGCGGAGAGCGCCTGCGTGGCGATGCTGGAGTCGGAGCCGTCGATCATGATCAGCACGTCCGCCTGCCGTTTGGCGGCGAGATTACGCGCGTAGTCGGGCGGGATTTCGATGGCCACCTGGGCGTGGCCGGCCACGATCTGATGCTGCAGCGCGGCGCGCGAATCGACCAGCTCGATCACGTGCAGGTACGACGTGTTGCCGAACTGCTCGATCAGCCGCCGGCTTTCCTGCGAATGGCTCTGATCGAAGACAGCCGTCGGGATATTCTTGGCGTTCATGTCGATGACGCCGAAGAGGATCAGCTCGAATACCGGAACGGCGATGGCGAAGAAGAGCGTGCCGCGGTCGCGCAGCATCTGCGTCATCTCCTTGCGGAACATCGCGCCGAAGCCGTTCACAGATTGGCCTCGACTTCCTTGCCGCGCGTCTCGGTGAGTCGGACGAATACGTCCTCCAGCGACGGCTCGATCGGACTGACGGCGACGTTGCCGAGACGAAAGGCCTCGAGGTCGCTCTTGAGCTTGTCGTTGGAGGCGCTGCTGTCGATCAGCAGGTGCAACGACGTCCCGAAGATCGTGGCGGCGCGGACATACGGCAGCGTGCGCGCGCTCGTCATCAGCCGCGCCACCCCCTCGCTCGATACCGCCTCCACGCGCTTCGTTCCTTCGGGTGTGACTTCCGGCAGCTCCTTGAGCGCATCGGGACGGCCGACGACGATGAGATGGGCCATGTAGAGATAGGCGACGGAGGCGCAGCGCTCCGCTTCGTCCATGTAGTGTGTGGTGACGAACATCGTCACGCCGCTCCCAGCCAGCTCGAAAAGGAGATCCCACAGCTCGCGCCGCGCCACCGGGTCGATGCCTGCGGTCGGCTCGTCGAGGAAGATGACGCGGGGCTTGTGCATGAGCGCCGCCGCGAGCGCGAGACGCTGCTTCCATCCCCCGGAGAGCGCCGCGGCCAGGCGATCGCGATACGGCCCGATGTGCGTAAGGTTGATCGCCCAGTCGATTCTCTCCTTTCGTTCGGCACCTTTGAGCCGGTAGATGGCGCTGAAGAAATCGAGGTTCTCCTGCACTGTGAGGTCGCGATAGAGGGAAAAGGCCTGGGAGACATAGCCGATGTGCTGACGCACCAGCTCTCCTTCTTTCTCGACGTCGTAGCCGTCGACGGTGGCGTGTCCCTCGGTCGGCACCAGCAGGCCGCAGAGGATGCGGATCAGCGTTGACTTGCCGGAGCCGTTAGGCCCGAGGAGGCCGAAGATCTCGCCGCGTGGGACATGCAGCGTGATGTTGTCGAGCGCGCGAAAGGTGCCGAAGTCCTTCGACACCCCCTGCACATCGATGCCGATGTCGTCACTCAATCCGGCTTTCCTTTCACCCCGAGATCGACCGAAGCCGCCATGCCCGCCTTCAGCTTCGGATTCGGATCGACGAGCACCTTCACGCCGTAGACCTCCTCGGCACGTTGTGCGCGCGTCTGCACATTGCGCGGCGTGTACTCCCCCTGGCTGCTCACCGCGGAGACGTGCCCGGCGAAGGTCTCGTTCGCGAACGTGTCGATGTGGACGCGCACAGGGTGCCCGACGGCGACAAGGCCCAACTGCGTTTCCGGCACATAGACGCGGACCCAGAGCTGGCTCGACTCGAGGATTTCGGCAACGGTCTGGTTGGGAGCGACGATATCGCCGGGCCGCAAACCGAACGACTGCACGATACCGCTGACGGTCGAGACGACGTTGGTCTCGGCGCGCTGTTTCATGAGTGTATCCAGACGCTTCTGCTGCGCGTCGACTTCCGCGCGCGCGGCGTCGATGTCTTCCTTGCGCGTGCCCAGGTGGGCGATGCGGAGATCCTCCGCCGAATTCTTCGCTTTCGTCGCGGCGTCGTCAGCCATCTCTTTCGCCACGATGCCCTCGTGGTAAAGGCGCTCCCACCGGCGACGATCGACCTCGTCGTTTCTGGCAGTCGCGGCAGCTTTGGCGATTTCTTCCGGCCGCGGTCCGGCGATGGCTTTGGCCAGCGCCGCCTTTGCACCGGCGATGGCAGCTCGCTGCTCGCTGAGCTGCCGGTCGATGGTCTCGGTCTCGAGCGTCACCAGCAACTGCCCGGTATCGACGTGCACCCCTTCATCGACGAGCGTTTTCGCCACACGCCCGCCGACGAGCGATCCAACGTTGACCGTTCGCGCTTCGAGCGTTCCGCTGAGGACGATCTCCTGCGGCTTGCGCGACTCGCGCAAGTACAGCAGCGCCGCTGCCGCCGCGATGGCGAGCACGAGCACCACGAGCACGATCCGGAGCAATGATGTTTTTCCTGCGGGCACGAGTACCTCCGACGCGCAAAGGATGACACGTTCCGCCTTCAAGGCACCCTGCGAACGGGGCGAGCGGACCCGGGGAACGGTACGATGCCGATGAGAGGAGTCGAGTCAAGCAGGAAGGGAATGTGCAACGGGGGTTCCACCATGGCGATTGCATCCGTAAACCCGGCAACAGGCGAAACAGTCAGGACCTTCGAAGCGCTGAATGATGCCGCCATCGACGCGGCTCTGGCACGCTCCGCGAGTGCGTTCCGTGTCAATCGTGTGCGCGGTTTTCATGAGCGTGCAACCCGGATGCGGAGGACCGCGGAGATCCTCGAAGAGCGGCAGAACGACCTCGGGCGGCTCATCACCATGGAGATGGGGAAGCCGGTCAAAGCCGCTATCGCCGAAGTCGTGAAGTGCGCCATTACATGCCGCTACTACGCCGAGCACGCGGAGGGATATCTCGCCGACGAGCCGGTGAAGACGGAGGCGCAGCAGACATTCATCCGCTACGAGCCGATGGGGACGATCCTGGCCGTGATGCCATGGAACTTCCCGTTCTGGCAGGTCTTCCGTTTCGCCGCGCCGGCGTTGATGGCCGGTAACGTGGCCCTGCTCAAACACGCGTCGAATGTGCCACAGTGCGCGCTGGCGATCGAGCAGGTTTTTCGCGATGCTGGCTTCGCCGATCATGAGTTTCAGACGCTGCTGATCGGCTCCGAACAGGTGGAGCGCGTGATCGCCGATCTGCGCGTGAAGGCAGTGACGCTGACCGGGAGCGAGCCGGCCGGCGCGAGCGTGGCGTCCATCGCCGCGAAACACATCAAGAAGGCGGTTCTCGAGCTGGGCGGGAGCGATCCGTTCCTCGTGATGCCCTCGGCGTCGCTCGGCGACGCCGTCGCCACCGCCGTGAAGGCTCGCATCGTCAACAACGGCCAGTCGTGCATCGCCGCCAAGCGCTTCATCGTCCATGAAGCGATCGCCGATGAATTCGAGAAACGTTTCGTGGCGGCCATGAAAGCGCTGAAGGTCGGTGATCCGCTCGATGAATCGACGGACATCGGACCGCTGGCAACCCCGCAGATCGTCGATGACATCGAGAAGCAGGTACGCGAGTCAGTCAAGGCCGGAGCGCAACTGCTCACCGGCGGCACGCGGCTCGGCGAGCGCGGGAACTTCTACGCGCCCACAGTCCTCGCGCGCATTCCCCCTGACGCGCCAGCCGCGCGGGAAGAGACGTTTGGCCCCGTGGCATCGCTCTTCCGCGTCAAGGACGTCTCCGAAGCCATCGCCGTCGCGAACGACTCTCCCTTCGGCCTCGGCGCATCCGTCTGGACGAACGACCGCGCCGAGGCAGATCGCTTCATCGACGGCATCGAGACCGGTCAGGTCTTCGTCAACGCCATGGTGGCGTCCGACCCCCGCGTTCCCTTCGGCGGCATGAAACACTCCGGCTTCGGCCGCGAGCTCGGCGCGTATGGCATCCGCGAGTTCGTGAATGTGAAGACGGCGTGGGTGGCTACGCTGTCAGGATGACAGTTATGTTCCGTCGTGATGCGGCAGCTCACTCTCCATCGTGAACTCCCACTTCGTCGCATCGATCGGCTCGTTGGCGTGGATGTGGAAGACGCAGCGGCCGGCGCCGGCCTGGAAGGTCTCGTCGCGTTCGACGCGCACGCCGAGGAGGCGTGTCAGGGCGTTGACGGAAACGCTGCAGAGCGCGGGGCGGCGCATGGCGGTGTTGAAGAACGGGCAGTTGCGCTCCACGAGCAGGAACCCGTCGTCGACGCGCTCGCTCGTCATGTACGGATCAGCCGCGGCGTAGAGGCTCTTGAGCGCTTCGACCTTGTTCTCCAGTGACATTCCCTGGAGCGTCTTGCCTTCCATCGACACGCGGTCATCGCAGACGCGCTTGAGCACGCGCACCGCCGCATCGGGCCCGAGCTCCTCGGCGACGGCATCGATGACAGCGACGTTGAGGAGGTCATAGTTCTTCGGAAAGAGATGGTCACCAGCCTCGGTGAGGTTGTAGCGCGTGGCCGGGCGGCCCGTGCGGCCGCGCTCGTCGCCGCGAGCGACGCGCGACTCGATCCATCCCTCGCGCTGGAGTTGCAGGAGCTGCTGTCGCACCGCTTCACCGGTGAGCTGCAACTGATACGCGAGCTGGGCGATCGTGGACGGACCTTGGCGCTTCAGAGCGAGAAGGATCGCCCGCCGGCTGTCGGGAAGTTGGTCAACGCTGAGAATGGCTAGGCTCCTGAGTGGGAATTAGACTTGAAACATTGGAGTCCAAACGCCGGATTGTCAAGGGGCGGCTTGCAAATCGTTGTTTTGATACACTTCCGTATCATGATGCGTAAAGCCCTTTTCCTCCTCCTCGCCGCCGCCGCGCTCCCTCTTTTCGCCTCAACCAGCAAGACATTCGAGGCCACTTACGTCGCCACCGTGAAAGACGTCCCCTCGGGCTTGAAAGAGATGAAAGTGTGGATTCCGCTGCCGGTCAGCCGCGGCGGGCAGACCATCAGCGACGTCCGGATCGAGTCGCCGCAGCACTGGACCGAGAGGTCCGAGGGAGAGTTCGGCGACCGCTACGCAACTGCGACGATCGCCAATCCACCGGCCGGCGACTTCGCCGTCAAGGTTCACTTCCGCGGAACACGCAACGAGATAACGACCACTCAGCTCGCGGAAACGAAGGCGTCGAAGGCGGAGCTCGCCCGCGCTCTGCGGGCGGACAAGCTCGTGACGCTCTCACCTCGGGTGAAGAAGCTGGCGAACGAAGTGACCGCCGGAAAGACCACTCCGACCGAACAGGCGCACGCCATCTACGACTACCTGGTGGCGAACGTGAAGTACGACAAGACCATCCCGGGCTGGGGCCATGGCGACACCGAGCGCGCCTGCGACATCAAGGCCGGCAACTGCACGGACTTCCATTCGCTCTTCATGTCGATGGCGCGGGCCAAGGGGATTCCGGCCCGGTTCGTCATCGGCTTCCCGATGAGCGCGGATCACGGCACCGTCCCCGGCTATCACTGCTGGGCGGAGTTTTACGTGAAGGGCCAGGGCTGGATTCCGGTCGATCCGTCCGAGGGGTCGAAGAAGACGGATGCCACGCAACGCGCTTACCTCTTCGGCAACCTCGACCCCGATCGCGTGCAGTTCACCATGGGACGCGATGTCGTGCTGACGCCGCCCACGGCCGAGCCGCTCAACTACTTCATCTATCCCCACGCCGAGGCGGATGGCAAGGAAGTCGGGGCGCCGGCAATCGCGCTGGAGTACGTGACGAAGTAGAACCGCGCGTTCAGCCGCCGGCTTCGCTGGTTCACTCTCCGAACGTTTGCGCTTGCTCTTCTGCGGCGTGAGCTCAGTCGCCACAGTCGTGATTTCAGCGACTGGCGATGAAAGACTTGAGTCGGGGTCGGAAAATTTTGCATCCGGGTCTCAAAAATCTGAGCCCAGGTCTCAAAAATCTGAGCCCGGGTCTCAAAAATCTGAGTCCAGGTCTCAAGAATCTGAGCCTGGGTCTCAAAAATCTGAGTCCGGGTCTCAAAAATCTGACTCAAAAATCTGAGACCAGGTACCAAAAATCTCAGACTTCGTGGGCAAACGCGCGCTACTTCGCCCGCGTCAGGAAGAACTTCGGGTTGTGCTCGCCCGCACCGCCGTCGGGGTTCTGCATCGTCCACATCGCCTCCAACTGCTCGCTGCCGATGAAGTGGAGGTAGCCGTTGTGGACGTGCGCGTGGTCTTTAGCGTGCTCGCCGGCGACGCTGACGAAGGAGAAGACGAGCCGGTCGGGCGTCGACTGCGCCTTATCGAGTTTCATCACCGGCTGGTTATCGGCGAGGCAGAAGTGCGTGGCCACGATGTCATTGCCGTTCAGTGTGTAGACGGTCAGCATCTCGTGCGACGTGCCTCCGAAAAGCGTCTCCATCACAGCGGTTCCTCCGGCAGTGAGACGGTAGCTGACGCTCGCCGGCGGACCATCAGGTGTCATGGCGTGGCCGCTCCAGGTGCCGGCCAGCGCTTTCAGATGCGCGAACGCGTCGGCAGCGTTTACAGGCTCAGCGGCGCGCGCGTTGACGGTGATGCTGACGAGGAAGATGGCCGCGATGGTCGCCGCCGCCTTGCCGCGCGCCGGCCGGCCGTAGCGTTGCGTGGCCCATCCGACGATTGCGCCGACGATCGAGCCGGGCAGCATGATCTCGAAGTAGTAGCCGTGCTGCATGGCCGCGACGCCATACGCCAGCAGCGCGCCGACGAGGAGTCCGAAGGCGATGCCCCACGCCACCGACTGCACCTTCCGCGCGAACCAGCCGGCAGCGATGCCGGCGATCATCCCTTTGAACGTCGAGCCGATGACGATACCGATGATTCCGGCGCGCACGGCCGGCGTGAACCAGGCCGTCATGCCGTCGACCGCACCGAGCCCCGCGCCGAGCAAAAGTCCTACGAGAATCTTGTTCATGTTGTTCCTCCCAAGGATCGTATTCAACGTCTGCTCAGAATCCTTTAATGGCGAACCCAGAGAATGACGATCAGTCGCATGACCAGATAGGCGATGACGATGGTTACGAGCGCCCGATTGCGCGACAGCCAGCGTCCAGCCACCTCGACGGCATTCTCACGATATGCGGAGACCGGCTGCCCGTCGAGCCAGCGTGACACATCGTCGGCGAGGGCGCGCACCGTCGCGTAACGATCGCGCTGCGCGGCCGCGCCGGCTTTCGCGCAGATCGCCGCCAACGGGCGCGGGAACTCGGCGGGCAGAATGGCGCGCAGCATCGCGCCGAGCGCATAAACATCAGTGGAAGGACCGATCAACGCCGCCTCGCCCTGCTCCTGCTCCGGCGCCATGAAGCCGCGTGTTCCGGCGACCAGCGAATCATTCGCGCCCTGCGCGCGCGCCACGCCCCAATCCATCACCAGCACTTCACCGAAGTCGCCGAGCATCACGTTCTCCGGCTTGAGATCGCAGTGGACGATGCCCTTGGCATGAGCGAAAGCGACCGCTTCACAGATGCGGAGAAAGACACGCAGAAGCTCCGGCGTCGCGGCGTGCACTTCATCGAGACGCCGCCCGCGCACGAGCTTCATGGCGTACCAGAGGCGCCCGTCCGGCAGCATGCCGACGTCGTGCAGCGGAACGATCCCCGGATGTTCGAGCCCGGCGATGGTCCTGGCCTCGGCGCGCATCCGCTCGACGGCATCCTCCGAGGCCAGCTCGCTGGCCAGCACCTTGACGGCAACACGGCGGCGCAGCTCGATGTCCTCCGCTTCGTAGACGACGCCCATCCCACCGCGGGCCAGCTCTCGATCGAGGCGGTAACGCGTGCCACTGAAATCAGGGAGCTCGGCGACGGCGCGAAGATGCGCTACGGCGTTGTCGGAGAGCCAGGTCATACCTCGACTCCCAGAAGCGAACGGACCTCCGCGCGGTATTCGATCTCCGAGGCGGTTGCTTCACGCAACACGTCGAGAACGATGGCCCGGAAGCGGCGGCGCATCGCCGCCAGACCGTTGGTGACGCTGGTCTCGCTGAGACCGAAACGCTCGCCGGTCTGGCGATAGGAGTCGCCCGAGGTCTCGTCGAGATCGTACGCTTCGAAGATGGCGAAGCGCGTCGGATCGGATTCCTCGCGCAACCGCTCGACCGCAAACGCAAACACGCTGCGGGCCCACTCTCGCTGAAAGTAGTCCTCGGGTGTGCCGCCGCGGTCGTGCTCGCGCGCGATCTCCGCTTCGGCGTCGATAAAGTCGAGCTGCACACTCCCTCCGCCGCGCTTCTGCCGCAGCGACGCTTTGACCTCGTTGGCCACGAATCGATCGAACAACATCCGCAGGAACGTCCGGAAGCTGGCCTTGGCGGCGTCATACGCGGCAAGCGAGCCGTTCTCGAAACACTTCGCCAGAAACGCTTGCGTCAGATCCTCGGCGTCCGCGACTTCGCGCCCTCGGGCCACGCGCAGGTACTTGTAGAGAGGCTTCCAGTAGAGCGCGACGACGGTATCGAACGCGCGCCGGCGCTCTTCGTCGTCATCGCTCGCCAGCGCGACGATCACACTGCGACGCGTTGTGGGGAACATGGGAGGCGGCGATAGGGTAACCCGGACGCCGGAGCGCTGGCGTCCTCGCCGGCTGGCTCGGCGTGCGTCTCGCCGCCGGGGTTACCGCTAATGTCGGGAGTCTTGCCGGCTCGGCGGCGAGACGCACGCCGAGCCAGCCGCCGAGACGGCAGCGCTCCTACCCCTTCCCCATCGCCTTGAGCCGCCGTTGCGCGAGCTCCCACACCGAGGCGCCGTCGCCTTCCTTCTTGACCACGCGCTTGTAGGCGGCCAGGGCCGCATCGCGCACGCCGTAGTTCTCGGCCATGCGGCCGAGGACGTACCAGTCGCTGCTATCGGGCTGGTCGCGGCGGCTCTTGTCGAGCGTGCGGATGAGGGCGTCGCGTGCCTCGATGTTCTTGCCTGTCTCCGCGTAGAGCGTGGCCAGCGTGTGCAGTGCGGCGGCCGAGGTCTGCGACTCTTCGGCCGTGGCCCGGCGCGCGTTCTCCATCGCATGCGTGACATTGCCGACGAACAGCTCGAACCACGCCGCGTTGTTGTAGTCGTTCTGCGTCGGCGACAGCTCGTCGACGATCTGCTCGGCGTATTTCGCCGCGGCCGGATAGTCACCCGCTTTGGCGGCGTTCGAGGAGAGCGCGCGGAGCGCCTCATCGTCCTTCGGCTTCTTTGCCAGCCGCTTCTTGGCCAGCTCCTCGGCGTCAGCAGTCCGTCCGCTCAGCGACAGCGCAAACACATGCGTGGTGAAGGCATTATCCGAGTCGGGATACGCGACGCTGAGGCGCTCAGCGATAGGCACGACGCTCTTCCAATCCTTGCGGGTCGCGTAGGCGGCGCTGAGCGCGACGTCGATCCACGACTTGGCGTGATCGTTCGCTTTCTCCCGCATCGCCAGGAGAATCGGCACACTCTTCTCGTCGCCCTTGCGAAGCATCAGCGACGCGGCAGCGGTGCGGATCTCGTCCGCGCTCGTAGCGGCATTGTCTTTCGGCCAGAGCGAGGCGAAGGGCATGCCGCGCAACGGGTCATCGCCGCCGCCGGCCTGGACGTCCTCGCGCAGCCAGTTCAGCCACGTGCGCGCGGTCTCGAGATCGCCGGAGTCGGCGAATGACATCACCGTTGCGCCGACCGTGTCGACCATGAACGTACTGGCCTTGATGATGTAGCCGCCGTTCTGGCGCACCACGAAGAGCGTGGGCATGTTCACGCCGTTCTCGCCGCGGAGGCGCAGGCGATAGCCGCTCTTGTCGTTGCCGTCGCTCTGCACGCGCATCGTGCCGAAGGAGAGATCGCCGATCACCGCCGGCGGCATGTTGCTCCCCGAGGTCAGGGTGCGCATCACGCTGAACGGATCGTCGCTATCCTCATCGTCTTCGACCGGCTTCACATCGAACGCAAAGAGCGCCTTCAACCCGGCAGAGTCGTTGTGCACCATTGCCATGATCATCTTCTGCACGACGGCGCGCGGATCCTTCTCGTCGAGCGGAAGGTCTTCGAGCCGTTTCGTCTTTCGCAGCGCTTCGATGAATGGCCGGGCGGACGACGCGTTCGGCGCGCCCTGTGTCGCGGCGTCGTACATTTCGGTGGCCTGGGGATAGAGCCGCAGGTTGAGCAGTGTCTGGGCGATCGCCTGCGCGTAGCCACGGCGCGTATTCGCGTCGAATGCGCCCAGCTCGTGCAGCGCCGGGGCCGAGCCGTCGGTGGCGGCGATGGCGATGATGCGGCCGGTCTCGCGGAGCTGCGTGTCCTGCTCCGTCTTGGCCAGCTCCTTCATCTCGTTGAACCGGCCTGCGTGGGCGAGAGCGAGCATCAGGTCGGCGTCGAACTGCTTGGCCTCCTTCTCGCCGATGTCTTTCGCCACGGCGCGGTACTCGGCGATCGCTTCGTCGAGCTTCGCTCCCGGACCGTACTCGGTCCCGTCGGTGCCGATCGTGAGGAGCTTGGCGAGGGAGCCGCGGTAATCGGCGTTGTTCGGATCGAGCTCTTTCGCTTTTCGCAGCGCGGCCAGAGCGCCGTCCATGTCGAAGCCCTTCCGTAGAAGACGTCCGAGGAGGTCGTACTCCAGGATGCCGGCCAGTGCAGCCTGGGCATGCGCATTCTCCGGCTCGAGGGCCACGGCCCGCCGGATCTCTTCCCTGGCCGCGTCGCCGAGGCCGCCGACGAGGAGAGCACGGGCGATCTCGATGTGGTGCTGCGCCTCTTTCGGATGGAGCACGACCAGCTTGCGGAACTCGGCCAGCGCGGCGGTCACATCGCCTGCATTGAGCTTGGCCTGACCGACCAGATCGAAGCCGATGATGGTCGGCTTGGATTCGAAGATTTTCTTGATCGCGGCGCGGGTCTCTTCAAAGTCTGCCGCGCTGATGCGCCGTTTGCCGCTGTCGAAGCGGAGCACAGCCGTGACGGAGCCGTCGGGCTGCGATGCGTACTCCTTCGTCAGCGTGGTCGTGCCGAGCTTTGCCGTCTCGTTGGGCGGCAGCGTGCGCACTGCGTAGCCGGCCGGCGGCACGATGTGGTAGGTCCACTCACGCACTCCGGCAGCGGGGAAGACGAACTCGCCCACACGTTTCCTGCGCGACTCCTCGGCATGGTCATCGCCGAAGTTGCGTAACGGGAACGGCAGCCAGTTGATCAGGTTCGCCGGATGGAACGCCACCGCGGCATCGCCATCGTGCGCCACGCCGGTGTCGGCGTCCGAGGCCTCGATGGTGACGCGGAACGGCTTCGTCAGGTCGTGAGGATCGGTCGCTTCGACCTTGTCCAGTTTCTTCGCCGAGTAGTAGGACTTGACATAGCTCTCGATCTGCTCGTGGAACTTCGTCCGGTCGCTCTCCGCGTACAAGTGCCGCTGGAACGAATCCTCGGAACCGGTGACCGTCTCCGTGGTTTCGACGACGTGCGCCTTGCCGTCTTCCGGCAGCGTGTAGGTTCGGGTCTCCGAATACTTGTTGCCGGTCGACGGCGTTTCGGGCGTCTTCGTCAGCCCCGCGGTGTCGCCGGCGGCGATGAGGGCCAGACGCCCCTGATCCTGCGAGGGAAGGTCGCCTGCGTGCGCGAAGTCGTCGGTCGGATCGACCCAAAGGGCCGGAGCCTTGTCGGTCGCGTCGACGCGGACGATGGCGTGATTGAAGCGGCCCATGCCCGGAAGGTCGGGATGAACGTCGAAGTCCTCTCCGGCACGGAGCAGAGCCACGTGAGCGGAGATGCCGGCCTCGCGCAGCATGGCCACGAGCAGCGTCGCCTTGTCTTTGCAGTCGCCGTACTTGTTGCCGAGGACCGTGCGCGGCGGGCGCGGAACGATCGATGACTCGCCGACCTCGACGCCGGCGTAGCGGACGTTCTTCTCGACGGCGGCCAATGCGCGGGCGATGACATCGCGCCGCTCGGTGGCGTTGCCGATGGCGTCGTGTACGAATTTCTTGAGGTCGTTGCCGGCGATCTGCTTGTCGACGATCTCGCTGTAGCGCACGGCCAGGTTCCGCCACGACGAGCCGGTGGAGAAGGCGATGTACGGGAGCGAGATGGAGTCGAAGGGGAGATAGTTCTCGAAGTCTTTGCGACCTTCGATGCGGCCGCTTTCGAACGTGGTGACACGGCGGCCGTTTTTCTCCTCGGTCTTGGCCTGCAGATCGCTCTTGTTGACGATGCGCGGCTCGAGCGACGCCGGTCCGTCGATGGTCATGCGCGTCCGCTGCGTCGGCGCGTATCCGCCGAGGATGAAGATGTCGGAAGAGCCGGCTTCGCTGATGGGATTGTTGCCGTTGAACTCGATGACGTATTCGATGACCGAGCCGACTGCGACGCCGGGCAACGGCGCCCGGAGCACGCGGTTGTCGCTGAAGATGTCGAGGTCCTCGCGCGCCGGCGCCTCGATGATGGCCTTGGCGTCGAGCATGTGGACCGTGCCGTCTTTCGACACCACGCGCGCGGCCACGGTCGGCCGGTCGTTGTACCAGGGCGCCCACGGCACCTCGATCGTCCCCAGCCCCTCGACCGCCGAGTCATCGATGACCCGGAAGATGTGCCTCTGCGCGGTGTGCGACTTCCCGTCAGCCTCGAAGGAGTAGTTGGCCTCATCGAGCAGCACGACGAACCCGGCATCGCCGGCCGAGACCTTCTCGGCCGCCGCCACGAGCTCTTTCGGATCGGAGGCGAACGCCGGCGCATCCCACGGATCGGAGGCGAAGAGCGGACTGACGCAAAGTGCGAAACCTGCCGCGAAAGCGGCGATGCGAAGGCGCGAAATCAAGTGCATGGACTCTCCCAAATACAACTTATTAGGACCGACCGGCGATGGTAGCACGCGATATGGAAACGGCTGATGAACGTAAGACGGACTCAGCGTTCAAAGGGTTACAGCTGGTCGTAAGGCGGGTGTGCCCTCATACGTTCCCGCCAAATGACAAGGGGTGTGCCGAAGTGGTGGCAAACCGACGGATTGCGCCGACGTGAGTCACGACAGGCGACGTCAACGGGAGATCCGATCACCCCAACGGCTATCCGGCCATCTGAGCGGCACATCCGATTGTCTGCCCGGCACACCCGATCGTCTGAGCGGCACACCCGATTGTCTGAGCGGCACATCCGATCGTCTGAGCGGCACACCCGATCGTCTGAGCGGCACACCCGATCGTCTGAGCGGCACACCCGATCGTCTGAGCGGCACACCCGATTGTCTGAGCGGCACACCCGATTGTCTGAGCGGCACACCCGATTGTCTGAGCGGCAGCACGATCGGTTTTGCAACTTCAGGCTTGGCATTCCTCTTCCCTACCCCGCTTCGACAGCGGCCAGCGCCAATCTCCGGCGCAGGGCCAGAATTCCAAGCGGCGCCCTAAGTTGGGTCGGCGAGCAGTTCATGAAGCCAGTCGGTGACCATGACGCTGTTGAACCGCCACGCGCGCGCGGCGCGTTCAAACCGTCTCTGGCGTGCTCTAGAATACGCGTCCGAGAAAGGGAGGGGCCACCTTGGAAGCACACGAACTGATTGAGCAGACTCACGAAGCGTCCGAGAAATCAGAAGGTCACGGTCACGGAGGAGGCCACGGAAAGAACATGTCGAAGTTCATCGGCATGACGATGGCCGTGATGGGCGTGCTGCTGGCGCTCTGCTCGGCGCTGGTCGGCTCCGCCCGAACCTCGCTCGTCACCACGATGGTGAAGCAGACGAACTCGTCGCTCGAGTACGAGTCCCTTTCCAACAAATACCGGCTGATGCAGGCGAATCTGCAGCAGCTCCACGCGCTCCTCCCCGATCCGAAGGAGTTCAAGGCCACGGAAGACGAAGTGCAGAAACTGATGAGCACAGGTGCCGGCGGCCAGGCGGTCATCGGCAAGATCGTCACGCTCGAATCGAAGAAGCTTCTGCTCACGGTCACGCCGACGCACGAAGACCTGATGCGGTTCGCCGTCTTCATGAAGACGTACAACAAGCAGCAGAAAGCGGCGAGACAGTACACGGAATCGTTCGACGACAAGGTCGAGGCGTACTCGGAGGGTGCCGAGCACTTCGAGTGGGCTCAGCTCTGCTGCGAGATCGGCATCGTCCTGGCCTCGATCGCTCTGCTCCTCGGCAGCAGATTCGCCTGGTTCGCCTCCCTCATACCCGGTGTCGCAGGCGTGGTGTTGATCACCATGACCTTCCTCACCGTCCACACGCAGATCGAGCAGGCCGAAAAGAAGATCACCATGGCGAAAGCGTCGTACGAAAAGCTCATCGACGAGAAGGCGGACGAGGCAGGAGACGAGAACCTGATCCACCAGATCGAGACGGGGCAGTAAGGCGGGCTGATTCTAAATTGGCTCCGGCAGTAGGACTCGAACCTACGACAGCCTCGTGTGTTACCCGGAGAAATAAGCTAACCTCTACGACAGGGAGACCGTGAGAGAAGTGTGAGGGGGGTGGGTGTGCGTCTCATAACGTGGGAGACGATCGTCGACAAACCGAATGCGTCTTTTGAGCCGATGCGAGAACGGCTCTTTGGCAACATTCGACTGGCGATCGAAGGTGTCGTGTGGCCGCCTGGCGCATCGACGTTCACGATCAACGCGCAGTCAGGCAAAAAGCGCGGCGAGGGTAACGGCGTCAAACCCATCAAAGACGCGTTCGTTGCCTTGCTCGAAGGACGCGGTTGGATACCGGAGCGCAACTTCCCCAGTATCGACCCCAGCCTTCGCCCTCCAGGACCTTTCGACGCGTTCTTCACGATACCAGGCACCCTCCCGTTCGTCGCCGAGTGGGAGACGGGCAATGTGTCCTCTTCACATCGTGCGATTAACAAGATTGTGATGGGGATGCAGGACGAGTGCATCACGGGCGGCGTGCTTGTACTTCCAACACGGAAGATGGCGAAGTTCCTCACGGATCGGGTCGGGAACTTCGAGGAGATCGAGCCCTACTTTCGGTTCTGGAAGGAGGCCGCGAAGGTTGGCTACCTGGCGATCATTGCCGTCGAACACGACGCCGAGAGCAGTGATGTACCGCGCATCAGAAAGGGGACTGACGGACGCGCCCTCATCTGAATAGCGGTGTCGTCATCACAGGCTTGCCATTGCCCTTGCCCCCGTCGCCTCTATTCGGCATCTCAAAGTTAGGCTTCTCGCCTTTGAGACGGCGAATGATCGGATCGACATCCCCGAGTTCCATGCCGATCCAACGTCGCTTCATGTGCTCCGCGACGAAGTAGGTCGTTCCCGCGCCCCCAAAAGGATCGAGCACCAAGTCGCCTTCGTTCGACGAGATTTCCAGAACTCGGTGCAACATCTTCGGTGAGAGCTCATTGGCTCCTCTGGTCATCGTGGACTTGTGCCGCACAGGTGGGATATCTGTCCACACGTCTGTGAGGTTCAGACCCTCCGGGTTGAGCTTCCCGCGATGTCCGCCATAGTCCTTGATGTCCCCGCCGCAGTGCCGACAGGCAGGGATTGGGAGCCTGGGCCGAACGAAGGTCTTTGCTTTACCTTTCGTGTAGTAGAGGAGCGAGTAGTGTGATGGATAAAGGCGGCCGGGTATGGGAAGTGAGTTTTTGATGTCGATGGCGATCCAGTGCCTGAATGTCATACCTTCGTCGCGCAGGTAATGCCCCAATTCGACGTTCCACTTGGGGATATTGAAGAGGTAGAACGCGCCCCCTTCGGCGAGGACTCGCACGCCTGCACGAATCCAGGCGCGACACCACGCGAGATACTCATCTTCTGCCAGCCGATCATTCACACTCTTCCCATAGTCCTTGCCTAAGTTGAAGGGGGGATCGGCGAAGAATAGATCGACGGTACCCGTGTCGATGGTAGCCAAGACCGCCAAGCAGTCCCCGTGGTAAAGGACGCCCAATTTCGTTCGGAGCACCGGTTCCATCATCCCGATTTTACGACCTCCTCTGCTCAGATCCGAGGACTTCTACTCCTCGTAGGTCGGCTGGCAACGATGGGGACGATGCTAGGTACGACATGAGGCCTGCAGGCGCATCAATGAAGGAGCGGCCTGGCGCAAATCTCCGGAAAGGCGATGACTTAAACTGGCTCCGGCAGTAGGACTCGAACCTACGACCCACGGATTAACAGTCCGTTGCTCTACCAACTGAGCTATGCCGGAGTACTTGGCGCGGCGGGCGGGGGACGATAGCAAAGCGGTTCCGCGCCGTCAACGTGGGGGCAAACCGGGTGGGGTGGCGGTGTATTTCGCCAGAGCGGCGTGGAGGCGGGGGAGCAAATCGGCGAGTTCGGAGTACTCGATCAGCTCGATGCCGCGGTCACCGGAGACCATGGCCGTGCAGCGCGCGGTGTGGGCGGGGCGGTAGAGGCAGATGACGGGGATGCCGTACCGATACCGGGCCGTGGCGATCTCGTAGCCGACGCCCGTGGAAGGCATGGAGACCTCGGCGATGAGGAGGTCGGCGGAGGCGATCCAGCCGAGGTCTCGGTCGAAGATGGCGAAGGAGTCGAGTACCTCGCCGGACGAGGTGACGTGCTCGGCCGCGACCGCACCGGCGAGAACGTGATGCCCCTCGGATTCGAGAGCCTCGATGATCTGGCGGTAGAGCGCCACGTCGGTACGGCCGCCGGAGATGGCGCCAGCGAAGTAGATTGTCTTTCTTCTCACTCTATCCTGAGCGTTAGCGAAGGATCTCCGGTGACACCGCGAAGGCTGCGCACCGAAGGGCAGCAATCTGCCGAGCCACCGGAGATCCTTCGCTGACGCTCAGGATAGACTGACTGGCCGAAGGATAGAGTACGAAAAACCATGTCCCGCGAAATCGTCATCAACGCCGCCAAGCACGAGTCGCGCATCGCCGTGCTCGATGAGGGGCAGGTCGTCGAGCTGTGGGTGGAGCGGACGCGGCATCGCACCATCGTCGGCAACATCTATAAAGGGCGCGTGACGAAGGTCCTCCCCGGGATGCAGTCGGCCTTCGTCGACCTCGGGCTGGAGCGCGACGCCTTTCTCTACGTCTCCGACGTGGTCGAGGATCTGGAAGAGTTCGACAACGCCGATTCCACGGACGACCTCACGCTCGATGACGTGCCGCAGCAACGCGCCGAGGCTTCCATCGCCGATCTGTTGCGCGAAGGGCAGGAGATCGTCGTTCAGGTATCGAAAGACACAATCGCCGGCAAAGGGGCGCGCATCACCAGTCACATCACGCTGCCGGGACGGTTCCTCGTCTACATGCCGACGGTCAATCACATCGGCGTGTCGCGGCGCATCGAGAACGAAGCGGAGCGCGCGCGGCTGAAAGAGATTCTCGACCGCATCCGGCCGGCCGGCGCGGGAGGCTTCATCGTCCGCACGGCGGGCGAGGAGCGCGAGGAAGACGAGTTTCGCGCCGATCTGAAATACCTCACCGACCTGTGGGAGCAGATCCGGCGGAAAGCGGAGAAGGCCTCCGCGCCGACGGCGATGCATCACGATCTCGATCTGGTGCTTCGCACGATCCGCGACGTTCTCTCGCCGGAGTTCAAGAGCGTCTGGGTCGACTCGGTCGACCAGTACCAGCGCATCGTGGAGTTTCTCGATCAGATCCAGCCGAATCTCGTATCGCGCGTGCGCCTCTACCGGCGCGAGGAGCCGATCTTCGAGGACTTCAGCATCGAAGGGGAGATCGCCAAGGCCCTGAAGTCGAAGGTCTGGCTCAAGTCAGGCGGCTACATCGTCATCAACCAGACCGAGGCGCTGGTGGCCATCGACGTGAACACCGGCAAGTACGTGGGCAAGAGAAATCTCGAGGAGACTGTCTTCAAGACCAACCTGGAAGCGGCAAAAGAGATCGTCCGCCAGATCCGCCTGCGCGACCTCGGCGGGATCATCGTGCTCGACTTCATCGACATGGAGGATCTGTCGAACCGCGCCAGGCTTTTCGAGACGCTGGAAATCGAGATCCGGAAGGACCGATCCAAGACAAAGATCCTGCAGATCTCCGAGTTCGGCCTGATCGAGATGACACGGAAGCGCGTGCGCCAGAGCCTGGAGCGTTCGCTGACGCAGGCCTGCCCATACTGCGGCGGCAGCGGTCGCATCAAGTCCAACACGACCATTGCTTTCGAGATCTGGCGCGAGCTGATGAAGCTGCGCGATCTGCACGAAGGGCAGGATGTCATCGTCCGTCTCAACCCAGTCGTCTACAGCTCGCTGAACAATGCCAACGATCCGATCTTCGAGGAGATCGAGCGCAACCTCGGGATCCACCTGGTCTTCAAGCCGGACGACTCGCTACATCATGAGCAGTTTGATGTGATGAGAATCTGAGGTTGCGCGGTCTCGCGGTTGCGCGGTCTCGCGGTGAATTGCTGGGTTGCCAGGTGCCTTGACTACAGTACCGAGCAACCCTGCAACCCAGAAACTCCGCAACCCCGGTCGCCACGAGATCGCGTAACGCGCAACCGCGAACCGGCACGCCGCATGCACTTTGAGCCCCCAGAGCCATGTCTCTTGACGACACTTTCACCAATCTCGCCTCGTTTCTGAACAGTCTCGACGCCGAGGGTGAGCAGAAGTTCGAGCTGTCGCACTCGCTGGTGATCATCTGTCCGGATTGTGGGAAGAACATCGCTTTTCGGGGACGCTGCCCGAAGTGCGGCGGCAACTCGTGGATTCCGGCCGGCCATTCGGGCGGGATCTTCGAGCAGATGAAAGCACTGCGCTGGCGGAGTGAGATGCAGAGCGACGAGGACGACATCGACATCGCCGTCCGCGAGCCGGAAGAAGTACGCGCGGACGCGTGAGTGCTCCAGGAGCACAGACAAGAGTGTCTGTGCCACATGGAAAGCGCCTCTGTGGCTCAGACACTCCTTAGTTTGTGCGAGTAAAATCACACCATGTCGGGCTCCATCATCGGCGGCGTGCTCGCGCCGCATCCGCCGCACATCGTTTACGGCGAGAACCATTGGCGGAACGAGCCGCGGTCGGAGTGCGGGTGGGAAGTGCTGCGCTGGGGATATGAACGGGCGCGAAAGCACTTTCTGGAGAAGAAGCCGGATGTCTTTCTCGTGCATTCGCCTCACTGGCAGACGGTGATCGGGCATCACTTCCTGGGGATACCGGAGTTTCATGGGCTCTCGGTCGATCCGATCTTCCCGAACCTCTTCCGCTTCAACTACGACATCAAGGTCGACGTCGAGCTGGCGGAGCTGATCGCCGAGGAAGGGCGACGCGACGGGCTGATCACGAAGATGATGCGGAACCCGAACTTCCGTGTCGACTACGGCACCATCGTCTCCTGCCACATGATGAATCCGGAGTGGGACATCCCGATCGTCGGTATCTCCTCGAACAACTCGCCCTACTACTTCAGCAACGAGATGGGCCAGCAGCAGATGCTGAAGCTGGGGCAGGCCACGAAGCGCGCCATCGAGAAGAGCGGCCGCCGCGCGGTGCTGCTGGCGTCGAACACGCTCTCGCATCGCCACTTCACCACCGAGCCTGACATCCCCGAGGACATGTCGCGCGAGCATGTGTACGAGCACAGCGGCTACCTGTGGGACATGAAGGTGCTCGACCTGATGCGCAAAGGGCGGACGCGCGAGCTGATCGCGGTGCTGCCTGAGTTCATGGACATGGCCGTCAGCGAGGTGAAGGCCGGCTCGCTGGCGTGGATGCTTTCCGCGCTGGACTTCCCGGCGTATCCGGCCGAGGTCTACGGCTACTGGACTGTCATCGGCACCGGCAACGCGGTCGTGGGATGGGATCCGCAACTGAAAGCCGAGGCCACGACGCAGGGAGCGGCATGATCGCCGTTCTCGCTCTCTTCTTCGCCACGGCCTTTCCGTCGAACAGCCGGACCTCCTGGATGCGTCCGGAATCGTTTCACCTCAAGATCGGGATGAATCGCGCCGCGGCGGTGACGGCGCTGGAATCGAACGGCTGGAAAACGCGGCGCGGCGATACGGACAGCCAGCTCATCGTCGATTACACCGTTGACAAGTCGATCACGCTGCAGTTCCACGGGGAACGATTGAGCTCGATCCGCTTCGAGCTCTTCACGATCCTGCCCGAGGCACCCATCGCATTCGAGGAGGAGCGCGCCTCCCTGCGCGAAACGTTGGGCCAGCCGCGGATGGGATCGAAGAAGATCGTCCTCTACGACCAGACCCTCCCGAATGTGATGGTCGTACTCTCCGCCGATCCGAAGTCCGAACAGGCGCAGCAGGGCGTGGGGATGCTGGTGGTGAGGTATTACGATCCGGTGAAGTGATTCGCGCGGTCGCGGGGTCTCGGGGGTTGCGCGGTCGCGGGGTAGCTGGGTTACTCAGTTACAGGGTTGCTGAGTTGCTGGGTGAAAGACTACGAAGGCCTACCTTGCAACCCAGCAACTTAGCAACCGGCTACCCCGAGACCGCGCTACCCCGAGACTCCGCAACCCCGTTAATTCGTCCCCGCGACAGTCTCCGTCACCTTCTTCTTGGCCTCGTACTTCTCCGACTTCCCTTCGTAGATGAAGATCCCTTCGCCGAGGGTGCCGACGTAGAGGCGATCGGAGTCGAAGGGGTCGAGAGCGACGGACGTCACCTCGGCGGTACGGGAGGGCAGAGGGAAGGAGCGCCAGTCAGATGCTTTCGGCTCGGCGACGAGCATCTCGTGCTGCTGGCGCGAAGTGATGAAGACGAAGTTGTCGTTGCTGCGTGAGCCGCCGAAGACCGCTGCGAACTGCGCGTCGGGAGCTTCGACCTCGGTCCACTTGCCGTCGGCGCTGATGCGTCCCGCCTTCACCCCTTGCGCGCCGGCTACGAAAACGAATTGCTTCTCGCCCTCGCCGCGCACCGCCAGCGTGCGGCCCTTCGAGGGCGCACCGTCGATTGGCAGCCATTGTGTGCCGTCGAAGGCCACGACGCCGGCACTCGTCAGCGCGAAGAGCGCGCGCTTTTCGCCGAGGTTGCCGACAGCCATGTCCACGGCGCGATTGTCCGCGCCGGCCAGGCGGTACCAGCTCTTGCCGGCGTCGCGGCTGGTGAAGACACCCTCCGCCGTTGCGGCGAAATAACGAAGGTTGTTGAAGCGCAGCACCTTGTCGACGCGGACGGGAAAACCGGCCGGCGGCGCCTGCGTCCAGTGCTCGCCGTCTTTGCTCCAGAAGAATCCCTTTTCCGTCCCCGCCACAAACCTGACCGCCTCGTCTTCGGTGACGATAAGAGACAGGACCTGAGGCAGGTCACCGGTGACGAGCTTCGTCCACGTCGTTCCGGCATCGCCCGAGCGATAGATACCGGTCGATGCGCCGCCGAACGCGACCGCCGCGTAGACGTTCTTCTGCCGCGACGCGTCCGCGGCAACCGAGGTGATCGTCAAATTCCGGAGCCCATCGCACGAGCGCACGAAGGTCTTGGCGTTGTCGTTCGAGAGATAGACGCCGTCGCCTTCCACGCCGAGAATCACGCGGCCGGGACGCTGGGAATCGAGCGCGATGGTGTTGACGACGAGCGACTCGTCGCTGGTGGCGTACCACGTCTTGCCGCCGTCGTGGCTGTGATAAAGACCGGCCACCGATCCGGCGTAGATCGAGTCCTGATCGCATGGATCGAGCGCGATGTCGTGGATACGGCGGTTGTCGAAGCCGTCGCGGAAACGCGTCCAGTTCTCACCGCGGTTCGGGGTGTTGTAAACCCAGCCGCATGTCGAGACCCACACCTTGTCGGGGTGGTAGCGGTCGATGGTGATCGAGAACATGTCGGTGTCGAGCACCATGCCGTTGTTGATCAGCTTCCAGGTCTTGCCGCCGTCGTCGGTGCGCGTTCCCTGCCGCCACGTGCCGACGTAGATACGGTCGTGCGTACGCGGGTCGAGGGCAAGCGATTCGACATTGATCTGATCGGAGATCCGGTTCCAGGACTCGCCGCCGTCGGTCGAGCGATAGACCCCGGTAAGGCCACCGACGATGACGAAGTCGGCATCGTGAGGATCGACGGCGATGGCGCGGACCGAGAAGTCCTCGAGGCCGGCATCGCGCCGCGTCCAGTTGTGTCCGCCATCGTCCGATACCGCGATCACACCGCCGCCCCATGCACCCCAGCAGGCCGCCCAGAGGCGCCCTTTGCGATCGAGCACGAGGTTGTCGACGACATAGCCCGGGAACGGGATGCCGCGTCGAGGGTTCTGCCAGCTCTTCGCGCCGTCGGTAGAGACGTAAACCTCGCCGCCGCTCGTGCCGAGGTACAGGGTGTCGGGATTCGAAGGATCGATGATCAGCGCGCGGACGTCAGCGCCATACAGGTTGGCCCGCCGCCACTGCGCACAAAGCGGGAGGGCCATGAAGAGGATCGTGAGAAGGATGAAGAGTTTGCGCATGCCTGGATTTAGTTTTACCACAAAGCAATAATGCTGCCGGGAGCGCGGTCTCGTGGTCTTGCGGTTACGCGGTCTCGGGGTTGCGAGTGATAACCACCACCGCGAGACCCCGCAACCGCGAGACCCCAGCCACTGCTATTCTTCGCGCGACATGACCCTCCGCACCTGCGTCTTCCCTTGTGCCGGTTTTGGTACGCGGTTCTTTCCGGCGACCAAAGTGATCCCGAAGGAGATGCTGCCGCTGGTCGACAAGCCGATCCTGCAGTACGGGATCGAGGAGGCGCTGGCCTCGGGGATGGACAAGCTGATCGTCGTCCTGTCCAAGGGGAAGGACGCCATCCTCGATCATTTCGACCGCACCTCGGAACTGGAGCGCTCGCTCCAGGAGCGGAAAAAGAACGATCTGCTCGATGAGGTCGAGTCCGTCAGCAGGATGGCGGACATCATCTCCGTCCGGCAGAAGGAAGCGCTCGGACTCGGCCATGCCGTCCTGCAGGCGAAGGATGCTGTCGGCCGCGAGCCGTTCGCCGTCGTGCTGCCGGATGACGTGATCCTCGCTGACGAGCCCTGCCTGCTGCAGATGCGGCGCGTGTTCGAAGAGACCGGCCGCCCGGTCGTGGCCCTGATGGAGGTGACCCCCGATCAGACGTCGCGCTACGGCATAGTGGCGGGCAGGATGCTCGGCAACCGCCGTTTCCATGTCACCGACATGGTGGAAAAGCCGAAGGTAAATCCGCCGTCTCGCTACGCCATCATCGGCCGCTACATCCTTCCGCCGGACATCTTCCCGCTTCTGGAGAAAACCGAGCGGGGCGCCGGCGGCGAGATTCAGCTCACGGACGCGCTGCGCGAGCTGGTGCGCGCCGGAGAGCTCTACGGGTATGTGTTCGAGGGGAAGCGTTACGACGCCGGCGAAAAGCTCGGCTATTTGAAGGCGACCGTCGACTACGCCCTTCGCCACCCGGTCCTCGGCGACGAGTTTCGCGCGCATCTGCAGGCACTGATCCCTGATTTAGCCGATGATCAGCCTGAGCAACATGGACAAACGCTTCGACATCCTCGACGCGCCTGACGACGTCCGCGCCCTGGTCGGCGAATGCGAGCTGACAGGCAACCGTACGACGTTCCTGCGCAACGACCGCCCCATCGCAATCCTCATCTCCCATGATGAGTACCTGGCCCTGCGCGAGACCATCGACATCGCTGACGACGCCCCCTTGCGCGCAGCGATCGACGAAGGAGAAGCCGAGGTCGAGCGGGGCGCGATGCTGGCCATCGAGGATTTGCTGGAAATCTGACATGTGGAACGACCGTCTGCGCTTCGCGGAGCGCGTGGAGAAGGACTGGCGCGCGCTGACCGCCGAGCAGCGCGCGGTGGCCAGGCGTGCGCTGGAGACAATCGATGAAGACCCGATCATCGGCGCGCCGCTCTTCGAGCCGCTGCGCGGGTATTGGAGCTATCGCAGCGAGGGGGTACGCATCATCTACAAGATCGTCGCCGAGGCACGCTTCATCGTGGTACTGAACATCGGCCTGGTGATGGCGCGATGAGATTCGTCCTGGCCTCGCAATCGCCGCGGCGGCGCGAGTTGCTGGCTTCGATCGGCCTCACGTTCGATGTCATGCCGAGCGACGTTCCGGAAGTTCACCAGCCCGGCGAATCACCCGAGGAGTACGTGGCGCGCTTGTCCCGCGACAAAGCCGCCGTGATCTCCGCGAAGGAAACCAACGCATGGATCATCGCCGCGGATACAACGGTGCTTCTGGGCGAGGAACTGCTGGAGAAGCCGGCCGACGCGGACGACGCCAAACGGATGCTGGCCACGATCGCAGGCAAGACGCACATTGTCTACACGGGCGTGACTCTGCAGAATGCGGCGCAGGGCTGGCGAGACACGCGCGTGGCCGAGACGGAAGTGCGCATGCTGCCGCTCGACGAGCACGACATCGCGTGGTATGTCTCGACGGGCGAGCCGCTCGACAAAGCGGGCGCCTACGCGGCGCAAGGGATCGGAGGCATGTTCATCGACTCCATCCACGGCAGTTATACAAACGTAGTTGGATTACCGCTTGCTTTACTTTTTCAAATGCTGAGACGGGCGGGGATCGATCCGTTGAGAAAGGGGGGTGGGGGGTAGGGAGTGGGGCGTGGGACCGGAGAACCATGACGGTTCTCCCACTCCCCACCCCCAACTCCCCACTCCCTCTCGCTTATGTCATCCGCAGCCAAAGTAGGCGTCTTCATGCTGATCGTTCTGGCGATCCTCGGGTATTTCATCCTGAAGATCGAAGATGTGCAGATCGGCCACGGAGCGCGCACCCGAAAGGTGACGGCGGTTTTCGACTCAGTGGCAGGTCTGGACAACAAGTCCGCCGTCCGCGTCGCCGGTGTACGAATCGGCAAGGTGTCGGCCATCAAGCTCGGTCCCGATGGCAAGGCCGAGGTGACGATGGAGATCGATCCCGATGTGGTGTTCCACTCGGGCGCAAGCGCGCATGTGGCCAACCTCGGGCTGCTCGGTGAAAAGTACATCGAGCTCGATCCCGGCCCGTCAAACGCGCCGGCCATTCCGCAGGACCAGAGCGTCAGCCTTCACGGCTCGCAGCCGGCTTCTCTGGACGACGTGACCAACCAGGTGGCCGCCATCGCCAACGACGTGAAGGCGATCACGGCCTCGCTGCGCGGCGTCATGACAGGTCCGGTCGGCCAGCAGCGGCTCGAAGACATCGTCGAGAACGTTCGCACGATCACCACCCAGGTGCGCGACCTCATCGCCGCGAATCGGACGAATGTCGACGCCACGGTTGCCAACGCGCGCGTGATCAGCGATTCGCTGCGCGTCGAGATCCCTCGGCTGGCTGATTCGATCGACCGCATGGCCACGCAGATGAACGGCACCGTCGGCGAGAACCGCGCCGACATCCGCCAGATCGTCGAGAACCTGCGCACGCTCTCCGCCGACCTCAAGACGACTTCCGACAACCTCAATGCCGTCACCGCCCAGGTCCGCAGCGGCGAAGGGACGGTCGGCAAGCTGCTGTACAGCAACGAAGCTCACGACCGTCTGACCGCGGCTCTCGGCTCAGTCGAGAGCGGCGTGAACGAATTGCGCAACACGCTCGGCCGCGTCGGCAAGATGCAACTCGACCTCGGCCTCAACGGCGATTACTACGCAGGCCTGCCGGCGCAGCAGAACGGTGCCCAGAGGATCGGCGGCAGTTCGCGCTCCGCGGTCTGGCTGCGCCTCACTCCGAATCCGGAGCACAACCGCTTCTACAATGTCGAATTGGCCGACACGCCTTTCGGCAAACGCAACGACAAGACGATCGAAGAGACGGTGACGAACCCCGCCACCGGCCAGTCGCAGACCACGATCACGCAGCAGACCCGCTTCGATCGATCGTTCCTGGTCTCGGCGCAGGCCGGCTGGACGCTGGCGCCGTTCGCGGTACGCCTCGGCATCATCGATTCGACAGGCGGAGCCGGCGTCGACTACGCCTTCAACAACCGGGTCAAAGTCACTGGCGAAGCCTTCGATTTCGGCCACCGCACCGGCGACAGCAACCCCCACCTCCGTCTCTATGGCGAGTACATCTTCCGCCAGGAGAAGCCGACCACTCCGACGATCTTCCTCCGCAGCGGCGTCGACAACGTCCTGAACCACACCGCCTTCACCTTCGGCGGCGGCATCCGCTGGCGGGATGATGATTTGAAGTATCTGCTGAGCAGCGTGCCGATCAAGTAAGGGGGGGGCGATGCACGCCTAGCTAGCGCGGTTGTCGGCGCATGCCTGCGGACCGACCGCGATATTCCGGCAATCTCGTAACAACGCACAACGCGAAGCGGCGCCGTCACGCGCGCGAAGGCGCGCTGGACAGTCCAGCCCCGCGCTCGGCGCGGGGTATTTGGGCAAGACGGGATTTGCGGCCGCGGAGGCTGCCGCTACAAGAGCCCGACCTTGTCTAATGGTTCTGTGATTGAACGAGTCTGTCGCGGCCGCCTCCGCGGCCGCAAATCCTTGGGCACGCAATTACCCCGCGCCGAGCGCGGGGCTGACTTGTCCGGCGCGCCTCCGCGCGCGTAACGCACCGTTTCGCAGTTGTAAGGTTAAAGATAAAGCTCTCAAAAAAGCTGAAGCCGCCTTGCGGCGGCCTCGCACCCCTTCACCGAAGCTCCAGGGCAGTAGATACCGGATAAATTAGGCGGTGATTGCGCTGAAAGTCAAGTTATCACCGCACACGGTTGCTGAGCCGGCGCGCCTTCAAATCACTCCCAAATCGATCGCCCGCAACACCGCCCTGGTGCGATCGCGCACGCCCAGCTTGGCCAGTAGGTTCGAGATGTGGTTCTTCACGGTCCCGTCAGTGATGCTCAGCAGCTCGGCGATCTCGCGATTGCTGTAACCGCCGGCGAGGAGGCGGAGGATGGTTCGTTCGCGATCGGTGAGCGGCTCGGGGAGGTCGGCGGACTCGAACGAGGAGTCGCTCTTCTCCAGTGCGCGCATGATCCGCTCTGTGATGACCGGTTCGATACACGTGCCGCCCTCGGCGAGGGTGCGGATCGCGCCGGCGAGGCGCTCCAGCGAAACGTCTTTCAGCAGCCAGCCTTTCGCGCCGGCGCGAACGGCCTCGAACAGGATGGCATCGTCGTCAAAGGTCGTCAGGATCAGCGTCGGGCGCGCGGCGTTTCGCTGGCGAAGGGTGCGCAGAACGCCGACGCCGTCGAGCTTCGGCATCCGCAGATCAAGCAGCACGACGTCAGGCTTCTCCCGCTCGATGACTTCGACCGCCTCTTCGCCGTCACTCGCTTCGGCTGCCACTTCGATATCGGGCACGAGGGCCAGGAGGCTGCGCAGGCCCTGGCGGACGATCGTTTGATCCTCGACGATACAGACCCGGATCACGCTGCCGCTCCGAGGGGGAGAGTCACATGGACCGAGAAACCGCGGCCTCGCATCGACGTCACCTCGAACGTGCCGCGGGCCTGCTGCACGCGCTCACGAAGGCCGAGCAGGCCGTTGCCGAAGCGGACGTTGTCGGCTCCCACCCCGTCGTCGCGCGCGTCGATCGATAGCGTGTGGCCGGCCGTGCCGAGGTTCAGCCAGAGATTGCGCGCACCTGAGTGGCGTACCGCGTTCGTGACGATCTCCTGCACCGTGCGCAGCGCAACCTGGGCGATGTTCGCATCGGCCACGGCCAGCTCGCGCGGAAGTTCGAGATGCAGAGACGGCGCGACGATCACGTCGCGCAAGGACTCCAGCGAGGCTGTCAGGTCGACCGGCTCTTCGTTGCGAAGCCGGCTCACGACATCGCGCACGTCGGCCAGGAGATGCTTTGCGATCGACTTGCTTTTCTCGATGTGCTCTTTCGCTTCACCGGCAGCGAGGTGGCCCGCCACCTCGAGGTTGAGACTGAGCGCGGTGAGGTGGTGCCCCAGGAGATCGTGCAGATCGCGGGCGATGCGAAGCCGTTCCGAGGTGCGGCTGCTGATCTCGAGCAACTCGGTGGTCATGCGCAGCTCGGTGTTTGCCTCCGCCAGCGCTTGTCGCGCATCCATCTCCGCGTGCGCGACGTGCATGGAAAAGAGCGCGAAAAGCGAGAACGAGAAGTAGACAAGCGCGTAGATGACCGCCGGGTAGCCGGCGGCGTGGACAATGAACCCGAGAACGATGGAGTTGAGGGCGGCGCCACCGATGGCGAAACGAGGCGGATAGGTACCGAGCTGTGCGGCCACGATGACGAGCAGCACCGGCTGAAAGTCCATGGGTCGCAGAATGGAGCAGGCGAATGCAGCCAACGCTTCGACGACCAAAAGCGGAATTCGCATTCCTTTGCTGCAGCCAGGGCGTGTAGCCAGGAGAAACGCGGCCAGAAACAGCGCGAACGCTCCGAAGAGCATCGCAGCGCGCGCCGTGAGAAGCGAGTGGAGCTCAATCTCCCTCAACACGCTCGGAATCAATACGATGATCCACGTCAGTATCCCGACCCACGTCATCTTCCGTTCGTTCACGTTCATGACATTCTAGAAGTAGAAGCGCGCGCCGGTCGTGATGACGCGCCGCACCTGCATGAAAGACAGCTCGCTGGCGCGCGCGCCGGCGAACTCCGTATCGATGACGTAAACGCTGACGTTCGGCCGTACTTTGCACGAGAGCGTGACGCGCGCAAGCAGCGAACCGTCGCGCAGATTGGTGATGGCGATCAGCTCCGCTTCGAGCTTGTCGTACGGCCAGTCGACGCGGAAGAAGGCATAGTTGCGGGCCATTCGCAGCGGAACGTAGGCGGCGTTCGCCGCGCGGATTGTGGTCTCGTCATGCGCGGTATCGGCGGCGACACGAAACGCGCTCCACACCCGCGCATCGAGCCCGTCGCCTCCGTGATACAGCTCGGCGACAATGTTGACATCGCTCTTGAACGTGTACTGCCCGCCGGCAAGCAGATGACGCCGTGCGGCCTCGCCGTGCAGTTCCAGCGCATCGCCGAAGACGCGCGCGGCGCTGATGCCCTGCTCGGTCCCGGTACCATCGCGCCGGAAGAGCAGCGAAACATCGGTGCCGCCGACGAGCCGGTAGACGCGCACGGCAACAGCGCCATGATCGAGTGCATAGAGCGAGACGTTCGTGCCCCGGAGAAAGAGATCGGTGCGGGCCATGTCGAGGCCACGATTGGCGGAGAGCCTGTCGGAGGGATCGGTCGGATTCTTCATCGGGCTGATGAATGCCGTCGGGTTCCAGGCGTAGCCTGTCCCCCACTTTTCGATGATGCGTCCGAGCGCGATATCGAGCCACGGCCTTGGATTGAGTTGGACGAAGGCTTCTCCGACATCAACCCCCTGATTGCCACCCTCGGAGGCATCACCCCGCAGCTTCAGGTGGAGCTTCCACTCGCGGCTCTCGGGCGTGGCATCGAGGAACGCCACGGCGTCGCCGGAGCCGGTGCTGTACGGGAGTTGGGCCACGTTGCCGGGGTTCAACGCTGAGGCAGTGTTGGCCGGGGTGAATTGCCACTCGGAGCCGACGGAGCCGAAGACTTTGAAGGTGTCGGCTTGGGCGGTGGTGGTGATCAGCACCAGAAGAAGAATGCCCGCGAGGAGAATGCGCGGCAGAACGTTAGGCGCGCCACTGCTGGGCCCGGCGAGCCGCCGGGGGTCCAGCCGGCGGGCCGCCAGCGCTACAGGTGCTACCGACGCTACGCTTGCTCCTACCATTTGCCCAGAGCATCCTTCGTGAACATCTTCTCGGCGTTGTCTTTCGGGGTGAGGTTGGCGTAGCGCATCACGGTGCGGTTGCCCGGCCTCAGGAGATCGTCGATCTCGATCTCGGTGACGACACGCCGGCCGGCCATGGTTCCGTACTGGAGGTAGTTGGCGCGCTTGATCAGCTTCCCGGAAACGACGTAGAAGTCGGCGCGGCGCGGCTCGTACGACTGTTTGTCGATCCAGAGCCGGACACGGTTGTACGCGACCGCCGGATCTTTCGCCACGAGATCGACGACGAACGCATCGCTGTCCTCAGCGACCGACTTCGCGTCGTAGTCGATGGAGAAGTTCGTCCGGGCCACGTCGCCGTTCGACGCCTGGCCCATCAGGCGTTGCAGCGGCGAGATGCGGATCGGCCGGCTCGCTGTCGGCATGTAGATCCACATGGCGTCGCGCAGCATCAGCAGGTACTTGCCCTTTTCCGTCTGCGGGAATGTGAACTCCACGATGCTCCGGTCGCTCCCTTTTCCATACACGCGGAAACGCGAGGTGTCGCTCCTCCCGCCCGGCGCGAACGAGGTCAGCTCAATGTCGACCGAAAAGCTCTCGATCGGATTGCGGAAGACATCCGCGCGGGCCAGAACGGATGCAGCGTTGTCGTCCGCGCGCATTGGCAGCGCGAACGAGATGGCGATGAGTGTGATGGCGATGATGGATTTCATGAGGCTCCTTCAGATATGTCCCAGCGCATCCACGATCTTCAGACGCGATGCTTTGAGCGCCGGGAGGATCGAGGAGAGCGTCGAGGTGATGACGGCGATGAGGAACGCGGTGACGAGGATGCCGGGCTGCAGCAGGACCCGCAGCGGATAGCCCTGCGTGTAACCCGGCGGCGGGGGCAGCATCAGGTGGACGTGATTGATGACGCTGGACGCACCAGCGCCGGCCAGAAGGCCCGCCACGCCGCCGATGATGCCGATGAGCAGACCCTCGGCGAGGAAGAGCCGCCAGATGCTGGAGCGCGTCGTGCCGATGGCCATCATCGTGCCGATCTCCCGTGTCCGTTCGAAGATC
>Ga0307470_10000133_pt1 | contig 50570 bp, 13 predicted proteins | sample atmos_gasesAM3C__FD_204565 | JGI IMG/M metagenome (GOLD analysis project Ga0307470, IMG submission 204565) | Hardwood forest soil microbial communities from Morgan-Monroe State Forest, Indiana, United States - atmos_gasesAM3C_05 | ecosystem: Environmental > Terrestrial > Soil > Temperate forest... | reverse complement strand
GCCGACCCGCCGCCCGCCGGGCCGGGAGAGGGGAGCACGCCCGACGCCCTCGCCCTCGATCCCGCCGGCAGGCGCCTCTTCGCCGCCGAGGCGGACAACGACGCGGTCGCCGTCTTCGACCTCTCGGCGGCGACCTCCGGGGTCGCCGGTGCCGCGGGCGGGGCCGACCGATTGGCCGGGCGCATCCCCACCGAGTGGTACCCCACGGCGCTCCTGGTGCAGGGCGGCGCGCTCGTCGCCCTCAACGGCAAGGGGCACGGCGCCGGCCCCAATCCCGGCAACCGACAGCCGGGGAGCAAGAAAGACCCCGCCTCGTCCACCTACACCCTCGGCCAGTTGAACGGCACCCTCACCTTCCTGCCGCTCCCCGCGGGCGATCTCGCCGAGCTGTCGCGCCGGGTGGCGGCGGCCGACGGCTGGGACCGCCCGCGCGCCGGGTCGCGGCAGGGGCTGCCCCCCATCGAGCACGTCGTCTACGTCATCAAGGAGAACCGCACCTACGACCAGGTCTTCGCCGACCTGCCGCAGGGAGACGGCGATCCCTCGCTCCTCTTCTTCCCGCGCGCCGTCTCCCCCAACCACCATGCCCTGGCCGAGCGCTTCGGTCTCTACGACCGCTTCCTCGTCAACGCCGAGGTGAGCAACCAGGGGCATCCCTGGTCGACCTCGGCGTACGCCACCGACTTCACCGAGAAGACGACGCCGGCGGCCTACTCGGACCGCTATCCCGAGACCCCCGAGGGCGAGGACGTCGACGAGCCGGCGGGGGGTTACCTGTGGAACCTGGCGGCGGCCGAGGGGATCACCTTCCGCGACTACGGCGAGTACGGCAAGGCGGAGAAGCGGCCGGACGGCTCGACCGTCTACACCTCGGGGAAGCCCGCGCTCGCCCCCTACGTAGCCCCGGCCTATCCGGCGTGGGACCTCGACATCCCCGATCAGGTGCGCGCCGACGCCTGGCTCGCCGAATTTCAGGGCTACGTCGCGCGCGGCAGCCTGCCGGCGCTCGAGCTGGTCTGGCTCCCCGGCGACCACACCTCCGGCGCCAAGGCCGGCAAGCGGACGCCGCGCGCCCACATGGCCGACAACGACCTCGCGCTCGGCCGCATCGTCGAGGCGATCTCGGCCTCCCCGTTCTGGAAGACGACGGCGATCTTCGTCGTCGAGGACGACGCCCAGGACGGGCCCGACCACGTCGACTCGCACCGCTCGGTCCTCCTCGTCATCTCGCCCTACAGCCGGCCGGGCACCGTGCACCGCTTCGTCAACACGACCGACGTGCTGGCGACGATCGAGTCGGTCCTCGGCCTCGCCGCGCTCTCCCACTTCGACTACTACGGCCGGCCCTTGGCCGGTCTCTTCGCCGACGCGCCGGACCTGCGCCCCTACCGCGCGCTGACCCCGGCCGTGCCGCTCGACGAGAAGAACCCGCCGGGGGAGAACGCCACCCGCTCCGCCCGGCTCGACCTCCGCCGGCCGGACGTCGCCGACATGGCGCTCTTCAACCGGGTGCTCTGGCGGGCGGTCAAGGGAGGCGCGCCGCCGTCTCCGGCGCGGCTGCCGCAGCTCGAGATCGAGCGGGCGCGCTGACGGCTCAGCCGACGCGCCGCGCCTCGGCGATGAGGCGCGGCGAGGTGGAGCGCCTCCAGGGGCGCCGGTCGTAATCGCCCCACAGCGCGACGGGCTCGAGGCCGGCCGCGCGGCAGCGTCCGTAGAGCTCGGCGACCGACCACAGGCGCGCCGGGAAGCTCGCGGCGGCGACCTGCCTCCCGTCCTGGCAGTAGTCGAACCGCGCCCTGCAGAGGCGGCTGCCGCGGGCGCAGCGCCACCGCTCGCGCACCACGAGCCCGCCGTGATCGCGCTGCTTGACCAGCCCCTCCGGCGTCGCCGCGCGGCGCCGGTCGGCGGGCGAGAACCAGGCCGCGTCGAGGAGGAACCGGCCGCCGGGCCGCAGATGAGCTGCAGCCTGGGCCAGCGCCCGGCTGCGCTCGCGGCCGCGCGTCAGGTGAACGAACGGGTCGTCCACTGCGGCGACCAGGTCGAACCGGGCATCGAGGCGAAAACGCCGGGCGTCGGCGGCGAGCAGCCGCACGTTGCCGCAGGGGGCGAGCCGCCCGCGGGCGACGGCGAGCAGGTCGAGGTCGACGTCGAACGCCACCACCTCGCGGGCGCCGCGGGCGAGGAACTCAGTAGCCCGCCCGGTGCCCGCCCCGATCTCGAGCACCCGGCACCCCGCCGCCTCGCTCGCCGCCCGGGTCCAGAACGCCCCGTCCCCGCGATCGGCGAGCTCGGCGTCATAGAACGGCAGGATCGTCCGATAGTAGTCGCGGACCGCGGCGGAGTCGGGCACGGCTGCCGGAGCTATGCGAGAGCCTTGCCTGGCAGGGGCCCGGCGGCCCCGCTCGCCGGCTGAAGGCTACCCCTGTGGTACCCTAACTCCGGCTGAAAGCGCGCCGGCGCAACGCGTCCACAGCCACCCGTCGCCGCCTGCGTCCCCATCGTCTAGTGGTTAGGACTCTGCCCTTTCAAGGCAGCAACACGGGTTCGAATCCCGTTGGGGATACTCTTTGGAATCAATAGGTTAAGCCTGCTACCTATATTGCTCCTCGGCGGCCGGCGGCCGGCGGGGGTCCAGCCAGCCGTATCTCGCCGCCAGATACTCATACTGCGAAGGCAGCGACCGCGTCAGGAAATGCGCCTCCTCTTGCACCCGTGCGAAGGCGTCCATGGCATGATCGTCACCCATGTAGTCCAACACCGCCGCGTGGTGCTGCGGCCGCCAGCCGAGACCGAGCAGCATCGAGCAGTAGTTGTGGACGGCGAAACCGTGAAAGCGGGGGTTGATGCTGCGACTGCTCGGCAGGGCGGTCTTCCACAACCTCAGACGTTCCGCCAGCGCATCGGGGACGACCAGGTCGGACTTGGTCATCTTCCAGAACGGCGTGTCTCGCCGCGAGCCGGCGACGTAGTGGAGGGTCAGGAACTCGCGGACGCCGTCGATGCAGTCGGCGATCACCCGGTTGAAGCTCTTGACGGACTCCTCCGAAAACCCCCTCGCGGGAAAATGCGTCACCATCTGCTCGATCGCATACTGGACGAAGAAGAGACCGGTCGACTCCAGCGGCTCGACAAATCCGCTGGACAAGCCGATGGCGATACAGTTCTTGACCCACGAATCCCGGTTTCGTCCGACGCGCATCTTGATGTGCGCGGCGTTGCAGTTTTCGGCGCGCTTCCCCAGGTGGCCCCGGAATTCGCGCTCGGCTTCCTCCGCGGAACGGTACGCGCTCGAATAGACGTATCCCGTGCCGATGCGGTGGAAGAGCGGTATGTTCCAGACCCAGCCCGCCGACATGGCCGTAGCCGAGGTGAATGGATCGATACCTTCCGTGGCGCCATCGCTCGGCACCTGCATGGCGACGGCGCTGTCACAAGGAAGGGATTCCAGGAACGAGACGAACGGCTCGCCCAGCGCCTGGTTGATCAGCAAGCCTCGGAAACCCGTGCAGTCGACGAACAGATCGCCCTCGACGTCCCCGTGCTCCCGCGTTCGGACGGCGCGGATATGCCCGTCTTCCCGCAGCTCGACGCTCTGCACGTCGTCGACGATCTGCGACACGCCGCGAGCCTTGGCATACTCGGCCAAGACCTTGGCGAAAAGACTGGCGTCAAAATGGTAGGCGTACGGATATTGCACGTGCGGATCGTCGAGCAGGAGAGGCTTCTCCCCCCGCTCGCTCGGCTGCAGGCAGCCTTCGGCCTTGCGTTCATAGACGCGTCCGTCCATGAACCGCGGCGACCTCTGCGTGTCGCAAATGTAGGGAGAGGTGAAGCACGCATAGTCGAAGGGCTGGCCCGGCCGCAGCTTCAGCCACCATTGGGCCGTTCTCCGGCCGTCGACGAGCTGAAATTGCTCGAACGGATGATAGAAAGGACGGCGCTCTTCGTTCCAGTCGACGAACCGGATGGCGATCTTGTAGCAGGCGTTGCACTGGCGCATCCAGTCTTCTTCCTTCAGCTCGAGAAACTCGAAGAACAGGTGGATGTCGCTGAAGGTCGCCTCACCGACGCCGACGGAGCCGATGTTCGATGACTCGACGAGTCGGATGTCGACGGCTCGACCGAACGCCTTGCTCAAATAGGCCGCCGTCATCCAGCCCGACGATCCGCCTCCGACGATGATCACTTTGAATTTTTGATCTGTCATGGTTGGCCTCGCTGCCGCTTGACGGCGATTCGCTCGCAGTGGGTTTCGCCGAGAGCCCTCGTGGATCCGGCGCCTCCAGCGGCCGATGAGCTGCCGGCACGCCCTCCGGATGCGATCTCCCTGCGCCTCGCATACCTCTACGGTGCAGTCCAGCGTACCTTCGTGACAACGCCATCAATGCATAGATGCGGCGACGGCTCGCGGCCCGCCCAGCCCGCCAGGCACCCGATAGAGCAGGTGGTGGAACGAGGCAACGCAAGAGCGGCGTTGAGTCGGGTGCGGCTGATTGGCCTACCAGAGACGGCATGTGTTCTTCCGCACCATCGGCGCGCCCTCCTTGCAACCGAAGGCGCGCCGGAACTCCGGCATGTTGGAGTACACGCCGTTGATGCGATAGCGGTCGGGGGCGTGCGGGTCGGTTTGCGCCGTCTGGCGCTCGAGCTGCGGAGTGCGGTTCTCGCAGCTCATCTGGGCTCTGCCGACGAAGAAGCGCTGCTCGGGAGTGAGGCCGTCGACCAGCAGCTCCTTGCCCTTGTAGCTCTCCTCGAGTGCCATGAAGGCGATGTGCGCGCCGCCGTTGTCGGCGATGTTCTCGCCCAGGGTCAGACGGCCGTTCACCTTGACGTCACCCACCGCCGTGTAGCCCGAGTACTGATCGGCGAAGCAGGTCGCCCGCCGCTCGTACTCCCTGACGTTCGCGGGAGCCCACCAGTCGCTGAGATTGCCGTAGCCGTCGAACTGGCGCCCCTCGTCGTCGAGGCCATGGGTGAGCTCGTGGCCGATGGCGAACCCGAGCGCTCCCAGGTTGTAGGCCTCATCGCGCGTCAGGTCGAACGCCGGCGGCTGGAGATAGCCGGCGGGAAAGGTGATGTCGTTCATCCTCGGGTTGTAGTACGCGTTGACGGTCGGCGGCGTCGTGTCCCACTCGCCGCGATCGACCGGCCTGCCGATCTTGGCGAGCCGGCGCGCGAGCTCGAAGGCCTGGGCGCGGTGGAAGTTCCCCAGCGCGTCGCCGCGTACGATCACGAGCTTGCCGTAGTCGCGCCAGGCGTCCGGGTAGCCGATCTTGTTGGCGACCAGGTGGAGCTTGGCGGCAGCTTGCCTCCTGGTTGCCGCGGTCAGCCACGAAAGGCCCGAGATGTCGGTCTCCAGGGCGCTCTCGATCGCCCCGACGATCCGCTGGGTCCGCGCCTTGGCCTCGGGGGGAAAGTAGGTTTCGACGTAGGCCCGCCCCAGCTCCTCGCCGAGCGCGCGGTCGGTCGCCGCCACGCAGCGCCGCGCGCGTGGCTGGAGCTGCTTCATGCCGAGGACCTTGCGGCCATAGAAATCGAAGTTCTCGGCCACGAAGGCCGTCGAGAGCAGGGTGGCCGAGGCATGCACGAGCTGCCAGCGAAGGTAGGTCCGGAGGCGCGGCAGGTCGGTCGTCGCGATCAGCCGGTCGACGGCCTCGAGGTAGGCGGGCTCGGTGACGTTGATCTGCCAGCCCGGGAGCGCCTGGAACGCCGCAAGATAGGCGTGCCAGTCGAAGTCCGGGGTCAGCGCCGCGAGCTCGCGCTGGCTCATCCGGTGATAGCGCTTCGCGGGGTCGCGACGGGAGACCGCGTCGAGCGCCGCCCTGGCGAGGGCGGTCTCCAACTCGAGCACCGCGGCGGCGTCGACGCGGGCCACGGCGGGCGGCTCGCCGGCGAGCTCCAGCATGTTGCCGACGTGAGCGACATAGGCCTTGCGCCGCTCGCCGCTCTGGGGATCGGTCTTCAGGTAGTCGTCGCGATCCGGCAGTCCCATCCCGCTGGGGCCGACCGAGGCGATGACCGCCGTCGAGTCCTTGAAGTCCTGTTCCGAGCCGAGGACGAAGAACGCGTTGGTGCCCAGCGTATGGAGATGGGCGATGAGCGGCGCCAGCTCGCGCTTCGACTGGAAGGCGGTGAGGCGTTCGAGCTCGGGCGCGAGCGGCGCGATCCCCTTGCTCTCGATCGCCGCCTCGTCCTTGCAGCTAGCGTAGAAGTCGCCGATCTGACGTGCGGCCGGGGAGCGGTGTGGATCGTCGTCGCTCGCCGCCTCGAGGATCTGGCCGAGCGTCTGCCGGTTGCGGAGCGTCAGCTCCATGATCCGACTCCAGCCCGGCTGGTCGGCCGGAATCGGGTTCTCCTTCATCCAGACCCCGCAGACGTACTGATAGAAGTCGTCGCAGGGCGAGACGCCGGTGTCGAACTTCCAGCCGCTCGCGGCCGACGGGACCGCGGCCGCGAGGCAGGGGAGGGAGTGGATGAGGGTCACGGTGAGGCAGACCGTAGCGCTCGCCATCCGCCGCAGGGCAGGGATATTCATCGAGACCTCCAGGTCGCGTCGAGCTTCATCCGAAGTAGCTGTCCCGGACCTCCGGTGGAGCGGAGCGCCGGAACCAGGCGAGCAGCTCGAGGAACCGCGCCTGATCGAGCTCGACGGTGTGGCGGCGCTCGCTCTTGCCGAGCTCGAAGAGCGGCGGCACGAAGTCGAGGGCGTTGAGGATGGCGAAGAGGCGCTGCGTTGCGGCGGCGGCCGTCTGCTCGCCGGCGCCGAATGCCTCGACCTCGGCGGCCGCGGAGTTCCAGAGCTGCTCGTAGCGGGCGAGCCCCGGGCAGAGCGAGCCGAAGTAGGCGGGCGCCTCCATTCTCTCGAACCAGGCCGGGTCACCCGTCTCCTGGTACTTGCGGTAGAAGCGGTTGAGCCGCAGCCAGCCGAAGAAGGCGCCGATCACCCAGACGCGGTACCAGGCGTTCCAGAGGTCGAAGTCGGCGAACGAGATGTACGAGCAGTTGACCAGCCGGTCGTTGTAGTCGAGCTGCCTCTGCTGGAGCCGATCGACGTAGTCGAAGCGCTCGACCGAGAAGTCGTCGTCGGCCAGGGCGGCGAGCAGGGTGGGAGTGACGGCGTTGATGATCTCGCAGGTGTTGGCCATGCCGCGCGAGAAGAGGGCGTCGACGGCACCGGAGGCGTGGGACATCAGGCAGAACCGATAGCCGACGTTCCTCGTGGCGGAATATTGGAGCCGGTCGGTCGACACCCAGTCGCGCACCGCGCGAGCGCCCTCCAGTTGCGCCGCCATGCTGGGGTAACGGGCGACGAGCTGCCGGAACTCCTGCTCGGCGGGCACTCCGACGGGCTTGGGATAGCGCCGCGAGTCGAGGTTGATGCCGACGCTGCAGAGGGGGTTGGTGGCTGCGGCGTGGTTGTCGAAAGGGATGATCCACGTCCAGCCCCCGTCGAAAATGTGATGGAGCGTTCCTTGCGACCACAGCCGCGGCATGCCATGGGCGCCCGGCGGCTCGACGCAGTCCTCGTAGGGCTTGACCCCGATCATGTGGGTGAAGACCGATCGCGAGTGGGTCTTCAACCGGGTCGGCCGCTCGCGCAGCCCGTACTTCTCGGCCAGCGGCGAGCGGAAGCCCGCGGCGTCGACGAGGAAGCGGGCCTCGAAGCGCTCGCCCTGCCGCGAGGCGAGGTGCACGCCGCGTTCGTCGATGTCGATGTCGACGATTTCGACCTTCTGGCGCGAGTCCGCCCCATGGCGGATGGCCGCGAAGAGCAGATAGGCGTCGACGTCCTGCCGGAAGTAGTGGCTCTCCGGGCCGTGCGGATACTCGGCGATGACGCTCTGGGTCGCCTCCTCCGGCCGCTGCGTCTCGCCCTCGCGATGGTAGACGAAGCCGAAGTTCCGCTTGATCCCGCAGCTCGAGGTCACCTTCTGGCGCAGGGACTCGAACGAGCTGCAGTGCTCGATCTCCGGGACCGAGAAACGCTCGGCGAGGATGCGCATCAGCATCGAGGTGTGGGGGACGGTCGATTCGCCGAGGGCGAAGCGGGGATGCTCGCCGCGATCGAGGAGGAGGACGCGCCGGCCCTGCCGGGCGAGGATGGCGCCGAGCATCGAGCCGGCGATGCCGCTCCCCAGGATGGCGACGTCGTAGCGGGTGGCCGTAGGGTCTGCTGGCCGGGCCATCGCGGTCCTTCCTTTCATGGCCTCTCCGGCCGAGCTGCCCGCCGCGCGCGGGCGAGGGTGCGGGCGAGGTCGGCGAGCCTGGGTGTCTCGTAGAGCGCGCGGACGGCGAGGTCGACGCCGAAGGCGCGGCGGATCCGCGCCAGCGCCTCGACGGCGTGCAGGGAGTGGCCCCCGAGTTCGAAGAAGTCGTCCTGCGCGCCGATCGGCTCGCGGCCCAGGAGCTCGCTCCAGAGGACCGCCAGCCGCATCTCCTCGGGTGTCGACGGCGCCGCGAAGACGCCGGCCGCGCCGGCCACTTCGCGAGAGGGCGGGGGCAGGGCCGCGACGTCGAGCTTGCCTCCGGCGGTGCGCGGGAGGGTCGCGAGGATCGTCATCGTGGCCGGCACCATGTACTGAGGGAGCCTCTCCTTGAGGAACGAGGTGAGCTCGGCCGCGGCGGGTGCCTCGACTCCCGCGCGCGGCGCGGCGTAGCCCATGAGGGCTCGGTCGCCCGGCCGTCGCTCGCGGGCCACGACCGCCGCTTCGGCGACGGCCGGGTGCCGGGCGAGGGCCGCTCGCACCTCGCCCAGATCGACCCGGAAGCCGCGGATCTTGACCTGCTGATCGCGGCGGCCGCGGAGCTCGAGGTTGCCGTCGGCGAGCAGCCTGGCGCGGTCCCCCGAACGGTAGAGCCGGTCCCCCGGCCGCGCCGGGAACGGATCGGGCACGAACGCCTCGGCCGTCGCCGCCGGGTCGCCGACGTATCCCCGCGCCAGCGTCGCGCCGGAGATGTACAGGTCTCCTTCGACCCCCATCCCGACCGGCGCGCGATGCTCGTCCAGGACGCACAGCCCGGTGCCCGCGAGCGGGCGGCCGACGGGCACCGCCGCCGCGCGGGACGGGACGTCGCGCACCGAGTGCCAGGAGGAGAACGTCGTCGCCTCGGTCGGTCCGTAGACGTGCAGCAGGCGCTCGGGCGGACCTGCGGAGAGCACGGCGCGCACCCGCGCGGCATCCACCGCCTCGCCGCCGAAGAGCAGCTGCCGCAGGCCGGCGAAGGTTGCTGGCGCGTCGGCGCTCAGGCGCTCGAAGAGGGCGGTGGCGACGAAGAGAGTGTCGACCTTCCGTCGCGCCAGCTCCGCCGCGAGGCGATGGGGCGAGAGGAGGACCTCGCTCTCGAGCCCCACCGAGCGGGCGCCGTGGAGGAGCGGCGCCCACAGCTCGAAGGTGAAGGCGTCGAACGAGGGGCTCGCGGCCCGCGCCGCGCAGTCGCCGGGCGCGAGGGCGACGAAGACTGGGCCGGCGCCGAGGACGAGCTGGACGACCGCCCGATGCGGCACGCCGACTCCCTTGGGGCGGCCCGTGGAGCCCGAGGTGAAGACGATGTAGGCGAGGGCGGCCGGACCAGCGTCCTGGCGGGCCGGGTCGGCGGTCTCCTCCCCTCCGGTGCCGGCAGCGGACGCCGCGAGGAAGAGAAGGGGCGGAGAGGCAGCGGGAAGGTTGGCCTGGAGGCCGGCCCGCGTCACCACCAGCGCGGCCCGCGCGTCGCCCAGCATCACGGCGAGCCGACGTTCGGGCAGCCGCGGATCGAGCGGCAAGTAGGCGCCGCCGGCCTTCAGGGTCGCGAGGATCGCCGTCGCCAGCTCGGCGCCCGACTCGAGGCAGAGCGCCACGACCGACCCCGCCCTGATGCCGCGGCGGCGCAGGGCGCCGGCCAGGCGGTCGGCGGAGCGGTCGAGCTCGCCGTAGGTGACCATTCCGTCGAGGTCGTCGAGCGCCACCGCGTGCGGCCGCTCGGCCGCCTGGCGCTCGAAGAGGCGATGGAGGCAGACCTCCTGGTTTGCTTCGGACGCGGCGCAGCCGTCGAGGCCGCGGCGCCACTCGACGAGGATCTGGTGGCGCTCGGCGACGGAGAGGAGGGAGAGGTCCGAGAGCCGGCGGTCCGGCTCGGCCACCGCCTCGCGGAACAGACGGTCGAGTTGCGCAACCAAACGTCGCACCGAGGTGTCATCGAAAAGATCCGCGTTGTAGTTCGCGATGAGGCTCAGACCCTCCTCCAGCCGCTCCCACAGCGCGGTCTCCCAGAAGAAGAGGCCGAGGTCGAAGGCGGCGGTCCCCCAGTCGACGTCGAGCAGCCCGACGGTGAGCCCGGGGAGCGTGAGCGGCGACATGGCCGCGTTCTGCAGCACCAGCGTGGTCTGGAACAGTGGATGCCGGGAGAGATCGCGCTCGATCCGCAACTCCTCGACCAGCCGCTCGAAGGGCAGGTCCTGATGGGCGTAGGCGCCGAGCGCGGTCTCGCGGACCCGTCCCACGAGTTGCCGGAAGGTGGGGTCCCCGGCGGTTCGGACGCGCAGAGCGAGCATGTTGAGGAAGAAGCCCATCAGGTGCTCGATCTGCGGATGTCGGCGGTTGGCGATGGGCGAGCCGAGGATCATGTCCTCCTGTCCGGTCACTCGAGCGAGGAGGGTGCCAAAGCCGGCGAGGAGGACCATGAAGAGCGTTGCCCCTTCGCCCTGGCCGAGCGCCCGCAAGCCTTCGAGGAGGGGCCGGCGGACGACCGCATAGACGTTGCCGCCCCGAAACGTCTGGATGGCCGGCCGCGGCCGGTCGCACGGCAGCGAGAGGCTGGGTAGGTCGCCCGCGAGCTGCTCTTGCCAGTAGGCGAGCAGACGGCCAAGAGTCTCCTCTTGGAGATGCTGCCGCTGCCACAGCGCGTAGTCGGCGTACTGGATGGAGAGCGCGGGCAGGTCCGCCGGCCGACCGGTGACGAAAGCGGCGTAGAGCGCCGTGAGCTCGCGGACGGAGAGGCCGCGCGACCAGCGGTCGACGATGATCTGATGCATGGCGAGCACGAAGACGTGCTCCTCATCGCCGAGGTGCTCGCGGTGCCTCAGGCGCAGGAGGAGCCCCCGCAGGAGCGGTCCGCGGGCGAGATCGAACGGCCGATGGGACGCGGTCCTGAACAGGCCCGCGAGAAGGCGATAGGGATTCGGCAGGCCATCCAGATCGATCACGGCGAGCGGCATCGCGAGGTGTGGCGCCACCACCTGCAGCGGCCGGCCCTCTTCGGCGACGAAGGTGGTGCGCAGCACCTCGTGGCGCCGCACCAACTCGTCGAGGCTCCGCGCCAGCGCTCGGATGTCGAGACGCCCGCGCAGCCGTAGCGCGGTCAGGATGTTGAATCGCGGATTACCGGGCTCGAACTGCTCGAGGAACCAGAGGCGCCGTTGGCCGAAGGACAGCTCGGCCACCGTCGCCCCCAGCCGCGGGATGCCCTGCTCGCTTCCCAGGCGCGACTCTTTCCGCTCCTTGAGCTTCTGGAAGAGGAGCTGCCGAGAGCTCGAAGCAGCCGCGCCGGCGGTAGAGACCTGGGACTCGGTCACTGGCGGTCCATCGAGGCCTCGACCGCCGCGGTAGCGTCGTCGGAGTCGCCGGCGAAGCGGTCGAGCAGCGCATGCAACCAGCGCTCGATGCCGAAGGCCACACAGCCGGTGAAGGCCGGCTGGCCGTCGGCAGTCCGGATGTTGCAGCGCTCGCCGAAGAAGTTGCGATGGGAGTTGAGCGAGGCGATCGCCAGAGAGTGGCTGTAGACCATCTCCTCCTTGAGCGGGAAGAGCTTCTGCATCAGGCCGCGCGAGCTCCCCGGTTGGTAGAAGGGGTCGCTTGCCATCTCGATGTCGAGACCCAGGCCCAGCCCCGAGGCGAAGCCGAGGATGCGCTCCTTGAAAGTGCCGAGGTATCGCTGCACCTCCTCGGCCGAGCCCAGGCAGACGATCTCGCGCATCGAGAAGCCCCACAGCCGCTGCAGCTCGTTGTAGGACCTCTCGTTGCGGAAGCAGGTTGCGACCGTGGTGACGTAGCGAGGACCTTCTAGAACGGTCCCCTTGAGATGCAGGTAGACGTTGTAGCAGGCGGCCGACGGCAGCACGTACTGACCGGCGATGAGATCGCGCCCGGGGATTCCCTCGGCGACCGTGCCGCCCTTGGCGTAGTGCGCGTCCAGGCGGTCGGGCCGGATACGGCTCGCCACGACGGCGAGGTGGGGGAAGTTCTTGAAGTAGTCGAGCCGCTCGAGCTCCCCAGCGCGGATAAGGGAGGGGAACAGCATGGACGGCGCGCCGACCTCCGCCGCCCAGCCAAGGAACCGGTGCTCCAGGGCGGCGCGCAGCCCGACTAGCTGCGGGCCGAGGGTGGCGAGCCCGGAGTCGACGTGAAACAGCGGCTCACTCATGTCTCGGCTCCTTCCCGCTCGGCGAGGATGTCGTCGCCTAAGCTGCGCAAGGTGCGAAAAGCCTTGACCGACTCGGCGTCGGTTTGCAGCTCGCGCCCGACGAGCTGTTCTAGGAAGAAGACAAAATCGAGGAAACCCAGGGAGTCGATCACCCGGTTCTCGATCAGGTCGAGGTCGAGGTCGATGTCGCCCAGCGCCGGCTTTTTAGCCAGCAGCCAGCGCTTGACGGATTCGAGCTTCTCTTGATCGGCGCTCACTGGATATCGACCTCGCCGACGAGGATGCCGTTGCCCTGGAAGAAGTCGAGGGTGCGCTTGAGCGTCCTCTCGTCCGCCGCCCGGCGGCCGGGATCGTGGAGCAGCGCGGCGCGCAGCTCGTAGGGGTCGGCGATGCCGGCGTCCCGGTAGACCGACGGGCTGTAGAGCGAGTGGATGCTGGCGACGAGGTAGCGCTTGAGGTAGTCCTGGGCCCGCTGTACCTGATCGGCCGTCTGGGTCGTGACAATGTGGCGGAAGAGCTTCTTGACGATCTCGCGACCGCAGGCGATGTGCCGCGACTCGTCCTGGTGGTGGATGCTGTTGACCTGGCGGATGATCGGGTGGAGCGTCTCGTCGCGCCCCATGCGCAGGTTGAAGTAGTCGACGATCTCTTCGAAGATCAGGATGCGCGAGAAGACGAGGAAGCTCTCGATGTCGGGGGTGACGTCGTCGATCGAGAAGGCGAGCTTTTTGTTGGGGTAGATCTTCCGCCCGTATTTGAGGCAGAAGGTGGCGAAGAACCACATGTGCTCGTTCTCCTCGCCGATGAAGTGGTGGAAGAACTCCGACTCCTCGTCATAGCCGGGCGCCTGGACGCGCTTGACCACCTCGAGCAGGAGCTCGCGGATGCCGTGCACGTTCAGGCTGTAGAAGTGGATGCTCTCCCATTTGCTGAGCGCCATGACCTGGGCGGTCGGCAGCTCCTCCGCGAAGCGAGTATTGGCGACGGTCATCAGCTCCGGCGTCATCCACCACTGGTCGTCGGGGAGCGAGGCGGGCCACTCGAACATCTTGTACGGGTTGTAGTAGGTCTCGACCGACATCTCGGTGATGCGCTCGAGCAGCGCTGAGATGCCGCGCGTCGGTGGAGTCTGGATCTCGGCCATAAATGCTCCTCATTCGGCGAAGTGGGTGGGACCCTTCGAGAAATCTTCTGCGGCCGGCCGCAGCGGCGGGAGCTCTCCTTCCCGGCCCGCTACGATCTGCTCGAAATCGGCGAGGACGTCCGCCATCGCCTGCCGCTCTGGGGCGGCGAGCCCGGCGGCGCGCCGCTCGAGGAAGGCGGCGACGCCGGCGACGGTGGGCGCCTCGAAGACGTTGCGCAGGGGCAGCTCGACTGGCAGTACCTCCTGCACCATCGTGGCGGCTTGGGTGGCGGTCAGGGAGTTCCCGCCGAGCTCGAAGAAGCTGTCGGCGACGCTCACCCGCTCGAGACCTAGCACCTCGGCCCAGATGTTTGCCAGGAGCGACTCGAGGGCGCCGCGCGGGGCGACGAAGGGGCGGCCGGTCTCCTGCTCCGCGGGGTCCGGCGGTGGCAGGCCCCGGCGGTCGAGCTTGCCGCTGGGCGTCAAGGGGAGCGCCGGCAGCATCACCAGGGCAGTGGGGAGCATGGGTTCGGGGAGCGTCCGCGCGAGGAAGGCGCGGAGGTCGCCCAAGGCCGGCGGCCGGCCGGCGGCGACCACGTAGGCCACCAGGCGATGGTCCCCCGGCCGATCCTCGCGCGCTGCCACCGCGGCCTCCGCCACCGCCGGATGGAGGGCGATGGCGGCCTCGATCTCTCGCAGCTCGATGCGGACGCCCCGCAGCTTGACCTGCTGGTCGAGGCGGCCGAGGAACTCGAGGCTGCCGCCGGGGAGGTGGCGCGCCAGGTCGCCGGTCCGGTACAGCCGTGCGCCGGGCTCGGCCGCGAGTCGCCGGTCGCCGGCGAAGGGGTCGGGGACGAAGCGCTCGGCGGTGAGCTCCGGGCGGCCGAGGTAGCCGCGCGCCACGCCGACGCCGCCGATGTGCAGCTCGCCCGCGATCCCCGCCGGCACCCGGTTGCCGCCGCGGTCGAGGAGATGGATCTGGATGTTGGCGATGGGCGTGCCGATCGGCACCGTCGGGAGCTCGCTCTCCCGCGGGCAGGCCCAGGAGGTGACGTCGACCGACGCCTCGGTCGGCCCATAGAGGTTGTGCAGCTCGGCGGGGAGCCGCTCGTAGAAGCGGAGGCGCAGGGGCTCGGGGAGGGCTTCGCCGCTCGCGATGACCCGCTGGAGCGACGGGCAGGCGAGCTCCGGCTGGGCGAGGAACGCCTGCAGCATCGAGGGCACGAAATGCAGCGTGGTGATGCGCTCCTCGACGATGACGCGGGCGAGGTAGGCCGGGTCCTGGTGGCCGCCGGGGAGGGCGACGACGAGGGTCGCGCCCGTCATCAGCGGCCAGAAGAACTCCCAGACCGAGACGTCGAAGCTGAACGGGGTCTTCTGCAGCACCCGGTCGTCGCCGGTCAGGCCGTAGGCCTCCTGCATCCAGAGCAGCCGGTTGCGGAGGCCCGCGTGGGAGATCATGACCCCCTTCGGCCGTCCCGTCGAGCCGGAGGTGTAGATCACGTAGGCGAGGCTGGCGTCGAGGCCGGCGTCCCCGGGATGCCGGCGCGGCGGATGGTGCGGCCGGCGGGCGATCTCGGCGCGCTCTTCGTCCAGCCGCACGGTGACCCGCGCCTCGCCCGGCAGCCGAGACGCCAGCCGGCTCTCGGTGAGGAGCACGGCCACCCGCGCGTCCTCGATCATGAACGCCAGCCGCTCCTCCGGATAGCTCGGGTCGAGCGGGACGTAGGCGCCGCCGGCCTTGAGGATCGCGAGGAGCCCGATCACCATGTCGAGCGACCGCTCGACGGCGATCCCGACCCGCACGTCGGGCCCCACGCCGAGCTCGCCCAGGAGATGCGCCAGCTGGTTCGCCCGAGCGTCGAGGTCGCGGTAGCTCAGGCGCTCGCCGGCGAAGGCCAGCGCCTCGCTCGCCGGGGTGCGGGCCGCCTGCGCCGCGATGAGCTCGTGGACGAGACGGGGCTCGCCGTAGTCGACCGCGGTGCGGTTGAGCGCGACGAGCTCCTGACGCTCCTCGGGGGAGAGCATGTCGACCGCGGCCAGGGGCGTCGCCGATCCCTGCAGAAAGGCGGCGAGGAGGCTCTGGAAGTGGCCGACCGTGCGCCGCCGCTCGGCGGGGCCGAAGGCCTCCAGGTTGAGATCGAAGTCGAGAGTGAAGCGGCCGCTCGCCGCGAAGTCGCGAACCTGCAGGTCGAAGAGGTCGTTCGAGTGATCGGTCTGGATGAGATCGAAGGCGACCGGCAGGCCGCAGAGCTCGGTGAAGGCGGCGTTCTGGTAGTTGAGGTAGACGTCGTAGACCGGGTCCTGGAGCGGGTTCTTGACGGGGAAGAACTGGAAGCGCGCGGTCTCCACCGTCTCGCCCTGGACCTTGCGCGCGAGCGAGAGGAAGGTCTCGCCGTCGTCGACCTCGACCTGCAGCGGACAGGCGTTCATCTGCAGGCCGACGACGTCGGCGAAGGCGGCGCTGCGGTTGGCGAACGGCGTGCCCAGGCGGAGCGTGCGCTCGCTGCTCAAGCGGTGGAGGAGCGAGAAGAGGACCGTGGCGAAGACGACCGCGGGGGTGAAGAGCTGGTCCCGCAAGACGGCGGCGGCGATCGCCGCGCTGGTCTCGAGGCCGAGCTCGACCGTGACGCGGGCTGTCCGCGTGCTCCGCCGCGTGAGGTCGCGGCGATAGAAGGCGTTGCGGGCGAGGGGGGCGGCCAGCTTCCGCGCCCAGTAGCGCCGCGCCCGCTCGTAGAGCGGCGAGTCGCGGAGCCGCCGCTCGTGCTCGACGTAGGCCTGATACGAGGGGAGGGGAGCGGCGTCGTCGAGCCTGCCCTCGAGCGACAGCCGGTAGTAGGAGGAGACGGTCCGCGCGATCGTCGCGATCGACCAGGCGTCGGCGATGATGTGGTGCACGTTCCAGAACCAGACGGAGCGCCGCGGGCCGAGGCGCACCAGGGCGCAGTCGAAGAGGCGGCGCTCGAGGTCGAGGCGGATGCGGCAGCGCCCATCGAGCCAGGCGCGGTAGGCCGCCTCCGGGTCCGCCGCGGCCGAGAGGTCGACGACGTCGACCGGCGCCGCCAGCTCCTCGCGGATGACCCGGACGGGCGCTCCGCCCCGTTTCTCGATCGTGCTCCGCAACGAGTCGCAATGGTCGACCAGCTTCTGGAAGGCGCGCCCGAAGTGGTCGGGATCGATGTCGCCGGTCGCCGAGAAGGTGGTCGTCGCGAGGTCGAAATAGAGCTGGACCTCGGGGTTGAGCTCGTGGGCGAACCAGAAGAGGAGCTGGCTCTCGGTCAGGCTCGACACCGCCGGCGGCGGGCCGGGGAGCTCCGATGGGCCGGCCGCGCTCTCCTCGGGCGCGACCAGCGGCGGCAGGCCGAGGAGATGCCGGGAGGGGTCGGCCGTCATGTCGGCCAGCACCCGCTCGAGGAAGCCCAGGAAGCGGTCGATCGTCGACGCGTCGAAGAGGTCCGTCGAGTACTCGCACAGGCCGCGGATGTCGTCGCCGGCATCCCAGGCGAACAGGGTCATGTCGAGGCGGGCGACGCCGCCATCGATCTCGAGCGGCCGGCCGTGAACGCCGGGAGCGAGCTCGATGGCGCGCGGGGTGCTCTCGAAGGCGAAGCCGACCTGGCGCAGCGCCGCGCGGCTCAGGTCGCGCTTGGGCTGAACCGCGGCGACGATGCGCTCGAAGGGCAGGTCCTGATGGTCGAAGCCGGCGAGTACGGCGCGGCGCACCCGCTCGAGGAGATCGCCATAGGTGGGGTCCCCCGCGAGGTCGAGGCGCAGCGGCAGGATGTTGACGAAGCAGCCGATGAGCCCCTCGAGCTCCGCCCGGTGGCGGTTGGCCGCGGCGCATCCGACCACGAGGTCCTCCTGTCCCGACGAGCGGTGGAGGACCGTCGCATAGGCCGCCAGGAGGGTGAGGAACAGGGTGTTCCCCCGAGCGCTGGCCGCGGTGCGGACGGCGGCCGAGAGCGGCGCCGGCAGGGCGAACGGGCGGGTGGCGCCGCGGAAGGTCTGGACGGCGGGCCGTGGGCGGTCGGTCGGCAGCCGCAGGACCGGCGGCTCCTCGCCGAGGTGTCCCTTCCAATACGCGAGCTTTTCCTCGAGGACGGTGCCGCGGAGCCACTGCCGCTGCCAGACCGCGTAGTCGGCATACTGCACCGGCAGCTCCTGCAGCCTCGCCTGCCGGCCGGCTCTCTGCGCCTGATAGAGCTCCGCCGCCTCGCGCAGCAGGACGTCGATCGAGCCGTCGTCGCAGACGATATGATGGAGAGTGAGCAGGAGCACGTGATCGTCGGCGCCGAGGACGAGCAGGCGGGCGCGGAGCAGCGGCTCGGAGGCGAGGACGAACGGGCGGCGGGCCTCCCCGCCGGCCAGCTCGCGCACCCGGCGCTCCCGCTCGCCGGCGGGGAGATCGGCGAGGTCCTCGATCGCCATCGTCACGGCCCGCCCGGGCACCGCGACCTGAACCGGCTTGCCGCCCATGGTGGCGAACGACGTGTGGAGCACCTCGTGCCGCCGCGCCACCGAGGCGAAGGCCGCGCCGAGAGCCGCGGCATCGAGCGGACCGGAGAGATGGAGGGCGTGAAAGACGCTGAACACCGCGCTGCCCGGATCCAGCCGGTCCATCACCCAGAGGCGCTCCTGGGCGAAGGAGAGGGGCAGCGGTCCGTCGCGCGGGACCCGCCGCAGGGGCGGCGCCGAGGCGCGCCGGCGCTCGCTCCGCGCGGCGGCGACGCGCGCCGCGAGCCGCGCCACCGTCGGCTCGTCGAAGACGGCGCGGAGGGGTAGCTCGATGTCGAAGGCCTCCTCCAGCCGCGAGATCAGCCGGGTGGCGAGGAGCGAATGACCGCCCGAGGTGAAGAAGCTGTCGTGCACGCCGATGGAGTCTCGCTTCAGGACCTCCCGCCAGATCGCCGCCATCCGCTCCTCGACCGGGTCGCGGGGGGCGACGAAGCCCGGCGCCGGCGCCGGGCGATGCCCCGCCGCGCGAGGGAGACGCCGGCGGGCGTCCTCGTGCAGCAGGTAGGCAGGCGGCGCCTTGCCCGATCGGCCGGTGCTCGCCAGCAGGTCGCGCCGCTCCTCGGGGGTGAGGATCGGCAGCGCCGACAGCCGCCGCGCGGGGTCGGCCGCCGCCGACGCGAGCAGGGTCGCGAGGTGTTGGACGAAGCGGTCGACGGTCTCCGCGTCGAAGAGATCGGCGGCGTATTCCAGCGTGCCGGCGAGCCCGCTCTCGGCCTCGTGGAGAGAGAGGGTGAGGTCGAACTTGGCGGTGCCGGTCTCCACCTCCATCTGGTCGACCGCGAGACCGGGCAGGGCGAAGCCTGACATCGGCACGTTCTGGAGCACGAGCATGACCTGGAACAGCGGGTTGCGGCTGCGGTCGCGCTCCGGCTGCAGCTCGTCGACCAGGCGCTCGAAGGGAAGGTCCTGGTGGTCGTAGGCGGCGAGCGTCACCTCGCGGGTGCGGGCGAGGAGGCCGGTGAAGGTCAGCTCGGCGGCGCCATCGCCGGGGTCGTCGTCGGCGAGACGCCCGCGCAGCACGAGGGTGTTGACGAAGCAGCCGATGAGGCCCTCGACCTGTAGCCGGGTGCGGTTGGCCATAGGGGAGCCGACCGTGATGTCCACCTCGCCCGTGTAGCGGCTGAGGAGAGTCTCGAAGGCGGCGAGGAGCACCATGTAGACCGTCACTCCCGTGCGCCGCGCGAGGGCGCGGAGCGCCAGGGCGAGGTGCTGGGGGAGGAGTATCGGGCGCCGCTCGCCGCGGCCGCTGAAGACCGGCGGCCGCGGCCGGTCGGTCGGCAGCTCGAGCGGCGGTAGCTCCCCGCCGAGCTGCTGCCGCCAGTACGCGAGCTGCGCCGCGAGGGCTTCCCTCGCCAGCCAGCCGCGCTGCCAGCGGGCGAAGTCGGCGTACTGCACCGGGAGCTCGGGGAGCGGCGAGGCAGCGCCGCGCGAGAAGGCGTCGTAGAGGATCGACACCTCGCGCAGCAGGACCGCCTGCGACCAGCCGTCGGCGACGACGTGGTGGAGAGTGAGGAGCAGGAGATGCTCATCCTCATGCAGCCGGAGCAGCCGCGCGCGGAGCAGCGGTCCGCGCGCCAGGTCGAACGGCCGCCGGGCCTCCTCGACAGCTATCCGCCCGGCCCAGGTCTCGGTTTCCCGCCCGCGGAGAGCGGCGAGATCGACGACGGGCAGGGCGATGGCGAGCCCCACGGCGACGACCGGTATCGGCTCCCCGGCCACCTCGCGGAACGTCGTGCGCAGGACCTCGTGGCGCCGGACCACCTCGTCGAGCGCGGCGGCCAAGGCGCCTCGATCGAGCCGTCCCCGCAGCCGCGCGCCGCCCGCCATGTTGTACGCCGGGCTCTCGCGATCGAGGCGGTGGAGGAACCAGAGCCGCTCCTGGGCGCAGGAGGCGACCGGCGGTCCCGGCTGAGCCGAGAGGGGTGGCAGGGCCGGCATCTCGCCGCGCGAGCGCTCGACGCGTGCCGCGAGGGCGCGCAGGGTCCGGTAGACGAAGAAGCTGCGGAGCGGCAGCTCGACGCCGGTCGCCTCGCGCAGACGCGACGCCACCTGGGTGGCGAGCAGGGAGTGTCCGCCCAAGGCGAAGAAGTCGTCCGTGGCGCCGATCTCGGCGATCTCCGCGCTGCCGAGCACCTCCGCCCAGATTCCGGCCAGCAGCTCCTCGACGGCGCCGGAGGGCGGCACGAAAGCCTTCGTAGCGTCCCCGCGTCCGGGGGGCGGCAGCGCCTTCCGGTCGAGCTTGCCGTTGGGCGTCAGCGGCAGGGCGGCGAGAGCGATCACGGTGGCGGGGATCATGAAGTCCGGTAGCCGCTCGCGCAGCCACTCCCGCAACGCTTCGCCCGGGATCTCGCGATCGTCCTCGGGCACCACCCAACCCATCAGCCGGATGTCCTCCGGGCCATACGCGAAAGCGGCGACGACCGCTCTCGCCACCGCGGGGTGCGCGGCGAGCGCGGCCTCGACCTCTCCCGGCTCGATGCGATAGCCGCGGATCTTCACTTGCTGGTCGAGGCGGCCGAGGAACTCGATCTCGCCGTCGGCGCGATGCCGCGCCAGGTCGCCCGTGCGATAGAGCCGCCCGCCCGGCTCGTCCGCAAACGGGTCGGGCAGGAACCGCTCCGCGGTGAGCTCCGGCCGCCCCTGATAGCCCCGCGCCAGGCCGGCGCCGGCGAGGAGCAGCTCCCCCGGCACGCCGCGGGGAACGGCCAGCCCCCGCCGGTCCAGCAGATAGGCGCGAGTCCCGGAGATCGGCCGGCCGACGGCGGGCGCCGTGTCGCCGCGCGGGATCGCCGCCCAGGTCGAGTAGGTCGTGTCCTCTGAAGGGCCGTAGAGGTTGAGCACGCGGCCGACCGTCCCCGCTGCGTAGATCCCCTCGACCAGGGCGCCGGGGAGAGGCTCGCCCGCCAAGTTCACCGTCCGTACCGAGCTCGGCAGGGCGCCCAGCCGGACCAGCTCGGCCATCGCCGAGGGGACGGTGTTCACCAGGCTGAGCCCCGGCGGGCGCTCGCGGAGGAGCGCCAGCGCGTCGTCGACCAGATGGACGCTCCCGCCCGAGCTCCAGGGGACGAAGAGCTCGAAGACCGAGAGGTCGAAACAGATCGAGGTCGCCGCCAGCGTCGACGCGAGGTCCTCGGGGGGGAAGACGCCGCGCGCCCAAGCGAGGAGCGCGACGGTGCTCCGATGCTCGATCGCCACCCCCTTGGGGCGGCCGGTCGATCCCGAGGTATAGATGAGGTAGGCGAGATCCCGCGCCGAGCCGGCGGCCGTCGGGTTGGCGCCGCTCTCGCCGGCGATCCGTTCGCCGTCCGCGTCGAGAGAGACCGCCGTCACGGCGCTCCCGGCGAGCAAGGGAGACTGCGCGTCGCGCACGATCGCCACGGTGGCGCCGGAATCGGCGAGCAGGAACCGCTGGCGCTCTTCGGGGTAGGCGGGATCGATCGGCAGGTAGGCACCGCCGGACTTGAGGACGCCGAGGAGCGCCACGGGGAGCGCCGCGCTCCGCTCCAGGCAGACCGCGACCCGCACCTCCGGCCCGACGCCCCGGCGGCGCAGGTGGCGCGCCAACCGGTTGGCGCGCGCGTTGAGCTCGGCGTAGGTGAGGCGCTCCGTTCCGGCGACCAGGGCCGTGGCTGCCGGCGTGCGTTCCACCTGCCGCTCGAAGAGTGCGTGGATCGATGCCTCCGGAAGCGCCGCGGCCGTATCGTTCCATTCGTGGATCACCTGCTGGCGCTCCCCCTCGCCCCACACCGGCAGGTCGGCGCACGGCCGGCCGAGGTCGCCGGCGGCCGCCGCGAGCAGACTCCCGAGACCGGCGAGGAGGCGGGCCGCGGTCGTCCGGTCGAAGAGATCGGCGTCGTAACGCAGCGACAGGCCGATCCGCTCGCCAGCCTCCGCCGCCATCAGCTCGAGGTCGAACTGCGCCGTGCGCTGGGCGAGCGGCAACGACTCCGCCGCCATGCCGAGCAGATCGGCGGCGGCGTCGGCCTGGCCGAGCGCGAACGCCCCGAGCTCGCTCCCTGCGCCGCGGCGAGACCGCTGCAAGGCGAACAGCGTCTCGAAGATCGGCGAGCGGTCGGCGGCGCGGCCCGGCCGCAGCCGCTCGACGAGGAGTGAGAACGGGAGGCCGCGGTGCGCGAAGGCCTCGGCGGCGGTGCGCCGCAGGCGGGTGACCAGCGCCGCGAAGCTGGGATCGCCGGAGAGGTCCGCGCGCAGGACGACCGGGTTGACGAAGTAGCCCACGAGATCGGCGAGCTCGGGCCGCTCGCGGCCGTCCGTCGGCGAGCCCACGAGCAGGTCGTCCTGGCCGGTCAGGCGCTTCAGGAGGCTGCTCCAGCCCGCCAGCAGGAGAGTGAAGAGGGTGGCTTCGGAAGACCTGCCCAGCCGCCTCAGCTCCGCGCTCGGCGCGGCGTCGAGAAAGAGGGCGCACGAGTCGCCGCGGAGGGCCGGCCGGGCCGGGACCGCCGGCCGCGGCCGGTCGAGCGGCAGGTCGAGGGTCGGCAGCTCGCCGGCGAGCCGCTCGCGCCAGTAGGCCCAGAGCCGCTCCCCTTCGTCCCCCGCCAGCTGTTCGGTCTGCCAGCGGACGTAGTCGGTGTAGCGGAACCCCAGCGGCTCCGGGAGAGCCGTCGCCAGGCCGCGCTCGGCGCGGTAGAAGGAGGTGAGGTCGCGCTCGAGGACGGCGAGCGACCAGAGGTCCACGACGATGTGGTGCACCACCAGCAGGACGACCGTCTCGACGCCGAGGCGTGGGAAGAGCGCCAAGCGCAGGAGCGGCTCGCGGGCGAGATCGAACGGGCGCCGTGCTTCCTCCTCCAGGCGCGCCGCGAGCTCCCCGTCGCTCCAGCTCGCCGCCGGCTCCCAGGCGATCCTCAAGTCCCGCCGCTCCATCACCTCCTGGACGGGTTGGCCGCCCTCCTCCCGGAAGGCGCAGCGCAGCATCGGATGGCGCGCGACGAGGCGCTCGACGGCCCGGCCGAGCGCCGCAGGCTCGACCGCGCCGCGCAGCCGGAAGGCCGCGGTGATGTGGTAGGCGGTGCTCTCCGGTGCCAGGCGAGCGAGGAACCAGAGGGCTCGCTGGCCGTGCGAGAGAGGGTGGCTGCCGAGCTCCGCGCCGGGCGCGAGGGTGACCGGCGCGGCCGCCCCTCCTTCCCGGCTCGAGCCGGAGACCTCGGCGAGGACCTCCTCCAGGGTCTCTCCCTCGAGCAGGCTGGCCAGCGATAGCGCGACACCGGATCGTGCCTCGACGCGGTGGCACAGCTCGACCGCGGCGAGCGAATCGAGACCCAGCGAGACGAGCGGCCGATCGGTCGCCACCGCCGAAGCCGAGATCCCCGCGACCTCCGCCACCTGCTGTCGGAGCCAGGCGGCGAAGAGCGGGGCCGGACCCGCTGTAGACGCCGCGCCGCTCGCGGCCGCCGCGCCGGGAGGAGCGCCGCCGAAGAGCGCGAGCTTGCCGGCGAGAAAGAGCTCGCGGCAGGCTCGCCGCTGGATCTTCCCGCTGGAGGTCTTGGGGATGGAGCCGGCGCGCACGAGGACGAGGACGTGGATCTGCGCCTCCTGCTCTTCGGCCACGGCGCGGCGGATCGCCGCCTCGAGCGGCGTGAGGCCGGCCGCGTAGTGGCGGTCCACTTCCTGCACGACGACCAGCCGCTCTTCGCCGTCGACCTCCACCGCGAAGGCCGCCCCGCACCCGGGGCGCAGCGCCGGGTGGCTGCGCTCGACCGCGAGCTCGACGTCCTGCGGGTAGAGGTTGCGCCCGCGCAGGATGACCAGATCCTTGAGCCGTCCGGCGACGAACAGCTCGCCGTCGACGAGGAAGCCGAGGTCGCCGGTGCGGAGATACGGCGGGCCGGCGCCGAGACGAGCGCCGAAATCGCTCGCCGTCGCCTCGGGGCGGCGGAAGTAGCCCGCCGCGACGCTCGCTCCGGCGACCCAGATCTCGCCGAGCTGTCCGGCCGGGCAGCGGTCGCCCGTTGCGGGATCGACGATCGCGAGGAGCTGCTCCATCCAGGGACGGCCGCAGCTCACCAGCTCCCGCCTCGCCTCGTCGCCGGCCGGGGCCACGGCGCGCCCGCGCTCCAGCTCGCGGGCCGCGAAGCTCGCGACGACCGGCGGCCGGTCCCTGGTGCCGCCGGCGACGAACAACGTCGCCTCCGCCAGGCCGTAGCAGGGAAAGAACGCCTGGCGCCGGAAGCCGCAGGGCGCGAATACGCGGGCGAAGCGCTCCATGGTCTCGGCGCGGACCGTCTCGGCGCCGTTGAAGGCCACCTCCCACGAGGAGAGATCGAGCTCCTCGAGCATGGCGGCCGGGACCTTCCGGGCGCACAGGTCATAGGCGAAGTTGGGGCCGCCGCTGGTCGTGCCGCGAAAGCGAGAGATGGCGCCGAGCCAGCGGCCGGGCTGCTGCAGAAAGGCGAGCGGCGGTATCAGGACGCAGTGTGCGCCGACGTACAAAGGCTGGAGCACATTGCCGATCAATCCCATGTCGTGATAGAGCGGCAGCCAGCCGACGATCACCGAGGCGCGCGACTGGCCGAAGGCGCGGCGGATCATCTCCTGGTTGTGGAGGAGGTGCCGGTGCTCCACCATGACGCCCTTGGGCAGGGCGGTGGATCCTGAGGTGTACTGCAGGAAAGCGAGCGTCTCGGGCTCGACCGCCGGCGCCCGCCAGGCGGTGGCGGCGCCGGCCGGCAGGTCGTCGGTCGTCCGGCAGGCGATGCCGCCGAGCGTGCGCAGCGCGGCGACCTGACCTTGGATGGCGGTCGTGGTGAGCGCCAGAGCGGGCCGCGCGTCGTGGACGATCGGCGCCAGCCGAGCGAGCGCGCGGCTCGACTGCGGCGGATAGGCGGGCACCGCGACGGCGCCGGCATAGAGACAGCCGAAGAAGGCCGCGACGAAGTCGAGACCGGGCGGGTAGAGCAGGAGCACGCGCTCCCCGGGGGCCATGCTGTCCTGCAGCAGGGCGGCGACGGCGCGAGCCTTCTCGTCGAGGTCGCGGTAGCCGAGAAATGTCTCGTCGCCGGACTCACCGAGAAACGTGTAGCCCTCTATTCCGTCGCGGTCGCTCGCTCGCTCGCGCAGCACATCCACCAGCGTGCTGAACTCCGCGGAGGAAAGATGCCCGGCCATGCAGACTCCTTAAGACTAAAAGAAACCTATACACCTCTTATCCAGGCAGGGTGCGAGCTGACGCCATTCGCGAGCAACCAGGGAAGAGCCGACAACGGGGGTTGGCGTCGCGGGGGATTTTTTTTATCGCGAGATGGCGAAGGCTCGTTCTTGCCGGCCATCCGCACTGGCTACGTTAGAGAAATAAGATTCTTAAATTAGTTTAGAAATAGAACAAATTCGGCCGATCATGCAGCTCGCTATCGTCGACAACCACGACTCGTTCACCTTCAATCTCTTTCAGCTCGCCGCCGAGACCTCCGGCCGGCGGCCCTTCGTGGTCAAGAACGACGACCACTGGGACACGTTGTGCAACCTCGACTTCGACGCCGTCATCATCTCGCCGGGACCCGGTCGGCCCGATCGGCCGGGCGACTTCGGCATCTCCCGTGACGCGATTCTGCGGCTCGACAAGCCGCTTCTCGGCGTCTGCCTTGGCCATCAGGGCATCTGCTATCTCGCGGGCGGCACGGTAGTCCACGCTCCGGAGCCGATGCACGGGCGCTCGAGCGACGTCCATCACGACGGATCGGAGCTCTTCGCGGGCATCACGACGCCGTTCTCGGTGGTGCGGTACCACTCGCTCGTCTGCGGCCAGCCGTTGCCGCGCTGCCTGCGGCGGACGGCCTGGACCGAGAGCGGCATCGTGATGGGGCTGGCGCACCGCTCGCGGCCGCTATGGGGCGTCCAATTCCATCCGGAATCCATCTGCAGCGAATTCGGCCGGGCGATCCTCGAGAACTTCCTCACCTCGGCGGAGCGGTTCCTCTGCGACCGCTCGGATACCGAGAAGGACGAGCGCGCGAGCGACGGCAGGGGCAGGAGAGCCAGCCGTCGCCCGGCGGGGCCGGAGCGTAGGAAGGTCTTCGTTCGGCGCCTCCCCCTGCACGTCGAAGGCACTCGCCTTTTCGAAGCCCTCTACGGGCGTTCCAGCCATGCCTTCTGGCTCGACAGCAGCCTGGTCAGCACGGGCAGCTCGCGGTTCTCGTTCATGGCGGGCTATGGGGATCACGATGTCGAGGTCCTCCGTTATCACGCTCAGGCGCAGCGTTTGGAGGTGCGGCGGGGAGAGGCCCTTGAGCTCCTGCACGAGGACGTCTTCTCTTACCTCAAGCGACGGCTCGCCGAGCTGGAGGTCGAGTGCCCGGAGCTGCCCTTCGATTTCTGCTGCGGATATGTCGGGTACCTCGGGTACGAGCTGAAGCGCCTCTGCGGCGCGCGAGCGGAACACGCCTCGCCGCACCCGGACTGCCTGCTCATCTTCGTCGACCGGTGCATCGCGATCGACCATCTGAAGGGCGAGCTGTATCTCCTTTTCCTCGGCCGTGGGCGCGAGGAGGGAGCCGCGGCACGCTGGTTCGACGGAGTGGAATGCGACCTGCGGGCCGCACCGCCCGAGAGAGCGGCCCCCGGCGCTCAGGAGCCCGGAGTGGCCTTTCTGCCGGCGCACAGCCGGGAGAGCTACCTCGACAAGATCAAGCTCTGCCTCGCGGCGATCAGGGATGGCGAGAGCTACGAGATCTGCCTCACGAACAAGCTGCGGGCGACCACCTCCGTCGAGCCCTGGGCGTTCTACGAGGCCCTCCGGCGGCAGAATCCGGCGCCCTACGCGGCATTCCTCCGCTTCCCGGAGCTCTCCGTCGCCTGCTCGTCGCCGGAGCGCTTCCTCAAGATCTCGCCGGACGGGAGGGTGGAAACCAAGCCGATCAAAGGGACCATCAAGCGGGGGGCCGACGAGCTGGAAGACCGGTTGCTCCAGCAGTTCCTGGCCGAGGACCAGAAGAGCCGCGCCGAGAACCTCATGATCGTCGACCTCCTGCGCAACGACCTGGGGAGGATCTGTGAAATCGGCTCGGTGTCGGTGCCCAAGCTGATGGCCGTCGAGACCTTTGCGACGCTCCACCAGCTCGTCAGCACCGTCGCCGGCCGGCTGCGGCCCGGCCGCACGGCGGTGGACTGCCTGGCCGCGGCGTTCCCCGGCGGGTCGATGACGGGGGCGCCGAAGATCCGCACCATGGAGATCATCGACGAGCTGGAGGGGGAAGCCAGGGGGATCTACTCCGGCGCCATCGGCTTTCTGTCGCTCAACGGCGCCGCCGACCTGAACATCGTCATCCGCGCCGCCGTCTTCTCCGCGCAGGAGGTGAGCATCGGCATCGGCGGTGCCATCGTCGCGATGTCCGATCCGGTCGAGGAGTGGAACGAGACGATCCTCAAGGCGCGAGCGCTGCTCTCCGCCTTCGGGGTGGTCGAGCAGGCGTTGGAGCTGTGCGCGCCGTGAGCGGCGGAAGAGGCGGCGAGGACGGCATGGAGAAGCTGCGGGGATTCCGCGCACGCCTCGACGAGCTCGACGCGCGGCTCCTCGAGGTCCTGGCGCAGCGCTTCGAGGTGTGCCGGGAGGTCGCCGCCCACAAGGCCGAGGCGCGTATCCCGATGATGCAGCCGGACCGCGTCGCCGAGGTGAAGCAGCGCGCCGTCGACAACGGGAGGTCGCGCGGCCTCGCCGCCGCCTTCATGGCGTCCCTCTACGACCTGGTGATCGCCGAGGCCTGCCGTATCGAGGACGAGATCCTCGAGGCCGCTGGAGAGAGCGCGGAGTGACGCTGTCGGTTTCTCAGGTCTCGCCGGCGGTCTGGGCGACGAGGCGGTCGCCCAGCTCGCGGAGATACCCTCGCGCCGGCGACAGCCGGAGCTCGAGCTCCTCGAACCAACGGCGCAGCGTCGCCGCGGCGGGATCGGCAGCGGTCTCCGAGAGGGCCGCCATCGCCCGTCCCATCGCCTGCCGGACAGCCTCGCCGTGCGGATGATGCCGTTGAATCTCCGCGTAGACGGTGGGGTTCCCGCCGACCATCCGGCTGAGGAGGGCCAGCATCAGCAGGTGCGGCGGGGTGGCGAGGCAGAGGGCGGTATCGGTCTCGTAGCCGAGATCCAGCAGCACCGCTCCGAAGGCCAGCACGGCGGCGTGCGTCGCCACCTGGATCGCCGCCGTCCGCGCGTCATGGTCCCCGGCGCTCAGGCGCTCGACTCGCGCGCCCCAGGCGGCGAGGAGGCCGAGCAAGGCGTCGCTCCGCGGACCGCCCGCCAGCTCCACCGCCGCGACCGCCTGGCTCCGCCACCCCAGGGCCGGCGCGAACATCGGGTTGATGGAGAGGATCTCGAGGCCCCGCGCCCGCTCGCCGAGCGCGCGGCAGATCGGAGTCTTGACGGAGAGCGTGTCGACCCAGAGGGCTCCCCTCGCCATCGCTCCCACGACGCCGTCCAGGGCGACGAGGGCGACGTCCTCGGGAAGGCAGACGATGACGCCGTCGGCGGCAGCGATCGCGTCCAGCAGCGCGCCGTTCGGCGCGGCAGCATCGGCCACGTCGGCCGCCAGGAAATCCCGCGGGGGAATGCCGCCGGACCTCGCCTCGCGATCCACGCGGAGAACCCTGACGCCGCTCGCCGCGAGCGATCGGGAGAGGAGCGTTCCGACCTCCCCCATCCCTCCCAATACGACGACCTGCTCGAGCATCGCGGCGGCCTCTGGCGTCAACCTGGACGAGCCATCGCGGCAAGGATACTCCAACCGCCGGCGTCGACGCCGGCGACCGAGAGGGGAAGCCGGGTGCGCTTCCCATGAGCGGCGGGCCCGACTCGAATGGGATCTACGATCTCATCGGCATCGGCTTCGGTCCGGCGAATCTCACCCTCGGCGTATGCCTGGAGGAGGACGCGGAGGCCGCCGCAGGGCGGGAGCTCCGCTGGCTCTTCCTGGAGGCGAAGCCGCGGTTCGTCTGGCACCCCGGCCTGCTGCTCGTGAGCGCGTCGATCCAGAACTCGGTGCTCAAGGACCTGGTGCTGGTGCGCAACCCGTGCAGCCGGTTCACCTTTCTCAACTATCTCCGGGAGAAGGGCCGCCTCTTCGAGTTCCTCAACCTGCGCGACCTCTACCCCTCGCGGATCGAGTTCAACGACTACCTCTGCTGGGTCGCCGACCAGCTGTGCGAGCACGGCCTCGACGGCCGTCGGGTGATCGCGGTCGAGCCGGTCGCCAGGGCCGATGGCGAGGGAGTGGAGCTGGTCCGGTTGATCGCGAAGACCGAAGACGGCGTCGAAGAGCTGCTGACGCGCAATCTGGTCATCGCGACCGGCGGCGCGCCCTGGGTACCCGCGGGTGTCGAGCTGGCCCCGGGCGGCCGCGCCTTTCATGCCCACGAGTTCCTCATTCGCCTGCAACAGGATTTTCCGGATACCGAGGCGGCCCACCGTTTCGTCGTGGTCGGCCAGGGGCAGAGCGCGGCCGAGATATTCCACTACCTGCTGAGGACTTACCGGCAGGCCCAGGTCACCGCGGCGATCCGCCGCTTCGCCTACAAGCCGGTCGACGTCAGCCACTTCACCAACGAGATCTTCTTTCCGCAGATGGTCGACGTCGTCTACGAGCTGCCGGAGGAGAAGCGCCGGCTGCTCCTCGGCATGTTCCAGGACGTCAACTACGCGGTCGTCGACACGGCGCTCATCCGGCGCATCTACGAGCTCCTGTACCAGGAAAAGGTCGTGGGCAAGGTCCGGGCGTGCATCCGCCCCTTCCTGGAGCTGACCGCCGTCGAGGAGGGACCGCAGGCGGTGACGGCGCACTTCAACGACCTCTTGCGCGACGGCGCGGTGGCGCTCGAGTCCGACGCCCTGGTGCTGGCGACCGGCTTCGAGTGGCATCAGGCGCACCCGCTCCTCGCGGCGCTCTCGCCTTTCCTCGAGCCCGATGCAGCGGGCGGCTACTCGACGGGGCGCGACTACCGCATCGCGGCGCGGCCGGATTTCGCGCCGCGAGTCTACGTGCAGGGGGGGGCGGAATGGACGCACGGCATCAGCGAGACCGTGCTGTCGCTGATGCCGATCCGAGCCGGAGACATCCTGCGATCGATCCTCGGTGCCGCGAGCGCGGCAGGTACCCGAGAGACAACGCTGAGACGGTATGAAAGCCATGAAGGAGAATAGTCGCGACACCCCTCGGCTAGCCGTCGACAGGCCTCGTTCGGCTCTCGATTGGCTGCGGGAGCGTCACGGTGCCAAAGGGGCCGCGAAGCGGATCCCGCGGCGAGTCCCAGGCTCAGGCCCCCTGCCGCTCTCCTTTGCCCAGGAGAGCCTGTGGCTGCTGGAACAGCTCGCGCCCGGTGACTCCGCGTACCACATCCCGGCCGCCGTGCGGATGTCGGGCGCGCTCCATCTGTCGGTCCTGACGGCGAGCCTGACGGAGATCGTGCGCCGGCACGAGGCCCTGCGCACCTCGTACCCGGTGATCGCAGGAGGCCCATGCCAGGCGATCGCCGAGGCCGCGACGGCCGATCTGCCCCTGATCGACCTCTCCGGTTCGGGGATCGGTGAGGCCGAGGCGAGCCGCCTCGCCGAGGCGGAGAGCGCGCGCGGGTTCGACCTCGCGCGAGGCCCCATCCTCCGATTCCGGCTGCTGCGGCTCGGCCCCAGCGAGCATCTGCTGGTCCTGGTGATGCACCACATAGCCTCCGACGGTTGGTCCATGCTCACGTTCCTTCGTGAGCTGGGGGCGCTCTACGGAGCGTTCGTTCGGGGGGAGGTCTCGCCGCTGCCGGAGCTGGCGATCCAGTATGCGGACTACGCGGTCTGGCAGCGCCGGTGGATGGTGGACGATGTGCTGGAGGGCCAGCTCGCCTATTGGCGGGAGCAGCTCTCGGGCGCGCCGCCGGCCCTCGACTTGCCGACCGACCGGCCGCGGCCGGCGATGCGTCGGGCGCGCGGCGCTGCACAGCCGTTCGCCCTCGCGGCCGGCCTCCGTCGAGCCCTGACGCGGCTCGCTCGCGAGCAACAGGCGTCGCTCTTCATGGTCCTGCTGACGGGCTTCGTCGCCCTGCTCCACCGCTACACGAGGCAGGACGACCTGTCCGTGGGCACGCCGATCGCGGGCCGCTCTCGAGCCGAGGTCCAGGGGCTGATCGGGCTCTTCGTCAACCCGCTGGTGATCCGCGTCGAGCTCTCCGGAGATCCTTCGTTCCTCGGCCTGCTGCGGCGGGTGCGGGAGGCGTCGCTGGGGGCCTATGCCCATCAGGAGCTGCCGTTCGAGCGCCTGGTCGAGGAGCTCGAGCCGGCTCGCGACCTCAGCCGGACCCCTCTGTTCCAGGTCCTGTTCGCCCTCAACGAGCCGTTCGAGCCTCTGGCCGTCGACAGGCTGCGCCTGCAGCCGTTGGAGGTCGCGAGCCGGACGGCGAAGTTCGATCTCAACCTGGCGCTGGCCGAAGGCCCCGCCGCGGTCGCCGGGTCTCTCGAGTACGCCTCGGACCTCTTCGAGCGCACGACCGTGGCCCGCTTGGGCGAGCATCTGCAGAACCTCTTGGCCTCGGCGGTGGAGGAGCCCGACCGGCCGGTTGCGGAGCTCTCCATGTTGAGCCCCTGGGAGGAGCGCCAGCTCGGCGACTGGCAGGGGCCAACGGGGGGACACGCGCGTGACCTCTGCCTGCACCAGTTGTTCGAGCGCCAGGCGGCGCGGACCTCCGAGGTGACGGCCGTCGTGGGTCCGGGTGACCGCCTGACGTACGGCGAGCTCGAGCGCTGCGCGAATCGTCTCGCCCGCCGGTTGCGCCGCTTCGGGGTAGGGCCCGAGGTCCGGGCCGGAGTGCTGCTCGAGCGCACGCCGGCGATGGTGGTGGCGCTCCTCGCCGTGCTCAAGGCGGGCGGCGCCTACGTGCCGCTCGATCCCGCCTATCCGCCCGAGCGGCTTCGCTTCATGGCCGAGGACGCGGGGATCGCGGTGCTGGTGACGGAGGAGCGGCTGGCGGCCGTCCTGCCGGAGTGTGGCGCGCTGCGGCTGTCGCTCGACGGCGATCCGACCTGGATGCGAGAGGACGCTGCGGCTCTCCCGCCGCTCGCCGTGGCGGCCGACCTGGCCTATCTGATCTATACCTCCGGCTCGACCGGCCGACCGAAGGGAGTGGCCATCGAGCACCGCAGCCCGGTGGCGCTGGCGCACTGGGCGCGGGAGGTCTTCTCTTCTTCCGAGCTCGCTGGCGTTCTGGCCTCGACCTCGATCTGCTTCGATCTGTCGGTCTTCGAGATCTTCGTCACCCTGGCCTGGGGCGGCAAGGTAGTCCTCGCCGAGAGCGCGCTCGCGCTGCCGACGCTCGCCGCCCGCGGCGAGGTGACGCTGATCAATACCGTCCCCTCGGCGATGGCCGAGCTGGCGGCGGGGACGCTGCCGCCGCGGCTCGCGGTGGTCAACCTTGCCGGGGAGGCCCTGTCGTCGACGCTCGTGGAGCGCATCTACCGGCACCCGCAGGTAGCGCGGGTGCTCAACCTCTATGGCCCGTCGGAGGACACCACCTACTCGACCTGGACGGAGGTGCCGCGGAGGGCGTCGCGGGTGACGCTTGGCCGGCCGATCGATGACACTCGCGTCCAGCTGCTCGATGCGCGGCTCGCCGCGGTTCCGATCGGGGTGCCGGCCGAGCTGTGCCTGTCGGGCACGGGCCTCGCTCGCGGGTATTTCAGGCGCCCCGAGCTGACGGCGGAGCGCTTCCTCCCCGACCCGTTGGGCGGCGCCGGCGAGCGCCTCTACCGGACAGGGGACGTGGCGCGCTTCCTCGCGGACGGCGAGATCGAGTTCCTCGGCCGCACGGATCACCAGGTGAAGCTGCGCGGCTTCCGCATCGAGCTGGCGGAGATCGAAGGGGCCCTGGCGGAGCACCCCGGGGTGGCGGAGGCGGCGGTGGTGGTGCGAGAGACGCGGGCGGGCGGCGCGCTCCTCGCCTGTGTCGTGGTCGGCGAAGGGGAGCCCTCGGCTGCTGAGCTGCGGAGCTATCTCGCCGGCAAGCTGCCGGAGCACATGGTGCCGGGGGCCTTCGCCTTCCTCCCGTCGCTGCCGCTGACCCCCAACGGCAAGCTGGACCGCAAGGCGCTGCAGCGACTGGCGCCGGAGGGAGCCGGCGGGCGGGAGGCGCCGCGGACGCCGTTGGAGGAGCTCCTGGTGGGGAGCTTCGCCGAGGTGTTGGGGATCGAGCGGGTGGGCGTGGAGGATCGCTTCTTCGACCTCGGCGGTCACTCTCTGGCGGCGACGCGCCTGGTGGCTCGGCTGCGCGATGCGCTGGGAGTGGATCTGCCGGTGCGGGCGGTCTTCGAGTCGCCGACCTCGGCGGGGCTCGCGACGGTCGTCGAGCGCGCGCTCGGCGCCGGCGCCGTGCGGCGGCTGCCGGCGATCGAGCGGGTATCGCGGGAGGGGCCGCTGCCGCTCTCCTTCGCCCAGCAGCGCCTCTGGTTCCTCGATCGACTCGCGCCGGGGAGCGCGGTCTACAACATCGCCGTGGCGCTGCGCGTCGGCGGACCGCTCCTGCCCGCGGTCCTGGAGGCGGTGCTGGGCGAGGTGGTGCGCCGGCACGAGACGCTTCGCACGACGTTCGGCGAGCGGCAGGGGGAGCCGGTGCAGCTCATCGGCCCGGCGCTCCCGTTCGAGCTGCCGCGGGTGGACCTCCGCGCCGTGCCCGGCACGGCGCGGGCGGCGGCGGCTCGCGACCTCGCCCAGAGCGCCGCGCTCCGGCCGTTCGACCTGGCGCGGGGACCGCTCTTCCGTGCCTCGCTCTTCGCCGTCGACGAGGAGGATCACGTCCTCCTCGTCGCCATGCATCACGTCGTCTCCGACGGCTGGTCGCTCGACGTCCTGGTGCGCGAGCTGGGCGCCCTCTACGGCGCCTTCTCCCAGCGGCTGCCGTCGCCGCTGGCGGAGCTCCCCGTGCAGTACGCCGACTTCGCGGTCTGGCAGCGGAGCTGGCTCTCTGGCGAGGCGCTGGCGACGGAGCTCGCCTACTGGCGCGAGCGCCTCGGCGGCGCGGCGGTGCTCGAGATCCCCACCGATCGGCCGCGCCCGGCGGTGCAGAGCCTGCGCGGCGCGAGCCTTCCGTTCACCCTGCCGGAGCGGCTGCTGCGGGATCTGCGCCGGCTGGCCGCCGCTCGCGGCGCGACCCTGTTCACCGTCCTGCTGGCCGCCTTCGACGCGCTCCTCCATCGCCACAGCGGGCAGGACGATCTGGCGGTGGGGACCCCGGTGGCGAACCGCACGCGCGCCGAGACGGACGGCCTGATCGGGTTCTTCGTCAACCTGCTCGTCCTGCGCGTCGACCTGTCGGGCGACCCGGCGTTCTCCGAGCTCGTCGGCCGCGCGACGCGGGTCGCCCTGGAGGCATTCGCCCATCAGGACCTGCCGTTCGAGAAGCTGGTCGAGGAGCTGCAGCCGGCGCGCAGCCTCAGCCATTCGCCGCTCCATCAGGTGGCCCTGTCGCTCGGCCTCCCGGCCGGTCCGCTGACGCTGCCCGGGCTGACCTTGACCCGCCTGCCGATCGCCAGCACCACGGCGAAGCTCGACCTCCTCCTCGCCCTGGCAGAGAGCGGCGACGGGCTCTCCGGCCAGCTCGAGTACAGCGTCGACCTCTTCGAGGCGACCACCATCGAGCGGCTCCTCGGTCATTTTCGCAGCCTGCTCGAGGACCTCATCGCCGATCCCGCGCGGCGCCTCTCGGATCTCTCCCTGCTCGGCGACGCGGAGCGGCACCAGCTCCTCTGCGAGTGGGCGAGCGGGGGAGCGCCGGAGCCGCACGAGACCCTGCACGGAATGTTCGAGGCGCAGGTCGGCCGCACTCCCGATGCGACGGCCGTCCAATGGCAGGAGGAGCAGATCTCCTATGCGGGTCTCGACCTCTGGGCGGCGCGGTTGGGAGAGGAGCTGCGCGAGCTCGGCGTGAGAGCGGAGGACCGGGTCGGGATCCTCGCCACCCCGGGCGCCGCGCGGCTCGCCGGAATGCTCGGCGTGCTCAAGGCCGGCGGCGCCTGGTTGCCGCTCGATCCCGAGTCCCCGCCGGCGCGGCTCTCCCGTCTCGTCGAGGACTCCGGGATGTCCGCCCTGTTGGTCGAGGACGAGCTGGTCGCCGGCCTCGCCAGCCGGTCCAACCTGCCGGGCTCGCTGCCGGTCCTCCGCCTGGCGGCGGCACCTCGGCCGGCGCTTTCCGGGTCGAATGGCTGGCATGGGCGAGACACGGCGGTCGATCCCGACGGCCTCGCCTACACCATCTACACCTCCGGCTCGACCGGCAGCCCCAAGGGCGTGCTGGTGCCCCATCGCGGCGCGGCCCAGCTCATCCGGAGCATGCTGGGGCCCTTCGGCATGGGTCCCGGCAAGCGCGCGTCGCAGACCGTCTCCTTCCATTTCGACGGCTCGATCTTCGAGATGTACCTGGCGCTCGCGAGCGGCGCGACGCTCTGCGTCGCCGGCCCTGAGGAGCGGTCGGGCGAGGGCATGGCGGAGCTCCTCCGTCGCCAGGCCATAACGCATGTCGGCACCGTGCCGGCGATCCTCTCGACCGTGCCGGCGGAGCGGATCGAGGCGGTCGAGCTGATCCACATGGGGGGCGATGCGAGCACGGTGGAGCTCGCCGAGCGCTGGCGGGAGAGGTCGGCGCTCTTCAATTGCTACGGTCCCACCGAGACGTCGGTCGTCTGCCTGTTCGAGCCCTGCCGAGCGCCGCTCGAGCAGAGCCTGGCGATCGGCAGGCCGGTACCGGGAGCCCAGGCATTCGTCCTCGACGGCGATCTCCTTCCCCTGCCGATGGGAGCGGCCGGCGAGCTGTTCATGGGCGGCATCGGCGTCGCTCGCGGCTACCTGGGCGACCCGGCTCGCACGGCCGAGCGGTTCGTCCCCCATCCCCTGACCAGCTCGCCCGGCGAGCGGCTGTACCGCACCGGCGACCTGGTCCGCTTCCTGCCCGACGGACGGCTCAAGTTCCTCGGCCGCGTCGATCAGCAGGTCAAGCTGCAGGGGGTGCGCGTCGAGCTGGGGGAGATCGAGTCGGTGCTGGTCGAGCATCCGGGCCTCCGCGAGGCGGTGGTGCTGGTGCGCGAGGATCGGCCGGATGACCGGCGCCTGGTCGGTTACGTCGTGCCGGCCGACGCGCCGGGACCGGATCACGAGGAGCTGCGCCGCTTCCTCAAGGAGCGTCTGCCGGTCTACATGGTGCCGCAGGCCTTCGTCTCGTTGGCGGCCATGCCGTTGAGCGGCAGCGGCAAGGTGAATCGGGAGGCTCTGCCGCCTCCGACGTCGACGCGGGGTGCCGTCACCCTGCCGCGCACGCCGATCGAGGAGCGTCTGGCGGAGATCTGGTCGGCGGTGCTGCGGCGGGCGGACATCGGGGTGGACGACAACTTCTTCGCCTTGGGAGGCGACTCGATCCTCTCCCTGCAGGTCGTCTCCCAGGCCCGGCAGGCGGGCCTGCGGTTGACTCCTCGGGACCTGTTCCAGCACCAGACGGTGGCCGAGCTCGCGGCGCTGGCGATGGCGGCTCCGCAGGCCCTTCAAGCGGAGGTCGAGGCGGCCGGCGACACGCTGGCGGACCAGCTCGGCCCGCAGGACCTGGCCAGGCTGACGGCTCTCCTCGAGAGCGGCCGTGAGGGCGCCGGCAGGAGCTCCGCCGTCGTCGAGTCGATCTACCGGCTCTCGCCGATGCAGCAGGCGATGCTGTTCCACAGCGTCTATGCGCCGGGGTCTGGGGTCTACGTCGTCCAGATGAGCCTGCGGTTGACGGGTCGGCTGGACGTCGCGGCCTTCGAGCGGGCGTGGGGCGAGGTGGTGGAGCGTCACGACATCCTGCGCACGGCGTTCCATTGGGAGGGGCTGGAGCGCCCGGTGCAGGTGGTCCATCGGCAGGTCGAGCTGGGGATGGTGCGCGAGTCCTGGCGCGAGCTCTCCGCGAGCGAGCAGAGGGCTCACGCGGAGAGCTACCTGGCGGCGGATCGGGAGCGAGGCTTCGATCTCTCGGCGCCGCCGCTGATGCGCCTGGCGCTCTTCGAGCTCGACGCGGGCGTTCATCATCTCGTCTGGAGCCAGCACCATCTGCTCCTCGACGGCTGGTCGCAGGGGCTGCTGCTCAAGGACCTGTTCGCCGGCTATGCGGCGTTGTCCGCCGGTCGGCAGCCGGCCCGCGGCCGGTCGCGCTCCTACCGGGAGTACATCGCCTGGCTCGAGCGGCAGGACCTGGGGCAGGCCGAGGCCTTCTGGCGGCAGAGCCTGGCGGGGTTCGCGCGGCCGACGTTCCTCCTCGGCGGCGAAGAGAACCGGACGGCGGAGACCGATTTCCGCGCCTCGCGCCGACGCGAGCTGCGGTTGTCGCCGGCGACGACGGCGGCCCTGCGGGAGATGGCCCAGCGCCACCGTCTGACGCTCAATACCCTATTGCAGGGGGCCTGGGCCCTCCTGCTGTCGAGCGCGAGCGGCGAGCCGGACGTCGTCTTCGGCTCGACGGTGGCGGGGCGGCCGGCGGAGCTCGGCGGTGCCGAGTCGATCGTGGGTCTCTTCATCAATACGCTGCCGGTGCGGGTGCGGCTGGCGCCGGATCGGCGTCTCGCCCCCTGGTTGGCGGAGCTGCAGGATCAGCAGGCGGAGGTGCGCCGCTTCGAGCACGCCCCCCTCGTCGACGTGCAGCGATGGAGCGAGCTGCCGGCCGGTGTACCGCTCTTCGACCACATCCTGGTGTTCGAGAACTACCCGCGCGACGAGGCGCTCGCCGGCCTGCTGTCGGACCTCGCGATCTCCGAGGTGACGCTCCACGAGCTGACGAACTACGGGGTGAACCTGCTGGTCTCACCCGGCGCCGAGCTGTCGCTCGTCCTCCTGCACGACGCCGGCCGCCTCAGCGCCACCGCGGCGGCTCGCACGCTGGCGCGTCTGGCTCTCCTGCTCGAGACCTTCGCCGCGGCCGCGGAGCTGCAGCTCGGCGAGCTGCCCGGGCTGCTCGAGTCGGAGCGGCATCAGCTTCTCAGGGAGCACAACGATACGGCGGCGGAGCTCGGCGAGGAGCTCTGCGTTCACCGCTGGATCGAGCGGCAGGCGTCGCGCTCGCCGCAGGCGGTGGCGGTGGTCTGCGAGGGCTCGGCGCTCACCTACGGCGAGCTGGTGTCGCGAGCCGATCGGCTGGGCCGCCACCTGCGGCGTCTCGGCGTGGGCCCGGACGTGGTGGTGGGGATCTGCGCCGAGCGCTCGGTCGGTCTGATGGTGGGGCTGCTGGCCATCCTCAAGGCCGGGGGTGCGTACCTGCCGCTCGATCCGTCCTATCCGGCGGAGCGTCTGGTGCTGATGGTCGAGGACGGTCTGACGGGCCCGGGGCGGCCGGTGCTGTTGGTCGAGCCCCGGTTCGCGCCGGTGTTCGCCGATTGGAGCGCGCGGAGGAGAGCCCGGCAGGTGGAGGTCGGGGGAGCCCTGGAGCCGGCCGGAAGGCGCGGCGGGCTCGCGACAGACGGCGCCTCGCCGGACAACCTGGCCTACGTGATCTACACCTCGGGCTCGACGGGAAGGCCCAAAGGGGTCCAGGTTCCGCACCGCGCGCTCGCCAACCTGCTCTCGGCGATGCACGGGACGACGGGCGTGGCGAGCTCGGACGTGATGCTCGCGGTCACCACCCTGTCGTTCGACATCGCTGGCCTGGAGCTCTTGCTGCCGCTCCTGAGCGGGGCCCGCGTGGTGCTGGCGTCGAGCGAGGCGGCGCGCGACGGCGAACAGCTCTCCGCTCTCCTGGTCGACTCGGGGGCGACGATCATGCAGGCGACCCCGGCCACCTGGCGTCTGCTCTTCGAGGCCGGCTGGCGGGGCGACGGCCGCCTGCAGGTCCTCTGCGGCGGCGAGGCGCTGCCGCCCGACCTGGCCGCTCGGATCCGCTCGGCGGCCGGCTCGCTGTGGAACGTCTACGGCCCGACGGAGACGACGATCTGGTCGATGGTGGCGAGCGTACGGGAGGGAGAGCGGGTCACCATCGGACGGCCGCTCGGCAACACCGAGGTCTACCTCCTGTCGCGGCAGCTCCTGCCGGTTCCCCTCGGGACTCTCGGCGAGCTCTACATCAGCGGCGCCGGAGTCGCCCGCGGCTACCGCCACCGTCCCGACCTGACGGCCGAGCGCTTCCTGCCGGATCCCTTCGGCGGGGTGCCGGGCGCCCGGCTGTACAGGACCGGCGATCTGGCGCGCTGGCTGCCGGAGGGGCGGCTCGACTTTCTCGGCCGCACCGATCACCAGGTGAAGGTCCGCGGCTTCCGCATCGAGCTGGGCGAGATCGAGGCGGCGCTGGCGAGCCATCCGGAGGTGCAGTCGGCCGCGGTGGTAGCGGTCGAAGGCACCGCCGGGCAGCAGCGGTTGGTGGCGTTCTGGGTGGCGGCGGGGGAGGCCGCGCCGGTGGATTGGCGCGCCGTTCTGCGCCAGCGGCTGCCGGAGCACCTGGTGCCGGCGAGCTTCGTGCTGTTGGCGGCGCTGCCGCAGACGCCGAACGGCAAGATCGATCGCCGGGCGTTGGGGGAGCTGGCGAACCGGGCGGACGCCGAGCGGCCGGCGGGTCGGGCGACCCTGCCGCGCACGCCGACAGAGGAGCGGTTGGTGGAGATCTGGTCGGCGGTGCTGCGGCGGGCCGACATCGGGGTCGACGACAACTTCTTCGCCCTGGGGGGCGACTCGATCCTCTCTCTGCAGATCGTCTCCCAGGCTCGGCGGTCGGACCTCTGGTTGACCCCCAGGGACCTCTTCCAGCACCAGACGGTGGCCGAGCTCGCGGCGGCGGCGAGGGCGGCTCCGGGCGCCCCCCAGGCGGAGGTCGAGGACGCCGGCGACATCCCCCTGCTGCCGATCCAGCGGTGGTTCTTCGAGCTCGAGCTCGCGGAGCCGCACCACTTCAACCAGGTCGTGCTCCTCGACCTGCGGGGAGCGGTCGATCCTTCGAGTCTGCAGCGGGCGCTCCGGCAGGTCGTCGGCCACCATGCCGCCTTGCGTTTCCGCTTCCTGCCCGACGAGGAGGGGGGTTGGCGCCAGACGACCGCGGCGACGGACGCACCGCTCTCGGGCGTCGACCTCTCGGCGCTGCCGCGGGCGCGCCGTCCGGGCGCCCTCGAAGCGGCGGCCCTTCAGCTCCAGGCCGGTTTCGACCTGGCGCGAGGGCCGCTGCTGCGGGTGGCGTCGTTCGACGTGGGCGAGGGTGGGCATCGGCTGTTCCTGGCGCTCCATCACCTGATCGTCGACGGGATCTCGTGGCGCATCCTGTTGGAGGACCTGGAAACCTCGTACCGGGCGATCGCGGGCGGCGGGCGCGCCGTGCTGGCGCCGGTGCCGACGTCGTTCGGGCGGTGGGCGGCGCGGCTGGTGGAGCACGCGCGGTCGGCGGCCGCGGCGGCGGAGCTCGCGCACTGGCTCGCGGCCTCGCGCGCCTTGGTCCGCCCGCTGCCGCGCGATCGCGAGGGCGGGGCGAACACGATGTCTTCGGCCCGTGCCGTCGTCGCTGAGCTCGACGCCGAGGAGACGCGGGCCCTGCTGCAGGACGTGTCGTCGACGTATCACAGCCGGATCAACGACGCGCTGCTCGCCGCCCTGCTCCAGTCCTTCGCCGCCTGGCAGGGGGAGCCGCGGCTGCTGGTCGATCTCGAGGGGCACGGCCGGGAGGACCTGTTCGAGGGCGTCGACGTGTCGCGCACGGTGGGCTGGTTCACCAGCGTCTATCCGGTGCTGCTCGAGCTGGACAGCCGGGCGATGGACGCCGGAGCGCACCTCTGCTCGGTCAAGGAGCAGCTGCGGGCGATCCCGCGGGGAGGGATCGGCTACGGCCTGCTGCGCTATCTCGGAGAGGCGTCGCAGGGCGAGCGGCTGCGGGCGATGCCGGCCGCCGAAGTAGTGTTCAACTACCTGGGCCAGCTGGACCTGGGCCTCCGCGCCGGGTCTCTGCTGTCGCCGGCGGCCGAGGCGACCGGAGCGGCGCGGAGCCCTCGGCAGCGGCGCCGCTACGTGCTGGAGATCAACGGGATGGTCTCCGGCAATCGCCTGCGGCTGATCTGGACCTACAGCGAGAGCCTCCACGATCGCGCCACCATCCAGGCGCTGGCTGACGCGTTCCTCGGCAGCCTGCGGTCGCTGATCGAGTGCAGCCGGTCCGAGCCGGCGCCGGTCTTCACTCCGTCGGATTTCCCCGAGGCTGGATTCAGCCTGCGGGACCTCGCCACGCTGACGGCCCGGCTCGACCAGGGCCGTCCAGGCGCGAGGATGAGCTCCGCCGTCGTCGAGTCGATCTATCGGCTCTCGCCGATGCAGCAGGCGATGCTGTTCCACAGCGTCTATGCGCCGGGGTCTGGGGTCTACGTCGTCCAGATGAGCCTGCGGTTGTCGGGTCGGCTGGACGCCGCGGCCTTCGAGCGGGCGTGGCGCGAGGTGCTCGAGCGTCACGGCGTCCTGCGCACGGCGTTCCACTGGGAAGGGCTGGAGCGTCCGGTGCAGGTGGTCCACCGACAGGTCGAGCTGGGGATCCTGCGCGAGTCCTGGCGCGGGCTCGCCGCGGGCGAGCAGCAGGACCGCTTGAAGAGCTTTCTGGCGGCGGACCGCGAGCGGGGCTTCGATCTCGCCGTGCCGCCGCTGATGCGCCTGGCGCTCTTCGAGCTCGACGCGGGTGCTCACCAGCTGGTCTGGAGCCAGCACCACCTGCTGCTCGACGGCTGGTCGCAGGGGCTGCTGCTCGGCGATCTGTTCACCTGCTATGCGGCGCTCTCCGCCGGTCGGGAGCCGGCCCGCGGCCGGCCGCGTTCCTACCGCGAGTACATCGCCTGGCTCGGGCGGCAGGACCTGGGGCAGGCGGAGGTCTACTGGCGGCGGAGCCTGGCGGGATTCACCCGGCCGACCTTCCTGCTGGGCGGCGAGGGGAGGCCGTCGGTGCAGGCCGACCACCGCGAATCGCTCCGGCGCGAGCTGCGGTTGTCGCCGGAGGCGACGGCGGCGCTGCGAGAGATGGCGCGGCGGTACCGTCTGACGCTCAACACGCTGGTGCAGGGGGCCTGGTCGCTCCTGCTGTCGAGCGCGAGCGGCGAGGCGGACGTGGTCTTCGGCTCGACGGTGGCCGGCCGGCCGGCGGACCTGGCGGGCGCCGAGTCGATCGTCGGGCTCCTCATCAACACGTTGCCGGTGCGGGTGCGGATGGCGCCGGACCGCCCTCTCTCGCCCTGGCTGGTGGAGCTGCAGGACCAGCAGGCGGAGGCGCGGCGCTACGACTACGCGCCGCTGGTCGACGTGCAGGAGTGGAGCGAGCTGCCGGCCGGCGTGCCGCTCTTCGACCACATCCTGGTCTTCGAGAGCTATCCCTCGGACAGCACCCTCTCCGGCCTGCTGTCGGACCTCGCGATCTCCGACCTCGCGCTCGACCAGTTGACCAATTACGCGATCAACCTGCTGGTCACGCCCGGCGCCGAGCTCTCGCTCATCGTCCTCTACGACGCTGCGAGCCTCGATGCCACGACGGCCGCCCGCACGCTCGCCCACCTCGCGCTCCTGCTCGAGGCCTTCGCCGCCGCCCCGGAGCTGCGGCTGGGCGAGCTGCCCTCGCTGCTCGCGGCCGAGCGCCAGCAGCTCCTGTGCGAGTGGAACGACACCGGCGCGGAGTGGAGCGAGAGCGGGAGCCTCCACGAGCTCTTCATGGCGCAGGCGGCGCGGCGGCCGGAGGCGGTGGCGCTGGCCTTCGAGGGTGGGAGCTGGAGCTACGGCCAGCTCGATCGCCGATCGGACCGGCTGGCGCGCCGGCTCGTGGAGCTGGGGGTCGGGCCGGACCTGCCGGTCGCGATCTGCGCCGAGAGGTCGCCCGAGCTGGTGACGGGGGTGCTGGCGATCTTGAAGGCCGGCGGCGCCTACGTGCCGCTCGATCCCGCCTATCCGCGCGAGCGGCTGGCGTTCGTGCTGGAGGACTCGCGCGCGCCCGTCCTGCTGGTCGAGGAGCATCTGGCGAGCCTACTGCCGACCCTCGGCGCGCGGGTCGTGGCCCTCGAGGCTTTCGCCGGCGACGGAGGAATTGAGGACGAGCGTCCGCCGGCCGCCGGCGTCGACCCGAGCCATCTGGCCTATGTCATCTACACCTCGGGCTCGACCGGACGGCCGAAGGGAGTGATGAGCACCCACGGCGCCATCGTCAACGCCCTGCTCTGGGGGCGGGAGGCCTTCGGCATCACCGCCGCGGACCGCGTGCTGCTGAAGGCGCCGATCAGCTTCGACATCTCGCTCTGGGAGCTCTTCTGGCCGCTGTCGGCGGGAGCGGCCCTGGTGCTCGCTCGGCCGGAGGGGCAGCAGGAGCGCGACTACCTGCTCGAGCTGATCGAGCGGGAGAGGGTCACCCTGGCGCAGTTCGTGCCCTCGATGCTCGAGGCGCTGGCGGCGGGAGGGGAGCCCGCGGCCGGCGGCCCGCTGGTACGGGTGGCCGGCGGCGGCGAGGCGCTCTCTCGCGAGCTCGAGCGGCGGTTCGTGGCGCGGTTCGGGGTTCCGCTGGTGAATCTCTACGGCCCGACGGAGGCGGCGGTGGGAGTGACCTGGTGGGAGACCTCGCGCCACGGCACGACCGGTCCGGTGCCGATCGGCGTGCCGATCGCGAACGTCCGCATCCACCTGCTCGACGCCATGCTGCGACCGGTGCCGCTGGGGGTGGCGGGCGAGCTCTACATCGGCGGCGTGCAGGTGGCGCGCGGCTATCTCGGCCGGCCGGAGCTGACGGCCGAGCGCTTCCTTCCCGATCCGTTCGTCGCGGGACCGGGAGCGCGGCTCTACCGAACGGGGGACCTGGCGCGCCATCTGCCGGGGGGCGAGCTCCTCTACCTCGGCCGCACCGATCACCAGGTGAAGATCCGCGGGGTTCGCATCGAGCTGGGCGAGGTCGAGGCGGCGCTCGCGAGCCATCCGGAGGTGCAGTCGGCCGCGGTCGTCGCCGTGGAAGGCGCGGCGGGGCAGCAGCGGCTGGTGGCGTTCTGGGTGGCGGCGGGGGAGGCTGCGCCGGTCGATTGGCGCGCCGTTCTGCGCCAGCGGTTGCCGGAGCACCTGGTGCCGGCGACCTTCGTCTGCTTGGGCGAGCTGCCGCAGACGCCGAGCGGCAAGATCGACCGCCGGGCGTTGGGGGAGCTGGCGAAGCGTGCGGAAGCGGAGCGGCCGGCAGGTGTGGCGACCCTGCCGAGGACGCCCGTCGAGAAGCGGTTGGTGGAGATCTGGTCGGCGGTGCTCCGGCGGATGGACCTCGGGGTCGACGACAACTTCTTCGCGCTGGGGGGCGACTCGATCCTCTCCCTCCAGGTCATCTCGCGGGCCCGGCAGGCAGGGCTCTGGCTGACGCCGCGGGACCTGTTCCAGCACCCGACGGTGGCCGAGCTGGCGGTGGCGGCCGGGCGCTCTGCGGGAGGCCTCGAGGAGACGAGCGACGAGGTCGGCGACGTTCCCTTGCTCCCGATCCAGCGCTGGTTCTTCGAGCTCGAGCTCGAGGACCCGCACCACTTCAACCAGGCGCTGCTGCTCGACCTGCGGGGCGAGGCCGACCTCCAGGGGATGGAAAGGGCGCTGCGAAAGGTCGTCGGCCACCATGCCGCTCTGCGTTTCCGTTTCCTGCCCGATGGGGAGAGTTGGCGCCAGGTGTGCGCGGAGGGTGATGCACCGCTCCCGGGGATCGACCTCTCGCGGCTGCCGCGGGCGCGCCGTCCGGGCGCCCTCGAAGCGGCGGCCTCCCAGCTCCAGGCGGGGCTCGCTCTCGCGCCAGGGCCGCTCCTGCGGGCGGCGCTGTTCGCCATGGGAGAGGGTGGCCAGCGGCTGTTCCTGGCGCTCCACCACTTGATCGTCGACGGCGTCTCCTGGCGCATCCTGCTGGAGGACCTGGAGACGTCGTATCGGGCGATCGCGGGCGGCGGGGAAGCCGTGCTGGCGCCGGTGCCGATGTCGTTCCGGCAGTGGACGGCGCGGCTGGCGGAGCATGCGCGGGCGGCGGTCACCACGGCGGAGCTGGAGCACTGGCTGGATCCCGAGCGTCATCGGGCTCGTCCGCTGCCTCTCGACCGGGAAGACGGGGAGAACACGGTCTCTTCGGCGCGGTCGTTCGTCGCCGAGCTCGAGGTGGAGGAGACGCGGGCGCTGCTGCAAGAGGTGTCGTCGACCTACCACAGCCGGATCAACGATGCGCTGCTGAGCGCGCTCTTGCAGTCCTTCGCCGCCTGGCAGGGGGAGCCGCGGCTGCTGGTCGACCTCGAGGGGCACGGCCGCGAGGACCTCTTCGAGGGAGTCGACTTGTCGCGCACGGTGGGCTGGCTCACCAGCGTCTATCCGGTGCTGCTCGAGCTGGACCCTCAGGCGGCGGATCCGGGGGCGGAGCTGTGCTCGGTCAAGGAGCGGCTGCGGGCGATCCCGCGGGGGGGGATCGGCTACGGCCTTCTGCGCTACCTGGGCGAGGCGCCGCAGACGGAGCGGCTGCGGTCGATGCCGTCGGCGGAAGTTGTGTTCAACTACCTCGGTCAGCTGGACCTCGGCCTTCCCGCGGAGTCGCTCTTCGCTCCGGCGGCCGAGGCGACCGGGGCGGTGCGGAGCCCTCGCCAGCGGCGCAGCCACCTGCTGGAGATCAACGGCATGGTCTCCGGCAACCGCCTGCGGCTGGTCTGGACCTACAGCGAGAACCGCCACGATCGCTCGACCGTCGAGGCCCTGGCCGAGGCATTCCTCGGCCATCTGCGGTCGCTGATCGCCCACAGCCGGTCCGAGCGAGCGCCGGTCTTCACCCCGTCGGATTTCCCCGCGGCTGGCTTCAGCCCGCAGGACCTCGCGACGCTCACCGCTCGCCTCGACCAGGATCACCCCGGAGCCGGGCTGAGCTCCGCCGCCGTCGAGTCGATCTACCGGCTCTCACCCATGCAGCAGGCGATGCTGTTCCACAGCGTCTATGCGCCGAGGTCCGGGGTCTACGTCGTCCAGATGAGCCTGCGGTTGACGGGCCGGCTGGACGTCCTCGCCTTCGAGCGGGCCTGGGGCGAGGTGCTGGAGCGCCACGGCATCCTGCGCACGGCGTTCCACTGGGAGGGGCTGGAGCATCCGGTGCAGGTAGTGCATCGGCAGGTCGAGCTGGGGATGGTCCGCGAGTCCTGGCGCGGTCTCGCCGCGAGCGAGCGGCAAGCTCGCCTCGAAAGCTATCTCGCGGCGGATCGCGAGCGGGGTTTCGAGCTCTCGGTGCCGCCGCTCATGCGGCTGGCGCTCTTCGAGCTCGAGGCGGAGGTTCATCAGCTTGTCTGGAGCCAGCACCATCTGCTGCTCGACGGTTGGTCGCAGGGGCTGTTGCTCAAGGACCTCTTCGCCGGCTACGCGGCGCTGTCCGCCGGCCGGGAGCCCGTCCGCGGCCGGCCGCGCTCCTATCGGGAATACATCGCCTGGCTCGGGCGGCAGGATCTGGGTCAGGCCGAGATCTTCTGGCGGCGGAGCCTGGCGGGGTTCGAGCGGCCGACCTTCCTGCTCGGCGGGGAGGGGAAGCCGACCGAGCAGACCGACTTCCGCGACTCGCGCCGGCGCGAGCTGCGGCTCTCGCCGGTGACGACGGCGGCGTTGCGAGAGATGGCGCGCCAGCGCCGGCTGACGCTCAACACGTTGTTGCAGGGCGCCTGGGCCCTCCTGCTGTCGAGCGTGAGCGGCGAGGCCGACGTCGTCTTCGGCTCGACGGTGGCGGGCCGGCCGGCGGATCTCGGCGGCGCCGAGTCGATCGTCGGGCTCTTCATCAACACCCTGCCGGTGAGGGTGCGGCTGGCGCCGGATCGGCGTCTCGCCTCCTGGCTGGCGGAGCTCCAGGAACAGCAGGTCGAGGTGCGGCGCCACGAGCACGCGCCCCTGGCCGACGTGCAGCGGTGGAGCGAGCTGCCGGCCGGAGTGCCGCTCTTCGACCACCTCCTGGTCTTCGAGAACTACCCGCACGACGAGGCCCTCGCCGGCCTGCTGTCGGACTTGACGATCTCCCAGGTCAGGCTCAACGAGCTCAGCAACTATGCGGCGAGCCTGCTGGTCGCGCCCGGTGCCGAGCTGTCGCTCGCCCTCCTGTACGACGCCGGGCGGCTCGGCGCGACGGCGGCGGCCCGCCTGTTGGCGCACCTCGCTCTCCTGCTCGAGAGTTTCGACGCGGCCGCGGATCGGCCGCTCGGGGAGCTGCCTCGTCTGCTCGAGTCGGAGCGGCATCAACTGCTCACCGAGTACAACGACACGGCGGTCGAGCTCGGCGAGGAGTGCTGCCTCCACCATTGGATCGAGCGGCAGGCGTCGCTCGCTCCGCATGCCGTGGCGGTGGTCTGCGAGGGCTCGGCGCTCACCTACGGCGAGCTGTCGTCGCGAGCCGACCGGCTGGGCCGTCATCTGCGGCGGCTCGGCGTGGGCCCGGACGTGGTGGTGGGGATCTGCGCGGAGCGTTCGGTCGCGCTGATGGTCGGCCTGCTGGGCATTCTCAAGGCCGGAGGCGCATATCTGCCGCTCGATCCCTCCTATCCGGCGGAGCGGCTGGAGCTGATGGTCGAGGAGGGTCTGACGGGCTCGGTCCGGCCCGTGCTCCTGGTCGATCCTCGCTCTGCGCCGACGTTCGCCGCGTGGAGTGAGCGCAGGGGAGCCCGGCAGGTGGATGTCGAGGGGATCTGGGAGTCCGCCGCAGCGAGCGGTGCGCTCCTCGAGGGCGGCGCCTCACCGGACAACCTGGCGTACGTGATCTATACCTCGGGCTCGACGGGGAGGCCCAAGGGCGTCCAGATCACGCATCGGGCGATGGTCAATTTCCTCGCTTCGATCCACGAGACGATGCGCATGGCGAGCACGGAGACGATGCTCGCCATCACCACTCTGTCCTTCGACGCCGCGGTCTTCGATCTCTATCTGCCGCTGGTGAGCGGCGCTCGCCTGGTGGTGGCACCGAGCGCCGTGGCGCGCGACGCCGAGCAGCTCCTGGCTCGCCTGATCGACTCGCGGGCCACGATGATCGAGGCGACCCCGGCCACCTGGCGCCTCCTCTGGGGAGAAGCCTGGCAAGGGGTGGGTCCGCTCAAGGTCCTGACCGGCGGCGAGACCCTGTCACGCGAGGTGGCCGACCGGGTCCTGCGGGAGATCGGGCCGCTGTGGAATGGCTACGGTCCCACCGAGACGACGGTCGCTTCGACGATCCACGAGCTCAAGGCTGCGGAGCCGATCACCATCGGGCGGCCGCTCGCCAATACCGAGGTCTACCTCTTGTCGGCGGATCTGACCCCGGTCGCCTGGGGGAACGTCGGCGAGCTGTACATCGGCGGCGCCGGCGTCGCCCGCGGCTACCGCAACCGTCCGGAGCTGACGGCCGAGCGCTTCCTCCCTGACCCGTACGGCGGGGCGCCCGGGAAGCGGTTGTACAAGACCGGCGATCTGGCGCGTTGGCTGCCGGACGGCGGGCTCGATTTTCTCGGCCGCACCGATCACCAGGTGAAGATTCGCGGCATCCGCATCGAGCTGGGCGAGATCGAGGCGGAGCTTCAGAGCCATCCGGAGGTGCAGTCGGCGATCGTTCTGGCGGTGGAGGGTGCGGCGGGGCAGCGGCTCCTGGTGGCGTTCTGGGTAGCGGCGGGGGAGGCCGCACCGGCGGATTGGCGCGCGGTTCTGCGCCGGCGGTTGCCGGAGCACCTGGTGCCGGCAAGCTTCGTGCGGTTAGGCCGGTGGCCTCAGACGCCGAACGGCAAGATCGATCGCCGGGCGCTCGAGGAGCTGGCGAAGCGGGCGGAGACGGAGCGGCCGGCGGGGGAGGCGACCCGTCCGCGGACGCCGACGGAGGCGCGGTTGGTGGAGATCTGGTCGGCGGTGCTGCGGCGGGCGGACCTCGGGGTCGACGACAACTTCTTCGAGCTGGGGGGCGACTCGATCCTCTCCCTTCAGGTCGTCTCCCGAGCCCGCCAGGCGGGTCTCCGGCTGACCCCGCGCGACCTGTTCCAGCACCAGACGGTGGCCGAGCTCGCGGCGGCGTCGACGGCGGCTTCGGGTGCGCTACGAGCGGTGATCGAGGAGGCCGGCGACGTTCCCTTGCTCCCCATCCAGCGGTGGTTCTTCGAGCTCGCGCTCGAAGCGCCCCACCACTTCAACCAGGCCGTGCTGCTCGAGGTTCGGGAGGAGGTCGCGGAGCCGCACCTCGAGGAGGCGCTCCGGCGAGTCGTCGACCATCATGCCGCCCTGCGCTTCCGCTTCCTGCCCGACGGAGCGGGGAGTTGGCGCCAGGTTTGCGCGGAGGCGGATGCGCCTCTCCCGGGCATCGATCTCTCGCGGTTGCCGCGGGCGCGCCGTTCGGGCGCCCTCGAAGCGGCCGCGTCCCAGCTCCAGGCGAGCCTCGATCTGGCACGGGGGCCGCTCCTGCGGGCGGCGCTGCTCTCGCTGGGAGACGGCGGCCGGCGTCTCTTCCTCGTGCTCCATCACCTGATCGTCGACGGGGTCTCGTGGCGCATCCTGCTGGAGGACCTCGCGACCTCCTGCCGGGCGATCGCGGGCGGGGAGGAAGCCGCGCTGGTGCCGGTGGCGACGTCCTTCCGGCAGTGGACGGCGCGGCTGGCCGAGCACGCGCGGGCGGCGGTCACCGCGGCGGAGCTCCCGCACTGGCTCGATGCCTCGCGCGCCTTGGCGCGCCCTCTGCCGCTCGACCGGCCGGCGGGGGCGAACTCGGTGTCTTCGGTGCGCGCCGTCGTCGCCGAGCTCGACGCGGAGGAGACGCGGGCCCTGCTGCAGGAGGTGTCGTCGACCTACCACAGCCGGATCAACGACGCGCTCCTGAGCGCGCTCCTGCAGTCCTTCGCCGTCTGGCGAGGGGAGCCGCGGCTGCTGGTCGACCTCGAGGGGCACGGCCGCGAGGACCTCTTCGAGGGCGTCGACGTGTCGCGCACGGTGGGCTGGTTCACCAGCGTCTATCCGGTGCTGCTCGAGTTGGACCCTCAGGCGTCGGATCCGGGGGCGCAGCTGTGCGCGGTCAAGGAGCAGCTGCGGGCGATCCCGCGGGGAGGGATCGGCTACGGCCTGCTGCGCTACCTGGGAGAGGCGTCCGAGGCGGAGCGGCTGCGGTCGATGCCGTCGGCCGAGGTGTTGTTCAACTACCTCGGTCAGCTGGACCTGGGCCTTGCCGCCGAGTCGCCCTTCGCTCCGGCGGCCGAGGCGACCGGGGTGGGACGGAGCCCGCGCCAGCGGCGCAGCCACCTGCTGGAGATCAACGGCATGGTCTCCGGCAACCGCCTGCGGCTGGTCTGGACCTACAGCGAGAACCTCCACGATCGCGGCACCATCGAGGCGCTGGCCGAGGCGTTCCTCGGCCATCTGCGCTCGCTGATCGCGCACAGCCGGTCCGAGCCGGCGCCGGTCTTCACCCCGTCGGATTTCCCCGAGGCTGGATTCAGTCGGCAGGACCTCGCGACGCTGACGGCTCACCTCGACCAGGGCCGCCCTGGAGCCGGGATGAGCTCCGCCGTCGTCGAGTCGATCTACCGGCTCTCGCCGATGCAGCAGGCGATGCTGTTCCACAGCGTCTATGCGCCGGGGTCTGGGGTCTACGTCGTCCAGATGACCCTG
>Ga0307470_10000132_pt1 | contig 50893 bp, 32 predicted proteins | sample atmos_gasesAM3C__FD_204565 | JGI IMG/M metagenome (GOLD analysis project Ga0307470, IMG submission 204565) | Hardwood forest soil microbial communities from Morgan-Monroe State Forest, Indiana, United States - atmos_gasesAM3C_05 | ecosystem: Environmental > Terrestrial > Soil > Temperate forest... | reverse complement strand
CTGCGCATGAGATCTCCTCCAGGAAGGCAGCTTCTACTAGAGGAGGGACATCTGGAGCGATTTCCCTACCTTCCGGGTGGCTTGCCGGTCGCCGGCTCATCGAGCCCGGAACCTCACTTGCTCCGCTGAGGGACGCCCGCCCCATCCTGAGGTGCGGCGCCGAGAGTCGATCGTGTCGTGCCTTCGAACGGAATGTGCGTCGTTCGTGCGTCGAGCAGCGGGCCGAGCTCGTACACGTTGCGATAGCCGTAGTCGTACAGCGTGATGTACGTCGAAACGTTCAGCGAGGAGCGCGCGATCTTCGACGGGAACGCGTTCTCCGCGTTGAAGAAGTTGTTGTTGCAGTAGATCAGTACGCGGGTGCTCCTGTCGGGAAGAAGCTGGTTGAGGCTCGCTACGGTGATGTCGGGAAAGGGGAGGTTGATGGCTCCGGCAATGTGCAGTTCGGCGTACTTGTCGCGGCTCCTGGCGTCTAGCACGATCGTGCCCTCTTCGCGCATCATGCCGAGGAACTCGTCCTCGGTCAGCCGGCGTGACTGCCGATGCTTCGCCGCCTCGGCCGCGATGCGCAGGTGGCCCTCCATGTCGATGGCAGGATTCGCAATCGGGTCTTCGGCGAGAGTATTGAGGGCAAGTCCGAGGGTGGCAATCAAGAGCGTGGCGCGCAGAGTCATGAGGAGAGCCTCCTTTCAATTGGACGCTTCTCGCGCGATTAAGTTGCTAATGCTTTTCCGACCTATCATCACTACATGATCCGCCTGGCGCGACTGGCGATACCAATCGTGTTCCTCATCGTCCCGGCGATGCACGCAGCTGAGTACACGCAAGACAGCGCCTGCGCCTCCTGCCATGCCGCGAAGTTCGCCTCGTATCAGGGCGTGGGAATGGCGCAGTCGATGCGGCGGCCGCGTGCCGGCGTGCTGGTCGAGGACTTTCGCAACGCCAAGTTCTTTCACGCACCGTCGCAGAACCACTTCGAGATGGCGTGGACCGATGGGAAGCTGTTCTTCAAGCGCTACCAGCTCGATGGCACGGGCCAGCGCATCAACGAGATCGAACAGCGCGTCGATTGGATCGTCGGATCAGGGCACCGTTCCCGCGTTTACTTCTATCGCGTGCCCAGCGGCGAGATGTACCAGCTTCCCATCGCCTGGTACACGCAGGAAAAGAAGTGGGGGATGGCGCCCGGCTATGACCGCGCCGACAACGACGGCATCACGCGGCAGGTGCGGCGCGAGTGTCTCTTCTGCCACAACGCCTATCCGGCCGAGGTGAAGGAGGGGAGTGACGCGCATTGGAAGGCGCAGATCTTTCCCGCGGAATTGCCGGAGGGCACGGGATGCCAGCGTTGCCACGGGCCGGGCGCACGTCACGTCGAAGTGGCCTCGCGCGGAGAGAGCGTGGAGAGCGTTCGCGCGGCCATCGTCAATCCGGTCCGCCTGACGCCGGCGCTACGCGACTCGGTCTGCTTTCAATGCCATCTTCTACCGTCCGTCAGCATGATCGGCGTGCGCCGCTTCGAGCGCGGCGACTACTCGTTCCGTCCGGGCCAGCTCCTCAGTGATTACATACTCCACGTCGACATCGAGGAAGCCGCACGTCCGCGCGACCAGCGCTTCGAGATCAATCATCACGCCTACCGATTGCGCCAGAGTCTCTGCTACATCAAGGGCGGCATTACCTGCATCAACTGCCACGATCCCCACCAGCCGCTCGCGAAGGACCCGCGGCTCGCCCGCGTGACCACCATCTGCCTCGGGTGTCACGCCCGGCACGAGCCGAAAGCGCAGGATGTTGCCGCCGACGATTGCATGCGGTGCCATATGCCGCGGCGAAGGACGCAGGATGTCGTGCGCGTGGTGATGACCGATCATCGGATACAGCGCCGCCCGCCGCCTGGCGATCTGCTGGCGCCGATTCCGGAGCACGATCCCGACATCCGGAGCGTCTCCTTTCTCGATCGCGATGCCGCACCAGCCGGCGCGCTCGGCGACGCCTATCGCGCCGTGACGCTGTTGCGGGCGATGCCGCGCAACACGGATGCCGCGGAGCAGCTCACCAAGAACCTCGGCGCCACGACGTCACCAGTGCCGCGGTACGACTTGATCGCCGCGCAATTGCAGCAGCGGCAATTCCAATCTGCGTTGGAGACGCTCGCGGCACTCGACCACGCAACGCCGTCCGATATGCTTCTGCGCGATTGGCGCGGCATCGCAGACGTGGGGCTTGGAAAGACGGACGACGGGATCGCCGACATGCGCGCCGCCGCAGCCGCGTCGCCCGACCAACCCGAATACCAATTCAACCTCGCCACGGTTCTGCATCGAAGCGGACGCGATGAAGAAGCGCTCCCGCTGCTGACGCGATCCGTGACGCTGCGCCCCAATTTCGTCGCCGCCTGGATCATGCGCGCCGAGGCGCTGGCGGCGCTGAAACGCCCGAGCGACGCGATCAGCGATCTTCAACGCGCACTGGCGATCGACCCGCGTCAGACGAAGGCCTACCTTCTGCTAGCCCGCTTGCTGACGGAGTCGGGAAAGCAATCCGAGGCGCAGCGCTGGCTGCGGCACGGCGCGCGTGTCGCGGCGAAGCCGGGCGAGATCGAAGCGGCGCTGCGCTGAGAGATTCTTGTCACCACAAAGACGCAAAGAGCACAGAGAAAATCTTTGTGCCCTTTGTGCCCTTTGTGTCTCTGTGGTGATTTGTTTCCAAGCTAATTACAGTTCGCGAACTTCGTATGCATGAAGGCCGTTTGCCAGAGCTCGTGATTCTTGTCCAGGATCTCCGTCGTGAACCAGAACGTGCAGTCGTCGGTGGGATCGACGGTCATGTTGGCGTAGTCGCCCCATCGATCGCTGTCGGCCTGGGCAGCCGAGCCGGCAATCACCGTCAACTCCTTCGAGAGTTTGTTCTTCGGATCGTCTGCCGCGCGGCCGGCGATCTTGATCGAAGGAAACAGCGACGCACCCGAAGTGCTGTAGCCGGCCAGCATGTTGCCCATCTTGTCCATGGCCACGCTTCCCATCCAACGCGCCGAGGTCCCGGGAGCGTACGTCGACTGCTGCGCGACTGTCGGAGTCCCGAGCGGGTTCCGAATCTCGTACCAGCGCAGACCGCTGACCGCACTTCCGGCCACGCTCACCGAGTGGTTGACGACGAGCGCGTCGTGATCGCCGAAGTTGCGGTACGCCAGGCGGAACATGAGCCGGTCGGAGAGCGTGTCGAGACGCCCGGTCGAACCTTTCTGTTTGATGCATGCGCCGCCGCCGCAGGCCGGATCGAATGATGCAACAGGGATCTTCACCGGTCCGGTCAGAGTTGATTTCGTCGCATCGCTCCAGTCGATGTGAACCTTCCACATCTGCAACGCGTCGCGGGTGAAGTTCATCACCATCTCGGGCGAGCCGGCTGGGGGAGGAGTCAGCCCGTCGATGTCCGCGGGCAGCAGACCGACTTCAGGGACATCGAAACACTGCATCTTCGCATCGGCACCGGCGAGCAATTTGTCCTTGGGCAGCGCGCAGATCTTTCCGCCGATCGCGTTTTCGTTTCGGTCGAACATGTTGAAGGTGACGTAGTAGCCGTCGGCCCACACGCCCACCTTCGGATAGTCGTTGAAGTCCTGGAAACCGTAGGCGTAGCGCGCATACGTTCCGGTGGCGTCGTCCGTCGTCGAGACGGCCACGCACTCGAGGAAGGGCGAAGTCTTTCCCACCCGAACGGCGAATTGCGAGAGGACCCAGCGCTTCGCCATCTTGTCGTACTGCACGATCGGATCACCGTCGTTCAGGTTCTGACAATCGCCTCCGAAGTCCTTCCAGAGCGCACGGCCGAGCGTCGGCCCATACTTCGGACTTCCGTCGCGGTTGAAGACCTGCACCGCCTCGTTGACCCACTGCACGAATTGCGTCGAGCCGATCGCGCCGGTGGTATCGGACGGAGCGGCATCGACCGCGTAGGTGTCGCCGTCGCTGATTCCCGGGAAGGAGACGGGTGTGCTTACCGCCAGAGCCTTCGTGGCGGTCGACTGGACGACGTTCACCGCCGGCGTGGCCTTTCCTTTTGGCGCGGGCGGCGGCAGCGGAAGCGGCTTGACGAGGTGTTCCGCGAAGAAGCCTTTTCCCCGCGGTAGGTCGATCGGCTGCGAGCCGAATGGCTGCGCCGTCTGATCGTGCTTTGCGGGCACTTCGGTGGCGCCTGTCTGTGTCTGGGCGAGTCCCGGCCCTGCGATCGCGGTGACGGCAACGACAACAAGCAGCATGGGGATCTTCGATTGGACGTTCATTTGAGTCCTCCACCCTTCTTCTTTTTCGGTCGTGGCAGGATGCCGCGATCGGTGAAAATCTTCTGGATGACAACGGCATTCGCGCCGCTGTTGAGCTCCTGGTCGGCTTTGAGCATCGCGTTCGCGGCGTCTTCGAATGTGGCGGCGGGGGAGAGCAGATGGTGATGGGCGATGACGAGTTTCTCCGCCGTCGCACGGCCCAACCGTTCGCGCATCTGCCAGAGAGACGCGGACCAGATCGCGCTGTCGGAGTAGATGTTGTTCTTGATGTCCTTCGGGTACTTCTTCGTGCTGTCGACGCGGCGGAGAAACGGCCGCGGCTTCGGATAACCGGCGGCGTCCCACGTGCCCACCATCGGACGCATCTCCGGTGACTTCGCATCGGCAAAGAAGCTGGCGGAGAGAAAGTCGCCGAAGCCTTCGCCCATGGCCCGCGACTCCGCCCCCTGACCGAATCCGGGAACCTGATCGTCCTGAATCGCGTGTCCGTATTCATGAACGATGATCTCGCCATCCTCGGCGTCGGGCACACCGCCGGATGCGAACAGGATCGACTTCGTGATCGGATCGTATTGCGATCCTTCATCCTGGGTGGCGTCGATGTTGACCTCGATGGCGCGGTTCAGAACGTCGCCAAATCCGAGGTCGCCGAGGTAGCGGCGGACGCGATCGATGTGGAAGTAGGCCATCACCTCGCGGAAGGCGCGATCGTCGCGCGTGAAGACGAAGGTGTTCGCCGCGCTGCTCGTCCGGTCCTGCGTCGGGCGCGTGCTGACGAACTCCCCATCCAGGAAGCCGCTGCCATCCAATCCGTTCAGGTCGACGTCGCGATATGCCTGCTGCGGAATCACGGAGGTCGGGGTCAGCGTCGGGTCATTGAGGGAACTGATGGGATTCGGGTCGAAGACCCTTCCATGGCCGACGACGTGCTTCGCGAGATCGAAACGCGCCACGATCGAGCCGCTGCTCGCGTCGATATAGACCTTCCACGCTCCCCTAGGCTTCACAGTTCGCACGACAACCTTCCAGCAAGCCCCGGGCACGCCATTGACCGGGTAGCAGACGCGCTCATGCTCCACGACGCGCACGGTCCCCGCGTTGACCGCCTCGCGAGCCCGCTTGTCCGCCGCCCTCGCCCCGATCGTCTTCGCTTTCGTCGCCCGAGGCTTGGCAGGCTCCGGAATGAGGTCGTTGAGCACGTTGAAGACGCGTCCGTCAGGCGAAACATCGATGCGCAGCCACGCGCCCGTGATCGGCAATTCGCCGCGGTACTGCTGATAAAGGACGTGACTACCGAGGATCGATTCTTTGATCCTGTCGAAGTGAAGCGTGCTCTCCCCAAGCGCCAGCCGCGACTCGATCGACCGGACGTACGTCTGCGCAATCCGCTTCGCCCCCAGTGTGCTCGCCGGCGTATCAATGTCGCGAACGCGCCGCGGTAGCGGCCCGGTCGCCTTGCGGGCTTTTGGTTTTGTCGCCATGCTACTAAGGAGGGACGCGAGAGGGGGTTTCCCCTACCTGCACGGATGCCGTACGCCGGGAACGCCCAGAATCAGGTTGCCTCTGGGTCAGGCTACCAGGAACGGCGAGAGCCCATACATCGGAAGGATCGTGCAAAACATTGGAACGATCGTTCAACGATTCCACGTGCCCGAGGCGTTATCTCTAAGTACTGGTGAACAGATGACGCAGGTTTACGAGAAAGGAGCAACACAATGAAGCACATTTCGATCGGTGGACTGGACGTTTCCCGCATAGGACTCGGCGCCATGTCGATGGTCGGTTACTACAATCCTGGTGCAGTCAACGACACGGAGTCGATCCGCACGATCCACCGGGCGCTCGACCTCGGCGTCACCCACATCGACACTGCCGAGATCTACGGTCCCTACGTCAACGAGGAGCTCGTCGGCCGCGCCATCAAGGACCGCCGCGATGACGTCGTTTTGGCGACAAAGTTTGGCCTTGTCTCGCACGCCGGCGGCGGCCCGGGCGTCATCGACAGCAGCCCCGCGAACGTCCGCGCCGCAGTCGAGGGCTCGCTGAAGCGCCTAGGCACGGACCACATCGATCTGTACTACCAGCACCGGGTGGACCCGAAGACGCCCATTGAAGACACAGCCGGCGCACTGGCCGCGCTGGTGGCCGAGGGGAAGGTGCGATTCATTGGGTTATCGGAGGCTGGGCCTGACACGATCCGCCGCGCTCACGCCGTGCACCCGGTCGCCGCCCTGCAGACCGAGTACTCACTATGGACGCGTGACCCGGAGGCCGAACTGCTGCCGCTCCTGCGTCAGCTGGGCATCGGCTTCGTGCCCTACTCGCCGCTCGGCCACGGTTTCCTTACCGGCACGATCCGCTCCAACGACGAGCTGTCCGATGATGACTGGCGGAAGACCAACCCGCGCTTTACCGGAGAGAACCTCCAGCGCAACCTCCGTATCGTCGACGAAGTGAAGGCCGTGGCCCTCGAGGCGGGCGCGACACCGGCACAAGTGGCTCTTGCCTGGCTCCTCGCTCAGGGAGACGACATCGCTCCGATTCCGGGCACCAAGCGGGTCGCCCGTGTGGAGGAGAACACTGCCGCCGATCAGGTCGCGCTGAGCCCGGCGCAACTCGAACGGCTGAACAACCTTACGCCTGCCGCAGGCGAGCGCCACGACAAAGGGAACATGGCCGTCATCGAGCGTTGACCAACTGTAAGAGAATGGATCGGGGCTGGATGATGCGTGCGAGGCGAATGGAATCCGACGTTGGGGCGCTGGCGAAGTTGATCGGCGCGCTGGCGCCGTACGACGGAACCATCGAGCTGCGCGTTCCCGGTGTGCGCGCCGCGAGGGCGTCACAGACGAATCAGGAGCCGGTGCACTACCTGCAGCGCCCGACGTTGTGCATCGTTGCGCAGGGCGCGAAGATCGTGATGATCGGCGGCGACACCTACGGTTACGAAGCCGGACAGATGGCGGTGTACTCGATCGACGTCCCGATGGCTGGTCGCGTCACCCAGGCCAGTTACTCGGAGCCGTACCTGCTGCTCATGATCGATCTCGATGCGGAGAAGATCGCGGAGCTGGCTCCGAAAGTGTTTCCGCACGGCCTGCCGCAACCGCGGGACAGCCGCTCGCTCTATGTCGGGGATGCCGGCGCGCACATCATCGATGCGGCGACGCGGCTCCTCGAGCTGATGGCGCAGCCCGTCGATGCCGAGCTCCTCGCACCGCTCGTGCGCGACGAGATCCTGATCCGCCTCCTCCGCAGCCCGCTTGGGAGTCGTGTCGCGCAGATCGGTCAGGCCGGTTCGAGCGTGCAGCGAATCGCGAACGCGGTGTCGCGGCTGCGAGCCAACTTCGACCAGCTCGTGAACATCGAAGAACTGGCCAAGCTGGTGAACATGAGCGTCACGTCGTTTCACCGGCAGTTCAAGGCCGTCACCGGAATGAGCCCGTTGCAGTACCAGAAGACTCTCCGGCTGCAGGAAGCGCGGCGGTTGATGCTGACCACGATGATCGATGCCGGGAACGCGGGCAGGCGCGTCGGTTACGGGAGCGCGTCCCAGTTCAGCCGCGAGTACAGCCGCTTCTTCGGCAGTGCGCCCGCGAAAGACGTCAATCGCTTGCGCGAAGAGGGACTGAGGACGACAGACGACCGCTGAGAGGTCGTTGACGTCAACTTAGAGTTGTCCAACCTGAAGTTGAGGTGATCCGACCTTAAATTAAGGTTTCTCGACCTCAATTTAAGGTTGTCAGACCTTAAATTAAGGTTGCTCAACCTCAATTCAAGGTTATCCAACTTCAATTTAAGGTTGTTGGACCTCGAATTCAGGTCACTCAACCTCAATTTAAGGTCATGAATCCTTAAGTTTAGGTCATCCAACCTCGATTTAAGGTCATCCAACCTCAATTCAAGGTCATCCAACCTCAATTTCAGGTTTCTGAACCTCAATTCTGCCTGTCTCGGCCACGAAGTAACCTTTTTCCCGGCCGAACGTCCTAAAGATGAAAGGAAAGGATCATGGCAGAACGAAAATCAGCAACGACTCACTGGGATGCGGTCCAGGCGTTGATTGAGGAAACGCGGGCGATGCGGGCTCGCGTACCGAACTTCGTCATTCCAATGAGGGGCGACCGCAGGCGGCTCGCTCCGGCTGCTTCGGTGCCGCCGGACTTTGTAGAACTGACGGTGGTGGCGGTCAGAAACAATACGCCGCTCGTCCGCGGTGGAGGGCTCGATCCAGTCAGGACGCGCGACCTGATGGACTTCTCCATCGCGTACCTGTTGTGGGCGGATGAGCTCGAAGCAACGGCGGAGTTCGTCCGTCACAGTGCCATCGCAGCCCGGAACCAGGCCGGAAGCGACGCGCTCACGACCTTCGCCCTGGCCCGGCGCCTGGCCAAACGTCCCGAGAACGCGGATCTCGCCCCACACGTCGAAGACATGCGCCGCGCGCTCGGCCGCACACGGAAGGGAAAGTCGAAGCCGGCACCGGAACTAACGGCCGAACCAACTGGCGAGGACGACGATACGACTCCGGCGAAGTGAGACTCGCGGCGGTGCACGGGTGTCGTGTCACGGCTGAAATCGCCAGTGCCTCTCACGATGCGGTGGCCGGTATCCGCCAGAATTCGGAGCTGACGGATACTAGTGGCCACCCTTGCGCGAGAAGGGCGCCCGTAATGAGCAGGAGCGCGATCTGCGTCTCGTGGAACGCGAACGCGTGCGCGCAACAACTTGCAGCTCGTGCTGGCGACGAAGTGAGCGACGCGAACCCGCGATTTCGTACTGTTAAGCAGGCTGACCAACCGCAGCCGCACCGACTCATCGCGCTGGTCCAGTTTTTTCGCGACAGCGTGGCGATTTCGAGCGATCCTAGTAGCCATGAAAAAAGCGCTGGTCCTGCTTGTGCTGCTCGCCGCGGCGGTCTGGGTCGCATCGTGGTTCTGGGCGGGGGATCAGGTCGACGACGCGGCGGCACGGCAGTGGCCCGACGGCCTGGGAACGCTCGCTGCGGTCCCCGGTCGGTATCCGCCGCAGCACGAGAATGACGCCGCGCGCAAACTGACGAAGCTCGCTGGTGCTGTCGCGGAAAACGACGCCGTCACTGCCTACGTGCGGCAGGAGATCGCGCAAGGGGATCTCACCATCGCCGAGCCCCCGCGGATCGGGGACATCTCCGCGATTCGCGACCTCCTCCTGCGCGAGCCGGTCGTGTGGGAGCGCGACCTCATGCAACAACACGGCGGTCTTCTGCCGAGGGTGGCGATGCACCTGACGCTGATGCGCGCCCTGGTCGCGAGCGCCCTCGGACGCGCACGACAGAACGACGCGGCCGCGTGGGATGACCTTCACGCGGCGTGGAACCTGACCAAGGCGCTCCACGCACATCCGCACCTGGTCTTGCGCGTCGTGGCGATGTCGATGACGCGCGCGATCAACGCCGTGGCGTGGAAGATGCCGCTTCCGGTGCCGGCATGGTTCGGCGAGGTGCAGGACCGCGACCTCGTGCACTCGTTGATCGAGACATTGCAGTTCGAGAATTGGCGGGAGCGAAAGGACGCAATGTTCCTGCTGAAACCGTTCGCCGAGAAGATCGAGCGTGAGCGCACTCTCGCGGGTAACCGTGCGCGAATGACCGTCTGCGAGTCCAGCCCTGTGATCAAGACAGGTGATCGCTCGGATCCGATCTTCAGGCTCGATATCGGGTGGCAACGAGCCTTTCGCTACCGCGCCGAGCGTGAGGCCACCGCGAACGCGCTGCGCGCACGTGCCGGGCAACCGATCGAAGAAGGCTCACGCTGCAGCGATGGCCGGTGGAGCTTCGACGGAACGACGCTCCGGTTCGCGAAGCCGATCGCATTGCCCGAGCGGCACGATACGTCGATGCCGCTGACGCTGCACGTTCGCGAATGAGTCAGAAATCGGGTCAGGCCAAAGTCTAAAGTGCCGAAGAGGTCTGATCGCATTACGGACAATCGTCCTCGCCACTTTAGACTTGGGACCTGACCCGATGCCCCATGCCATTATTGCCCGGGGACGTACGTCGGGTCGCCACTCTTCGCATCAATCAGCGACAGGTATGCCGTGGCTCGTCCTTCACCGTCTACGGCGCGCACGCTGATGCGTGCATTGAAGGTATCGGTGAGGCCGAGGGTGGAGAGCAATGAGTCGATCTGCCGGAACTCGTTCGGACCCAGTTTCACTTCGAGCAAGGCTGGGGAATTGTGACCGGGCTGGAAGACCGACACCTCCAGCGTCACGGCTTTTCCGCTCACCTCGGCGAAGCCGACGTTGGACCGATATTGCGCCGACTCTTCGACCTGCAGGATCTGTAGCGGGCGTGAGCCGGTCGAAACCGCATCCTCCGGCGTGACGGCGGGGATGAATTGCCCGTAGGCCCCCTGTCCCGTATTGGCATAGGTGCGTGCGGTAATGACCAGACGGGCCGGAACGGCACTCGAAATGTGCAGCGCGCCACCGTCCTGCGAGATCCCGAAGAATGACGAGAGGACGCGGTCGAGCCGCTTCACTTCGCCGGCGGCCAGAGTCATCTTCCGGCTTGTCGCCGTGCCCCCGTTCCTCGAGTAGAACACGAGTGTGAGATCGGCGGTCTCCTTGCCGGCATTGAAAATGCGCATGTCCGTTAGCCAGTCACTCGATCCGCCGCTGAAGCCGGCCACGCCGGGCACGATCCACTTGCTGTTGCCGGCGTCGGAGATGGTCACCGGCGGTACGAGCAGCGGATCGTTGACGTCGTTCCCGATGACCGAGGCGTAGGCAGTCACTCTGCCTGCGCCCTTGGTAACTTCCACTTCGATGCGGCCGTCGTCAAGGGCGATGCCGTGGGCTTTGAGGACTTCATTGAGCTGTGTGTGCTGGCCGCCAGTCAGATCGACATTGAAGGCGCCCAGCTTCGTTCCGGCCGAGTCGAAGATGCGGACCTGAACTGACACCGGCTCGCCGGAGCCTTCCACCAGGCCGAGGTTCGTGCGGAATTTGTCGGACTGCGCGATCTGCTGCAGGAAGATGACCTCTCCCCGGGCAGCGAAGTTCGCGTAGGGGACGGCCGGAATGTACTGTCCGTACGTGCCTCCATCCGGCGTCACGGCGAAGGTGCGGGAGGAGGCAAAGGTGATTCTGTCCGCCAACGCGCTGGCCGGGGCGCTCGACGTCGACGTGTCGATCTCCGTCAGGGGACGGATCTCGAGGGTGCCGCTCGAGGTCAGGCCGCCAAACCATGTGGTGACGATGTCGTTGAGCGCCAGCGTGGCGCCCGGCTCGATTGAGACGGTTGTCGTCTGCCCTTGAGTGATGCCGGGCAGACCGGTGGGAACGAAGTTGATCTCGTACTTGATCACCTGCGCCGAGGTGTTGGTGACGCAGACGTCCGACTGATAGCGAACGATGAAGTTCTTCACATTGGCCACGGCGGGGATCGTCAGCGAGTCGGGTGGCGGCGTGTTCTTCGGTTTCGTGGTGACGCCCGGAATGTTGCTGACCGTGATCGGTACGCTGACGGGTGGAGGGTTCCCGAGCGCAGCTCGCATGCCGGCCGCCGCGGTGGTGGTAATGATGACAGTGCCGGTGCTCGCGCCAGCGGGGAGACCGGCAGTGTGAGCAACCGCGTGCAGCGTCTGGCCTCCCGACGGCACGACGCCGCTTGCCGGCGTGACCGTTAACCAGGGGACTGCGGGCGTGGCAGTGAAGGCGAGCCCGGCGAGCTCCGCGCCAATGGTCAGCGTGTACGCGACATCAGTCGGATCGCTCAACAACGCAACGCCGGCAGTTCCAGTCCGCGGCAGGACGCTCAGCACCGCGACCGGCGAGAACGAGCTCGTCCCCGGTGGAATGCATTGCGTAGCAACCGCGTATACGCGCACGAAGCGCGGGGACGGGACGTTGCTTTCGTTGGTGAAGGTGAACGGCAGTTCCCGCGTCGTGACGACCGAGGAGCTCGTGGACGCCACCGCGAATTGCGGATCGCTCGAGATCTGCACGACATAGGCGGTTGCGCCGCCTACGAACGACCACTGAATCCGCCCGGTGACGCCGGAGGAGATCTGCCCCGGCGCGGTGAGGACGGGCGGATCGAGCGGCGTACAACTCGCCGCCGGCGCAATGGCGGCGAAGCGGCTCTCCGCGGAGTCGAGCGCGCCGCAACCTTCGGCGAGGAGTGCGCGCACCCGCCAGCGCCGCTCGTCCAGAGGGACGGAGATCCCGGAGGCATGCGGAGAAGTGGTCGTCGCCGCCAGCACGCCGTCGATGTAGAGCTCGTACGACGTCGCCCCGGACACGACGCGCCATTCGAACGATACCGGCGACGTGAGCCGTTCTCCCTCGGCTGGCGCGATGAGCAGCGGACGCTGACTCGTACACTCGGGCGGGGGCGTGTAGGTGAAGGTTTGATGGGCGGACTCGGTCGCGGCGCAGCCGCCGAAGACCGCGCGCACATACCATTCCGAACGTCCCGGTGGCACGGTCGCGGTGTACGAGGTGTCCCAGGTGACACGAATCAGCGTCGGCACCCCGCCTGCCGGTGCGAGCCAAAGCTCGTACTCGAGGGCCTTCGCCACGACACCCCAACTGAAAGCGACGGTTGCGCTCGAGACCGCGCTATCGATCGCCGGCGCAGCCAACTGCGGGGCTCCGTGGGTGTCGCAGTTCTCCGTGGGGAGGATGGTGAGGGCCAGATGATCCGATTGGTGCGACGCGCAGCCATCGAACAACGTCTCGACGTACCATCGGTGCGCGCCGGGCGGGATGATTTTCGTCAGCGACGTGTCGAGCGTCGTGCCGAGGTTCTGAGCCGGCGCATCGCCATCCTGCAGCCATAGTCGATAGCCGCTGGCCCCGTCGACGGCGGTCCAGCTGAAACTGACGATGGCGTCCGCCGTCGTGGCGCCGTCTGCCGGTGCTACCTGGGTGGCCGTGCCTTGGCAGGTCTGGCGCGGCTTGACCGTCATCAGGAAGGCCGCGCTGAGCGTGCAGCCGCCGCCGGTGACGTTCACCGCGAGCGTGGCAGGGCCGGCGTCGCCCGCTGTAAAGGTGATGTGGTCCGTACCGTTGCCGCTATTAATGGTGCCGTTGCTGATCGACCAGGTGTATGTCGCTCCGCCGAAAAGCGTTGCGGCGGCCTCGCCGCTGGCGCCGGAGCGCAGCTCGCCGGGCGCGTTGATTACGATGGCGGGGCAGGTGCCGATGAGCGTAGTGGCAGAGGCGCTGTTGTTCGACGAATTCGGATCCGCCGTCGATGATGCGGCACTGGCGGTCAGATGCACGGAACCGGCCGCTGCGGGGGAAATGTCCCACGCGCTGTTGATCGTCGTGCTCTGCCCGGAGCTCAGCGCGCCGATTCCGCATGGGAAGCTTCCCGTGCACGCGCCGCCGTTCGCGCTGAAGGTCAGTCCCGGGGAGGGGGCGACGCTCACAGCGGCATCGCCTGCGAGGTCTGGCCCGTTGTTCGTGACGACAATTGTGTAGAACGCCCGCGATCCCTGCACGGTAGACGGCGTGCCGGTAACCGCGATCCGGAGATCGGCCGCGGCGGTGATCGACGGCGATGCCGAGGCGGCGTTGTTCGCGCTGTTCGGATCGAAATCGTTTCCGACGGCAAAGACGCTGATGGGCGCGGCGCCCGCGCCATTGGCCGTGACGTTGAGGAGGACCGTCGCGGTCGACTGATTCGGCAGAGCGCCGGCCGTGCAGGTGAGATTCGGCGCGCCGCTGCAAATGGCGGGGCTGGCGCCGTTGAACGTCACGTTCGGCGGCAGCGTAGCGCTCAAGCTGACAGCGGTGGCATTCGATCCGCCCTGGTTGAAGATGCTGACCGTGTACGCGAACGCGCTGCCGTTCGCGACCGACGGCGGCGCGCTGACCGACGCAGCGAGGTCGGTCTGCACGTTGTTGGTGATCAACTGCAGATCGCTCGCGCTGTACGTGGGAACGAGCGCCGTCCCGGAGCCGTAGTCGAGGCCACTGATTGCGGCGAACGTCGTGGAGCCGGGCCGTGCGCCGAACGTGAGGATCTGGAACGCGTTTCCCGCGGCGGGGACGAAGCCGCTGATGGGGATGACGTTCAGCGTGCCGTTAAGGGTGACGTTGCCGCTGACGATGAGCTGGTCATACTGCGTGCCGGGCGAGGTGCCGCCGATCTGCATGTTGAGCACCCCGTTCGACGCCTGCACGTAGTCCCCGCTGATCGTCAGCGTTCCCGGTGAAGCGCCTGGGGCGACGATGGCGTGATTATCAACGGAGCCGGCGATCGTACCGTTGCCGATGAGCGATCCGCCTGTGAGGGAGAGGTCTGCGGTCTGCAGCGTAGCGCCCGGCTGGACGTCGGTCGTGCCCGCGCTCTGTGAGTACGGTCCGCTGAAGTTCAAGGTGCCGGCTCCGATCTGCACCAGACCCGTGTTCGACAGCGGCGCGGCGAACTGCATCACGCCCGCGCCGCTGCTTTTCCTCAGCGTACCGTTGTTGATGAACGGCGGCGTGCCGGGTGTGACGAGGATGCTTTGCGACGACTGGATGTCCACAGTGCCGTTGTTCGTGACCGGGACGTTGTCGATGAGCATGGCGCTCGAGGTGGCGGTGAAGTTGATGGTGCCCTGGTTCAGGAGCGGACGGGTGAGGGTGGTGGCGCTCGTCCCGGACATCGTGACGGTCGCGCCGGAGCCGAACGTGAGCGCGCCGCTGCCGGAGATGGTGCCGCCGCTCCATGTCGACGCGCCGCTGACGGTGACATTGCCGCTGCCCGCGAGAGTGCCGCCGCTCACGTTCAACGCCGGGGTCGTGCCGCTTGTGTTCAACGCCACGCTACCGCCTGCAACGTCGATCAACATTCCGCTCCAGGCGCCGTTGACCGTCGCTGCCGCGCCGCTGAATCGGAACTTCCCCGTTCCCGCGAACGGGCCGGAGATCGTGTGAGCTCCGCCGCTGAAGTCGATCACGCTTGCCGCACCGCTGGCGGTGAAGGTTCCGCTGTGCGCGCCGTTGCCGGCGAGCGAGAGAAGCGCGCTGGTAGCGATCTGGCCGCTGTTGTTCAGCGCCGCGCCGATTGTGCTGTTCCCGATGGCATTGAGCGTGCCGTTGTTGGCAATCGTGCCGGAACCGCCCACGTTGCCGCTCACGCTCAGCGAGCCGTCATTCTGCAGTGTGCGGCCGTTGAGGGTGACCGGCGCGGAAATGCTAAGGGTCTTTGTGGCGGGGTTGATGGTCGTCCCGCTGCCGCTCATCGTGCCGGCGGACCAGCCGCCGCCGTTGTTCAGCGTAAGCGTGCCGCTGCCTCCGAGCGTGCCGCCGCTCATGCTAAATGCATCGGCCGACCCGTTGGCGTTGAGCGTTGCCGTCCCGGCGCTGACGATCAGCGTTCCGACGTTGACCGGGACGGTGACCGTGGCCGTGGCGCCGCTGAACGTCAGCGTGCCCGTGCCGCCGATCGAGCCGCCGCTCATGGAGTGCGTGCCGGACGAAAAGGAAAGGTTCCCCGGCGCCGTGACGTTGAACGAGCCGCTGTCCGTGCCGCCGCCGGCGAGAACGAGCGTACCGGTGGTGGCGCTCACCGTTCCGGCGTTATTGACTGCGGGGAAGAGCGTGCTCGTTCCCGTCCCGCCGTTCTTGGTGAGGGTACCGTTGTTGTCGATCGTGCAGGCGCCCGCGACGTTGATGCTTCCATCGGTGGTGAGGTTGAAGGCGGCGTTGTTGGTGATCTTGCTAGGCCCCGACATCGTCAGGGTGGAGGTCCCGCCGTAGTTGACGGTGCCCGAATTCCGAAGCTCACGACCCTGACTGAGCGACTGGCTGCCGGCGTTGGTGATGTTCAGCATGCTGCCGGAATTGATCTGTGTGATGCCGCCGGGCGCGGTCGTGCTTCCCATGGTGCCGCCTGCCCAGGTGCTCGTGCCGGAGAAGATCAATGTGCCGGCGCCGTCGATGACGCCGGTCCCCTGCAGGGTCACGTTGGGGATGGTCTCGGTGATGCTGGTGGGCACACGAAGCGTCCCGCCGCTGACCCCGCCGCTGACCTTGAAGGTGCCGCTCCCCGGCATCGCGACCGGGCCGGAGCTGAAGAGAAATACGCCGCCGTTGACTTCGAGTGTCGTGCCCGCGGCGATGTTGAGAGTCGCGCCGGAGGCGACGTTCACGTCGCCGCCGAACTGCAGCGTTCCGGCATTGATGTTCACGGTCGAGGTCCCCGGCAGTGTCACCGGCACGGCGCTGGTGCTCGTGCCGGCCGTGGTTGTTTTCCAGATCGTGCCGTTGTTGATGATCGAGCTGGCGGTACCGCCGCCGTTGGTGAAGTCGCCGTCATTGGTGATGCTGAGCGTTTTGCCGGGGTCGACGGTCAGGCTCGCGCCATTGGAGAACGCGAGCGAATTGGGCGCGCTGAACGTCGCCGAGGCCTGAAGCTGAAGCGCGGCACCATCGAGCGCGCAGTTGCCGAGGCCACCATCGATGACCGGTGTCGATGAGCTGTCCAGCACCCTCGGACCGGCGCCGGCGATCGTGCCGCCCGACCAGGTGAACGGGCCGCTCAAGTGCAGCGCGCCGGCGCCGCCGATCGTACCGCCAGAGAAGTAGACATTCGGCCACGAGGCGTTCGTGCCGGTGCTGATGTCGACGGTGGCGCCCTCGATCCCAAGAGTGCCGGCACCGGTAACGGTGGACGTGCTGGCGACGGTGAATGTCCCTGCAGCGAGTATGAGGGTGCCTCCGGAGGAGATGGCATAGGCGCCGCCCGCGATCCCGCCGCCCCAGAGTTGGACGGTGGCGCCCGAAATGACGCTCATGGTCGCGCCGCTGTCGTTCTCGACCCTCGGAAAGATCGTGCTTACTCCCGAGCCGCTGCTTCTGGCGAAGGTGCCGAAGTTCTCGATGAGGGCGCTGCCGGCAGGGGAGTTGTTGATGGCGCTGTTGTTGGTTAGATTGAGCGTGCCGTTGTTTGTGATCTTGCCATTGCCGGACATCGTCAGCGTGTTCGCGCCGATGCCGCCGTAGCTCACCGTCCCGTTATTGAGCAGTTGGCGGCTTTGGGTGAGCAATTGCGGGCTCGAACTGCCGAGGATGGTCAAGGTGTTGCCGGAATCGATCTGCGTGATGCCGCCGGGCGCAGCCGCGCTTCCCATCGTGCCGCCCGTCCAGAAGCTGCCGGTGAGGATCAGCGTGCCGCCGCCGTCGATGACGCCGCTCCCTTGCAGCGTCACGTTGGGCATCGTCAGAGTGACGCCGGTCGGGATGCGTAGCGTTCCGGAGCTGACCGCGAAGGCGCCGTTCGCGGGGAAAGTAATCGCGCTGGAGTTGAGAAGAAACACGCCGCCGGTGATCTCGATCGTTGTTCCCGGGTCATAGTGAACGATTGCGCCCGCGGCGGCGGTCACGTCCGCGGCGACCTGCAGCTTTCCGGCGGTGACTTTGAAGGACCCCGACATCGTCACAGGGACATTGATGACGCTGATGCCGGACGTGGTCGTTTTCTGGATGCAGCCATTGACGCCGGGCGACCCAAACCCGCCGATGACGATCGAGCTGGTCGCGCCGCCACCGTTGTTGAAGTCGCCGTCATTGGTGACGAAGAGAACCTGGCCGGGGTCGAGAATCAGACTGGAGCCGTTGGAGAGCACGAGCGCGTTGCTCGAGGCGCTGTACGTTCCCCAGGCCTGAAGCCTGAGAGTGCCGCCATCGAGCAGGCAGTTGCCGGTCGAACAACTGATGGTGGGCGTCGACGTGCTGTTCAGCACCCGCTGACCGCTGCCGGTGATCGTGCCGCCTGACCAGGTGAAATTGCCGCTCACGTGCAAGTCGCCAGCGCCGGTGATGCTCCCTGAGTAGATTGCGAAGTCGGTCCAGGTGACGCTGACACTGGCGTCGGCGTCGAGCGTACCGCCGACGATGGCGATGGAGCCATTGACCACGGGATTGCCGGTCATCGTTAACGTGCCGCCGTTGAGGACGAGATTCCCGCCGACGGAAGTTTGGAGCGTCCCCGGCCCCGTCAGCGTCGTATTGTTGGCCATCGTGAACTGGCCGCCCGCGAGTTGGAGGGTCGCGCCAGAGGAGATCGAGTACTGGCCCTGGACGTTACCGCCGGCGTAGAGCGCAAGCGTGCCGGACTGCGCCTCGATCGAGGCACCGCCGTTGTTGTCGGCCAGGAAGGTGATGGCTGCGCTGCCAGCGCCGGCGCTCTTCTTGATCACGCCGCCGCTGCCGTTGGTGAGAGAGGGGCTTCCTGCATCCGCGATGACGTCGTGGTCAGTCTGAATATCGACGGTGCCGAAGTTCTGGAGCAAGCCGCCGCTGAAGCCAAAGTGTTGGCCCGGCTGGATGGTATCGAGGAAGTTGATGGTGCCGTAATTGACGGTGTCGCGCTGCAGGCGGGAGGAGTTGACCGTACCCCAAAATTGCAACAGGCCGGCGCTTTGAATGGTGAGGGTCCCGGGGCCGTCGAGTGTGCCTCCGAAGATCTCGACCGCGCCGTAGACGGATAGATCTCCGGAGCCTGAAAAGTTCGCACTGTTTAGCCGCAGCGAGCCGCCAGCGTTGACCACGCTCGACCCGGTCACCGTGAGATTGCCACCTGCGTCGACGAGAACGATGGCGGAACTTTGGATCACGATGCTGTGGACAGTCACGTTTAGGTCTGTGTCGACGCGAAGTGTGCCGCCACCGGCGTTGGGCATGACGACATCGTCGGAGACGCCCGGCACCGCGTTGCCGCTCCAGTTGGCGGAATTGCTCCAGAGTTGCGTGCCGCCGCCGCCGGTGTAGGTCACCGTCGCGCAGTAGGCGGCCGGAGAGACGGCGGCCATCGCCAACACAACGACGGCGCGCACAACAGCGCGAATTCTACTGTTCATGGAGGGACCCGATTTAACTATTGCTGAGATTATTATTCTAAAGCTATTACTTCACCCTGTAAATCATGCGGATACTCACGGTTCTGCCGTTCTGCAAAACGCTCGGAAGCGACTCCGAGCCGACTGCCCAGTACTGCTTGTCGAACACGTTGTCGGCCAGGAGCTGCACTGACAGCTTCGGCAAAAGGTCCCTGTAAGTCAGGGAAACGGCGGTCGTCGCATAGGCGTCGACTTGCGTGCCGAGGTAGTCAGGAAAGGTGACGAAGGCGGTCCCGCGGCCGATCTTGCGGCGGCCGGAGTAGTGCGTCCGAACATCTGCCGTCAGTTGGCGCCACTCGGCCTCGACGCCCGCGTTGAACTGGTCCGTTGCGATATTGGGGACCCGCACGGCCTCGGTGATCGCACTCGGATTCGCCGCATTCGGATCGGCCGCCGCGGGGATGGTCTGCTCCGGCTGCACGTGCGTGTAGTTCACCCAGATCTCCGCGGCGGCGATCTTGTGGCGTGCCGTCAACTCCAGGCCGCGGACGAGGATCTCGTCGCGATTCTGGTTCACCAGGCAGGGATCGGGGCAGTTGTTCGAGGAGGGAAGCTGTGTCAAGCCAACCACGCCAGTGTAATGAGCCCGATATGCGGAGAGCTGCACGGACGTGCGCTCGTCAGCCTCCCATCCGGCGCTCACCTCGGTATTGCGCACCCGTTCCGGCCGCAAGTTGAAGTTGAGGGATGTCGGAAAGGCCAGCTGGCGGGGAAAGACAAAGCCGCCGAATTTTTCGGTGTCCGTCGGATCCTTGAACGCTTCCGAGTAAATCGCCTTCAGGACGAGACGCTTGCTGCCCGGAGCGTAGATCACTCCAAGCCGAGGCGTGAAGATCGAGCCGAAGCCTGATAGTTTGCTCTCGATGCTCTCGTCGATCTTGTTGTAGCTGAGCCGTCCTGCGGCGATGAATCGAAGCGATGGCCGCGGCTTCCATGCCCCTTGTCCCCAAAGGGCCGCATCGGTGTGGAAGTTGCGCGCGGAAACGATGACGGGGTCGCCGTCGACGAATTGGTCATATTGGCTCTGGATCGTGCTTTTCGCGAATTCGACGCCGGTCACTCCGCTCAACGTCTCCGAAGGCTGCCAGGCCATGCTGACCTCACTGCGAATCTGCGTCGAAAGAGCTCTGCCGTTGACGCGGAAGAGGATGCCGGCCGTCGGCGGACAAACCGCCACGCCGCACCCCCGGGGGAAAAGGTCATTCGATGTCAGGATCCCGTTCGCATAGAGGGCCATCAAATCGAACTCCGACTTCGTCTGATCGATGCTCGATTGCCTATAGCGCGTGAAGATGTTCAGCGTTCCCATCGACAGACGGACCGAATAGCGGAGGTAGAGCGCGGTCATTTCCGGCGTATACGTGCTGTTGCCTCCGAACAAGCTCGCGCCGTACGCGGACGCGATCCCTTCCTGGCTTCGCCATGACTGCAGGCCGAGGGTGAGATTCGCGATCTGGACCTTGGCGTTGACGCCCCAGTTCTTCGCCCGGTCGTTGAATCCGAGGTGGTTCTGCTGGATGAAGGCTTGATCGGTCCGCCTGGCGAGCTGGATCCCTGCGGCATTAACGCCCGGCAGCAGCGCCGCATAGTCCAGATTGCGATACGTATAGTCCCAGTTGTCGAACTTCGAGAGGTCGCGCTCTTTGCCGTCCTGAAAGCGGCCCGCGACGGACCAAGCCATGGTGCCGCCGCTGGTGATGCCGGCCGCCGTCATGTCGGCGGCGCTGCTGCCATAGCCGCCGGTGGTCACGTGCCCGGCGAAGCCGAAGCGTTTGTTCTCGGCGTTGTTCTCACCGTTGTTTTCACTAAGGAGAGCCGCCGCGTCTTTGGTGATGACGCTGATCACGCCCGTGTAGGCGTTCGCTCCGTACATCGTCGAGGCCGGGCCGTAAACAACCTCGACGCGGTCGATGTTGGTGAGCGGGTACTGCCGCGACAGATATTGCGTGCCCTGCGTCAGGTCGTTCTGCTCGACGCCGTCGACCAGCAGCAGGAGCCGGCTGTTGAATGCGTCGAAGTAGCCGCGCTGGTAGACATGCGAGTAGATGTCGCCGTTGGTGCGGTTGACGTCGAAGCCGGGGAGATCGTGGAGGAGCTGCTCGAGATCGAGGTAGCCGCGGCGCTCGATCTCGTCTCCGGTGACGACGACGACGGTGGCCGGTGCCTCGCGAAGGCTCTCGGCGCTCTTCGACACCGAGGTGACCTGCGCCGACTGCTCCTCGCGCCGCACCTCGGCAAGCAGCGCGGCGAAGCGCGGAGAGCCTGCGGCGTCGTCGAAGCCAGGCTCGAACCGCAGGAGCTTCGAAACTTCCTTCCGCGCTTCGACCGGCTGTTCGTCGTACATCAGCGCGCGTGCCAGCAGCGATTCCACTTGAATGGCAACGGTGCGCGAGAGCCTGGCGTGGCTGCACTCCTGTTGCAGCAGGCTCGCGGTCTGCGCGAAGTCTCCGGCGTCGTAAGACTTCTGCGCCTGCGTCAGCGCTTCTGTGCAGGCATTCTGGGCCGAGACGCCGTGCGCGGCGAGCAGCAGGACGACCGCGGCAAATACCGAAACCTTTTTCATTTCAACCCCAGCTTCGGATCGGAGCATGGATTTGTCTCGCGGTACGGCTCATCCGTGTAACGGCTCCAGGTTTCCTCGGTCAGCGGATCGACCTTCGCGTGGCAGAGGTGCGCGGCGAGAACGTCGGTGCGCGCGTCGGAGATACTGATCGCCGGCTCTTTGCCGCCGGAGATCACGCTGCTGCCGTCGGCGTTGAACGCCACCGCCCAGATCCATCCCTCCTGCCGCGTGATGACGTCCGGTAGCGCCTCCGGCTTGTCGACGTGCCACAGTCGGATCGTTCCGTCGGCGCTGCCGGAGGCGAAGACGTTGCCGCGCGGACTGAAGCTGAGCGAGTTGACGCTGGCGGTGTGGCCGGAGAAGGTGATCTCACGTCCCTGCCGCAGCGGTGATCCGATGATGCGGCCGTCCGCTCGGCCGCACAGCAGCTCCGTGCCGTCGGGCCTGAAGGCGAGGCTGCGAATGTCCTTCGCGTCTTTGCAGACGCTGTGCGGCTGCACTTCCGGCTGGTCGATGTTCCACAGCAACGCACCCGAAGGTTGACTCGCGGCGAGGGTCTTGCCGTCGGGACTGAACGTCACCGCGCGGACGCCGGCCTTGGTGTCGCCGGCGCGCAACCGCGCGGGCGTCGTCGGATGGACGGCGTCCCACAGCGTCACGCTGCCGTCGAGATTTCCGGCGGCGAGCAGCGTCCCCGAGGGCTGGAATGCGAGCGACATCACCGCCGCCTTGCCCGCCGTCATCTCCCGCGGCGCACCGCCATTGCGCATGTCCCAGATCGAAACATTGCCACCGCCGGTGCCGGCGGCGAGCAGGTTGTCGTGCAACGCCAGTGCGCGGACAGGGCCGGGCAGTTGTCCGACCGTCTTCGGTGGCAGCCATTGGTTGCGGTCGTGGTCGTGGCGGGAAATCTGCCCGCTCTCGTCGCCCGCGAAGATGGTGCCGCCGTCGGGCGAGACGGCGATCGCGAGCGCGCCGTTCTTCTGCGGCAGCTTCTGAACGGTTTGCGATGCGTGGCGGCCGCCGACAGCGTGCAAGGCCGCGAAAAGCTCCGGATCGTCGGGATCGCCGCCGTTCTCCCGATTCAGGCGATACGCCTCGAGGACGAGGCGGACATCGGCGGAGCGCGCTTCGCGCGCGGTCAACGCCAGCGCCCGCGATGCGGAGAGATGGCGCAGCGTCTCGGCCCGCTTGCGTTGCTGGTCGGCCATCTCCTTCTGATTGACGGCTTCGCCGCGCGCGATTTCCGTCTGCTGCGTCTGGGCGCGTGCCTCACGCTCGTTGGCAAGCGCTTTCTGCTGCTCGCCCTCCGCGCGGAGCCGCTCTCGCTCGGCAATCTCACTCTGCCGCTGCGCGATCACGGTCTGCGTTTCGGCACGGCCGCGCTGCTGTTTGGCGACGTCGCGCTCGCGGTCCGCCGCCACGCGCGCCTCCTCCGCACGCTGTTTCTCCTCCTCGGCGCGCCGCTTCTCTGCCTGCGCGCGTTTCTGCGCTGAATAGACGCGGTCGAGCGCTTCCTCGGCGCGGTGCGTCTCGAGCTGCGCTGCTTCCTTTTGCCGAAGCGCGGTGTATCCGAGACCCACCATCGCCAGGAAGGCGATCGACAGTACGGCGATGACGATACGCGCCTGCCGCAACGCGCGCTTGCGTCGTTGCTCCCTCTGCTGGACGATGTCGTCGCGCTCTTTCCGGCTGCCGTCGAGAAACGCCATCGCCCGCGCGAACGACGGGTCGTAGCGCTCGGCCCATTCCGCCGTCGGATTCTCTTTTTCTCGCCACGTGAGGGCGAACTGCAGCTCCGGATCGCGCCACAGAGCGACCTTCCCTTCCTCGTGCCGCTGCGCTGCCTGGGCCAGGTTGATGTAGAGCTGGCCGGCGTGCGCCTCCTCGTCTGCCCACTGCGACAGCCGCTCCCATACGCGCATCAGGCTCTCATGGGAGATGTCGAGGATGGAGTTGTCGTCGAGCGCGACCGTCGCCGGCGGCATCAGGAATGAGCGCCTCTGCCGCCGGAAGCTTTCGGTGACGCGCGTGATCTCGTCCAGGCTCGCTCGCGTGAGCGCGCGAATCTCGCCGGCTCGCGCGGGGCGCCGCACGCCGCGCGGGTCGGACGCCTTGTCGGTGAGCGCTTTGAACATCTTCTCGGCGATGAATCTCCCGCGGTCGTCGAGCTCGCCAAAGGCCTCCTCGGCGTGTCGCGACAACGCGTCGCTCAGCGTGCCGATCGCTTCGTAGTGCGCAAGGTCGAGCGCTTCGCCGCGGTAGTGGAAAGACCGCCAGCGCTCCCAGGTCCGCATAAGTGCGTGCTGGAGGATCGGAAGCTGATCGGGATCTTCACCGACGTCGTTCAGCAACCGCGACACCAGGCGCGGCGCGATCGTCGCCCCGCCGACGGCGACCGGCCCGGTGATGGCGAAGCGCAGCTCTTCGCGCGTCATCCGTGGGACGAGGTAGATCCCTTCGTTGACCACTTCCGGCAGTGTGCTGAACTCCATGCAGTCGCCGATGAAGTCGGAGCGCATGGTGATGGCGATGTAGATGGGGATCTCGCTTTCGCGCGCGGCCAGGAGAAGCTTGACGAAGGCCGCCGCTTCGTCGCCGCCATCAGCGCCGCGGCTGCGTTTGTAGCGGAAGAGCTCCTCGAACTGGTCGACTAATACGAGGACGTTGTCCGTGGCGCCGATCTTCGACTGGCGGACGCACTCGACGAGGCCGAGGCGGCTGGCGCGCAACGTCGTCTCAAAAAGGGCGCGCGTCAGCCTCTCATCGTCGCCGCCGGTGAGGGCCTCGGGAGCCGTGAGCGCCGCAGCGAGATTGCCAATCGGATTCTCGCCCGGCCGCATGATCGCCACACGCCATCGTGAGCCGGCGCGCGTCATCGCGCCGCCGTGAAGGCTTGGGATCAGGCCCGAGCGTACCAGCGACGACTTGCCGCTGCCGGAGCGGCCGAGGACGGAGAGGAAACGCGTGGTGCGCAGTCGTCGAAGAAGCTCGTCGGTCTGCTTCTCACGTCCGAAGAAAAGGTAGTCCTCGTCGGGCTCGAACGGACGCAGTCCCGGAAACGGATTGACATCCGCTGTCGGATCGAGACCGATGCTGATGCCGGCGCTGCTGGAGCTGCGGGGGACGGAGCTCATGATGACGATCCCCGTGCGATCAGGACCGCACCCAGCAGCGGGGCGAGCAGCGAGGGATCGAACCCGCCTGCCGGCTCGTGGATCATCATCGCCTCGTGAGTGCGAAAGCGCTCTTTCTGCGGCGTGACCGGTGCGCCGACGTAGATGGCGCGGGCGAGCAGCGGCCGCTCCCGTCCCAGCGCCGCACTCTTCTGCAGCTCGCGCAGCTTCCGCCGCAGCCACAGCTCGTCGCCGGCGCCGTAGTAGAGAACGATCACGTCAGCCGAGCGGAGGTTCTCCTCGTGCTCGAGCCGCGCCTGCGTTTCATCCTCGTCGAAGAACGGCAGGACGACTTCGAATCCTTCGCTGAAGAGGTGATCTTCGAGAGGCTGCGCCGCGGTAAGGTCCTGCTGATCGCAGAGAAGGTACAGCCGCAGATGTTCCTGATTCGCGGGCGCGGCGGCCGCCTTCACGACCACGGCGGCCGGCGGATTCAGCTTCCGGTAAATGAATGCCTTCAGCTCCTCCATCGGAACTTCCAGCAGCTCCGCGGTGGCGTGCACGAGAGGATTGGTCTGAAGACTGTGGACGAACGTCCGCTGGCGCTCGTCTTTGATCTCCACTCCCGGCCGGAGCCAGATGATGCTCGACAGCTCGGTGCCCGGTGCGGCCTCCGAGGCCAGCGCCTGCTGCCGCTCCACGATCGAGACATTCGCGCCTTCAGGCACGATGCCGTAGTTGCTTCCGACAAGATGGATGGAGACCTGGCTTCGCTCGAGTTGCTCGCGCACCATCTCGTCGAGCTCCGGAGCGATGAGGGGCAGCGCGCGGTCGGGGAGCACTTCGTAGCCGTTGCGGACCAGGTCGCGCTTGATCGCTTCGCGCTCCTCGCGCAACTCATAGCTGGTTTCGGCGAGGAAAAGCGTTCCCTTCGGCGCCGCCGGTGCGGCGTTGACGGCACCCTTGTCGATCAGATCGAGAAGCTGGGCGATGTCGAAGGCGAGGTCGTCGAGCTTCGTCAGGAAGGCGCGCTCCGTCCCGTAATCCCGCGACAGCTCCCGAGGGCGACCAGCCTCGTCGTAGACGAAGAAGTCGTAGCCGATCATCGGCTGCACCACTTCCGGGAGCCGCTCCTGGCTTACCGGCGTCTTCACCACCTTGAAAATGCGGGCCTTGTCGCCGATGCGCGCGCCGCCGGACTCTTCTGCGATGCGGTAGAACTCCTTCAGCTCGCGGTTGCACCATTCCGACTGCACATAGCGCGGAGAGAGGACTGACACGAGCGCCGCAATCCGCGGAAGGCGCTCGAGGATCGTGTCAGCAAAGATGTCGTTGCCCTGCAGCTTCGGATCCCGCCAGATCTTCGGCTTCTCCCCCCGCACCTGCCCAACCCGAATCTCCAGCAGCCTGTGCAGTTCCGAGATCCAGCCCTGATCACCAGCGATTAGCGCCTCGTTGTCGATATGGGCGTAGCTGATGAGGAAATCGTGCTCGAATGGCATGCAAGTAGGGAACGATTAATGGATTGAGGGACCACTATAGGAGTGACGGGGGAAGACATTTCCCTACCCCCCTGCTGCGCGAGAAGGGGCGATCTGCGAAGCGGCGGAGACTTTCGTTGAGCAGTTTCAGACGTCGGATGTGAAGCGCGTTTTGCGAGTACTTTCACGCGTGCTTTGCGGGGCACCATGTCGACAAAGACCGCACCTTTGCGCGACGGAACTGCCTCCTGGAGTTGAACACGGCCTCTGCGATCATTCGCGCATTCGCTGACAGGCGGTGGGCGGCGGGACGCCGCCCAGCCAGCCGGCGAGACGCCGGCGTTCCGCCGGCTCAAAGCGCATCACCGGCGGATGGAACGCTGGCGTCCCGCCGGCTGGCTCGGTGGCGTCTCGCCGCCATGGGGTTCCGGATGCAGGCCAAGCGTTCCGAGAACGCAGCTCACACGCCTCACGGCGAAGACATGCGAAGGAACAGGTCTGAAGTGTGAAGTGACGAGAGGCAGTCTTACTTCGAGTGACCAAGCGTTCTTCCGTCACCTCACACTTCAGACCTGACCCCATTCCCACGCGGGATTCGGACCCGCGTGGTTTTCTGGCGTCGAGATCGTTGCCTTACCTTCCGTTGTTGCAGCCCGCGGGGTTGGTTTGGCAATTGGGGATGAAGACGCTGATCGAGCCCAGGGCGTTGCTGGTGGTGACTCCGTTGCTGACGGAGAACGAGAACGTGTCGGTGCCGAGGAAGCCGGTGTTGGGGGTGTAGCTCACCTGGGCGCTTGGCAGGTCGTAGGGAACTGTCGTGATCAGCGCGTTGGCGCTGTCGCGCAGGACGCCGCTCGACGGGAGCGCGGTGATTCTGTACGTCAGCGATGCGGTGACTCCCGGAGTGGTCAGTGACAACTTGGGAATGTTGCCGCTGCTGATGTTTCCGTCCGCCGTCGTGCGCACCTGGAGTCCACGTGCCGGTCCCGTGAGGGATTCATTCACGCGGCCCTGAACGGCGAAGAAGCTGAAGCCGCCCTGAGCCGCGGCGCGAACCTGGCCAAGTACGCTGAAACTGAAGGTGCCATCGCTGCCGATCGGCATTGACGGCGGTACCGGCATGACCACGCCGGGAATTTGTTCGGCCGGAGCCTCGAAGTCCGAGTTGGTGAGAATGCCGTCGCCGCTGACGCCAGCCGCATAGAAGAAGGTGTCGAGCGAGTCGACGGTGCCGCGGTTCGTTGGAAGGATCACGTCCGCGCTCTGAAGGTTGCTGAGTGAACCGCTGATGCCGGTCATGTCCCACTCGAACTGCATGCGCGTGGTTCCACCCGAGCCGGCGGTGCCGCCTTGATTCACACCCGCGCTCATGAAGACCGGCGCTGGTCCCGGAAGCGCGTTGACGTTGTCGCCGAGTTGATCGCCGTTGGAGTCAGCGACATTGCCGGCGATCGCGGCCGGTTGGAGCGTTGCGGCCAGCGGCTTGATGATGAATCGTCTGCTCGCCGTCGTGATCGAGCTGTCGCCGAGCGAGACGAGAACGCTGGTGTTTGCGAACGTCGATACCTGAACATCGTGCGCGATGCTCGGCGGATCGGGCGGCACAGTCCCGACCGTGATCGAGAACGACGCGGCATCGCAGGTGTTGACGCTGGCGATCGTACCGCATGCCTGGAACTGGAAGCTGTCCGGTCCGGTGTATCCGGCATCGGGCGTATACACGACCGTCGCGCTTCGTTCCGGAAGCTCGGTGCCCTGGGTGACCGCGCCGAGCGATCCATGGAACGGACCGGTGCCGGAAACGATCGAGAAGGTGAGGGCGACGCCGGTGGGAGCAGTGCCGTTTAGCGTAAGCGTCGCGGCGGTGTCATGCGCGGTCTGCGCGGAACTGTCGGTTGCGATGACCGTTGTCGGAGCTGGCGGAGGCGGCTCCTGCGCCGTCGGATTGATCGTCACGACTGCATCGCCGCTGGCGCCGGCCGGATCGGTTACGCGGAACGTGAAGGAGTCGGCGACGTTGGCGGAGGACGGTGTGTAGGTGACGGTGGCGGTCGCCGTCGAAGTGGAGACCGGCGCGGAGAGCGTTCCGGCGTGCGGTGCGGAGACGATGCTGAACGTCAGCGCTCCACCCTCCGGATCCGACCCCGTCAGTGTGATCGTCAGCGGACTCGAACCGGTCGTGAAGACGACCTGCGCATTCGCGGACGGCGGTTGGTTGTAAGCACTGTTGACGGTGAGCTTGCTGTTGTGGCCGACGAGAATGTCGCGCCCGAGGAAGGCGCCGTTACCTTCGACGGACTGATCGAGAATGAGCGAGCCCGCGGTTGCGTAGAGAGTCGCGAAGATCTTACTGGACTGTCCGACGTGAACGGAGGGAGGCGTCGCACCGAGAACGCCGGTCGTGCCATTGATGCCGTCGACCTGAATGCGCATCGCCACTGGCGTGAGTCCCGAACCGTCGGCCGGCGAGACCACGGCGTTGGCGCCGAAGTCCGCACGCCCGCTGACGACGATGTCGGCGTGGGCGAGATAGCGAATCGATCCGCCGCTTGCCACGGTGATCGACTGGAACGCATAGCCGCCACCAGTCAAGCGCAGAGTCGCGCCTTTGTTGATGGTCAGGTTTCCGTACGCACCCTCGTCCAGCGTGAGATTGCCGTTGTTGGCAATCGTCACATTGGCCGAACCGGGCGGACGGGCCAGCGCTGGCGGAAACCCCGCGAACACGGGCAAGGCCAGCGGCGAGAACTGCGTACCGGCAATCGTGCCTTGATTCGTCAGAGTGTTGTAGTAGGCGTCACCGCCCGCTACAGCGCCTGAGTCGAGATCGATCGATGTACCAACGATCTTGTAGCCGGCCGGCGTGGTGACGGCGCGGTCGAGCGACAGCGCCAACTCGCCGAGGACCGGACCGACCGTGGCGTTGTTCACGATCACGTCGCCGGAGACGATGGTCACGCTGTTATCGACCTGGATGCTGTTCTTCGCCAGAAGAACGGCGTTGCCGACGCCCGGCGAGAGTTGCGTTTGCTGCCCCTGAACGAACGTTGTGCAAACGAGTGCCGACAGAAGAAACAGGACACGATGGTTCATCGCGTGATCCTCATCTGAGTTGTTTCCGGGGTTGTAGGTTTCGGGTTGACCATTAATGTACGTCCGGTTCGGTGCCGGCGCACGAAAAAGACACCTTCATGAGTCGCCGAAAGCGTGTCTTTTCGGAAACGTGACGGAGGATCGGGCAGAAAAGCATCGTTTCTGGAACCACTGAGCGTCCGGCGGTTCTGGACCGTCATGCCTCGAACTACACTTACGCGATGACGATTGCCGGTGTGGTCCTCGCGGCGCTTGCCTTCCTCTCGTTGCTTCTCTCCGGTCCCGGCACGCGCTGGGCATGGTGGGATTTCAAGGTTGGTCTGGCGCTCTTTGCGGTTGCGTTTCTCCTGGGAGCACTCGGGCTTCTCGTCTCCGGGTTTGCGTGGTGGCGAACGCGCCCCAATTCGGTGGCGGCGATCGCTGCGATCGCGTGCGCGGTCATCGTGTTGCTGCCGCTGACGCAGATCGCAGGCGCACGCGGCAAACCGCGCATTCACGACATCAGCACCGACCTGACCGATCCGCCGCGCTTCTCCGCCGTGCTTCCACTGCGCAAAGGTACGAATCCAGCGCCGGACCGGATCGACTTCAAGACCGCAGGTCTGCAGCGGGCGGGCTATCCCGATCTCGTCACGCTCGACCTGCCACTCGGCAGCGACGCGGCGTTCGCGAAGGTTCTGCAGGCGGCGAAGACGATGGAGTGGGAGATCGTCTCCGCGCGTCCGGCGGAAGGCATCCTCGAAGCGACGGCGACGACGGCATGGTTCGGATTCCACGACGATATCGTGGTGCGCGTTCGTGCCGCGGGAGAGCAGAGCCGCGTCGATGTGCGCTCGACATCGCGCGTCGGCGTCGGCGATGCCGGCAAGAACGCCGATCGGATCCGGAAGTTCCTGGCGCTCCTTCGATAGCGTTCTCCGCGTCCCCCGACGTGAAACAAGAAACCGTGTTCACGAAGGAGACGCGGAGAACGCGGATCGGATACATTCGCGCGTCCCAGTCCGATGCGCACCGCGGTCTTCTCGATCATTTCTCCGAACTACCGGCACTTCGTGAGAGTCCTCATGGACTCCGTCAGGCGACATCATCCGGAGTGGGAGCGATTCTTACTCATCATGGGCGGGGAGTCGCAGGCCGGGAGCCGGGAGCCGGACGAGAGCCTCACAACGATGTCGATCGACGCTTTGCCGCTGCCGAATCCGCGTCAGTTCTACTTCCGCTACACCATTTTCGAGCTCGACACCGCCATGAAGCCGTGGATGTTCGAGCATCTCTTTGGACTTGGCTACGACCGTGTCGTCTTTCTCGATCCGGACACTTGCGTCTACAGCCCGCTCGTCGAGCTCGATGCGCTCCCTCCGGAAACGTTCCTGGCGGTGACGCCCCATCTGACCGGATCGATCTCCGGCGACGATCATCCGAGCGAGCGCTCCATCCTCCTCGCCGGCACCTACAACCTCGGCTTCCTGGCCGTGTGGCGGCAACCGGCTCTTGCACGGTTTCTCGACTGGTGGAAGGAGAAGCTCGAGTTTCAATGCGTCGTCGATACCGCGCGCGGACTCTTCGCCGATCAGAAGTGGATCGATCTCGCGCCCGGTCTCTTTCCCGGCGTCGCAATCATTCGTCACGACGGATACAACGTCGCTTACTGGAACCTCGAGCAGCGAGCCGTCGCCGGCGAGGGCAGCGAGGTAACGATCAACGGACAGCCGCTCCGCTTCTATCATTTCAGCGGACTCGATCCGGCCGCTCCATCCATGCTGTCGAAGCACGAGGATGGGCGGAAGCTCAGCGCTATCGGCGACGCCCGCAAACTCGTCGACGATTACCTCGTCCTCTTGCGTGCGGCGGGCTTCGAGTCGTCCCGTGCATCGCCCTACGCGTTCGCGACGTTTCGCGACGGAAAGCCGGTGCCGGACGCCGCCAGGATTGCTTATCGCAATTCGATCGAGTTGCAGGACGCCGCCGGGGCAGACCCGTTCGCCCATCCCGAGCTCTTTGCTGCGTACAGCGGCCCGGCGCGCAGACCGGCGCTGCTCGCTAGAGCGGGCGGGGTGTCGTACCAATGGCTCTCGCGCCTGCGGCCACTGGTGCGCCTGTTTCCGCGTCCTGTTCGAAAGGCCATGCGCGAGACTCTGTTGGGACGGCGCGACGATTCGCCCGGCCCGGTTCGTCATCAGTCGACTCTTCCGGCGGGACTCAACATCGTTGGATACATCGGGCGGGAGAGCGGCGTCGGTGAGTCGGCACGCCTCTGCCAGAAATCGTGCGATGCGATCGGGCTCGCCAATCATCTCGTCGATGTCGATGGCGATGAAGGCACCCGGCAGGCTGTTTATGGCGCGAGCATTTTTCACGTCAACGCCGATCAGACTCCGATCGTGCACGAGCGGCTTCGAAGCGGGTTAAAGGCGAACGCGTACAACATCGGATGCTGGCACTGGGAATTGCCCGAGCTGCCCGACGCATGGATCGCGTCGGCGGCGCCGCTCGACGAGATCTGGGCGCCCAGCGCGTTCATTCAAAATGCCATCAGCCGGAAGGTGAGGATTCCGGTTGTGCATATGCCGCATGGAATCGACGTGAGCAACATCGAGATATGCACCCCCGGGGAGCTCGGTGTGCCGGCCGGGCACTTCACGTTTCTCTGCATGTTCGACCTCGCCAGCGTCACGGCGCGAAAGAATCCGCTCGGAGCGATCGATGCGTTTCAGCGAGCGTTTTCGAGCTCGTCGCCGGTCGCTTTGCTGATCAAAGTCAGTCAGGCGGCTGATCACCCAACGGAGTACGCCGCGATCGAGGAGTGCATCCGCGGCATATCGAATATGTATCTGACCGATCGGATGCTTTCGCGCGGACGTGTGAATGGCCTGATCGCCGCGTGCGATGCGGTCGTTTCTCTGCACCGTTCCGAGGGGGTTGGACTCACCCTCGCCGAGGCCATGTTCCTCGGCAAGCCGGTCGTGGCGACGGGATGGTCGGGGAACATCGACTTCATGAACGGCCGCAATTCGTGTCCCGTCGACTACGAGCTGGTCACGCTCGACCGCGCGCATGGCCCGTATGCCGCCGGCCAGCAGTGGGCGGAACCGGATGTCGATCACGCCGCGCAATTCATGCGGCGGCTGTTGGACGACGCCGCGTACCGCGCGCAGATCGGCGAACGCGCCCGCGACACGATGCGAACGCAGTTCAGTCCCGCAGGGGCAGGGCTTCGCTACCAACAAAGGCTGCGCTTCCTCGGGCTGCTTTAAGGAGTGCAGGCGTCTCGCCCGGCGGTAAACCTCGGCGATGCGAACAAAGGTCTGGCGTTACGAAAACCACGCCGAGGCGAGGACGCCTCGCCGCCGCGAGCGAGACGCTCGCACTCCTCTCAACTGTGGTAGTTTTTCTCTGACGCGCCCTTAGCTCAACTGGACAGAGCATCAGACTTCGGATCTGAGGGTTGGGGGTTCGAATCCCTCAGGGCGCACCAAGCTCCTCCGGCTGCGAAGATTGTGGATCTCGCCAGCGATGACCGTCGACGCAGCCAGCAGCAGCGTGATCCGAACGCGCCTTGCCATCTTCGTGACGGCGGCGCTGCTTGTGGCGATCCGCATCACGCTCCCGGCGAACGCGTTCTGGATCAGCGACGCCGGGAACAAGAATCTCGTCGCGGAGAACTTCGCGGTCAGCGGCTATCGCCATGTCTCGATCGGCTATCCGGCGGCGGACATCGATCCCGGTTTCCGCTGGTTCCCGGCCGCCGGTAACCACTTCCGCCAGCTCGGCACGCACTACTTCTCGATCGTCCCGTGGGTGTTCCCGCTGCTCGCCGCGCCGCTGGGGACGAGTTGGATTCCGCTCGCTGCCGGTATTGGCATTCTGATGATGATGCCGGCCCTGTTGCGGGCGGTGGGCAGCGATGCCGATCCGGCGTGGGCAGTGATTGTGACCGCGTTCGCGACGCCACTGGCGTTCTATTCGCTCGACTTCTGGGAGCACACGCTGGCCACACTGCTGGCCACCGGCGCGGTCGTCTTGCTATTGCGACGGAAGCCGTTGCTGGCCGGGCTCGCCGCAGGCGCATCGATCGTCATCCGCGACGAAGGCTACGTGTTTCTGGCCGCGGTGATCGTGGCGCTCGCCGTTGCACACGAACTGCGTCCTCGCATCGCGCCACTTCTCCTCGGCGCCGCGATCGTGATTGCGCCGTACTGGTTCGCACAATGGACGATCTTCGGGAACCCGTTCGGCCTGCATCTCGCTGTGCATGCGGCGGCTGACGATGTCTCGCTGCCGGCGCGCATCGTCCGCAATGTTTTGTACTTCCTCTTCCACTTTCACGCGCGGCCTTTGATCGCCGCTCTTCTCGCGCTTCCGGCGGCGGCAGCGATCGTGATCGGATTTCGCCGTCGCGCGCCGGAGCAGGGGACTCGCGCAGAAGTCATTGCCGCGGTTTTTGTTGGCATCGGCTCGCTCATCGGCATCATCTTCTGGATCACCGATAGCGATCCGATCATCAACACGATCTTCACGCAGGGACTCTTTCTCTTTCTGCCGTTCACGGTTCTTTTTCTGACTCGATGGCGCGCGCTTGTTACCGGTGACGATGCGATGGCGCTCATCGCTCGGATCGCTGCGGTCTACGTCGTGGTCATGCCGCTGGTCTTGCACGTGAACTGGAGCGGCGTCGTCTGGGGCCCGCGCTACTTCCTGACGATCGTTCCGCTACTGGTCGTCCTCTCGCTGCGGCGGTCGAAGATCGCGGTTGCACTCGTGGCCATTTCGTTCGTGCTCGAGGGTTACGGACTCGTACTTCTCCACCGCAAACTCGAGGCGACGTCACAGCTCGAGACAATCGTCCGCGCGGCGCCGCAGGTTGTGATCAGCGACGTCTATTGGCTACCCGAGGAGTTGAGTGCGCTCTACTTCGAAAAGAAGTTCATGCAACCGTTCGGCGACCGCGAGCTTTTCGTGGCGCTTGCAACCCTTCGTGCCGGCAACGTTCACGAGGTTACGGTCGTGCTCTCGCCGCGCTATCACTGGTACTCGCCGAATGCCCGGGCGCTGCTCGAATCGATGGCCGTGCGCCGCGTCACCTTTGACCCTCCTGGCGTTCCGTTGCTGCGCACCGAGGTTCTTGTGTGCCAGCTTTCGCCTCGACCTGAGAATCTTCAACCGCGATGAGCGGGTTGAGGCCTGACGTGGATCTCAACGCCTGCTACCTCGCTGCGATGCGCATCCTCAACCATCGCTTCAACAGCGAGGCGGAACTGCAGCGAAAGCTGGCGCTGAAAGAGTTCGATGCCGAGGTGATCAACACGACCATCGAGAAACTCCGCCGCGAGAAGTGGCTCGACGACGACCGTTTCGCCGCCTCTTTCGTCCGGGCCCGCGTTCGCAAAGGCCTCGGGCGCCATCGCATCACCCGCGAATTGTCCGCCGCCGGCGTGGACGGCGAAGCAATCGCCCGTGCGCTGGACTCCAGCGTTCCCGATCACGACGAGCGCGCAGCGGCGTTGGCGTCAGCGCGAAAGCGGCTAGCCGTTCTTCGCCGCCGCGATGACGACGACGCGAAGATTCGCGAGAAGTTGGTCGCTTATCTCTTCCGCCAGGGCTACGACAGCAGTCTTGCGGTTGACGTCGTTCGCGAAGTCACCGGGAAGGAGACGCAAGAATGATCAGTGGCCGTCCATCTGATAACGAGTTCGCCGCGTACGCGAAGAGCGACATCGATTTCGTCGCAGGCGACGATGCAGTCGGAGCGCTGGCAGCGCAAGGCGAAGAGGTCGCTGCGTTGCTCGAATCGCTCGACGAGGAAGCGATCCGCGCGTGGCGGTATGCGCCCGGTAAGTGGACCGTCAAGGAAGTGATCGGCCATCTGATCGACGACGAGCGCATCTTCGCCTATCGCGCGCTGTGCGTGGCCCGAGGGGATGCGCGGCCGTTGCCGGGATTCGAAGAGAACGATTACGTCGCCGCGACGAACTTCGAGTCGCGTCCTCTCGCCAGCCTCGTCGCCGAATACCGCGCCGTCCGCGCAGCGACGCTCACTCTTTTCGAGCCGCTGACCGCCGAGGAGTGGACGCGCCGCGGTAACGTGAACGGCTACGATGCCTCGGTGCGCGGACTTGCGTTCCACATGGCAGGTCACGAGCTTCACCATCTGCGCACACTGCGGGAGCGATATGAGCTCTTCCAATCCGTGCGCTAAGGCCCCTCCAACCACGCTTCAAACTGCGGCAACGTCGTATCGTGAAATACGAGGTATCGATTGAGCGCGAGGGGATTCGATTGCCTCGTTACCGGACCGGGTGTGACGGTCACCGCGGCGTCATAGCCTGCGGTCCTCGCCGCAGTGATCACGCCGGCGTCGTAATCGCCGTACGGATAGGCGAGGAACCTCACCGGCTGATTGATGTGCTCCTCAATTGTGGCGCGGCTGCAGCGAAGTTCGTCATCGAGAAACTGCGCGTAATTCGATCCGCCGCCGATCGCGGCGTGAGCACGGCTGAGGAGTGGATGGGAGTACGTGTGGCTCTCGATGTCGGCTCCGTCCATTGCCAGGCCGGCGACCTCAGACCACGTCAGGTTGTAAGGGTGATGCGAGTGGGCGTCGATCACGTATGGATAGAGGAACGCAGTGAATGGCCAATCGCGTTTGGCCAGCTCCGGAGCAATCACCGTCGTGGTCGAGCGCCATCCATCATCGACAGTGATCACGGCGGAGCGCGGCGGGAGCGCTGGTCGCCTTCCGGCAAGGTAATCGACGACATCCGCAAGCGGAATCACTTCGTAACCGTGCCGGTCGAGCGCGTCGAGCTGTTGCTGGAACGCCGAGGTGCTGATCGTGTAGAGCGCCATCTCGTCAGGCGTTGCCGCTGCTCCGGGACGCGGGATGACTTCATGCGGCGGCAGGCCGTCCTCTTCGACTTCGTGGTAGCCGAGGATGATGATGCGAGGTGGATTCGGTGGCGGAGAAATGGCGAGCGCGATGAGCAGGGGAACCCAGAACATGCCGTTCACGGAATCAACAGGAGTGCCAGAAACCCCATCGGGATGACACGCCCAACCTCGGCTGTTACGATCTCGCGCTTTCGAGGAGAGTCCTTTTTGCTCACGACCAATCAGATCCGCCAGCAGTTTCTCGAGTACTTCGAGAAGAATCAGCACCGACGTGTGTCGAGCTCTTCGCTCGTTCCGGCGGGCGACCCGACGCTCCTTTTCACGAACGCCGGGATGAATCAGTTCAAAGACGTTTTCCTCGGGCGCGAGCCGCGCGATTACAAACGGGCCACGACGTCGCAGAAGTGCGTCCGCGCCGGCGGCAAGCACAACGATCTGGAGAATGTCGGCCGCACGGCGCGGCATCACACGTTCTTCGAGATGCTCGGCAACTTCTCGTTCGGCGACTACTTCAAAGAGGATGCGATCAAGTTCGCCCTCGACCTCATCGTCAACGTCTGGGGCCTCGAAGTGGAGCGGCTCTGGTTCTCGGTCTTCGAAGGAGGCGACGGCGTTCCGGCCGACGAAGAGGCGGCTGCGCTTTGGGTGAAAGCGGGCGCGTCGCCGGATCGCGTGTTGCGCTTCGGCAAGAAGGACAACTTCTGGTCGATGGGCGATACCGGTCCGTGCGGGCCCTGCTCGGAGATCCATTACTTTCGCGGGGACGATCTGTCGAAGAACGTTGCCGCGCTCGTAAATGGCGAAGGCGACGACACGATGGAGATCTGGAACCTGGTCTTCATGCAGTACGACCGCGGCGCGGACGGCGTGCTCACACCGCTGCCTGCACCCTCGGTCGATACCGGTATGGGGCTGGAGCGGCTCGCCAGCGTCCTGCAAAAAGCGTCGACGAATTACGACATCGATCTGTTCACGCCGATCATGCGCGCCATCGAGGCCGGCAGCGGCTACTCGTACAGCGGCAAGATGGACGATGAGATCGACACCGCCGTCCGCGTTCTCTGCGATCACTCCCGCGCCTCGGCGTTCCTGATCGCCGACGGCGTGATTCCGGCAAATGAAGGCCGCGGCTATGTGCTGCGCCGCATCATCCGGCGCGCCATTCGTTTTGGACGCAAGCTCCCGAGGCCGATCGTGTTGTCGCAGCTCGTTCCGGCGGTGATCGAGTCGATGGGCGAGGCGTATCCGGAGCTTGGCACGCGGCGCGAAGCGGTGTTGCAGACTCTCTCGTCCGAGGAGGAGCGGTTCTCGCGGACGCTGAGCTCGGGCATGGAGCGTGTCGGCGCGGTGCTCGACGCGATCCGCGCGCGCGGCGAGCGAACCATTTCCGGCGAGGAGCTGTTCAGGCTTTACGACACCCATGGCATTCCCGTCGATCTGATTCAGGAAATGGCCGAGGAAGAAGGCGTAACGCTCGATCGCGAGGGCTTCGAGACGATGATGGCGGACGCGCGCGTTCGCGCCAAGGCGTCGTCGAAGTTCCAGCTGTCGGCCGGCGCTGCCGTCTTTGCGCCGATCGCGGAGAAGACCGGCCCGACGGAGTTCGTTGGCTATGATCAATATGTTGACGTTCCTTCGACCGTGAAGGCGATCGTCGTCGCCGGCATCGAGCAGGACGCCATTCATCACGGCGCGGAAGGGGAGGTCGTTCTCTCGCCGACGCCGTTCTACGCCGAGTCAGGCGGGCAGATCGGCGACAGCGGCGCACTGGAGTGGGAAGGCGGCCGCGCTACGGTGCTCGACACGCAGAAGCCGGCCAGCGATCTGATCGTGTCGCGCGTTCGCGTCGATGAAGGACACCTCACGCTGCATGCGAAGGTCCGCGCGTCCGTGCCGGTGCCGGCGCGGCTCGACACGACCGCGAATCACACAGCCACACATCTGCTGCATCAGGCGCTGAAAGACGTACTCGGCGAGACGGTGCAGCAGGCTGGCTCGCTCGTCGCGCCCGACCGGTTGCGTTTCGACTACACGTATCACCAGGCGCCGTCGGAAGCGCAGCTCCGCAAGGTCGAAGAGATCGTCAACGACAAAATCCGGGCGAACCTCGAAGTCACGAAGACGGTCATGCCGATCGCCGAGGCGAAGAAGACCGGCGCGGTGGCGATGTTCGGCGAGAAGTACGGCGAGAACGTACGCATCGTGACGGCGGGCGATTTCTCGCGCGAGTTCTGCGGCGGCTGCCACGTCAATCGCACCGGCGACATCGGCCTCTTCAAGATGGTCAGCGACCGTTCGCTCGCCGCCGGCGTGCGGCGCATGGAAGCGCTCACCGGCCGCGGCGCGCTCGCGTACTTCCAGACGATCGAAGACGCCGCGCACGAGTTGCAGCAGCAGCTCAACGTGAAGTTGGAAGACGTCCCAGCTCAGTTGCGGACGATGCAGGAGCGGCAGAAGAGCCTGGAGAAGGAGCTCAAGCAGCTCAAGATGAAGGTGGCCACGGGCGGCGGAGCATCGGCGTCGTCGTCGAACGGCGAGGAGTCAGTCGACATCGATGGTGTGGCGCTGGTCGCCCGCCGTTTCGACGACGTCAGCGGTGGCGACCTCCGCAATCTCGCCGACACATTCCGCTCGAAGATCAAGTCCGGTGTCGTCGTCCTCGGTTCCGTCGCCGATGGCAAGGTCACGCTGCTGACCGCGGTGACAAAGGATCTGCTCGACCGCGTCCAGGCCAACACCCTCATCAACAAGCTCGCCCCGATCGTCGGCGGCAAAGGCGGTGGCAAGCCCGATCTCGCGCAGGCCGGCGGAAAGGATCCGGACAAGCTGGACGAGGCGATGGCGCAAGCGCCGCACGCGCTGCGCGAGTTACTGGGGGCGAGGGAATAGGCGTGTTTGATCTCTCGGAGGAGTTGGCTGCCATCCGAGACAAGCTTGCTGCCCGAGGTCTCGAATTCGCTGTCTGCGGCGGGATTGCCATGGCCATTCATGGGTTCACGCGCGCGACCGAGGACCTTGATCTCTTCGTGAGACCGGGGGAAGTCGAAGCAATCGAAGCAGCGCTGGAAGGGCTCGGCTATGCGATCAAGTCAGCCCCGGCTACGGTTGGTGCAATGAACATCCGGCGTGTTTCAAAGATCGACGCAGCCGAGGACGACAACCTTGCTGTGGACTTGCTGCTCGTGTCTCCGGAAACAAGCGCCGTTTGGAACAGCCGTGAGGTCGTGAGCTGGCGCGAGCAGCCATTGCCTGTCGTTTCGCGCGAAGGGCTGATCGCGTTGAAACGTCTCCGGGCAACGAGCATGGATCTGGTCGATATCGGGCGGATGGAGAACGAAGGCGATGACACCGGCAGGCCAATCTCGCTCTGCATCGGACGCGTCGCGCAACTGCGTAATTTTTGTCTGTCGCTTGGGAAGGCGGGACGTGCGGCACGTGAGCAGCGCCAGCGCAAGAGCAACTGAACGCAACAACCGAGTGCGATCAGCCGTATTACAACCATGCTTTACGTCATCCTCGGCGTCTTCGCTTTCTGCTTCATCCTTGAGCGAGTAGTTCCAGGCTGGCACCTACCAAGCGTTCGCACCTGGCCGATGCGCGTAATCGCGATCAACATCGTTCAACTCAGTGTTGTGGTGCTGGCGGGGCTCTCGTGGGAGCGATGGCTGTCATCACGCTCACTTCTGCACCTCTCGATGTATCTGAATCCCCTCACCGGTGGATTCGTGGCCTACTTCATCGCCACGTTCGTTTTCTACTGGTGGCATCGCTGGCGGCACGAGAGTGACCTGTTGTGGCTGGGCTTTCATCAGATCCATCACAGCCCACAGCGGATCGAGGTCATCACGTCGTTTTACAAGCATCCGCTGGAGATGACCGTGAACTCGATTCTCGGATCATTGATCGTCTACACGCTCCTCGGTCTCGACCTGCGAGCGGGTGCCATCTACACGGCTTTCACGGCGCTCGGAGAATTTTTCTACCACACGAACATCACCACTCCGCGTTGGGTTGGCTACATCTTCCAGCGTCCGGAGATGCACCGCATTCATCACGAGTACGGGCGTCATCGAAACAACTACGGCGACTTCGTCTGGTGGGACATGCTCTTTGGCACTTACGAGAATCCACAGCGGTTCGAATCGACCTGCGGTTTCGACGATGCCCGCGAGCAACGGCTTTTTGCGATGCTCCGCTTCAACGACGTTCACCGCTGAGCGGCTACACCCGCCACTTCCAAGGTCTTCGGGGATCGCTGACCGGGCGGAACGCGTCCGGGAAGTGGGTGATGGCAAAACGCCAGCCGGTCCAGAAGAGGGAGAGCACGTCGTAGCGGATTTCGCCGTCGTGTGGATGCTGCCCGAGCCAGGCGCTGGCGAGGGTGATGAGTTGGAGCTGCTTGCGGCGATCGACGGCATCGACACCATGTCCGGCGAAGAGACTCTGCCGTGCTTTCACTTCGACGAAGACCAGCATCCCGGCGCGGCGGGCGATGAGGTCGATCTCGCCGGTGCGCAGACGTACGTTGCGTGCGACGATTCGGTAGCCGCGCAGCCGGTAGAACCATGCAGCGCGCCGCTCACCGCGTGCGCCGAGTTGCCGTGACTGGATGCGCATGTCGCTGCCGAGGATCCCTCGGATACTCACATCGCGACGAAGTTCTACTCAGCGTGGAATCGCGTGAAGGCTTAACCACAGAGGCACAGAGATCACAGAGAGCTCTCTGTGTCCTTTGTGTCTCTGTGGTTAACCCACGCTCTACTTCCTGTGGAAGTGCTTTTCGATGTCGAGGTGGCGGATGTCAACGATGATCGGGCGGCCGTGGGGGCAGGCGTAGGGGTTGGACGAGTCGAGGAGCTCGGCAGTCAAACGGGCCATCTCTTCGCCGCTGAGCGGGCGATGAACCTTGATCGCGGCCTGGCAGGCGAGGGAGGCGCAGACTTTCTCGCGGAGATGTTGCAAGTGCGAGCGGTCGTCGAGCGAGGCATCGACGAGCTTGCGCAGGAAGGCATCGACGTCTTTCTTCACGAGCTCCGAGGGGACGGAGGCGATGGCAAAGACATTGCCGGAAAAGCGCTCCATGTCGAAACCGACCGCGCGTAGCTCTTCGATGTGCGATTCGAGCACCGCACTTTCCGCGGCGCCGCTCTCGTAAAGAATCGGCGTCAGGAGCTGTTGGCTTACCGGCGCGTTTGCGGCAGCGCGGTCGAAGTAGCGGTCGTACAGAACACGCTCGTGAGCGACATGCTGATCGATGAGACGCAAACCGGTGGGCGTGTCGATGACGATGTAACTCATCCGGTATTGGCCGATGACGCGCCCCTGCAAGTCGCCCAACGGCGGCTCGCTCTCAAGCAACTGCGGCTGCGATTCGATCAGCGCCGTCTGATCGCGGAGCGGCGGCTGCACGAGACTCTGGCGCTGAAAAAGCGGCGTGAACTCGGGCCGGTAGCCGGCAGGCGCGTCATCGAAGCGCTGCGGGGCGAAGAGTGCCGGTGGCGTACTTGGTGCTGCTGCGGGAGCCGGACCTGCCGCCTGCAGCAGTTGCGAGCCTTCTTCCGCGCCGCCGAGGGCGCGTTTGATGCCTTGCTCGACCGCGACGTGAACGGCGCTGGAATCGCGGAAACGCACTTCCGTCTTCGCCGGATGCACGTTCACATCGACAAAATCCGGTTCGACGCCCACAAAAAGTACGATCGCCGGATGCCCATCGAAGTCGAACGCCTCGGCGCCACGATTCGCCGCATGCGTCAGGACGCGGTCCTTCACCAGCCGGCCGTTGACGAAGAAGTACTGATTGCGCCGGCTGCCGAAGCGGAGGCCGCGCGTGACGTAGCCGGCGGCGTGGACAGCACCAATCGTGGCGTCGATCTCCTCGAGGTACGGCGCCGCTTCGTCACCGACGATCTGGATGACGCGCTCGCGCATCGTCGCCGCCGGCGGCAGGTCGACGACTGTGCGCCCGTTGTGCTCGACACGGAAGGCGCGCGACGGAAGCGGCAGCGCATACGACGAGACGATCGTGACGATAGCGCGGAACTCGGCGTCGGCAGACTTGAGGAACTTGCGCCGCGCCGGGACGTTCTCGAACAGCTCGCGCACGCTGATGGTCGTGCCGCGGTCGCGCGCGGCGGGTCGCGAATTCCGCGAGCCGGTGAGCGGATCGCACTCGATCTCGATCGCTTCGTCGCCCGTCGAGGTGATCAGCGTGAATCGGGAGACGCTGGCGATCGACGGAAGCGCTTCGCCGCGGAATCCGAGGGTGTGTACCTGGGCGAGATCGTCGAAGCCGCGAATCTTCGATGTGGCGTGGCGCTCGAGGGCGAGGATGGCATCGTCGTGCGCCATCCCCGAGCCGTTGTCACGCACTTCGATCAGTTTCTTCCCGCCGTTTTCGAGCAGGACGTCGATGACCATCGCACCGGCGTCGATTGCATTCTCGACGAGCTCCTTGACCACCGATGCCGGCCGCTCCACGACCTCGCCGGCAGCGATCTGGTTGATGAGATCGGAGGGGAGAAGTTGAATGCGGGGCACTGGTGGATTATCTCGCGGTTTCGCGGTCGAAAAAACGATCCGCAGATGACGCAGAGGGAACGCAGATGAAAATAGTGATCTGCGCTCATCTGCGTCATCTGCGGATCACACGGAAAACACGATCTTCCCGAACGCTTCCCGCGCTTCGAGGATGCGGTGTCCTTCGGCGACTTCGGCGAGGGGGAGGATGCGGTCGATCACCGGATGCAGGCGGCCCTGCTCGACGAGCTTCACGATCTGGTGCAACTCAGCCAGGCCGCCCATCGTGGAGCCGAGGATGGAGAGAAGCTTGAAGAAAACGAGGCGCAGATTGATCGTTGCTTCGCCGCCGGTCGTGGCGCCGCAAGTGACGAGGCGGCCGCCGCGCGCTAGAGCTTTAAGAGAGCGCTCGAATGTCTCGCCGCCGACGTGCTCGAAGACGACGTCGACGCCGCGCTTGCTGGTCAGACGGCGCACGTCATCGAGAAAGTCGGTCTCGGTGTAGACGATGGTGGCATCGGCGCCGAGGACTTGGGCGCGTGAGGCTTTCTCGGCGGTTCCGGCGGTGGCGTAGACCGTCGCGCCAAACAGCTTTGCGATTTGGATGGCAGCGCTCCCGACGCCGGAACCGCCCGCATGAACGAGAACCGTCTCGCCGATGCGCAGTTGCGCGCGGGCGACGAGCATGTGCCAGGCGGTGAGCATGTCGAGCGGAAACGCGGCGGCTTGAACAAATGACAGCGCGGCTGGTTTGCGGATCAGATTGCGGATCGGGACGGCGATCTTTTCCGCTGCGCCGCCGCTGACCGTTTCTCCGAAGAGGCCGTAGTGGCGGCAGAGCGGATCGTTCCCGGAGAGGCAGGCAACGCAATGACCGCAGGAGTAGCCGGGTGCGATGATCACTTCGTCGCCGGCGCGCCAGTTCGGATCATCGACCTGTTCGACGACGCCAGCGACTTCCGACCCCGGAATCATCGGCAGCGGAAACGTATGCCCTGGCACTCCTCGGCGCAGCCACAGATCAAGATGATTAAGAGCGACGGCGCGGACACGCACGACCGCCTCGCCGGGCCGCGGAACAGGATCAGGAACGTCGGCCATCGTCAGCTTGTCGAGGCCACCGTGCTCGCGAATCAGAACCGCTTTCATGCGGCGGGGATGATAGCTGGGTTGTCAATTTGAAAACCCGGTTACCACAAAGGCACAGAGGTCACAGAGAACCCTTCTGTGTTCTCTGTTCTGTGTTCTCTGTGTCTCTGTGGTCGCCTTTGCTTCGGCGACGACGATAAGCCGTCCAAATTGGGTCACGCCCGCTCCGGGACCCAGCATTACAATGGCGGGCACAGGCTTTGCCTTCATGATGAACGTGCTCCGACGCATCACCGCGCTGCTGGCTATGGTTGCGATTATCGGCCTCCTTGCTCTACTGGTCTGGCAGGTGGAGATGCACCATCGTCACGGCTCTGCCAGCGATGAGCCGCCAACGCTTGTGGCCTTGCCCAACAGAGCGGCGTGAGCTCGGGCTAACTCTCTCCAGCAAAAGGCGTTTAACATTGGCATCAACGATGCTTTATTTGCTCTCATGAGCGCAAATAAGACTTCGCATCGGATGACGTGGGCCGCGGTTCTCGTGGCCGTGTTTTTCGCCGTCTCCGCGATTGCGGAGCCGCCGGTCACGCACGATGTCACCGCCCAGTTCGTCAGCGCGGGCGTGCTTCTGGAAGGATTCCGCGCGGTCGAAATTGGCGGAATTGTCATCCTTCGCGGGCACGCGATCGACGCGACATCTGCCGAGCAGGCTGCCGTCGTCGCGCAGAATCTCGGCTACACCCGAGTGGCCAACCTCATCCAGATGGATGCCGTTCCGGATGATGCACGGATCGCTCGCGCCGCCGAGCGCGGACTGGCGCTCCAGCGCGGACTGGACGGAACGCAGATCGTGGTGGTCTCGAGCAATGGAGTGGTCCATCTGACCGGAACGGTTTCCAACGAGCTGCAGAAAGACATGGCCGTTCACGTAGTCCGGAACATCGACGGCGTGCGCGCGGTGCAGATGTCGTTGAAGCGTTGAAGCGCAATTGACAATGGACAATGGACAATTGACAACGAGCGAGGCAGAGACCTCAACTCATCGATATCAACTCATCTAACTCACTGCCTCGTTGTCCATTGTCAATTGACCATTGTCAATTGCGTTCCCCTCACCGTATCGTGTGAATCGAGAACTGGACCTTGTTTCCTTTGCGTTCTTCCGGGGCGCGGAATGTGTGGGCGTAGAGGACGCTGAGGAGGACATCGAAGTCGCGGACCGTGAGGGCCATTTCGGTGCCGAGGCCGGCGTCGACGGCGAAATCGCGGGTTTTGAAAACGTCGCGTGTCGTGAATGCGACGTTGCCGAAGCCGGAGTAGCCGATTGCATACATCGTGTTGAAGTGCAGCGCACGGAAGCGGAAATCGCGATTGCGGAACACGGGAACGAAATATTCGTTCGTGACGTGAAACTCGTTCGTGCCGGCCGAAACGCTGTTCGAGGTGGAGAGAGAACGCAGCGCGTCGCGGCCTCCGAGTCCGAACATCTCGTAGCCTGGGATCGAGAAGCACTCGACCTGGGGAGTCGTGATGTCGTCCTTCGCGCAGAGTGAGTCCTTCGTCAGGAACGTGCCGAAATGTGCGCGCGTGACGATGAATTGTGTCGCGGTGAGATCCCAGCGGCGGATTCCTTCTGTTTCTATCTTTGTGTATCGGTAGTCGCCGGTGGAGATCTTTGCCGACTCGGTGAGGGCGGCAGCGTAGCTGAACTTCTGCGGCCCCACTTCGCGAAACACCGTGAGCACGGGCACCTGCCGGCCGCGCGTTTCGCCGACGATCGCGTTCAACTGCTCGTCGAACTCGGTGCCGTACTGGTAGCCGAACTTCGTATAGATGTTGTTCTTACGGTTATCGACGCGCGTGACGTCGCCGAATGTGAGCCGGTCGTCCTGCAGCAGCGTGAAATAACGATGGTTGTAGTCGCGCGGAAACGTGAGCAGCAACAGACCACCGCGGACGCGCTCGAATTCGTCGGTATGGCTGCCGACGGCGCCGAACGAGATCGAGTCGAACACGCCGATCTTGTAGGTGAAGTTCTGTGCGTAGTACTTGTAGCGAAGAAACGTACTGATGTCGCCGGTGACGAACTTGTAGTCGATCTGACTCTCGAACAACACGTTCTTGATCAGCTTCCGGAGCCTGATGCTTGCCTGTCCGTCGGCGAGATAGACGTTGGGCAGCGCGTCGCGCCGGTCATAGCCGCTGGCGGCGACCGGCGAAAGCGAGAGCGGTGGCGCCGGCTGTGCGGCCGGAGGAACAGCGGCCGGAGGAGGCGTGGTCTGAGGGGTCGTGGCGACAGGAATATCGGGTGGCGGTGGCAATGGGGGAAGCGGGGGCGTCGTTTGTGGAGGCTGTGTCGTCGTCTGGGCGGCCGTATCGGCAGGGGGCGCCGGCGCGGGAGCCGGCTGCTGCGCCAGTGTCGCTGTCGCTGCAAGAATTACCGCGAAGGAGATGGCGGTCGGGCTGATACGCATGAAGGCATCCTATCAAAGTGACTGAATCCAAGGGTGAGTTGACCCCGATCAAGTTATGGTAAGCTCAAGGCGTTGAAGCCTTTATCGTCTTCATTCGCATGGCTCTGGCACATTTTTTGTAAACCGCGCCGGGCAGTACATGGCGGGCAGACCGTTCGACTTTAGGAGGTGTTACTTTGCGCTCGAGACTCCGATACTTACTTCCGCTGCTTTGTTTCCTCATCGTGCCGTCATTGTTTGCTCAATCCGGCGGCACCCTTGCGACCATCACGCCAGAAGAACAGGTCGCGCTGGTTGCGCCCACTGCCTCGGGTGAAACCGGTCTTTTCAACGTGATCACGGCGGACACGCTCCGTCACGGCGACTGGTCCTTTGGTGTTTATTACCAGGATTGGGATCTCGAAGCAGCGAAGGCTCCCTTCATCATCCCCTCGGCCCGCAAGAACAAGAACATGGGCTATGACCTCTATCGGTTGAACGCCTCGATCGGCTACGGCCTCACGGACAACTGGGAGATCAGCGCGTCGCTGCCCTATGACCGGATCACCGGTCATGGTGGAGACCGCAACGGTTTCATCAACGGCTTCTACTACCAGGGCAAGTTCTCCGACGCCGGCATGGCGCCACTGCACCTGGCCACGAAGTTCAGTTTCGGCCCATCATCGGCCACCTCTCACCTGGCCCTCTCGCTGTTTGCGGACCTTCCGACCGGAGATAAGAACAGCGGCATCGCCGGCGGAAGCACGAACTTCGGCGCTGGGCTGCACTACACAGCCAGCCAGTTCACGGTCGGCGGTAGCTACACGATCGTCGGCGACCGCAGCGCCAAGAACTCGAACTTCCCGTTCCTCGCTCCCGATTCGGTGAAGCTGCCGAATGAGTTACTCGTCGAGGTGGGCTGGAATCACCCGATTCACTTCTGGCGGACCACGAACTGGATCACGGAAGTCAGCACCACGACCTATTCGGGCGGCGATGTGAAGCCTCCGTCGCCGGTGACGCTCGTGACCGGTCTGCGTCATTGGATTGGCGACAGCGGCTGGGCCATCAACGGCGGCGTGCGCTGGAACGCAGCGAAGTTCAGCCGCGATCACAAGGAATGCCGCGTGACCGAGCTCGATGACTGCGCTTTCTCAGGCCTGGTCGGAATCACGTACGCACCGCTGCATCTCGCAGCCGTCGCCCCGCCGCCTCCGCCGCCCGCTCCGCTGCCGGAGGCGCCGCCCCCGCCGCCGCCCCCGACGCCGGTCGCTCCGCCGGAGCCGCCTCCGGTGACCGTCCCGCACGTTCCGACCGAGCTGCGCACCGACGAGATCCACTTCGAAGCCGGTTCGGCGCGTCTGTCGAACATCGCCAAAGCCATCCTCGATGACGTCGCTCTGCGCATGAAGCAGGAGCCGACTTCGACGGCGATCGCCATCGGCTACAACGACGACAAGGAAAACACCGGTCCGAATAAGGATCTCGATCGCCGCCGCGCCGAAGCGGTCCGCGACTACCTCGTGACGCGTCACGGAATCGATCCTGCGCGTATCACGATCGAAGGCCGCGACGGCCGCGAGCCGGTCGGCGACAACACCACCGGCGAAGGCCGCCTCCGCAATCGCCGCGTAGTGATTCGTCTGATGCTTCCGTAATCCTCTTCACAGCAGTTACCTGCGAAGGGCAGCCGCGAGGCTGCCCTTCGTTTTTGTGGAGCGTTGTTTGATTGCGCGTTCCCGCCAGCCTGGCGATGCCGCTACGAGGGCAATTCGATCTCGGGCTCGTCGTCTTTGGCCCGATAAAGAATCGCCAGTTTCCCGATGCTTCCCGCAACCTCGGCATCACAGGCACGCGCCAGCTCCTCGCCGAGCGCGCGGCGCTGCGCGGAGTCATCGTTCTCGATGCGGACTTTGATCAGCTCATGCGCGGCCAGCGAGCGCTTCGTTTCTTCGATGACCGACGGACTGACGCCGCCGCGGCCGACGCGCACGACAGGCTCGAGTGCATGCGCGAGCCCCCTGAGGTACTGCCGTTGTTTCGATGTGAGCGCCATTTGCGGGCATGGTAGCAGAGGAGTGCAGGCGTCTCGCCTGCGGCCGGCGGGCGTCTCGCCCGACGGGATTGCGTGGCGACACGGTGGGCCGTGTTTTGATGCGGGAATTGCTGGAATCCGTCGAGTGACGTTTTGTCGATTTCGGACACCACCGTTGGGCGAGACGCCCAACGGCCGCAGGCGAGACGCCTGCACTCCTTGGTACTCTTCGTATATGAAGAAACTTGTTGCTCTCTTTCTCTTTGCGGCGGCAACTGGGGTTCATGCCCAGGATGCGGATCTCATCAATGCGGACCGGCCTGGTCTCGCGGACAGCAGTGGTGTCGTCGGACGCGGGATCTTTCAGATCGAGGCCGGCCTCGAGCGCGATCATGCCTCGGATGGCGTATCGATCTCGACGCCGATGCTCCTGCGCTACGGTCTGACGAAGGCTGTGGAGCTGCGCGTCGAAGGAAACGGCCTCGTTCATTCCAGCGGGACTGACGAGATCGCGCCGCTGTCGATCGGCGCGAAGGTTCATTTTGCTGACGCTCCTTCGCTTGGTGTGATCGTCCGGGCCTTCGTTCCCTCGGGCAGCGGTTCCCAGCGCTCTCACTCGACGACCGGCGATCTCCGCCTGGCCGCCGACATCAACCTCGGCGAACGATGGTCGCTCAATCCCAACATCGGCGTGGCCTCGCTCGACGACGGCGATGGGCGATTTACCGCCGGACTGGCCGCGCTTACCGTGCAGTACAACCTCTCGGATCACGCCAATGTCTTCGTCGATGGTGCCCTTCAATCTCCGGAAAGCCACGGCGGCTCGACGGCGCTGACGGTCGACGCCGGCGCTGTCAGAATCATCGGCAGCAACACGCAGCTCGATTTCTCCATCGGTTGGGGCGCCCGAGGAACGACACCGCCGAACGTGTTCTGGTCGGCGGGGATCAGCCGGCGGTTCTAAAGAGCGCTATCCCTTCGGCGCGCGCTGAGGCCGCGTAATGGATCCCGAGCCTCCACCGCTGGAGACGACTGCCTGCGCTGCGCCGGACTGCGCAGGCGGCGAGGTCTCGGGGCCGGGGGTGACGCGTTGCGGGTCGCTCACGAGAGACGGCATAGTCGGGAGCCGCGGTTCCGGCAGCTTGAAAACCCAGCTCGCCTCCACGCGCTTGCCGGATTTGGCGTCGGTGGCCCAGACCAGCGCACGCTGATACGTTCCCTGCAGCGCTTCCTTGACTGCGGCTACGGAGATCGCGCCGGTCTCGGGATCGTACGAGTAGGGGAGGGAGCCTGCCGCGGAGAGGAGCGCCATCCCGACCGACTTCGGATCGATCGACTCGTGATGCGGGATCTTGGCGGAGATGGTGACCATCGGCGTCGGGTCGTAGATCACACCGGGCAGCGGAGTCATCTCATCGACACGCATCGAGCCGGCGCCGAGGTAGCGGCGGAAGCTGACGAAATCAACTCGCTTCTCGACGACGACACGGCGCATCCTCAGCGGATTGCTGCCGCGGCGAACGCGTCCCGACTCACAAGTCAGCGCAGCCTCATAGCCCGCTTTGCTGACGCTGTCGACGAGGAAGTGATCGTAGTCGCCGAACGGATAGGCGAGGAATTGCACCGGCTTCGAGGTGGCGCGCTCGAGCAGGCGCTTGCTGTCGCTCAACTCTTTTTCGAGCCAGGCGTTGTAGGCCTTCTGATCGAGGTCGATATGGCGGCGGCGCGTGAGGAACGGATGCGAAAGCGAGTGGCTCTCGATGTCGACGCCGGCGTCGGACATCTCTTTGAGCTGTTTCCAGTTGATGGCGTGCGAGGTCTGGCCGATGATCGCCGGATAAATGAAGATGGTGAACGGAAATCCGTAGCGCTTCATCTCCGGGAAGACTTCGGTATAGGTGCTGCGCCATCCGTCGTCGAAGGTGATGACGACCGCGTTCTTCGGAAGCGATGCCCGCTTTCCGGTCACATAGTCATAGAGCTGGCGAAGAGGGATGACGTTGTAGCCGGTCATCGCCAGATAGCGCATCTGCTGGCGGAATGCCTCTCGCGAAACTTCCATGCGCGGGTCGTGCGGAGACTCGACGATGTGGTAGCAGAGGATGGTCGCGCCTGCATCGAGGTTCGCAGGCGTGGCAGCCGCAGGTAGAGCAGTGAAAAGTGCAAACGCAATGACTGCTGTCAACGCCCGCGCGGCCATGGGAGCTCCGAGTGATTGATGGTAAAGGAGATGAATGCGTTCGCCCCTCTGCAACAACGGTACCTGCGAGCGCAGTGGTTATTGTATCGCGATCACGAGGAGATGTGTGCGCGATCACGAGGTGGGTTCCGGGTTGCCTGGGCTGCTGGGTTGCCTTCCGGGGTGCCTCTCACAACTCATCCCAACCTTTCCAATCGAGCGCCTTCTCCCCGCTTCTCACACTCTCACCGCAACCATCCAATCGAGCGCCTTCTCCCCCACGCTTTTTGTGGGGGAGAAGGTGGCGAAGCCG
>Ga0307470_10000131_pt1 | contig 51372 bp, 48 predicted proteins | sample atmos_gasesAM3C__FD_204565 | JGI IMG/M metagenome (GOLD analysis project Ga0307470, IMG submission 204565) | Hardwood forest soil microbial communities from Morgan-Monroe State Forest, Indiana, United States - atmos_gasesAM3C_05 | ecosystem: Environmental > Terrestrial > Soil > Temperate forest... | reverse complement strand
GAGCAGGGGAACGAGCTGAGCTCGCAGAGCGAGGGTATTATCCGGCGTTTGCCGTCGCGCGACGCCGCCGGTGAGGACGACGTGCCGGCGCAAACCTACACGCTGCGCGCGCCGGGATTCGAGCCGATCGTCGCCGTCCGTTTCGATTCGGATCCGAACTTGAACGGGCGACCCTTCGCGGCGTTCAGCACGCTGCTCATCGAGCGGATCACGCTCACGCCGGAAGGCAGATAATTGTAGGGCAACCGCGTCGGTTGCCATCATCCTCAGAGGTTAAGAGCCGTCTTGAGATGGGGGACGAGACGCTTGCTGAATTCGACGGAATCGCCCGCCGACAAATGCGACCATTCCGGGCAATCGAAGCCGGAGAGCTCCGGAAAATCGGAATAATAAATGCCGGGCGCATTGGTCATTTTTAAAATCGGATCCCACGTTTGCGCTCGCGGCGTGAGGCGATCCTCGAGTTCTTTCAATCCGCCAGTGTGCGGGAAACGAACGAAAACAATCTTTCCGCCGCGACGGCGAATTTTTTCAATCGCGCCCGCGACGTCCGCAAAACGCTTCTCGATTCCTTTCTTCATTCCGGCGAAGAAGACATCTTTCGGGACATAAGTTGGAGGCGGGGGCGGCGTGAAAAGCGGCGGCCAGATTTGCTGGATTCTTTTTGCCAACGGGCTCCCTGGCTCGGCGCATTTTTCCCACATGCGCGCGCGGCGTTCGCGGTCTTCGGTTTGGAAATAGGGTGGAAAAGTTGGTGGCACAAGCGCCCCCGGACGATTGGGAATCGGCAGCTCGTTCAAGAGTCCTTCAAGACTTAAATCGTCAGGCTTTAAAAACGCGACGCGCTCTTCGAGCGCGATGCCGAGGTATTCGCTCACCCGCTGGGCCGGCGTCTGATTGCGGTATCGCTTGATGCCTCGTTCGGCGCGGTCCATCGGCGGCGAACCCGGCGGGGCGAAAAACAAACCGGGAACGAAACTGCAAATGATCGTGCCGTGAAAACGCTCGTCTTTCGCGAGGTCATCCAATACGGGCCACGCGGCGGAGCCGGCCATCGCGAGTTGGATCGGTCGTTTGCCGAGACCCTTTTCAAATTCATCAAGGTCGACGTCGAACCACATCCGCGAATCGCCGACCAGAACGATCGATTCTGGCTGAACACGTCGTCGGGCCATCGTCCACAGGTCTTCGTTATCGTTCAGGGTCGGAGCGTAGCCGAGCGAGCGGCAATACAATTCCCACGCCGTCGTCGCGGCCATGACCACGATACTGATAACGACCGCTATTCCGCGCCACGGGGCTGGCGGAATCGGCCGTTCAAATTCCAAAGGCGGGCCACCGTGAATCTGTTCTTCGCGCGACGGTCTGCGGAAGAACAGGCGCGGAAGCCGGAGGCGTTCCTTAAAATTGGAAATAGATGAAGGCATTGCTGTTGCCCTGAGTGAGGATGATCGCGCACGCCATCACGGCGCCGATCGCGGTGACGGCCCAGTTTGGCATGCGCATCACGGCGATCTCGAAGCTGTTGTCTCGCATCGCCCAATGCAGCACGATCATGCCAGCGCTGACCATTCCGATTTGCAATAGCTCGCGCGTGGTGAGGATCGCGTCGCCCATCGGATGCCCGCCGAACATTCCAGCCAGCATCCGGCTCGCGATGGTGAAATCAGCGGCTCGAAAGAAGACCCACGCGATGCAAACCGCTCCGTAGGTCGCGAATCCCACCAGCATCCGAACGATCGCCGTGTTCGCCCACGGTTTCTCTTCGAACAAGATCCGGCAGACGCGTTCGATGACCAGATACGAACCGTGCAACAGACCCCACACGACAAACGTCCAGGCGGCGCCATGCCAAAGACCGCCTATGAACATGACGATAACGAGGTTGAGCGCGGCGCGAAAAGGCCTGACCTGATTGCCGCCCAGCGGAATGTAGAGGTAGTCGCGCAGAAAGGTGGAAAGCGAGATGTGCCAGCGCCGCCAGAAATCCGAAAACCCGATGGCGGCGTACGGGAAACGGAAGTTGTCCTTCAGATGAAAACCAAGCGTAAGCGCGGCGCCGATCGCACAGATCGAGTAACCGGCGAAGTCGAAAAAGATCTGTCCGGCGAACGCGATCACGCCGGCCCAGGAATCGAGGGCGACGAGCGGTCCGCCATAATTGAAGACGCGGTCGGCCGAGCCGGAAAGGAGAGTGTCGGCCAGAACAATTTTTTCAAACAGGCCCAACGTCATAAGCGCGAGGCCCCAGAAAAATTGTCCGGTCTTCAGGCGCGGAGCGTGGGTGAGCTGCGGCAAAAAATCTCCGGCCCGCACGATGGGGCCCGCCACGAGTTGTGGAAAAAAGGAAACGGCGAGGACGAAATCGCGCAGCGATCGCGTCGGTTGTAGGACGCCGCGATAAATGTCGAGGGTGTAGGAGAGCGAGTGGAAAGTGTAAAAGGAAATGCCGACTGGCAGCAGGATGTCGAGATGCGGCGGCTGATAGATGACGCCTGCGCGAGCCAGCAACCATTGGAAATTCTCCAGGAGAAAATTTCCGTACTTAAAAAAACCCAGCATGCTGAGATTCATGCAGACGCTCGCGACCAGCCAACGGCGTTTTGACCGCTGATCTTTGGCTTTGCCGATTTGGCGGCCGAGCCAGAAATCCATCGCGGTCGTCGAGAACAAAAGAGCGGCGAACGGCGGGTTCCAGGCGCCGTAGAAAATGTAGCTGGCGACGACGAGCAAATTCTTCCGCGCGTTCCACGAACCGATGCTCCAATAGAACAAGACGACGACGGTGAAAAAAACGACGAACGTGAGCGAGTTAAAGAGCATTCGAAGCCGGTTTTCCTAGAGAGTTCTCGCGAAACCGGCAAGCGATTTGTGCGGTGGCCGGAACGTCCGGTGTCGATGGAATGGCGACTGCTTAAGTAGAACGGGTTAAACCGATGAATTCCAACCCGGAACCGATCGATCAACGTTGGCTGCCGAACGCCGCGCTTTTTTCCAAGATGAAGATTGTCGCGATCGACGACGAACAGGCGAACGTCGCTCTTCTCGAAGCGATGCTGGACGAAGGCGGTTACACCCGCATCAAGACGGTGACCGACTCCCGCCTGGCGATGGAAACCTGCGTCGCGTTCGAGCCGAATCTCGTGCTTCTCGATTTGATGATGCCGCACGTCGACGGCTTCACTATTCTCGAATCCCTTCGCGCTGCCGCCGGCGAGAGCTTCCTGCCCGTGATTGTGCTCACCGCGGATGCGAGTGGAACCACAAAGCTGCGTGCGTTACGCGCGGGTGCGACCGACTTTCTTCTTAAGCCGTTCGATCAACTCGAACTTCTCCTGCGAATAAGCAACCTTCTCGAGACGCGCCGGCTTCATCTTCAGCTCGACATGCAAGTCGCCGCTTACGCTGACGCCGTGCGCGAACGCACTTTCGAGCTTCGCGAAGCGCAGACGCAATTGGGGAAGACCTAGTAAACCGCGCCCGTCAGCGCGAACGTCACCGGGCAGGTGACTGACGAAACTGTTCCCGGCCGGAAACGCCAGCGCCGAAAGCCGGTCAGCGCCGCGTTATCGAGAAACTGATTCCCGGTGCTTCTCGCCATCGACACGTCCACAACCGCGCCGGTGGCCGGATCGACGGTTAGAACGGCAACGCCGTCGCCGGTGACTCGCTGACGCCGTGCTTCATAAGGATATTCCGGACGCGGCGCGCTGAGGGCGAACACTTTCGCCGACGAAAAATTAATGGCACCCGGTCTTGTGTTTTGAGATCGCCTTGTTACCGGCATAACTTTGCTGGTGACACGATAAATAGGAGGTCGCGTGGCGGTTTCCACCATGTCGGATTGTTCGAGCGTCGGCGGTGTTGGCAGCGGATCGGACAATTCAGGTTGCGGCGTAATCGGCTGCTCGGGCTCGACAGTTATTTCCGGCGGCTCGCCGGGAAGTCCGCCCGGTTTCACTTCGATCTGCCGGACGCTGGCAAAGCCGATAGCAGCGAGGTGAATCATTATCGCAAGTCCCAGGGCCACGCCGAATCCCCAGTTCTTCGTCGGCTGATAGAGCAACGTCGTTGTCATGATTGGTCCTTTTTACCAATCAGACACGCGACAAACCGGAATCTTAAAGTCTTAGTGACTTCTTCCGCCGCCGCTTCGCTACCAAATCCTGACACGTGCCTTCGGATCGACGAACAGTTTCTCGTCCGGCTTCACTTTGAACGCGTCATACCAGGTATCGATATTCCGCATCACGCCGTTCACGCGAAACTGCCGTGGCGAGTGAGGGTCGCTTACTACCTGGCGGCGGACGTAATCATCCTTAACCTTACCGCGCCACGCTTGCGCCCATCCCAGAAGAACGCGTTGCTCGCCGGTGAGTCCATCGATCACGGGCGCAGCCTCTCCTTTCAGTGACGCGCGATAAGCATCGAGCGCTATCACGACGCCGCCCAGGTCGGCGATGTTCTCGCCCATGGTCAGCTCACCGTTAATCTTCGCGCCTGGCAGCGGCTCGAATTTGGAATACTGTTCGCCCAGGACTTTGGCGCGTGCTTCAAAGGTCTTTGCATCTTCCGCGGTCCACCAATCGTTAAGCTTGCCTTCCGCATCGAACTTCCGGCCTTGATCGTCAAAGCCATGAGTGAGCTCATGACCTATGACTCCGCCGATAGCTCCATAGTTCACCGCCGCGTCGGCATTCGCATCGAACATCGGGGGTTGAAGAATTCCGGCGGGAAACACGATGTCGCGTAAAGCGCCGTTGTAAGCGTCGTTCGTCTGCGGCGTCATGCCCCAGTCCGACATGTCGACCGGTTCCGGCAATCGATGGACGTAAAACGCCCAGTCGGTGGTGGCCGCGCGCCGCACGTTACCAACGAGATCGTTGTCCCGGATCTCGACCTTCGAATAATCGCGCGCCTTGTCCGGATAGCCGACCTTGATGTTATAGGTATCGAGCTTCTTTAGCGCTTGCACCTTGGTCGCTTCGCTCATCCAATCGAGGCCTTTGATCCTTTCATGCATCGCTACCTTCAAGTTCGCGACCAGTTCTTCGATCTTGGCCTTGGCCGCCGGCGGAAAATATTTGGCGCTATAAAGCTGACCTACCGCCCACCCAAGGTTACCGAAGCGATCGTAACGATCCCCGGCGCCATAATCCCCGCCGCTCACCGCGTGCACTCCTCGTTTCCAGCGCACTTGTTGTTCTGCCTGGCCGGCGAGGGTTTTGTTCCGCATTTCGAAAAGCGCGTAGGCGAAAGCCTTCGAAAGGTAAGGCGCAGCGTGGTCCGCAATGTTAAACGCCTGCCAGGCCTGCAACGTTTCCACAGGGGTCTTATCGAAAACGTCAACGATCTTCGGAAACGCGGATTTCTCCGCGACCACTACGCGCTCCACCTTTGGAAGCCCAACTTCAGTTAGAAACTGGCGCCATGCGAATTTGGGCGCGAGCGCTTCCAGCTCGGCAATCGACATTGCATTGTAAGTAGCGATCGGGTCGCGCTGCTGGGTCTTCGTCCAGCTGGCGTCCGCGATCTTCGTTTCGAAGTCGATGATTTCCGCCGCGCGTTTCTCTGCGTCGGGCCACTCGAGAAGCTTGAGCAGTTGAGCTACGTAAGTCTTATACTTGTCCTTCTTCGCGGCGAAGTCGGCCTTCAAGTAGTAGTCGCGATCCGGCAATCCCAGCCCGGCTTGTCCCAGGTAGACTGTGTAATGCTTTGGGTCCTTGATATCGACGTCGATGCCGAGCGCAAAGATGCCGCCATGGAAATCCGTGTTTTGTTTGCCCATCAGCGCCGCTAACGCTTGGCGCGTTTTTGCTGATTGCACATCGGCTAGCTTGTCCTTGATCGAGGATGCACCCACCTTCTCGATAGCTGCTTCGTCCATGAACGATTTGTAGAACGCCCCGACCTTGCCTTCGATCGTCGTGGGATTTGGTTCCGTCTTCTTCGCGTTCTCTTCCATGAGATCGCGCAAACGTTGTTCGGTAAGGTCACTCATTGCGAGGCGCAGGCTGTAGCCCGGTTTGTCCGCCGGGATCTGCACGCGATCGAGCCAGGCGCCGTTCGCATAACGGAAGAAATCGTCGCCCGGTTTTGTTTTCAGATCCGCGCCGTCCGTGTCGAATCCCCAGGCGCCATATTGCGGTTTACCGCTGGGCTGGGCCCATGCTCCGGCAAGACACAATCCAAGAATGATCAATGCGGCTCTTGTTTTCATAAGCTGCGCAGCTTAGCGGGCCCGCCGGATGAGCCGCAAACAGATTCGGCGGCAGTTACTCAGGACTCGCGCCGAACCATTTCTTTAGCAGCTCATCGATGAAACCGCGTTCGTTTAAGGCAAGCAGCGCGCGATTGATGGGAACTCGCAGTGGGCTGTCCTGCTGCAAACCAATTCCGTAAGACTGCTTCTCGAAGACCGGACCGACCAGGCGCAGCCGCGTGCCGATTTTCTTCGACAGATAGTAGCGCAACACCGGTGCGTCATAGACAACAGCCTTCAGTTCTCCTGAGTTCAGCGCCGCGATCGCGCTCGCGACATCGGGGTAGGGCGACACTTTGGCTTTGTTCTTTTTCAGCCACGTTTCAGCGGTACTGGCGGCGACCGTGCCGACTTTCACTCCCGGCAAATCGCCCGGGCCGCTTATGTCACCGGTAAGGCTCTTCACAGTCATTTCTGTCGTCACTGCCGCGGTGAAGTAGGCGATGAGAACAATGCTTACCACCATCCAAAGAATCGCGACGAGCCGCGCCGGCACGCCCATCGGTCCTTTCGCTTCGCAACCGCCGGTGCAAAGCATGCTGATCGTCCACCAAAACGATTCCCAGACTCCGGGGCCGTAGGGTTCGGGATACATTTCCGGATTGCGTCGCCGTTCGAACCACCAAACCAGGTGGGAGATCGCGAACATGACGAGAAGCACGAGCCCCACGACTCGCACCGTGCTCCAATTCATGAACTGGTGGGAGAGGTTCCCGAAAACAGTTCCGCTACGCGCGGCATTCGAGGCCACGAGAATCTGCAACCCGGAATCGAAATAGGGCTGCGAAAAATCCATCATCGCGTGGCGTTCCGCCGTGATGCTGATCGCCGCGATGGCCACGTCTGCCTGCTTGGTCTTCACCGCCTCGAGCATCGCCGGGACGCTTTCGAGATTCTGCATTTCGAATTGAAGGTTCGCTTCCTTCGCGACCGCGTCCCAAAGATCGACGCTGAATCCCTTGAGCTGCCCGCCTTCGCTAAAGGAAAATGGTTCGACTGGCTTCGTTACCACCCGAATCTTCTGCTGGGCGAACGCATCGACATTACCGAGCCAAAGGCAAAGTAGCGCGGCACCAACGACTCGGTAGTTACGTTTCACGAGCGAGGGATACGTCTGGCAGCGGTCCGGTGTCAATCCTGGCCTAACAACAATATCCAATCAGGGTGCCTTCAAGATAGGAACAATAGCTGTCTGGATCGGTTGGCCGGTGACTTCGATGTCCTTATCGCCGACGTAGACGTCGATCTCGGAGCGGACGCCGAACTTGCCTTCGAGATAGATGCCAGGTTCGATCGAGAACAGAACCCCCGCCGTGATGTAACGCGAGTCGCGCGTTTCGAAGTTATCGATGTTCACCCCGTTGCCGTGGCATTCTTCGCCGATGGAATGGCCGGTGCGATGAGTGAATTGCTCGCCGTACCCGGCCCGCGTGATCACGCCGCGCGAAACATCATCCACCTCGGCGCCGTGGATGCGTTTGCCTTCCCGTACATTTTTGCGGACGAACTCGGTCGCGGCATCCCGCGCTTCTCGCACGATGTTAAAGATGCGGACATATTCTTCCGGCACGGCGTCGCCGACGAAACCGGTCCAGGTTTGGTCCGTGCAAATCGCGCCGGGCTTGCGGAATTTGCTGACGATATCGAGGAGGACAAAATCGCCGCGCTTGATCGGGGAGGAGGATTCCTTGCTGGGAAAGTAATGCGGGTTCGCCGCGTTCGCGTTCACCGCCACGATGCCGTCCTCGCGCGTCATTCCTTCGTCGTAAAGATGCTGAGAGATGAACTGCTGGATATCATATTCCGTGATCGGCTTTTCCTCGCGAATGTTGCGGCCGATCTCGGCGAACGCCGCCATCAGGACGCGATGCAGTTTATCGGAAGCTTCGACATGCGATTGATGTTGTTCGGGAGTGACGACCGCTTCGAATTGCTGGACTAACTCGGCGCTGGTCACGACTTCGACGCCAAATGAGCGGATCAATTCCACCGTGCCCGCATCGACGCGTGAGATGTAGGGAATGTCGTTGTTCGGCGAATACTGCATCGCCACGCGCTTCTTCACCTGCCGCGCACGATTCTCGTCCGGACCGTGGATCGCGCCGGCGACGAGAGCGTGTTGTTCTTCCCAACCGCGATAGGTCACGCGTTTGCCCGGCAACGCGTCGAGTTTTCCGCGCTCGATGGAATGGACGATCTTGGTCGGCTCGCCGTTGGCCGGGATGTAATAGAACCAGCGCCGCGAACCGGAGGCATGTTCGCCCAGTTTCAAAATGCGCGGGGCGAGGGGATCGCTTCCGCGAAAATCATAGAACAGCCAGCCATCGAGCTTCGCGGCCTGGAGTGCTTTCTGGATGTCGGCGACACGCTCGGCAGGTGTTGGATCGGCGCGCATGGCGGGAGCAAACAACCAAAGCGCGAGGGCCGCCAGCACGAACGATCGAATCGATTTCACGGGTTGATTACGGCAGCATTGACCCGCGCCGTCAATTTTCATCTAATCGCGCCTCACTTAACAAAAAGGAACCAATGAAAAAACTGATCGCTCTTGCCCTCGCCACCCTGTTCGTCACCTCGGCCGGCGTTTTCGCGTCACCCGACAAAGATGCCCTCATTACCGCGGAGAAAAATGCCTGGCAAAACATTAAGGACAAAAAGTGGGACGATTTTAAGAAGATTTTCTCGGCTGATTTTCGGGGCGTTTATTCGAGCGGAATCAACACGACCGACAAGGAAATGACCGAGGTGAAGACGCTCGACCTGAAATCGTACACCCTCGGCGACATCGATGTAGTCATGATCGGCAAGGACGCGGCGATGCTGACCTACTCGACGACGGTGGGAGGGACCGAAGACGGCAAGGATGTCTCGGGCAAGATGAATGCGGCCTCGGTTTGGAAGAAGGAAGGCAGCGATTGGAAGCTTGTCTTCCATACCGACATGAAGGCCGAGTAGCGAGGGGCGGATGGCCAGCTACCTAGTCGTTAGCACAAGCGGGAATCCAGACAGCAACAGCCGCCGGATGGGCCGGATCGCGTTCCGGCACCTGGAAAAGGCGAAGGTCAATTGCGAGTGGCTCGATATCAGCGAACTGGATCTCCCTCTCTGCGACGCTGACGCCTGCTATGCGAAGCCGGGCTCAGGCAAAGTAAGCAAAGCGATCAAGGCGGCGGATGGCATTCTCCTGGCGACTCCGGTTTATAACTATGACGTTGCCGCGGCCGCCAAGAACCTCGTCGAGCTAACTGGCAGCGCATGGGAAGAGAAGGTGGTCGGCTTTCTCTGCGCGGCCGGCGGGATGAGCAGCTACATGTCGGTCATGGCCTTTGCCAATAGTCTTATGCTCGACTTTCGCTCTGTTATTATCCCGCGCTTTGTTTATGCGACGGGCCGCGCCTTTGAAGGTGATGAACTAAAGGACAAGGAAGTAGGCCAACGGATAGAAGAATTGGCCGGCGAGTTAATTCGGTTCACCAAAGCCTTGCGCAGTTAGCTTCTGTTGTGGCTGAGTCACCCGCGCGAGTTTGGAAAAAGATCGCGATCTTCTATGGGCTGACGCTGCTCTTCAGCAACGTCTTTAATTTCTTTGAGCTTCACGCTGGAAAGATGGACGCCGGCAACCTGCTTTACGTTACCGGCGCGATGTGGAGTCCGGGCCTGGCCGCCCTAGCAACGAAGCGACTTTTTGGCGAACCAATCTCAGAACTGCCGTGGAGATGGGGCCGCGCTCGTTATGCCTGGCTGGCTTACCTCATTCCCATAGCCTATTCGCTTCCGGTTTACGTGATCGTTTGGCTCACGCCGCTTGGCGGTTTCCTTGACCAGGATTTTCTCACCCGCACGGCCGCGCAATTCGGCTGGTCGAATTTTCCACCGACAGCGACGCTTATTCTGTTTGTCATCCTTACCGCGACGCTCGGTCTCGTCGGCAAGACTTCGCGCGCGCTCGGGGAGGAGATTGGCTGGCGCGGGTTTCTTGTTCCGGAATTGAACAAGGTCGTCGGCTTCACCGGCGTCAGCGTGATCAGCGGGCTCATGTGGGCGGCCTACCATTTCCCTGTCTTACTCTTCGGCGATTACAATAAAGGCGCGCCGGCTTGGTACAGCTTGACGTGTTTCACGCTAATGGTCGTCGCTGATTCTTTTATTCTCGCCTGGTTAACCTTGCGCTCGAGGAGCCTCTGGCCCGCCGCCATCTTCCACGGCAGCCACAATCTCTTTATTCAATCGATCTTCACTCCCCTTACTCGCGACAAAGGTAGGACGAACTATATCATCGACGAATTCGGCATCGGCCTCGTCATCACCATTGGAGTAGGCGCCCTTCTAATTGCTCTATACTCCGGGAAAGCTCACACGGGCCGAGACCGGAACCAAGCCACAACCTAATAGCTATGAAACTACGCCATCTTTATCTGTTTTTCTGTGTCGTCGGTTTCGTCCTGCCTTACTGGCAATTTCTGCCTTGGGTGGTCGAGCATGGCTTGAATATGCGCCTCTTCTTCCAGGAACTGTTTGCCAGCCGGATCAGCAGCTTTTTCGGCCTGGACGTTTTCATTTCTGCCGTGGTCTTTGGCAGCTTCGCCAGCACCGAGGCTGGACGGTTAAGAATGAAAAATCTCTGGTTGCCCTTTGTCGGCCTGTTCCTTGTGGGAGTGTCGCTGGCTTTGCCGCTTTTTCTCTACCTGCGGGAGCCGTATCTGGCGCGCGACACCGCAAACGCTTAGCGCGGCGGCGGACGGCAATTATCCTATTTGCCGAGCAAGATGAGAATGCCGGCGGCCAGGGCGACAATACCGATAAGGATTCCAGGTATCAGGAAGCCAGTGAGCGAAATGACGCCCACGAGGATAAGGTAAATAGCGAGCAGAAGCATGCCGATGTTTTTCGTGATCATGCCGGGATGGTGAGGCTTGGGATTCAATTGTCACGCGCGAATCCCCCATGAGCGGAAACAGTTTGAGTTCGATTTCGCTTTTCCAATGACCGAGAAAGTGGAATGAGAAGGGCGATGGAAAAAACGGACTACGAATGGATCGCCGCAGGCGAGGAATGGTCGGAGCCGTGGGGTGGATCAGCCGGACAATGGTTCGGAAGTATATTGCCCCGGATCCGCGCGGCCTTGCCAGCTGAGACAATCCTTGAGATTGGCTCGGGCTTTGGGCGATGGAGTTACTACCTGAGGCAGCATTGCCAGCAATTGCACCTGGTCGATCCTGATCGGCAATGCATGGAAGCTTGCCAGCGGCGGTTCGGACACGATGCAAAGGTGAGCTATCACTTAAATGTAGGTGACGGCCTCGCGATGATTCCGGAGCGGTCGGTTAACTTCATCTTTAGCTTCGATTCGCTCGTGCATGTGCGACGGAAAACGATCGAAGCATACCTGAGTCAGTTCTCAACAAAACTGACGGAGAATGGGATGGCCTTCATTCATCATTCGAACCTTGGGCAATTCGCGACATTGGTGTCGCGGCGTGCGCGAGCGCTGGTAAGCAGGAAGAAGATCCTGGGCGCGGATCATCAGCGGGATCCGTCGATGACGGCGCCGTTATTTCGCGAGCTATGCGAACAACACGGTTTGAAATGCCTTTGCCAGGAATTGGTGAACTGGCGCGGCCGGCGCTTGATCGACTGTTTCTCGACCATCGCACGGAAGAATTCGAATTGGCCGGTAACGCCGCGGCCTTACCGGAATCCCGACTTCATGCTGGAAGCGCGATTGATCCGGCGACTGGCGCAACATTATCCTAAGGCACCATGAACTACTGGGTAGGCACTTCAGGTTTTCAATACGCGGAATGGAAAGGGGCTTTCTATCCGGAGGATTTGCCGACGAGCAAAATGCTCGCGTTCTACGCCGAGCGATTCGCCACGACGGAAGTGAACTACAGCTTTCGCCGGATCCCGGGCCCGAAGACGATCCAGAACTGGTATGCGGGAACGCCGGAACGCTTCAAGTTCAGCCTGAAGGCGCCGCAGAAGGTGACGCATTTCGCGAAGCTAAAGAACTGCGGCGATACCATGAGTTACTTCTGCCAGGTCATTTGCGATCTCGAAACAAAGCTCGGGCCGGTCTTGTTTCAGTTGCCGCCAAATTTCAAGAAGGACGCGGCGGTGCTGGCGGACTTTCTGGAATGCGTGCCTGCCGGACTGAGAGCAGCATTCGAGTTTCGTCATCCGTCCTGGTTCGACGAGGAAGTCTTCGCGGTCCTAAACGGGAAGAACATCGCGCTCTGCATTAACGAAAGCGCTGACCTAAGTGCGCCAGTGGTGGCGACAGCGGACTATGGTTATCTGCGATTACGGCGTGAGGACTACGCCGGCGCGGATATGGAACGCTGGGCGAACGCGATCACCGAAAAAGATAAGGTATGGCCGGATGTGTTCGTCTATCTCAAGCACGAAGAAAGCGGCATGGGACCGAGGCTGGCGAAACAGTTAATAGGTCTGCTTGGAGGGACGGGCGCTGTCCCGTCCTGAGGATCCGCTTTACGCTGCGACGCGGCGCTTTTGTTTCACCATCGCGGCGGTCGAACGCGCCGCGGGCTTGGTCCCGTTGCGTTTCGGCTTCAGCGATTGATTCCGGTTCAGGCTTTCCTGCAACACCTTGACCAGGTCGACAACGTTCGTTGTTCGCACCGCCGGCGCGGGCTTCTTGGCGATTTCCTTATGTTGCGCCTTCTGCTCGATGACTTCCATCATCGCGGTGCGATATTCATCGCGATACTTTTCCGGCTCCCAGTCGACCGACATACTTTCGACAAGCGACTGCGCCATCTTCAATTCCTTGTCGGTGATCGCAGTCGTGCTGCCGTTCTTTAACTCTTCCGGAGTCAAAATCTCCGACGCGAAATGCATGAGATCGAGAACGAGGAACAATCCATCTGGCTTTACCGAGGCGAGGTATTCGCGATTGCTGATTACCACCTTGGCAATGCCGATCTTGGCAGTGCCGGCGAGCGCCTTGTGTAAGAGCGCGTAGGCTTTTTCGCCCCCTTTCTGCGGCTCCAGAAAATACGGCTTGTAGAAAAACTTCGGGTCCACCTGCCCTAGCTCCACGAAATCGGTGATATCGATCGAATGCGTGGATTCAATCCGCACCTTCGCGAAGTCTTCTTCCTTCAGAACAACGAACCGGCCCCGTTCGTACTCGAATCCCTTCACGATCTGGTCCGCGGTTACTTCTTTCTGGTCCGCATCCGCGACTTTTTTGTAACGGATCGGGCTCAAGTCTGTGGCTCGCAGTTGACGGAAGCTGAGTTTCTCTTCCCGGGTCGCCGGATAAACGGCTATCGGAATGTAAACCAGACCAAAGCTGATACTGCCCTTCCAAATCGCGCGCATAATGAAGCGATGTTATTCACAACCCTCTGTAAATGTCAATTAGAGCAAGGGCTCGGCCACGCCGGGAGCTATCGCGCCCGGCGTTTTTCGGGTTGCGACCGTCGCAGTCGGTCCTACAGTCGTGTTATGATAACACCCCGTCAGTTCCTCCGCGCCCTCATGGCGCTATCGGCCGGAGTCCTCTCCGGATTCGTTTCCCTCACTGCGTTCGCCGGGCCACCCGCCGGCGTGCTCGATGAGAGTCATGCTAATGTCAGGGCCGTCATAGCCGCGCAACGCGAAGTGACGGCGGATTGGATGCGTCAACCCGAAGTGCTCGGCACTGCGGTCGGCCTCGATGCTTCCGGAAATACGGCGCTGGTCGTTTACATCGACCAGGATGCAAAGAATGCCGGTGAAGTGATTCGCAATCTGCCGCGCGAAGTGCGCGGAGTCCCGGTGCAGGTCGAGATGACGGACAAGTTCCGTTCGATGGCCAAACCCGCCGCCGGTACCAGCCACACCGCGAGACAGACCCCGCCCATCCAACTCGGCACCTCCGGCGGCTGGCGCTTTGATCTCGCCAATGGCTTTTGCTGTGGCGGAACGCTCGGCTCGCTGGTCTCGATCGCCGGAGTGCAGCACATCCTCAGCAACTATCACGTCTTTGAGTCGGACATTGTCCCGGGCGGTAACGGCCGGGTGGCGATGACGGGCGACCCGATCATCCAGCCAGGTCTCATTGATGTAAGTTGCAACGCTGCTAACGCGCAGGATGTGGCCCTTCTGGTAAAGAGAAGCTCCCTGCCTGCCAGTAATGTCGATTGCGCAATCGCGTCGGTAATTCCCGGCCAGGTCCGAACCGACGGCGCCATCCTCGAGATCGGCACCATCTCGCATCTGACGGTGAACGCGTCGATCGGTCAGGCCGTGAAAAAGAGCGGCCGCACCACCGGCCTCACCCGCAGCTCGATCTCGGGTTTGAACGCGACCATTAGCGTTCAGTACGACAACGAGTGTGCGGGCGGCGTGGCGTTCACCAAGACCTTCACCGGTCAGATCGTCGTCAGGAACAACGGAAGCCGCTTCCTGAACAGCGGCGATTCCGGTTCACTCATGGTGGAAGACGTGGCGACGAACCCGCGCGCCGTCGGCCTGCTCTTCGCCGGTAGCAGCTCGACCGCGATCGCCAACCCGATCAACGAAGTGCTGACCTTCCTCGGCGCGACCATGGTCGGAAACTAAACCGCCACTCGACTGAAACTTCGAAGCACCCGTTCGTTCGCGCGAACGGGTGCTTTTGTTTTCGCCGCGCTCATCGCTTGTGCGATTCTATCGAATCAAACCATGGCCCAGCAGAACTCAGCCACACCGAAGCGCGACGTCAACGACGTCCTGCGCGCGCACGACAAGGAATTGCTGGCCATTCCCGGTGTGGTAGGCGTTTACGTCGGCGTGCTGGAAAATGGAAAGACGCCGTGTCTGAAAGTGATGCTCGCACAGAAAACGCCGGAGACTGAGCGCGCGGTCCCTAGAACGCTGGAAGGTTATCCCGTGGTGATCGAAGTGACCGGCGAAATCCGGCCGCTCGAAAAATAAGAGGTGGCCAGGATCTGCGTTACCGGCGGGACCGGTTACATCGGGGCGCGATTGATTCCGCTCCTGGCGAATCGCGGCCACCAAGTGAAGGCCGTCGTTAGGCCGGGATCGGAAAAGAAAATTTCGGCGAACGTTTCGATTGTGAGAGCGGATCCGTTGCAGGAAGGTTCCTACACGGACTCGATCCGCGGTTGCGACACGTTCGTTCATCTTATTGGTGTCCCGCATCCGAGCCCGGCGAAGGCCGCGCAATTTCGCGCCATCGACCTGCCGTCCATTCAAGTCGCGGCAAAAGCCGCCCGCGAAGCCGGCATTCGGCACTTCGTTTACCTGAGTGTCGCGCAACCGGCTTCGATGATGCAGGCGTTTATCGCCGTGCGCGCGGAAGGCGAAGCGCTCCTTCGCGCCAGCGGCATGAACGCGACTTTCGTGCGTCCCTGGTACGTTCTCGGTCCCGGCCACTGGTGGCCCTGCGCGATTCTCCCGTTTTATTGGATCGCCGAACTTCTACCGCCGACTCGCGAATCGGCGCAGCGTCTCGGTCTGATTACAATTTCGCAAATGCTCAGTGCGTTGGTCTGGGCCGTGGAAAATTCTCCCGAAGGCGTTCGGATTTTCGACGTGCCGAGAATCAGGGAGCTGTCGCGATCGAGACCGTCTTGATGTTCACGAATTCGCGGATGCCTTCCGCGCCGAGTTCGCGTCCGAAGCCGGAACGTTTCGCGCCACCGAAAGGCAGCCGCGGATCGGATGCGACCATGCTGTTGATGAAGACCATTCCAGCGACGAGCTCCTTCGTGAAGCGCTCTTTCTCGGCCGAATCGTTAGTCCACGCCGTTGCGCCGAGTCCGAACGTGCTGTCGTTCGCGATGCTGATGGCTTCCGCGGCATCCTTCGCCCGAAAACAGGACGCAACCGGTCCGAAAATTTCCTCGCGATACGCCGGCGACTCACGCGGAATGTCGCCGAGCACGGTCGGCTCGTAAAAGAAACCGGGCCGGTCGATCCGTTTTCCGCCGGTCAATAATTTCGCCCCGGCCTTGATCGATTTCTGAACCTGTTCGTCGACGCCCTCCAAAATCGCTTCGCTGGCCAGCGGACCGATCTCCGTTTTCGGATCGAGCGGATCGCCGACTTTGAGCGCGCGCATTTTTGCGACAAAATCGGCGACAAATTCCTCGTAGATTTTGTCCGCCAAAATGAAACGCTTCGCCGCGATGCACGATTGGCCAGCGTTCTGAATCCGTGCGGCAACCCCGGTCTTCACCGCCGCCGCCAAATCCGCACTCGGCATGACGATGAACGGATCGCTGCCACCCAGCTCGAGCACGCTCTTCTTGATCTGCCGCGCGGCTTGACTCGCCACTTCGCTCCCAGCGCGCTCGCTGCCCGTTAGCGTAACGGCTCTCACTCGCGAATCCTCAATGATCGGCCGGACCTGTTCGTTTTCGACGAGCAACGTCTGAAAAACGCCGTCCGGGAACTCGGCGCGTCGAAAAATATTTTCAATCGCGAGCGCGCATTGCGGAACATTCGCGGCGTGTTTGAGCAGCGCCACGTTGCCTGCCATTAACGCGGGCGCCGCGAAACGAAACACCTGCCAGAACGGGAAGTTCCACGGCATGATCGCCAGCACCGGTCCCATCGGCTCGTAGCGGACAAAGTTGTGCGCTGATTCCGTTTCAATTTTCTGCTCGGCCAGAAATCGCTCCGCATTCTCGGCGTAAAACCGGCAACCACGCGCGCATTTCGTGACTTCCTCTTCCGCCGCGCGAAGCAACTTCCCCATCTCGAGCGTCATGATCCGCGCTAGATTCGGCTTGTCTGTCTCGAGCAAATCCGCAGCGCCGCTCAACCAGTTCGCCCGCTGCTCGAATGACGTTTTGCGGTACGATCGAAACGCGTCGTCGGCTTTCCGCAGTTTGTCTTCGATCTGCGGCGAATCCATCGCGGCAAATTCTTTCACGGTCTCGCCGGTGGCTGGATTGATCGAGGCGATGGCCATTGTTCAGCTACAACCGCAGACCCTTCGGAATCAAGAGGCGATCCAGCAAATCGAAACTCCATTGCACGAGAAGGGCGAGGATCGCGGCCGGGATGGCGCCCTGCAAAATCGTAACGTGGTCGTTGAGGTTCAGTCCGCTCAGAATCGGTTCGCCCAATCCGCCGGCGCCGATAAGCGCGGCGAGCGTGGCGGTGCCGATGTTGATCACCGCGCTGGTTTTTATTCCACCGAGAATCGAGCGCGACGCCATCGGCAAATAAATTTTCCACAAGCGCGCCGAAGGTTCGAGGCCAAGCGCGATCGCCGATTCGCGTAAGGGGTGCTCGATGTCCTGCAATCCAGTCGCCGTGTTGCGGACAATCGGAAGCAGCCCGTAGAGAAACAGCGCCGCAATCGCGGTGCGCACACTGATCCCGAAAAAGGGCACCGGCACGAGCAGCGCGAGCAGCGCCAGGGATGGAATTGTTTGCACCGCACTGGTGATGCCGAGAATCACCTGGCCGATGATTCCGCCGCGGCTGGCTGCGATTCCCAGAGGGATCCCGACGAGAATCGAAAGCAGCAACGAAAATCCCGCGAGCTCCAGATGACGCAGCGTCCAGCGTCGAAGCTTGTGCGGGAACGATTCGCCGGCGTTCGAACTCGCCGTCGTTCCTGCATCCGAGAAAAATAACGCAGCGGCGCGCGTATAATTTTTTGTCCGCTCCGCTTCCGCGTTGAGCCGGATCATACGCTTGGCGTCGAGCTGTCCTTCCAGGCCGCGCAAAACGGTCACGACGTTTGCAGGCAAGCTAAGCCGATAGAGAAAGACAGCTTTGTATTGCGGGAAGAATTGCAAATCGTCTTCGAGCACGACCAAATCGTTCTCGGCAATTTTCGCGTCGGTCGAGTACGCGTCCTTCACGTCGATCGATCCGTTGCGGAGCGCCTCGTATCCGAGCCCATGATCGATCCCGATGACGTTCGGCGGCGCCAACTGATATTTTTCCGCGAGTGGCCGCCAGCCATCCTGTCGATCCAGAAATTCGTGGGTGAGCCCGAACTTGAGCTCGGGATGCCTGCGCAGATCACTGATCGTGCGAATCGCCTGCTGTTCCGCCGCGACCCGGCGCATGACGAGCGCATAGGTATTGTTGAACCCCAGCTCTTCCGTCATGCCGACGCCGAATGTCGCCAGCTGCCGGCGCATTTCCGCGAGATCGATTGTCGGCGTTTTCAAAATTTCCTCCGCGATCGTGCCGGTGTATTCGGGATAGAGCGCGATTTGTTCGCCCTTCAAAGCCTGCCAGAGAATAATCGTGCCGCCCATTCCCTGGCGGTGGTCGGTCGTTAGGCCGGCGTTTTCCAGCGACCGCTTCGCGATCTCCGCGAGCACGTACGATTCGGTAAATTTTTTCGAGCCAATCAGGATGGGCTCGGCAAATGCGGAGGCAGTGAAGACCGCGATCAGCAGCGCCGAAAAGATTTTTTTCATAACGCGACGAGGCTGCGTTGGGCGTTGATAAAATCGGTGACGAAACTGCTTTCCGGTTTCGCGCGGAGATCGTTCAGAGTTCCGCGCTGAACGACCTTGCCTTCGCTCATGAGCACAATTTCGTCGCCTAGATAAGCCGCTTCAGCGAGATCGTGAGTAACGAGGATCGCGGTTTGGTTCAGGCGCGCGAAAATTTCTTTCAGATCTTTTTGAAGTGCGGCGCGGACGAGTGGGTCGAGGGCGCCGAGTGGCTCATCGAGAAGGAGCAGCTCGGGCGAGAGCATGAGGGCGCGCATCAGGCTGATGCGCTGGCGTTGGCCGCCGGACAATTCGACCGGAAAGCGATTGAGCGCATTTTCGGGGAAACGAGTGAGTGCGCACAGCTCCGACAGTCGCCGATTCATTTTCTCAGCGGGCCATTTCAGATGATTCGCCATGAGCAGAATATTTTTGCGGGCCGTGAGGTGAGGGAAGAGCCCGCCGTCTTGGATCACGTAGCCGATCCGCCGACGGAGATCGGAAATGTTCGCGGCGGTGACGGCGGCGCCGTTAAAATGAATGGTGCCGGTGTCGGGATCCAGAAGTCGAATGATGAGTCGCAACAGAGTAGATTTGCCGCAACCGCTCGGCCCGATCAGGACGGTGGTTTTGCCGCGGGCGAAATCGAGATCCGTGGGCTGCAGTGCGGTGGCGCCCTCGTATTTTTTGCTGACGCCGTTCAGTTCGACGAGCGCGTCCATTTGCGCTTCCTACTATTCCGCCACCGCGAAATGGAAAATGGCGAACCAGCGCTGCGGATCGGTCCAGACGCGCGAGGCTTCGCGGAATCCTGCGGACGCGGCGAGCCACGCAAAGCCCTCGACGGTGTGTTTGTAGGAAAATTCCGTGATGATTTTTTCGCCGTCGGCAAAAGCGAATTCCCGGCCGCCGACGTGGGCAGTCTGCGCGCCGTTGCTGACGAGATGCATTTCGATCCGGCCTTCGGTTTCATTGTAAACCGCGCGATGTTTCCAGCGCGCCAGGTCAAAATCCGCGCCAAGCTCGCGATTCGCACGGACGAGCAGGTTCAGATTGAACTCTGCGGTCACGCCTGCGCTGTCGTTATAAGCCGCTTCCAACACTTCACGACTTTTTTGCAGGTCGATGCCGATGATCAGGCCGCCGCTCTGGCCGCAAAGTTGGCAGACACGCCGCAGAAAATCGGCAGCCACGGGCGGCTCGAGATTGCCGATGGTCGAGCCAGGAAAAAATACGGCGACGTGATCCGGCTTGCGCAGCGGCTTGGGAAATTGCAGCTCCTGCAAGTAATCGGCACAGACCGGAAGGATTTCTAGCGCGGGCATCGCCTTGCTCAATTCGATAGCCGAATCGATCAGCCGCTGTTTTGAAATATCGACAGGAATGTAGGCGATCGGATTCTCGAGATGTTCGAGCAACATCCGCGTCTTGATTCCGGCGCCGGTGCCGAAACCGATCAACGCAGCATTCGCGCCGATCGATTCCGAAATCTCGGGGACGTAACGGCGCAGCAGCTCCGTTTCCGTGCGCGTGATGTAATACTCGGGCAGTTCGCAAATTTTTTGGAACAGGTCCGCACCGCGCTCGTCGTAAAAAAATTTGCAGGGCAACGTGCGCGGCGTACTCGAGAGACCGGCGATGACTTCCGCGAGAAAATCCGCATTGACCGGCTCGAGATCGAGGACGGTGACGCGTCCGGCCGCGCCGCTCATGATGGATCGCGCGCGAGGCGAATGCCGGTGAACTGCCAGCGTTTCTCAGGCTGGAAAAAATTCCGGTAGGTCGCGCGAACATGATTGCGCGAAGTGGCGCAAGAACCGCCGCGCAACACCATCTGGTTGCACATGAACTTTCCGTTGTACTCGCCGAGCGCGCCCGGGCCCGCGCGATAACCGGGGTAGGGGAGATAAGCGCTGCGGGTCCATTCCCAGACGTCGCCGTAAATTTGCTGGAGCGCGCCATTGTCGGAGCCGGATGCCGGCGCGGGATGGAATCGCTCGTCATCGACGAAATTGCCTGCGATCGGCAACGGAGTGGCGATGCGTTCCCATTCGAATTCCGTTGGCAACCGCGCTCCTGCCCAGTTCGCGTAAGCGTCGGCTTCGAAATAACTCACGTGCGTGACCGGCTCGGATTCGTCGACCGGACGGAAACCCGAGAGAGTGAAGTTCCACCACGCTCCGTCGCGCTCGATCCAGTAGAGCGGCGCGCGCCAGCGTTGTTCGTTCACGGTCGTCCAACCAAGCGAAAGCCAAAACTCGGACCGCGTGTAACCGCTCGCTTCCATGAACTCGAGATACTCGCCGTTGGTGATCAATCGATTCGAGAGCGAAAAGCGCGGCACGAGCGCGCGATGCCGCGGCCCTTCGTTGTCGTAAGAAAATCCGGCGCCGTCGTGGCCAATCGTTGCGATTGTTTCGTCGAACTCGATGAAACGTTGCGGAGCGACAGGCGCGTTTTTCGAAAACGAGGCGCCTTCGCAGAACACCGGGTAGAGCGGGTTCTGCGCGAGGACGTGTTTGATATCGGTGAGAAGAAGTTCCTGGTGCTGCTGTTCGTGATGCAGACCGAGGATCAGGATCGGCTCGATTTCATTGAGCGTGGCTTCGTCCGCTTCCTGGAGCAGTTGTCCCAGGCATTGATCGATCGATTCCCGAAAACGATAGGTCTCAGCGACGGTCGGCCGCGAAATCAATCCACGCAGATCGCGCCGGTGCATGTCTCCGGCAGCATTGTAGTAGGAATTAAAAAGATAAGCGTACTGTGGAACCTCGGGCCGATAGCGCGGCATCCAGACTTTCACGATGAACGTTTCGAAAAACCAGCTCGTGTGAGCGAGATGCCACTTCGTCGGACTCACGTCGGGCATCGATTGCACGACGTAATCTTCCGGCTCGAGGCTGCGGCAAAGACGCGCCGTGAAATCGCGGACCGCGCGGTAGCGTTCCAGTAATTCCGCCGCACGCCCGTGCGATTCGACGCGTGTCTGCACTTCGCCGCGCCCGTGCGGTGACCCGGCCACGAGAGTCTCGGGCGCTTTCAAGGTTACTCAGCCTTCCTGTTGGAGCTCTTCCTTGCGGGCCTCGACCATTTGGTCGTGCGCCGCTTCTTCCAATCCGTCCTCGACGAGTTGCTCGCCCAGATTCTCGTCGTCTTCGATTCGCGGAGTATGATGCCCCTTCGACGCCGCGACTACATTCCATTCCTCGACGACTTCAGCGTTGCTCTCCGTTTCTTCCGGAGCACTGGAGGCCTGCGCCCCGCGCAACTCGCGTCGCGCCTGCTCCCAGTCCGCATCGGTAAATTCGTCCGGGTCCCGCTCGGCGATGAGCGCAATTTCGCGCGCGCGCTTTTCGACCTCATCGGGCGAAGGAGCGCCGAAGCCATTACCATGAACTGAAATTTTGCCTGCCGGATGAGAGTTGTCGTTCATATAAGTGAATTCGAAGTAGAGAGGGGTCGTGTCCGCATGGAATTGTTTTTCATTATCCGGCTCGCGGCGGCGAAAGGCAAACCTCGGTTTTGTGATTAATGAGTGATCAAATTCAGAACCTCACGCTATCGAACGGCGCGACGGTCGCGCTGAGTGAATACGGCGATCCGCGCGGCGTGCCGATTTTCTTTTGTCACGGCTGGCCCAGCTCGCGGACGATGGCGGAGCTGGCGGATGAAGCCGCGCGTGACCTTGGCGCGCGCATTATCTCGCCGGACCGCCCGGGAATTCGCGACTCGCAATTTCAACCGAACCGGCGACTCATCGATTGGCCGCCGTTGCTAAATGAGATCGCTGATCGGTTGGCGATCGATCGTTTTCGCCTTCTCGCGATTTCTGGCGGAGCACCCTACGCGTATGTCACGGGCTGGATGGCGCCGGAACGCGTTGAAAAAATCTCCGTCGTGAGCGGCGCGCCGCCGCTCGACGAATTGACGGAATACGGCGGGTTGCTTCCGGTTCACCGGCGAATGCTCCAGCTTCGCGCGCGCCGGCCAGGATTGATGAAAGCGCTCTTTCATCTCGCCCGGCCGTTTGTTGCGATGCGAATGCCGATCCGGTTGCGTCCGCTTCTTCTGAAATTTCTCCAGCCGTGCGACGCAAATGTGCTCCGCGAATCGCGCGCGTTCGAGGTTTGCTTCGAGAGCGCTCGGCAAGCGTGGCGTTCGTCGGCCCGCGGCGTGATGGCCGACGCCGAGATTTACGCAACGCCCTGGGGATTTCCTCTCGAGGAACTGCGTGTTCCCGTCGCGTTGTGGCACGGAACGAAGGATCGCACTTTTGCGCATCGCCTGGCGAAGGATGTCGCGTGCCGCCTGCCGAATTGCGAATTCCATCTCATCGACGGCGCCGGACATTACTCGCTGCCGATCCGATACATTCGCGAGATCCTGCAGGATTTGCTGGAGTAGAATTTTTCGCGTGCACCAGCCCGGTGCCCGGCCGAAACTTCGCGGTGGAAGATTTTACCACGGGCATTACCCACGACCAGCCGACGCGCCGGCAATCGTCGCTCGGCGCGCCGTTCGACGAACGGATCCACGAGCTCGTGAAGGATTGGGGCGCGGAAAAATCGCCGGAGCTGATCGAGGAAATGATCGGCACCGCGCTGAAGATGGCGCGCGACAAAATGGGCACGGGCGACCTGAAGCTGATGAACCGGTCGCTCAAGGAAATGCGTTATGCCGCGAAAGTTTTTTCCAATTATCGGGCGTTCCGGAAAGTTTGCGTCTTCGGCTCAGCCCGCACGCCGCCGAGCGAAGCGCAGTATGCCGTAGCGGAAGAATTCGCGCGCGAAATGGTGGCACACAACTACATGGTCATCACCGGCGGCGGCGACGGCATCATGGGCGCGGCCCAGAAGGGCGCGGGGCGCGAGCACGGATTCGGTCTCAACATTCGTCTGCCGTTCGAGCAGCGGGCGAATCCGATCATCGAGGGCGATCCGAAGCTGATTAACTTCAATTATTTCTTCACCCGGAAACTCAACTTCGTGAAAGAGACGCACGCCTTCGCGCTCTTTCCGGGCGGTTTCGGCACGATGGACGAGGGGTTCGAAGTCCTGACGCTGATGCAGACCGGCAAGGCGCGAATCATTCCGGTGGTGCTCCTCGATCGCCCCGGCGGAAGTTACTGGGAAACCTGGATGAAATTTCTCACCGATCATTTGTGCAAATTCGGTTACATCGGCCCGGAAGATTTTCATTTTTTCAAGATCATGCCGAACGTGGCTGAAGCCGTTCGCGAGATCGTGCATTTCTACAGCGTCTATCAATCGTCGCGCTGGGTGGGCGAACAGCTCGTGGTTCGGTTGAGCAAGAAACTTTCGAGCGGCGCCCTCGCGGAATTGAACACGAACTTTTCCGATGTCCTGCGGACAGGCTCGATCGTCCAGGGTAGCGCGTTACGTCAGGAAAAGAACGAACCGGAGATTTGGGAACTGCCGCGGCTGATTTTCACGCCGCATCGGCGCAGCTTCGGCCGGTTCCGTCAGTTCATCGACGCGATCAACACCGTGGGCGCTGCCTAAGCCGCCGCGCGTTTTTCCAGAATGTAATCGTGGATCGTGTTGACGCTGCGAAGCGCTTTCGCCGCGACTTCGGAATTGGGAACGCCGACGCCAAAAGTTTTCTCCATGCTCACCACCAGCTCGAGCGCGTCGATTGAATCGAGCCCGAGACCGCCGGGACCAAAGAGCGGCAAATCATCGCCGATTTGATCCGGCGTAGTTTGCAGCATCAAATTTTTCACGAGCATTTCCTTGATGCTCTGGCGCAGATCGGTTTCGGGCATGACGGTTTGTGCTGGGCGGACGCGAGTCGCGACTGTGTAGCAAGGTCTGCGCTGCGTCAAACGTTAGGTAGGGGCGGTTGACCGAAGCCGCCCGGGCGATTGAGGTCAACCGCCGCTACCTGCTAAATCCGGTCCGTCCGGTCCGGATTCGGCACGCGCGTTTCTGGTGGGGGATTTGCGGCCGGCGGCTGATTCTCGATTTGTGGAACGGTCGCGGCCGGAGTGCGTACATCCGCGGTTTTCGCGGCGTCGGTTTTCCCAGCGGAATGCAGCTCATCGGTGAACTCGTCCTTCGCTTTCTGGAATTCCTTAATGGCCGAGCCCATGCCGCGCGCCAGCTCTGGCAACTTCTTCGCGCCAAACAGCACGAGAATAATCAGCAGAAGGATGATCAGGTCGGGTCCGCCGAGATTTCCGAAGAAAGCGAGCAGGCTCATGGGGCAAAGCATCTGCCCATCTCCATAAGTTGCAAGGTATTTCATAGGCGCGGCTGGTCGTGGTATGTAAGAGCCATGGGTCGTTTTGCCCGGGAACTGCGCTCGCTTTTCGACAGGCAATACCGCCGCGCCTTTCGCAATCTGCGCCGATTGCCGCCGGTGGATTATCGTTTCGTGATCGACGCGGGCGCGAATCGCGGCGCTTTCACGGATGCCTTCCTGCGCTTGCATCAGCCGGAACGATTGGTCCTGGTCGAGGCGATTCCGGACCTTGCGTTCAAGCTCCAGGAAAAGTATTCGAGCGATCCGCGGATTTCCGTGGTTGGCGCTGCCTTGGCCGATCGCAATGGTGAAGCGCAGTTTGAAATCAATCGCTCAGAAGCATCCAGCTCGCTGCTTCCGATCGACCCGCGGAACGCGAAGTGGTTCGCACGCGACCTGAGTGTCGCCAATTCCGTGGTCGTTCCCACCCTGACGTTGCCCGCGCTTATGGAGCGAGAAAAAATGGAGCGGATTGATCTCCTCAAGCTCGATCTGCAAGGCGCCGAGCGGCTCGTCCTTACGGCTGCCGTCGAAATGCTCGATCGCGTGACGGTGATTTATACCGAGGTTTTCTTCGAGGAACTCTACGCGGGCGCCTGGCGCTTTTGGCAGACGAACGAATTCCTTTCTTCGTACGGTTTCAAGTTGTGCGGTCTCTCCAACATTGTTCACGCTGCGGATGGCGATCTTCTTCAAGCCAACGCCACTTTCCGAAAATTGTGAAAATGCGTACTCTGATTCTGGGATCGCTTTCGCTGGTGATCGCGAACAATTCCCCCGCTGCCACTCTCGCCGGCCAGGAAGTTCAACCTGGCGGAAAAATCGAAATCCACTTTCCGGTTTCGAAATATTTCCAGGAGATCGCCGCGCAGGCGGGAAACCCGCGTCCCGAAACGGGCCGGGCAGTGCTCACGTTTCCCGCCGGGTTCGATCCAGGCCGAAGTTGGCCAATTTTGATCGTCACTTCGACGAGCGATTTCAATCGCACCAGCGCGATGGACGCTGACTGGTATCGCGCTCCAGCGACCGCGGAAGGATGGATTGTTCTCGGATCAGACGCGACAATCGCGCCGCGAATCGATTCGACGCAATGGCGGCTCGGCCTGCTCGGCGCCGCGCTCGAAGCAGTCCGAAAAGAGTGGCCGCAATCCGCCAGATGGCCGGTGGCGTTCGCCGGTTTTTCCGGCGGATCAAAACGGAGCGGCGTTCTCGGCGCGATGCTCGCCAAAAGCGGTTCGGTTCGCGTGTGCGGATTTTTCCTGAGCGGCATCAACGAAGATCGTCTCGGCGAAGCGTACAGAACTTATCATCCCGGCGCCGGGTTACTGGAAGTCCCGGTTTGGTTGAGCAGCGGTTCGAGCGATCCAATCGCAACGCCGCAGGCGCATAATCTCGTGAGAGCTTCGCTCGAGCGGACTGGTTTCAAACGCGTGCGCCTCGAACAATTCGGCGGCGGCCACCAGTTGAAAATGTCGGAAGTGCGCCGCGCGCTGCAATGGTTCCGGCAGCTGGGCCGGTTCTAGAATCGATGCCGCGTCATTCTTCGCCGTCGAAATAGTCCAGCTCTTCTCCCCGCATCAACCGGCGCTCGGGCGACCGGACGAGCCACTTCTTGCTGTCGGGATAATAAGAGGATTCGCCGATTGGATTATCGGCGATCAGAAACATCACTAGATCCTCGTCGCCGTCATTCTTGAACGTGTGCGGTTCTTCCGGCTGAAAAATAAACGCGTCGCCGCTTTCAATCGCCGTCGTTCCATCCTTGTGCCTGACGGTCCCGCGACCCGACAGCACGTAGTAAAATTCCCACTGCGCACTGTGAGAGTGATAAGGATAGGGAATCTTGCCGGGCGGAATTCGCGCAATCTCAACATCGAACGGATGGCGTTCTTTGAGATCAGTCGAAGCGGGCTTCCGTCCCAGCGCGATCGAAATATCCTTCCCGGCGCCGCCAAATTTTCCCGTTGGCGACGACCAGGTTTCCTCAGGAATGTCTTTGACGTTTACCTTGTGCATTCACCACCTAGCCTAGCATTAAGGCATCAGGTCACGAAGCAAGAAGACTTCGAACTGAAATGTCCTCGTCGATCTCGTCCCAATGAATTCCGATACCATTGCCGATGAGCCGCCATTTCGATCGTTGAACCGGTGTGGCCCCCAACAACCGTGGAAACCAGGCAAGAGGTGCGGCTACCCGCCGGCCATCCGCCAGCGTGACCACCAATTCGTCAGCCGTACAAGCGACATCCACCACGTCGGCGACCGGCTTATTGGCCAAAGTGCTCATCCCAAGCGAGGATAAACTTCTCACGATTCTGCGCAACGAGCGAATAGAGTTCGCGCAGTTCCGCTCCGCGAAAACCGCGCGAGTCCACCAAGACGACAGGCTCCAACCAAAACTTCGCGTAGCGTTCGGCCTGCTCAACGTGGATATGGCGTGGCTCGTTTCCTTCCCTGCTGAAAAAGAAGAAACGAAAGCCGCCGATCCGCAGAACCTCTGGCACAGGGGGAATCTCCGCTAAGGCTTACACGTCGTAATACATCGCGAACTCGTACGGATGGGGGCGGAGACGCAAGGCGTCGTATTCCTTTTGTTTCATCTCGATCCAGTTCGCCACGAAGTCGGCGTTAAAGACGTCGCCTTTGAGAAGGAAGTTGTGATCTTCGGAAAATGCTTTGATCGCGCCGCTGAGTGAATCGGGCACGCTCGGGACGTTCGCCAATTCTTCCGGCGGAAGTTCGTAGAGATTTTTGTCGAGCGGATCGCCCGGATCGATCCGGTTCTGAATTCCGTCGAGGCCGGCAAGCAGCAGCGCGGAGAAAGCGAGGTATGGATTCGCTGCCGGATCGGGCGTGCGGAATTCGATCCGCTTCGCTTTCGGGTTCGCCGAGTAGGTTGGAATTCGAATCGCGGCGGAGCGGTTCCGCGCGGAATAAGCAAGATTCACCGGCGCTTCGAATCCCGGCACGAGCCGCTTGTAGCTGTTCGTCGTCGGGTTCGTGAGGCAGGTCAATGCCGGCGCGTGGCGCAGAATTCCGCCAATGAAGAAAAGCGCGATCTCGCTCAAACCCGCATAACCATTTCCAGCGAAAAGCGGTTTTCCTTCTTTCCAAAGCGACATGTGGGTGTGCATGCCGGAGCCGTTGTCCTGGAAAAGTGGCTTCGGCATGAACGTGACGGTTTTGTTGTGTCTCTTCGCCACGTTTCGAATGATGTATTTGTAGTACTGGAGGTGGTCGGCCATCGATTTCATCGGCGCGAAACGAATGTCGATCTCCGCCTGGCCCGCAGTCGCGACTTCGTGATGCTGGCGCTCGATCGGGATCCCGGCTTTCTCCAATTCGAGACACATCTCATTGCGAATGTCCTGCAAACTGTCGGCCGGACCGACCGGGAAATAGCCTTCCTTCGCGCGAATTTTGTAACCCAAATTCGGAAACTCCTCCCGCGCGCTGTTCCAATGACCTTCCGCGCTGTCGACGAGATGGAATGACGAATTCCCGCTGTAGCTGTAGCGAACTTCGTCGAAGATAAAAAATTCCGCTTCCGGCCCGAAGAACGCCGTGTCCGCGATCCCGGTGCTTTGCAAATACGCTTCCGCTTTTTCCGCGACGCCGCGCGGATCGCGATCGTAGGGCTCGCGCGTGATCGGATCGACGATGGTGCAGATCAGACTCAGCGTTGGCTCGGCATTGAAGACATCGATCCACGCCGTGGTCGGATCGGGAATCACGAGCATGTCGCTCGCGTTAATGGCGCGCCAGCCGCGGATGCTCGAGCCGTCGAACCCGAGGCCGTCGGTGAAGATCTCCTCGTTGTATTCAGTGAGCGTCGTCGTGAAATGCTGCCAGGAGCCCGGCAGATCGGTGAATTTGAAATCCACGAGTTTCACGTCGTGGTCCTTGATCATCTTGGTTACGTCGGAGGCGGTTTTGTCTTTGGCCATGGGATTGTGGTGGAGTGTTGGAGTAGTGGAGTGGTGAAATTCCTAATTCACTAGAGAACGAAATCGTGAAACGTCGAGCCCGCGAGATGCGGGGTCGAGGGAGCGATATTGTGAGAGAGTGGCGGAATCGAGGCGTGCGTCGGTCACACCGCCTTCTCGCCGATTTCTTCCGTGCGAATCCGCACGGCGTGCTCGACTGGGAGCACAAAAACTTTTCCGTCGCCGATCTTGCCCGTTTTGGCCGCGCCGACGACCACGGTGACGGCTTTGTCCACCATTTCATCGGCCAACACGACCTCGACTTTCACTTTCGGAAGAAAATCCACCGTGTATTCGCTGCCGCGATAAATCTCGGTGTGGCCTTTCTGGCGCCCGAAACCTTTCACTTCCGTGACCGTCATGCCCTCGATGCCGAGCTCAGCCAGGGCTTCCTTCACTTCCTCGAGTTTGAACGGTTTGATGATCGCTTCGAGCTTTTTCATGTCGGATTCAATGGCGGCGGGTGTTGGTTTTCAGTCGCACAACGAGCATGCCGAAACGCCTGCGCTCTTTCAATTCCGTTTCGGAGATTCGCCGCACGTGCTCTCTTAGCAACGCGCCCGATTTCGTGCAACATCGAAATTTTTTTCCCGGAAGAATTTTGCCCGGAACTCGGAAAATGCCTCACACAAAGGGCACAAAGGTGCACAAAGTTTAGGAATCCCTTGTGATCCTTTGTGACCTTTGTGCGAAAATTTCTTCGCGCGTTCCCTCGTGGATTTGACCGCGTCGGGCAACGAATGGTTATAGTGCGGTCGGATGCCTTCCGATTCCTTCGTCCACCTCCATCTCCACACCGAATACTCGTTCCTCGACGGCGCGGTGCGGATGAAGGAGCTAATGAAAAAGGCGAAGGAATTTGGAATGCCGGCGGTCGCAATCACCGATCACGGAAATCTCCACGGCGCGATCGAGTTTTACCAGGCAGCGACCAATGCCGGGATCAAACCGATCATCGGGTGCGAAGCGTACATGGCGCCGGGAGCGATGAAAGATCGACCGACGAACCAGCGCGATGCCGCCTATCACTTCACCCTCCTGGCGAAAGATGACGCGGGTTACCGCAACCTGGTGAAAATGATTTCCACCGCGCACCTCGACGGATTTCACTACAAGCCGCGGATCGACAAGGAACTGCTCGCGAAGCATTCGACTGGATTGATCGGCCTGAGCGGTTGCCTCAAGGGCGAGATCAACATGGCGATTCAATCCGACAATCTCGCCAAGGCCCGGCAAAGCGTCGCCGAGTTCCGCGATATTCTCGGCCCGGAAAATTTCTTCCTCGAGATGCACGATCACGGGATCGAGGTGCAACAAAAGTGCAACCAGATGTTGCCGCAGCTGGCCCAGGAATTTGGGCTTGGGCTCGTGGCCGCAAACGACGTCCACTTTCTCGAGCGGAGTCACCACGAAACGCACGACGTCATGGTTTGCATCGGCACCGGCAGGATGGTGCACGACGAGCGGCGGATGCGATACACGCCGGAGCTTTACTTCAAATCAGCGGACGAAATGCGGGCGCTGTTCCCGGATTATCCCGAAGCGATCACGAACACGCTCGAGATCGCGGACCGGATCGATCTTAAGCTCGAGTTTGGTGTCTCGAAGTATCCGGAGTATCCGGTGCCCGAGGGCAAGACCCGCGAGGCTTACTTGCGCGAGCTTTGTTACAAAGGTTTGCACGAACGCTTCGGCGAGCGCGCCGGGACGGATTCCGAGTTGATCAAGCGGCTCGATTACGAAGTCGACATTCTCGAACGGACGGGCTTCGTGAGCTATTTTCTGATCGTCTGGGACTTCATTCATTTCGCCAAGCAACGCGGCATTCCTGTCGGACCAGGTCGTGGTTCCGCCGCCGGCTCGCTCGTCGCTTACGTTTTGGGAATCACCGATATCGATCCGTTGAAGTTCGGTTTGATCTTCGAGCGTTTTTTGAATCCGGAACGCGTTTCGCCGCCCGATATCGACGTCGACTTTTGCAAGGACCGGCGCGGCGAAGTCCTGGAATACGTCCGTCAGAAGTACGGCGATCGCCGCGTTTCGCAGATTGTGACGTTCAACAAAATGAACGCGAAAAGCGCGGTCCGCGACGTCGGCCGCGTCATCGGTCTTTCCTACGGCGAAGCCGACCGGCTGGCGCGCATGATCCCAAGCGGGCCGGGACAACAGAACATCACGCTCACGGAATCCGCTCTCGCAAATCCCGAGCTGCGTCGCGCGATCGAGACGGAGCCGGCAACACGTCAGCTGTGGGATCATGCGCTTTTGCTCGAAGGTCGCTCGCGCAATTTCGGCGTCCACGCTGCCGGCATCGTAATCGGCGACCGCGACCTTTCCGAATACGTCCCGCTGCGTCGCGATCCGAAAGAGAAAGAAGTCATCACGCAATATCCGATGGGGCCGCTGAACGATCTCGGGTTGCTCAAGATGGATTTTCTCGGACTGCGGACGTTGACCGTGCTGCATGATGCCGAGGAGTTGATCCGGAAACGCATCCCAGATTTTTCGCTCGCGGATGTTCCGCTCGACGATTCCGCGACGTTCGCGTTGCTCAATCGCGCGGAAACGATCGGCATCTTCCAATTGGAAGGCGGCATGACCGGCTTTTGCAAACAGTTCGATTTTAAATCCATCGACGACATCATCGCCTTGAGCGCTCTTTATCGGCCGGGCCCGATGGATCTGATTCCGGATTACATCAAGCGGAAGAAAGGTCTCGCGAAGATTCGTTACGAACATCCGCTGCTCGAGGAAGTCTGCGCCGACACCTACGGCGTCATGATTTACCAGGAGCAGGTCATGGCGGCGGCGAGCCGGCTGGCCGGCTACTCGTTAGGCCAAGCCGATCTTCTCCGGCGCGCGATGGGGAAGAAGGACAAGGAGAAGATGGCGAAGGAGCGCGCGAATTTCATCGAAGGTTGCGCGCGCGAAAACAAGATCCCGGAAAAGAAGGCGAACTCGATCTTCGATTTGCTGGAGAAATTTGCTGGGTACGGTTTCAACAAGAGCCACAGCGCGGCTTATGGTTTGATCAGTTATCAGACCGCGCATCTGAAGGCGAATTACCCGGTCGAGTTCATGGCCGGACTGCTGAGCAACGAGATCAATAACACGGACAAGATTTCGACCTTCGTGGGCGAGTGCAAACGGATGGGCATTCCGATTCTGCCGCCGGACGTGAATCGAAGTGACCTGAAGTTCACGCCCGAGTCGCAGGGAGAAACCAACGCGATCCGCTATGGGCTCGCGGCGATCAAGAACGTGGGCGAGGGGGCGATGGAGATCGCGATCAAGGAGCGCGACGAGGGCGGCGAATTTTCTTCGTTGGAAGATTTTTGCAAGCGACTCGACTCACGCGTCGCGAACCGGAAAATCCTGGAAAACCTCATCAAATGCGGCGCCTTCGATTTTCTTGGGCGGGAGCGCGCCGAACTCTTTGCCTGCATCGAGGAATCAATGGCCGCGGCGGCAGCTTCGCAACGCGATCGCGCGAGCGGCCAGGTCTCGCTTTTCGACGACATGCCGTCGCCGTCGTCGAAACCCACTTCGCGGCGCGTCATTCCGTGGACCGAGCACGAAAAGATGTCGTACGAAAAAGAACTGCTCGGTTTTTATGTGACCGGACATCCGCTCGACGCCTACACGAACATTCTGGTCGACGGAAAATACCAAACGATCACGTCGCTGAACGAGCTGGCAGATCGTGCGTCGTTCAAGATCGCGGGCGCAATCGTGCAGGTGGACAAGAAGTTTACCAAGAAGGAAGGCAAACCATTCGCCGTCGTTTTTCTCGAGGACCTGACCGCGACTCTCGAGGTCGTGCTCTGGAACGAAGTCTACACGACCGTGGCGGAGGCACTCGTTCTCGGGCGCGTTCTTGCCGTTCATGGAACGCTGGATCGGCGCGATGACTCTCTGCGCGCGGTGGCTCAACGGGCGAAAATCTTAACGACCAAGAGCAATCCGACACTGCCTAACGAGTCAAACGGCAACGGCCATTCGGAAAAGGAACCGCCGCTGGTTTTGTCGTTCGCGCCGGCGACGACGGGAGACGAGCTCCGGCAAGTGCAAACGATCCTGGCCGGCTCGCCGGGGACGCGTCCCGTGCGCCTGATGTTGTGCCGGGCCGGCGGCGGCTTTGTCCAGATGGATGCGAATCTGCGGATCAATCTGACGCCGGAATTGCGCGAGAAGCTCGGGCCCTGGCTAGGGAAATAGCAGCGGGGCCAGGCCGAGGGTAAGCGTCTTGCCGTCGCGACAGACGGCGAAGGTGAGAGGCGAAAGATTCTCGTCGCCATTTTCGCCATCGATTGAGGGCTCGTTGCGCAAGGAGATCGTCCACCCGGATCCATTGATGTTTCCGCGAAGACCGATCTGGTTTACAGAACCCGCGAGTCGCCCGACGGCCGGCGACGCATGGAACGCAACGTCGCTGACGCAATCCTCGCTGCTCAGCGCCATCGTTGGGGTAAGAGGTGCACTCGGCGCGAGAACGAGACGAACATCCGAGACGTCCTGGAAATCGATCGCGCCGCTCGCAGAGATGTCGGCGTCGCGATCCTTCAGGTGAGCGAAATCGATGGTCGCTTTGCGGCCTTTGAAATTGATTCCGGTCGAGATCGACGAGCCTCGCAGGAGTTGACCGTCCACGAGATTGGCACTGCCAAATGCGAGCGGGTGCTGCACAGAATCCGAGACGATCACATTTCCGCTTAGGATTCCGCTCGAGAAAACGCCGCCGGAAATGAAACGGGGCAATTGGGCGAGGAAAAGCGCCGGGAAATTTAGCGTTGCGGACAACGGCCCGTTACTGGCGAGGGCAAACTCGGACTCGTGCCTCTCCAATTGGAGCGGGACAGACGCTTCGATTTTCACCGGATCGGAACCGCGAACGACGGCGTTCGCTTTCACATTTCCCATGCCGAAGGTCAGACTGGCGTCTACGTCGGCGCTTAAGGCCGGCGAGTTGTCGAGCACGAAATCACGAAGATGGATTTCGTTCTTGCCCTGGAGCGAACCAGGCGTGCCGGTGAGTTGGAGGAGTGCGTTCGCCTGGCCGGATAAATCGGGTTTTGTTTTTATCGCGGCGGCGAATTCAGCGAGGTCGAGCCCATCCAGCGTGAGATCGACATCGAAGAACGGATCGGCGCTGAGCGCGGAAAGCCACGACGAATTCTCGCGGAATTTTGCAGACGAGATCGGCAGGAAAACATTTCCGGCCAATCGCGAGTGCCCATTCAACTCGAAGGACAGGTCCTGCACCTGAAAGTAATTTTTCGCGACACTGACAAACGCGGTCAGGTCGGCGCGCTGATTCCAGAAGTGGAATTGGCGAAAGAAAATGTTTTCCGGCGAATAGTTCGCCTCCACTTCGGCGTCGAAGGGAACCAGCGCGCCGTTCGCGAGGCGAAGATTCTGTCCGCGCGCGTGCAGCGTTCCCGAGGCGCCGTCGCTCGTGCCGCGCCCTTTCCATTCTGCTGCCACCGAACCTTCGAGCGGCCACGGCATCAGGTCAGATGGAATAAAACCGCGGTAGTTCGCGATCTGCGCGACTGAAGTTTGAAACGCGCCGCTGTAAGAGCGGTCGCCGCCGAGCGCAAAATTTCCTTCACCATGAAAGAAATCACCCGTTTGGCGAAGCTCGAATTGGGTGATTGCGACGCGGGACTCCTCCAAGTCGAGTTTTACCTCCAGCGATTCGATTGGGGAACGAAAGAGAACCAGCGAATTCCCGGTAACGGAAAGATGGCCGCCGAGTTTTCCTTCAAGGGCGGTTACGCTTCCGTTCGCGGAAAGCTGCCCGGCGAAATCGGGCGGACTCCATCCGAACAGTCGCGCGAATTCACCCAGATCGTTGATCGATGCCGTCAGGTCGCCGCGAAACGCCGGCTTGAATTCGTTCGTCCATTTTTCCGGCCATCCGAATTCGCCGTTCAGGGTCAGCTGGTTGTTGCGCTGTTTGATGTAAAGCTGGTCGACTTGGATTTCGCGATTGTAGAGCGACGCGCCGATCATCACCGTATCGGCGGTGCGATCGCGCCAGGTTAGGCCGCTGATCTCAGCCCACAGCGCAGCGGTCGCGTTGCGCAGATCGTTCAGCTCGCCGCGGAAAGTGAATTTGGTGGCGTGCAGCGAACCGCTGGCTCGATTCGTCCATTCGAGCGCGTCGGACATTTGCGCGAGCGACACGCCCGCGCCATTGCCGGCCACGTCCCAGGTGCGCTTCCCGTTGCGATCGTCGCTGGAAATGCGGGCGCGAATCTTTCCGCCGAACGCATCGACGTTCACCTCCATCCCGATGCGGCTCTCGCCGATCTGCGACAAATCGATCGTGAGCGTGTCGATATCGAGGCCGCGGATCAGGCTGAGGGCGCCGATCGAAAGGCGGTTTTGCTGCCACGAAGTCGCGCCGCGCACGTTGGCGAAAGTTTTGTGAAGCCACGGCGCCGCGATGCTGATCTCGCGCGCGGTGAGCGACCCGGCTTCCAACTCCGAGCCGGTCAGCTCCCCGTCGCGCACATCGATCGCGGTAATGCCGTCGTCGAGGTGAAGACTGACTGACGCGAAATTGAAATTGTCGGCCTGCAAATTCTCGAGAAGCGACCAGGCGATTCGGCTCGAACGTTCGCTCGCCGCCGGATTTCGAGTGATGCCAAGCTTCAGGCCCTCGATCCGGAGCGAACGAAGCGAGCGTTTCGCGCCGGAAAAAACTCCGACCAGATTGAGACCGAGCTCGAGACGTTGAGCGGTGCCGTCAATTTGAAATTGCGCGCCCGGTTCGCTGCGCACACGCAGATTTCGAACGATCACCGGATGAAGAAACGGCGCCTCGATTTCGCCCAGCTCCAGGCGCAACCCATCACGACTGGCCGCGCGTTGGGCCCACCATCTTAATCCGCCGGCAATGAGCAACGGAGCAAAGCAGACCGCGACGATCAACACGACCAGGAACGTCGCAGCTAGAATAAGAAGCGGTCGTCGACGGCGCATGGTGCGGCTCATCCTTTAACCGCAAAAGGCCGAGGCGGAAAGATGGGATCGTGGAGCGCCTAGTCTTTCGCGGCCGCAACCTGAAAGCTCAGTCGGACCGGCCGCTCGGCGTGGATGCGTTCATTGAGTTGCGTCTGCAACGCCGTCTCCGCTTCAGCGAGAATTCCACTTTCAGCCGCCTTTTGTCGCGCGAGCTCCGGCAGGGTGGCCAACTGCGTCTCCACGTCTGCCGCCGAGATTCGGTTCCAAAAACCATTCTCGAACGCGAGCACCTCGACCTGTTTTTGTTCGACGCCGAGAATCGTCGCGTGCGGCAGACTGATCGCGATCGCGTCCGGCTGGAGATCGACCGCGACGTCGTGTTGCAAATCGAAACCGGCTTTTGCGGTGAAGGTCCCGTGTAGCTTTACCCGCTTCGTGCTTCCCGCCCAGGTGTGCTGGAATTCGTGTTCCACTTCGACCTGACGCGAAAGAATGGCGAGCTCGGCCGTGGCGGTGGTGCGCTCGAGATAAATCCGATTGTTGACGGTGACTCGCGGCTTGAGCTGCGCCATTTCGACGAGCGCATCGCGCACATCGCGGCCCACGCGTTCCAGTTCCGCCGTGCCCTGTTTCGCAGTCCGAGCCGGCCAGGTTTCCAGCCGTAAAAAAACGAACACGGAAAGCACGGCGACAACCAGGACGCTAAGCGTGAACGCTGCCGGCCAGGAAAATTTGCGCCGGCCCGCGGGCCTGTCCGGATTCATGATCGCATGTCCCCAAAAAAGTACCGCCCCCCACATCCGATGGACGTGAAGGGCGGCTGTTCCCCCCAGAACATTTTTTAATCCGAGCCCTTTCTAGACCAAGCGCCGGGCCCCTGCAAACTTTTTTTTACAGTACTTCTACTTATTCTTTGCAGGACGAGGGTCGGGCAGTGCCTTACGTTATCTCGTGAAGCTCGGTTTGCGTTATCAAACGACCTACCGCTACCAGGAACCGGTGGGCTTTTCGCCCCACGAAGTCCGCCTTTTTCCGCGCAGCGATCGCTTCAGTCGCGTGCGCCGGCTCGATTTCACCACGACGCCCAAGGCGACGGTGCGATACTGCCGAGACGTTTTCGAAAATACCGTCGCGTCCTGTTATTTCCCCGAGCGCTCGAAGGAGCTGACTTTCCGGCTCGCGATCAATCTCGATCTCGATGAAAAAGATCCGTTCCATTTCATTCTCGAGCGTGATGCGGTGGAAATGCCATTCGAATACGACCAGCGTACCCGCGATTTACTGGCGGCTTATCTTGAAACGCGAGGTAAGCAGGAGCTGAAAGTGCCGGGCTGGAATCCGCCGACGGCGAAAAAGCGGCGGGGAACGGTCGAAGCGCTGGTCGACCTCGATAGACGGTTGCACGAATGCATCGGGTACGAGCGGCGAGAGGAAGGCGAAGCGCTCGCGCCGCAGGAAACGCTTCGCCGCGGACGGGGCGCGTGCCGGGACGTGACGGTCTTGCTGGCGGAGATGCTGCGACAAATGGGATTGGCGGCTCGCCTAACGAGTGGTTATCTGCGAGAAAGCGATTCCGAGACGAAACGCGCCGAGGGTTCGCTTCACGCCTGGACGGAAGTTTTTCTCCCGGGCGCTGGCTGGATCGGGATGGACGCGACGAATGGCGTCTTTGCGAATCACAATTTTATCGCGGCCGCGGCTGGTCTGGCCCCTGCCGACATCACGCCGATCAGCGGCGTTTACTATCATGCCAAACACGTTCCCGCGCAGATGACGAGCAAGCTCAAGTTACTGAATCTTTGACGTGCGTTTCCGGATCGATGCTCGCCGAACTTCAGCTCCGAAATTTTCGCTGCTTCGAATCGCTCCGCGTAGAACTCGCGCCCGGCTTTAATTTTTTCCTCGGTCGCAACGGTCAGGGGAAAACTTCGATCCTGGAAGCGGCGTGCGTTCTTCTCCGACTCCAATCGCAGCGAAGTTCGACGCTCGGGCCGGCGATCCGCTTTGGCGAAAGCGCGTTTGGCGTGTCGGGCGGAATCGAAAATCATCGCCTCGAATTTCGTTACAGTGCGCTCCGCCGAAAGGTTTCGATCGACGAGGTCGAACAGAAAACGCTCGGCGAATACCTGAGTCTGGTCCGGGTCGTCTCGTTTGCGAACACCGACATCGAACTGGTGCGCGGCGGTTCCGATTCGCGCCGCCGCTATCTGGATTTTCTCGGGAGCCAGGTGGATCCGCTTTATCGACCGACCTTGCGCGCCTACGAACGAGCATTGCGTTCGCGGAACGCGCTGCTGAAGTCATCGCAATCGCGCCCACGCGAGATTGCCGCGTACGAGCAGCCGCTTATCGAGCACGGGACCAAGCTGGGTGCGATGCGAGCGCGGCTGGTGGAGCGATTGACGCCACTCGCGGCCGAGGCGCATCGACAGATCAGCGGCGCGGAAGAAAATGTCGAGCTTCGGTTCGTCCCGGGAAATGACGAAGACTATGCGCGCGACCTGCAGGATTCGTACGCCCAGGAATTGCGATTGCGCCAGACCATCGTCGGCCCGCATCGGGACGACATTGAGCTGCTGGTGCAGGGAAAGAAAGCCCCGCAATACGCTTCCGAGGGCCAGCAGCGGACGGTGGCGCTCGCGTTGAAAATTGCCCAGGCGCAGTTGTTCGCGCAGGAAGAAGGCGTCCTACCGTTGCTTTTGATCGACGATATTTTCGGTGAGCTCGATCCAGTTCGCCGCAACGCCTTGCTCGCGCACTTGCCGGCCGACGCCCAAAAACTCGTCACCGTAACTACGATGCAGTGGCGCGACCAAGAATTTGCGGGTCCGGTTTTCGAACTGCGCGACCGCGAATTAGTCAGCCTAAAAGCGCCAGCCTGAAAGCGCTTGCGCCCCCGGAGCACGCGCATTCTAGTTTCTCATGCGCAACCTCGGGGATGGAATGCCGCTGAGCCTGGCGGGTTCGCTGCTCGTCGCTCATCCGAACATGCTCGATCCGAATTTCCGTCGCGCCGTTTTGTTTATTTCGGCGCACGACGCCGAAGATGGCGCACTCGGCGTGATCCTGAACCGCCCGCTCGATAAACAGGTAGCCGATTTGGTGAACGAACCGCCACCCCAGGGTCTCGGAGACATTCCGGTTTTTCTCGGGGGACCGGTGGGAAAAAATCAGCTGATGTTTGCCGCGTTCGAATGGCAAAAGGGTGAGGGGCTGAAATTGAATCACAACGTTGGAATCGACGAAGCCCACCAGCTGGTGGATGAAGATCCGGCGTCGATCCGCGCCTTTGTCGGCTACGCCGGGTGGAGCGCCGGCCAGCTCGAAGCTGAGATGCAACAGAAAGCGTGGATCCTGCAAAAGCCGAGCCGCGCCGCGCTGGCGCCCGCGCGATTACCCAAACTTTGGTTCGATATCATGCGCGGTCTTGGTCCGTGGTACAAGATGCTCGCTGCCGCGCCGGACGATCCCTCGTTGAATTAGAAAGTGATCAGTGGGCAGTGACCACTGATCAGAAAAAATCCCGCGAGGCGCGCATTTTTAACTTGTCACTGATCACTGATCACTGGTCACTGTCTTCCAAATGATCATCGGCGTTCCGAAAGAAATTAAAGCGCAGGAGCATCGTGTCGGGCTTATTCCGTCCACGGCCACGACTCTCACGCGAAAAGGTCACAGCGTTCTGGTGCAGAAAGGAGCGGGCATCGGCTCCGGTTATCCCGACCAAGCTTATATCGACGCCGGCGCGCAGATCATCGACACGGCGAAGAAAGTGTACGCGCAGGCGGAGATGATCGTGAAAGTGAAGGAGCCATTGAAAGCGGAGTACGGGCTTCTCCGCAAGGGACAGATTCTTTTTACCTACCTGCACCTCGCGGCGAGCAAACCGCTCACGGAAGCGCTGCTGAAATCGGGTGTGACCGGAGTTGCTTACGAAACGATCCAGGTTGGGAACAAACTGCCGCTGCTCGAACCGATGAGCGAAATCGCGGGGCGGATGTCAGTCGTGATGGGCGCGTATTATCTGGCGAAACACAATGGCGGCAACGGCGTCTTGCTGGGCGGCGTGCCGGGAGTGTTGCCGGGCAGAGTCGTGGTGATCGGCGGCGGAACTTCGGGAGTGAATGCCGCGCGCATGGCCCTGGGGCTGAAAGCCGACGTGACGATTTTGGAAGTGGACGGCGAACGGATGCGTTTCCTCGATTTGACGATGCCGAACGTGAAAACGCTTTATTCGAACGAAGCGAATCTCACCGAGCTGATGCCCACGACCGATCTTCTCATCGGCGCCGTGCTGGTTCCCGGAGCGAAAGCGCCGAAGCTGATCACGCGCGAAATGTTACGGATCATGAGACCGGGCAGTGTGTTCGTGGACATCGCGATCGATCAGGGCGGTTGCGCGGAAACTTCTCATGCGACGACGCATCACAATCCGGTCTACGTAAAAGAAGACGTGGTGCACTATTGTGTCGCGAACATGCCGGGCGCCTACGCACGCACCTCGACGCAGGCGTTGAGCAATGCGACCGCGCGTTATGCCGAGCTGCTCGCCGACCTCGGCCTCGAAGGCGCGTGCAAGAAACAGCCGGCACTAATCGGCGGCATCAACACGCGCGATGGCAAAGTGACTTACGCCGCCGTAGCGGAAGCGCACGGACTGAAATACAAAGAGCCGCTTTAGGACGGCTCGACCCGTAACGCACTCGGCGGAGCCGAGGAGACCGGGCTTTCAAAGTCTCGCCCTACCAAAGTCCTTCTTCAGCAAGGCCGAACACTTCGTACGGTTCGATTCAGCAGTGTCCAACACGGGCAACCAATCCAAAAACTTATGAAAAAATTAATCTGCATTTTAGCCAGCGCCGCGCTTCTCGGAGCCTGCGAAGAGAAGACCATTGTCGCTCCGACTACGGCAACTTCTCCCGCGCCTGAGAAAAAGGTCGAGAAAAACACTACCGTCGTAAATCCGCCGGCGACGACGGAAAAGAAAGAAACAACGACGACCACGACTTCGAGTCCGAGTCCCTAAATCTAGCGCGCTGTCGATTCACGAAAGGCTTCCCGTGGTTCCGTCGCGGGAAGCCTTTTGTTTTCTTGCTCCTGCTCTTGATCCTGATCCTAATCCTGCTGGAAAGATCAGGAGCACGATCAGGATCATGAGCAGGAAACAGTTGTCCTTTCCCAAAACGAAGCGGCTGACGTTGTCAGCCGAGTTCGCGCGCGTGAAAGGGCAGGGGGCCACTGAGCGCGGTCGCTATTTGGTGCTCGGGGCGGCGAAAGTGAAAGAAGAGAAATTGTTTCGCGCCGGTTTCATCACACCGAAGCACATCGGCACCGCTGTCGTGCGGAACCGGGTCCGCCGGCGGCTGCGCGACCTGGTGCGAACAGAACAAACTCGATTGAAGCCCGGCTTCTGGATCGTTGTCGTGGCGCGGCCCTATGCGGTGAACGCGACCCATCAGCAGTTAAAAGATGAGTGGTTGCGCCTCGCGAAGCGCGCTTCTATCCTAGCGCCCTGATGCTTTTTCTGGCGCGTCTTTTTATTCGCGGCTACCAAATCGTGCTCTCACCGGTGCTCCATTTTTTGGCCGGGCCCGGCGGCGGCTGCCGCTTTGAACCGACCTGCTCGGTCTATTTTCTCCAGGCTTTGGAGACACACGGAATTTTGCGCGGAACCTGGCTCGGTCTTTGTCGGCTTGGTCGCTGTAATCCGTGGGGCGGTCGAGGCGCCGATCCCGTTCCGCCGCGTCATGCGGACTGCAAACACGCGCATGCCGCCTCGATTGTTTGTGAATAGCCCGGCGGGCAACGATTATGGATCGCCAAGCGTGGATTGCCATTACCCTTTGCGTTCTCGGGCTGATCGGCTGGTACGCTTATACCGCCACGCATCTTCCGCCGCCGCGTCCCGCGGCGATTGCCGCCTCACCTACGCCGGGTAGTACGCCGACGGCGGCCGCAACTTCGCCGAGTGCTTCGGCATCTCCACTCGCAGCGAGCTCGCCTTCGGCTACACCGGCCGAATCGATGCCGACGTTCGCCGAGAAAACTGAAACGCTGACCAATGGCGACGTCGAGCTGCGTCTGACGAATCGAGGCGGCGCCATCACGGAAGCGGTTCTTCTCAATCACACAGCCGATAACGGAAACCGCGTCGGTCTCAATGCAGCCGAGCGGACGCCGATCGGCGCGATCGTTGAAGAACCCGATGCGGCTGCGATTCCCGAATATTCCATGGAGAAGCAGGCGGACGGCAGCGTCCAGTTCGAACGCAAAACGCCGGAAGGCGTGACGATTCGCAAACGTTTCTTCTTTCTGCCGGCGACGGAGAAGAAAGACAATTTCGTCGCGGAAATGGACGTCGATTTTCGGAACGACGGCGCGCAGCCCTACAACAACGCCGGATATTTCGTCACGCTTGGCTCAACGCGCCCAATTCATCCCAAGGACATGCCTGCCTACACGCGCCTCGCCTGGTACGCGAACGGCAAGACTGGCAGCACCGATGTGAATTGGTTCGCCGTGCAAAACTATCCGCTCATCGGCGTGCAGAAACGCGCGGCCTCCGCGTTCTACCGCGAGAAAATCAGCAACGTCGAATGGGCTGGCATGACCAACCAGTTCTTCACGGATTTGATCACGCCGCTCAATGCGAAGGGCGTCGAGCTTTGGGCGAAGCCGTTCGATATCAAACAGGCGGAAGGCGCGACCTTGCTCGGCATCGAAGGCGCGATGGGCATGCCCGGATTCCAGGTGCAGCCTGGACAAACGACGACGGTCCGCTTCCAACTTTACGCCGGCCCGAAACTTTACGGGCGTCTCGCGAAACTCGAGCACAACGAAGCTGAGATCATGAATTTCGGGATGTGGAAATTGATCAGTCAGTTCCTGCTCAATTTCATGAACCTGATCCACAGCTGGGTCGGCAACTACGGATTTTCCATTGTCCTGCTCACTGCCTGCGTGAAAGGCGTGCTTTGGCCGCTGCAGAACAAGGCGAACCGCTCGATGCGCAAGATGTCGGCGCTCGCTCCGAAAATGCAGGAGCTGAAGGAAAAATATAAAGACGATCCGACCCGGATGAACCAGGAAGTGATGAAGCTCTACAAGGAGTACGGCGTGAATCCGGTCGGCAGTTGTTTGCCGATGATGATCCAGATCCCGATCTTCTTCGGACTTTTCAGCATGCTCGGGCAGGCGGCGGAATTGCGTAATGCGACTTTCTTGTGGGTGCGTGATCTTTCGCAGCCGGATACCCTCTTCACGATCCCAGGAATGAGCTGGATTCCGATTCTCAGTAACCCGGCCGGATTGCCGATCAACATTCTGCCGATCATCATGGGCGCGACCAATCTCTGGCTCATGCGGATGACGCCGAAGACGGGCGATTCCACCCAGCAACGCGTGATGATGTTCATGCCGCTGATCTTTTTGATTTTCTGCTACAATTTCGCGGCGGCCTTGGCATTATATTACACGACGCAGAACCTGTTCACGATTCTGCAGCTTTACCAGAACCGGAGGCTACCGGCCCCGGTCCTGGAAAAAGTTGCACCGCCAGGGAAGAAAAAAGCACGACGATGACGCCCAAGGAATTACTCGACACCATCCTCGGCTATCTCGGTTTCGTCGTGCAGATCGACGAGACCCAAAGCGCGGGCGGCAATCCGACGCTGCAGATTTACATGGAAGAAGCGCACACGCTCATCGGTCGAGACGGCGAGACGCTCGAGGCGATTCAATTTTTGTTGAACCGGCTGATCCAGTCGAAGGACAAGGACGCGCCGAAAGTGATCGTCGATTGCGAGCATTATCGCTCGATGCGCGAAGATCGGATCGTGCAACGCGTGCGGGAGCTCGCCGAGCGCGTCCGCATTTCCGGGCGGTCGTTGCAACTCGAGCCGATGAATTCCTACGAGCGCCGATTGGTGCACAACGCCTTCAAAGACGATCCGGACGTCGCGACGTGGAGCCCCTCCGATTCCGCCCGGATCAAGCAGATCACATTGCTGAAACGCCAGCCGAAGAAAGAACCCGCGCCGCAATAGTAGGCCTTGGGTAGCGCACGCGTCTCGCGTGTTGGCGATAGCGTCTCGCTATCGCGGACTTCAAAAAAGCTTGTTTCGGCGAGACGCCGAAACCAACGCGCGAGACGCGCGCGCTACCCAAACAAAAACACTATCTTGCCGCCGCGCCTGTTCTTCCCCGCATGTTCGATGGCGGTCTTCGCTTCGCCGAGCGGATAGGTTTTCTCCACCTTCGTCCGCAGCAATCCGCGCTTGGCCATGTCGAACAAGGGCGCGAACGTTTCCGTCCGCGCTTCCGGCGTTGCGGCTTCGTACCACTTGTTCACCCAAAATCCCGTGAACCGCAGGTTCTTGAAAATCAGCATGCCGTTCGGAATACACAGCGGCTGCAAACTCATCGCGCCGTACGTCACCATCGTTCCGTCGGCCGCAAGACACTTGGCGATGCGCAGACCGTTCTCGCCGCCAACGGCATTCAATGCCAATCGAATTGGCGTTTTCCCAGTCGCGGCGGCTACTTCGTCGCGAAGATTCTCGCTGTCGACGAGAACGACGTCGCCGCCTAACGAGTGAAGTTCTTCGACTAATTCAGGCCGGCGCACGACGTTCACCGTCTTCAATCCCAGCTCGCGCGCGATTTGAATCACGCACTGGCCCGCGCCGGAATTCGCCGCGTTCTGAATCAGCCAATCGCCGGGTTGCAACGACACGAAATCGTGGATCATGCGCCAGGCGGTGATCGGATTCACTTTCAGCATCGCGGCCTGGATCGGCTCGATCTTCTTCGGGACGGCGACAAGTTTGTCGGCCGCGATGACTGCCAGTTCGCGCCACGTCCCGAAGTTGTGCGGCAAGATCACGTGCGTGCCGATCGCGAGATCGCGCACCGCCGTTCCCACTTCGATCACAACACCCGCGCCTTCCATTCCCGGGACGGCCGGTAACGGCGCCTTGATCGGATATTTCCCTTCGATCGAATTCAGATCCGCCGGATTGATCGGCGCGGCCAATATTTTGACGACGACTTCGTTCGCGGCCGGCTGCGCCAGCGGTAAATCGACGACCCGCAAAACCTCCGCCGGATTTCCGTGCGTTTCGTAGACCGCAGCCTTACAAGTTTTCTCGATCATGGGACAACGAGTTGACGCTATCGCGAACGATCCCGCCAGCAATATGCAAACCGGCGCTCGCATTGCCCTTGTCGGCATGCTCGTCAACGTGGGTCTGACTGCTGCGAAAATTTCCGCAGGACTGTTCGGCAATTCCTACGTCCTGATCGCCGACGGAATCGAGTCGGCGCTCGATATTGCCGGCTCAGCCGTGATCTGGGGCGGTCTGAAATTCGCGTCGCGTCCACCGGATGAGACCCATCCGTATGGCCATGGGAAGGCCGAACCGATGGCAGCAGGCATCGTGGCCATGGGCGTCATTCTCGCGGCCATCGGTCTGGCGATTCAAAGCGTACGAGAAATTTTCACGCCGCATCATGGCCCCGCGCCATTCACCCTCATCGTCTTGATCGTAGTCATCGTGGTGAAGGAATTTCTTTTCCGGGTAGTGATTCGGGTCGGAAAAGAAGTCGAGAGCACCGCGGTGAAAACGGACGCGTGGCATCATCGAGCTGACGCGCTGACGTCGATCGCAGCGTTCATCGGCATTTCGGTTGCGCTCATCGGCGGCGAAAAATGGTACAGCGCCGATGACTGGGCCGCGCTCTTTGCCTGCGGTGTGATCGCGGTGAACGGATGGCGTCTTCTCATGCCAGCCTTCTATGAAATGCTCGACACAGCGCCGCGCGGCGAAATTGTTTCACGGATCCAGAACGCGGCATCGTCGGTGCCCGGCGTAATCAATGTGGAAAAATGTTTGGTCCGAAAAATGGGGATTTCATTTTATGTCGATCTGCATGTCGGAGTCGAGGGCGCCATTTCCGTCCGCGAAGGACACTCCATTGCGCACCAGGTTAAGGACGCGATTAAACAAACCGACGCGCGGATCGCCGATGTGTTGGTCCACATCGAGCCGGCCCTGTAGCCGCGGCCCTGTGGGCCGCGCGTGCGTCGTGGGACGATAGAAGTCGCTCTCACGCTTTGCACAGCGAAGCGGCTACAACAGATCGGTTCGCAGAATTTTATCGAGCGCCGCTGCGAGAGCTTTGCGGGCGATGCCGATTCGGCGCCGGAACGCGTTGAGCCGGCCAAACGCGGCGGGATGGGTAATCAGATAGGAGCCGAGGCGGGCAAAATTCGTTTCCTGTTTTGCCAGATCGAACAGGACGTTCGCGGGAGCCGGGAATGGTTCGTCGGCCGTGTCGCTGATCGCTCGCAGGGAAAGCATCGGCAGATCGTGCGCCGCACAAAGCTCGGCGATCGTTTCCGTTTCCATGTCGACGGCGGCAGCGCCGGTTCTCTTGTTCAAACTTTCACGCTGCCCGATCGACTCGATCATCCGCGGGACCGTCGCCAGGCGTCCGAGAAAAGTTCCTTCAACCGCCTGCTCGAGTTCAGGCGACGCGAGAAGTTTCGGGCTCGAATAATTGTCGGCCACGAGAAGATGCCCGACGCGCAGCTCTTTTTCGAGGGCGCCCGCGAAACCGGTGCTGATCACGTAATCAAAACGCTCGCGCCGCAACATCACTTCCATTCGTGCGCGACAAACCATTTTGCCGACGCCGGTATGGATAACGTCCACCAGTTTGCCATGAAGCCGGCCGCGAATGTTCTCCACGCCTTCGCGCGAATTCAGGCTCGGCTTTTCCAGCAGCCGAATAAAATCGGAACTCTCCGCGGGCAATGCAAAAGTGATCGCGATCATTCGATTGCGCGGTCACGGAGTGGGCGAGGAAGCGGAATCGCCGACGCGCACTTGGAGAATCGACCGCTTGTTGGCCGACGGAGATGGCTCGGGCCGTGGCGAATAATCCGGCGGCGCAAGCGGCGCGAGCGAGTGCCGGAATTCGTCGGCGCGAGTTGATGGCAAATCGATGACGATCGTGACGCCCTTCTCGTCCGGCGGCGCTTTCGCGGCGGATCCGCCAGCTTGTTGGGCGAGTTGAATCACGTTGTCGGCGACTCGGTCGCGTTCCGTCACAGCAGCGGGAAGATGAATCTCATCGCCGATCGTCGGCAGCGGCAAAGAACTGTCCGCCGATTTCTGCAAGGATGACGCCAGTTGCCGCCGCATCGCTTCTTCGCGCGCGCGCAATTCGCCGGCGCCGTTTTTCTTTCCGACGATGAAGACAATGCCGACGATGACGTTGAGAAGAACGAGCGCCGCAAAGGCCGTGATGACTTTTCGGCCGAGACCTTTCGCCGGCAAAGGAATGTCCGGATCCTGATCGCCGACGACCTCGCGGGAACCGCGGGCGCGCCGATGCATTTCGCGCGCGATGTCCAGTTCGCGCTGCAACTGCGGATCGGTGGCGAGTTGCTGCTCGAATGCGGCGCGTTCGTCGTCGCTAAATTTTCCTTCCAGATAATCGAACAGCTTTTCCGGGCGCATCAGTGGGCGACAAGCATCGCCATGCGTGACGACGTGAGCAAGCAATCAAGGAGCGGCGCCGCGCCGAGGCAGGGGGAGTTCGCGTCCAAAACGAATTGCCGAAAAGCGATCTTAGCTTGGGCGGCTAACGGCTTCGTTCTCGTCGCGTATTTACGCGGAATACGCGCTTGGCCCGGCTCTCGGTCGCACCCAACGGCCGCCGGTTGCTCTTTACCCTCGTGGAAATAAGTTATCCGCCTCGTGGATGAACTCGACAACGGCTTCAACAAAAGGCGGCGCACCTGGCGGTGGTGGACGGGTCGCGCCCTGCTCGTTCTCGTTGCGCTCGTCCTGATCTTCCATCGCCCGATCCTTTTCCGCATCGCGCGTCACTACATCGATCACTACGCGGCCCTCGCGCATCTCAAGGTCGACTGCACGCTTGAAGGCAGCATTTTTAGCAACATCGCGGTGCGCAATCTCCACGTTTCGCCGACCGGTCCGACGATTGTGGAATCGATTGACGTGGATTATCTGCGCGCGGATTACAGCCTGTGGGACTGGATGCAGCGCGGCGTGACCGAGCTGCTGAAGACCACCGAAGTCCGAAACGCTCGTGTCGTGCTCGATCCGGCGAAGGCCGCCCTCAAACCGAAAGTGCCGCCGCCGGACGAACCGATGAAATTGTTCCCGATCTTTCCGGAACGCATTTTGGTCTCGGATGTCAACGTGCTCGTGCGCTCGACGACCGAGAAACCGGATTTCGTTCTCGAACATTTCGCCCTGGAGCTGGATCCGAAGAATCCGGGCGAGTTGCGCGCCGCCGTCCTGCAAATTCCGAATGCCGATGCGTGGCGGAACATTGCCGCCAAAACTTCCTACACGAACAAGAACCTGGTCATCAGCGGACTGATGCTCGATGAGCAGAACCAGTTTCGCCTGATCGCGTTCGACGCGTCGCACATCGCGGCGCGCCGACTCGAAACGGTGCTGGATGCCTCGCTGGCCGGTGGGACGGTGGCTGGCTCGCTCGCGCTGAGCGAAACCAAACAATCGTTGAACATGAAGGTGCGCCTCGTGGCCGAGAACGTTTCGCTCGACACGCTGCGCGGCTACATTGGGCGGCCGCCGGAATTTCTTTCGGGCGACGTGCAGCGGCTGGCGATCGAAGGGGACGGCACAATCGACGCGCCGCGAACCTGGACGGGATCGGTCCAGGCGCAGATCAACAATTTGCGGCAGGAAAGTCTTTTCTTCGATCGCGTGACGCTTAACGCAACGGCGCATAGTGGAATCGCGACGCTCGATTCCGGCGAAGCAACCAACGGCGCGAACAAGATTGCGCTCAAGGGAACGACGCAGTTGCCCGATCACATTCGCGAGTTCGGCCGTTACGGTGCGACCTTCGAGATCAACGGTGAGCTGCCCGACTTGCAATCACTCACCGCGCGTTTTGAGCAATCAGTCAGCGGCGCGGCGACCGTTACCGGAACCGCGGAAATCAAGGACGCGGTCCTGCGTGCCGATCTCGCGTTCACCGGTGGTCCAATCAGCTCCGGCGATTCGGCCGCGGCGAAAATCGCGGGGACCTTGAAGGCGAGCAAGCAAATGCCGCCGGCGAACGAGCGGAAAATCTATTACGCCGATCTGCGTTCGCAGATCCACGTGGAGATGACGGACGGTCATCTCCATGAAAATCTTTTCGACTCCGCCTCGGCCGACATCGTCGTCGAAGGACCGAACGTGACGCTCGAACGATTCGTCGCGCTGCGGAAGGACAACAGGTTCACCGTGTCGGGCAAATATGTTTTGCCGGAGGAGTTCGCGAATTTTGCGAACCAGGCGGCGAACGTCACGGTGTCGTTAGGCGCGATCGAGCTGGGCGATTATTGGCCGGAAGATTCTCCTAATCGAATCACCGGGCCTCTCCAGTTTTCGGGCGAAGTCACGACGACGAACGGTCGGGCGAACGGCCAGCTCTCGGTTTACGGATCGCAGCTCAAGTTCCGCGGCGTCACGATTCCGGAGGTCAGCGCGCAGCTCACGATCGCCGACAACGTCGTTTACGTGAACGATTTCACCACCAAGCTAAACGAGCGGGATTTCATCGCGGGCAATGGCGTCGTCTCGCTCGATCGGCCGTGGAAATACAACGGCAAATTATCCGTCGACGTCGCGGACCTGGCGCGACTGAAACCGTTTCTCGTCGCGATGGGCAACAACAACGAGATCGCGGGCTCGCTCGCGATCGACTGGCAGGGAAGCGGCGAGGCGGCGGATTGGAAAAACTCCGGGACGCTGAAATTGAAACTGGAAAATGGACGTTACGCGAACCTGCAGAAACTCCAGGCGAACATCGACGCCGATTATTCGCCCGAGGGCCTCAATGTCCCGACGATCTTTGTCGGCAGCGACAAAATGAATTTCCAAGCCAGCCTGACGGCGAAGGACGCAACTCTCGAAATCAGCAAAATCCAGGTCGACCAGGGACAGGCGAAATATGCGACGGGCTATGTTTCGCTGCCGTTCGTTTGGAAAAATATCGGAACGGACCGGCCGCTGTTTCCGTCGGATGGGAAAGTGCTCGTGACCTTTCAATCCGAGAACCTGGATTTGAAAAGACTTTTTGCGGATCTCGGCGCGCCGCCGCTGGGAACCGGTCTTCTCACTGTGAAACTCGAAGCGAACGGCACGTTGTCGCAGGTGGCCGGCCGGCTCGACGTGCAGATGCGCGATCTCCACAGCGCCGAGTATCCCAAGCTCGAACCAGCCACATTCGATCTCGTGGCGGAGCTGCAGAACAATCAGCTCGCTTTCAACGGCCGCTTGCAGCAGACGAAAATCCAGCCGGTCCTGATCACGGGAAACATTCCCTTCGACATTCCGAAGATGATCGAGGAAAAGCGGTTCAATGAGGAGACGCCGCTGAATGCCCGAGTCCAGATGCCGCGGAGCTCCGTGAATTTTCTCCGGCAATTTGTTCCTGGCGTCACGCAGCTCGACGGAGACCTCGCGTTCGACGTGAACATCAACGGCACGATAGCGCGACCGGTCCTAAGCGGCGCCGGCGATATCACGATCAACATGGCGCGGTTCACGAACACAACCCTGCCGTCGTTGAGCGGGTTCCATTCGCGAATGACTTTTGCGGGCGACGTCCTGCATTTTGAGCGCGTCAATGGCGATCTGGCGGGTGGCCCTTTCACAGTCGCTGGCCAGGTCACTTTTCCAAAACTCACGGAGCCGAATCTCGATTTTCAGGTGAAGGCGCAGAGCGTTTTGGTGGCGCGCAACGATACGCTCACGGCGCGCGCGGACGCGGACATAAAGGTCATCGGTCCGTTGAAGGCGGCGACGGTGAGCGGCAAGGTTGCGCTCACCAACAGTTCGTTGCTCAAAAATGTCGATCTTCTTCCGATCGGATTGCCGGGACGGCCGGCGCCGCAGCCGACTGCGGACCGCCCTGATTTTTCGGTAACACAACCGCCAATCCGCGATTGGAAATTCGATATCGCGGTAACAACCAAGGATCCGTTCCAGATCCGCGGAAATCTGGCAACGGGCGGCGCGAATGTTGACCTGCACGTGACTGGAACCGGTTTGCGTCCGCAGCTTCAAGGAGTGGTGCGCCTGCAAAACGTGGACGCGACGCTGCCCTTTAGCCGGCTCGAGATTTCGTCCGGCCTTCTCTCATTCGACCCGAGCGATTCGTTTAATCCGAAGATCGATTTCCAAGGCACGTCGCTCATCCGCGATTACACGGTGCACGTTTACGTGTTTGGAACTTCTCTCTCGCCCGAGGCTGTCTTCAGCAGCGAACCGCCCTTGCCGCAGGAAGAAATTATTTCGCTGCTGGCCACGGGAACGACGCGGCAGGAATTGATCGGGAACAACAGTGTCCTCGCCGGGCGCGCCGCCATGCTCCTCATCCAGCAGCTTTATCGAAACGTTTTCAAGAAGGG